>Ga0196963_10001155_pt1 | contig 19219 bp, 10 predicted proteins | sample S1_5metaG_FD_148600 | JGI IMG/M metagenome (GOLD analysis project Ga0196963, IMG submission 148600) | Soil microbial communities from Anza Borrego desert, Southern California, United States - S1_5 | ecosystem: Environmental > Terrestrial > Soil > Desert | place: USA: California | collected... | reverse complement strand
CCGAATAGGTTCAACGAGATCTACGCGCTCGAAGGCTCGAACCTGCGTCAGCTGACGAAGCACAACGACATACTGCTGGCGGAGCTGCAGCTCGCCACGACGGAGGATTTCACCTCGAAGAGCAAGGACGGCGCGCAGGTCAACGGCCTGATCGTCAAGCCGGCCGGCTATACGCCGGGTACGAGGTATCCGACGCTGCTGATCATTCATGGTGGGCCGAACAGCCAGGATCAGCACGCGTTTTCGTTCGATCGCGAGTTTTTTGCGGCGAACGGCTACGTCGTGCTGGCCATCAACTATCGGGGCAGCGCCGGCCGTGGCAATCAGTGGCAGAAGGTGATTCACGGCGACTGGGGCAACCTCGAAGTCGTCGATCTGCTTGGCGCCGTCGACGAAGCGGTGCGGCAGGGCATTGCCGATCCGAACCGCCTGGGCATCGGTGGCTGGAGCTACGGCGGCATCTCGACCAATTACACGATTGCGACCGATCAACGCTTCAAGGCGGCGGTGAGCGGCGCCGGCAGCTCGATGCAGTTCACGATGTACGGCATCGATCAATACATCGTCCAGTACGACCAGGAAATGGGCCCGCCCTGGAAGACCAAGGACAAATGGATGAAGGTGTCCTATCCGTTCTTCAATGCCGACAAGATCAAGACGCCGACGTTGTTCATGGGTGGCGAGAAAGACTTCAACGTGCCGATCGCGGGCGGCGAGCAGATGTATCAGGCGTTGAAGAGTCTTGGCGTCGATACCCAGCTGGTGATCTATCCCGGGCAATTCCACGGCCTGACCATTCCGAGCTACGAGCGCGATCGCCTGCAGCGGTACCTGAACTGGTTCAACAAGTACCTGCAGCCGGCGACCACCACAACCGCTTCTCAGTAGAGCAGCTGTGTTCCGAGGACGATCGATGCGTGTGTTCCTAGCGGCACTGCTGTCGTGCGCCATGACGCCTGGCAGCGCGGCCACCTTCACCCCGAGCGACGACGCGCAAAGCGCCGACATGCGGACCCGCGCCGAAATCACGAACTACGAGCACACCAGCACGTCGGATGACGTCGTGCGCGTGATCAAGGGACTCGCGGCCACCAGCCCGCTGGTGCATACCGAGAGCTTTGGCAAGACCGAAGAGGGACGAGATTTACCGCTGATGGTGATCTCGGACCCGAAAGTCACGACCCCCGCCGCCGCGCGCAAGCTCGGACGGCCGCTGGTGTTCGTGCAGGCCAACATCCACGCCGGCGAAGTCGAAGGCAAGGAGGCGATGCTGATGCTGGCGCGCCGTATTGTCTCCGGCGACCTGAAGCCGATGTCGCGGCAGCTGGTGTTCCTGATCGCGCCGAATTACAACGCCGACGGCAACGAGAAGGTCACGCCGATGAACCGCAGCGCGCAGAACGGGCCGGTTGGCGGGGTGGGCACCAGAGAGAACAGCAAGGGTCTCGATCTCAACCGCGACTACATGAAGCTCGATAGCGCGGAAGCGCGGTCGCTGGTCGGCCTGATGAACAAGTGGGATCCGCACGTGGCCGTCGATCTGCACACGACCAACGGCTCGTATCACGGCTATCACCTGACCTACTCGCCGATCTTGAATCCCAACGCCGATCCGCGGCTGATCGAGTTCACGCGCAGCCGGATGCTCGCGCCGATCACGCAGGCCATGTTGAAGAGCCACAACTGGCGCACCTATTACTACGGCAACTTCTCGCCGGAGGACGGCAGCGGCCGCGAGAGCGCACGCATCGATCCCGCAAATCCCGGCAACGTCACCTGGCGGACCTTCGACCACCGCCCGCGGTTCGGCAACAACTATGTCGGCTTGCGCAACCGCATTGCGATTCTCTCAGAGGCGTACAGCTATCTGGATTTCAAGGGACGGGTCGAGGTTACCGAAGATTTCGTCCACGAGATTTACAAGTCGGTGGCCGCCAATGCCAAGCAGATCATGACGCTGACCGCGCAGGCGGATCGGGTGCTGACCGCCGCGAACTCCGCGACGCCCGAGCTCGGCGTCGACATTCAGATCGCGGCGCTGGGGGAGAAGGTTGACATCCTCGTCGGCGATGTCACCAAGCAGCTGAATCCAAATTCGAACCGCGAAATGCTGGTGATGGCGCCGATGGCCGTTCCGGTGGCGATGAAGGACTACGGCATTTTCGTGGCGACGCGATCGCTGGCCATGCCAAGAGGGTGGGTGATCCCGCGCAATCTGACGCCTCGCCTCACCGCCGCACTCGAGCGCTTGCGGTGGCACGGTGTCCGGATGCAGGAACTGGCTGCCGATGCCCAACTCGCCGTCCAACGGTTTTCGATTACGGACTTCTCCAAACAGGAACGCGTGTTCCAGGGGCGTCAGGAAGTGCGGCTGAAGGGCACCTACGACAAGGCGCAGCTCACCGTGCAAGCCGGGTCGATCTACATTCCCGCGAATCAGCCACTGGCACGGCTCGCGTTTTATCTGCTCGAGCCGGAGAGCGACGACAGCCTGGTGACGTGGAACATCATCGAGGAAGGGATCGCGAGCGGCCAGACGTATCCGATCTATCGCGTCGCGGGCGCGGCGCCGCTCAGACTCAAATAGCGGCTCAATCGCTCGGCGACGCGGTCCCAATCCAGCCTCTCAGGGGACCCCGTTCCTTTACGGCACGGCAATCTGATAGAGGCGGGGCCACTTCTTGCCGGTGATGAAAATCCGGCGGGTGGCCCTGTCGTACGCAATACCGTTCAATTCGTCGGCCGGCGGCAGGCGCTGCGCGCGCGGGTAGAGCGTCGACAAATCGATCCACGCATTGACCTCGCCGGTGTTGGGCGAGATGCGCGCGATGCGATCGGTCGTCCACACATTCGCCCAGACCTCGCCTTCGATCCATTCAAGCTCGTTGAGGTTGCTGACCGGCTTGGCGCCGTCACGCACGCGCAGGGTTTTGAGGGGCGCGAACGATTTGGGATCGAGGAACGTCAACGCGTCGCTGCCGTCGCTCATGATCAGGCGCGACGAGCCATCGTAGGCGATACCCCAGCCTTCGGTGTTGTAGCTGAACGTGCGTTTTTGTTTGAACGTCGCGCGGTCGTAGACGAAACCCAGCTTGTGTTTCCACGTCAGCTGGAGCAGCTCGTCGCCGACCAGCGCCAGACCTTCGGCAAAGTACTGCGGCGGCACGTCGACACGCTGCAGCGTTCGGCCAGTCGTCAGGTCGACGCGACGTAACGTCGACTCTCCCTCCAGCCCGGTGCTTTCGTAAAGGTGCCCGTCCGCAAACACCAGTCCCTGCGTGAAGGCAGACTGATCGTGGGGATACTCGGCGATGACCTTGTAGCTCTGCACGGGTGCTGGCCTGCGCTGCGCGACGGTCGCCGGCGCGCACGCCAGCAGTGCCGCGACGACGGCAACGGCGGCGGCCCTCACGGTTTGATCAAGTAAAAAGTCTCTTGGCGGCCGTCGATCCAGTCCCACTTGCCGCCCGGCATGATCGCCGCGTCCTCCTCGAGTGCGAAGCGCACCGGTTGATTGCCCCACTCCGGCACCTGATGCGTGACGTTGAGCTCAATCGAATGCCATGTGTTCGGGCGGAACACGTAGTCGCCGCGAATCGGGACGCCCTGCTGGTAGTCGGTCATCCCGATCGGCGGACCGGCCCCGTGGCCGTGATACCCGACCGGATGGCAATAGATCGACGGGACCAGGCCCTCCTTCTTCGCGTGGGCGAGCGCGTCGGCGAGCGCCTGGTTACCGGTGCGCTCCAGACGCGCGTACTGCATCGTGAGATCTTGTAAACGGTTGGCGGCCTTCAAACCTGCCTTCAAGCCTGCCGGCGCGTCCGTCTCGCCCGGCTTCAAGACGTAGGCGTTGTGTTGGGTGTCGGTGGAAAGCCCGAGATACACGATGCCGAAGTCGGTGTGCAGCATGTCGCCGGGTTGGATGACGCCGCGCGGGTTGGTTTTCTCCCCCTGCCGCCAGATCGTCACCGACGGCTGGAACCATTTGCCGAGCCCCAGTTCGGCGACGCGCTGGCGCATCCACCAGGCGACATCCTCGTTGGTGGTCTTGCCCGGTGTGATGACCTTGTTCGAAAACGCTTCGCGAATCACCATGTGCGCGACTTTCATCGCATGGCGGTAGGCGTCGAGCTCCTCCGGGAGTTTCACTTCGAGCCAGCCGACGGCGAGCATCTCCGCGGACTTGATCTTCGCGGCGTTCGCCGCACCGAGTGCCTCGACGAGACGGCGTTTCTCGTTCGCGGTGATGCCGTCGGCGTGCTGCCAGGCATCCGACTCGTTGATGCCAATCACCTTCGGGTTCTTCTCGTCGACCAGCTTGCGCAGTCCCTCGTACTGGGCATCGTTGTGCGTCGGCACCAGTGTGTAAATGCCGTCGTAGTCGAAGCGGCCGATCGAGTAACGCTCCGCCGGCTGGCCACCGCCCGGGTTGTAAAAGACCAGAATGGTCCGCCGCCGCGATGCAAAGTAGGTGAGCGGCGCCATTGAATCGAATACCGGATCCTCGTTGTATTCGCGCGTCGGGATGATCCACATATCGATTCCCTCGCGCGTCATCAACGGCCCGAGCAGCGTATCGAAACGTTTCTTGATCCACGGCGTAACCAGCGCGGCCTGCTCGCGGTGCGTCAGCACCCGTTGGGTGGGATCCGGGTACGTAACCGATTGTGCGTCGAGTGTGACAATGCAGGCGAGGACGACAATGACCACCAATGTGCGGCTCATAGCCGCTTAGTCTATCCACGCCGAACGGCGAAAGTCACCTGATCACCCCAGCACGTACCCCGTCTTGGCGAAGGGCATCATGCGAATGCGCTCGCCGGTTGCCGCCGCGATGGCGTTCGCCACCGCGGGTGCGATGGGCGGTAACGGCGGTTCACCGAACCCCGTCGGGCGCCGCGTGCTCGTGATGAAATGCGACTCGATCGCCAGCGGCGCCTCGCGCATGCGAATCAACCGGTAATCGCCGAAATTTCGTGACAAGGCGCGGCCGCCGGTAATCGGCACCTCGCCGTAGAACGCGGCACCCAGGCCATCGATGATGCCGCCCTGCATTTGCGCTTCGAGCATCGAGAGATTGACGGGCTGACCGACGTCGCCAACCGACACGACGCGGTGTATGGTCACTCGCTTCTGGCCGTTGCTGCCCGGCGCGACCGACAGTTCAACGACGTGAGCGCAGTACGACCCGAACGTGTAATGCATCGCAAGGCCTCGGGCACGGCCGCCGGGGGCGGGTTTTCCGAATCCGCCGCGTTCGGCGGCTTCGAGCAACACCTGCCGCATCCGCGCTGGATCGTATGGGCTTTGATCCGTCTCGCTCTTGGGGACGTCGGCGGTCTCACCAAGGATCTCCAGCCGGACGTCCACGGCACTGCGCTTCACCCGCGCTGCCAGCTCGTCGATCGTCGTCTCGATGGTGAAGGCGTTGACGACATGGGCCGGCGCACGCCACGCCCCTGTCGCCACTCCGGTCAACGGGCTGCCGTAGCGGAGGCGCGCATTCGGAATGCGCGTCGGCTGGAGATCGGCGTCGAGCTGATCGAGCCGCTGCACGCGACCGACATAGGACCCGTAGGTCTCCGTGGAATGCTCGCCGCGCGGATCCTTGCGGTACACGTTCCGCGAGCAGCTGGCCAGGATGTGGTCCCACGCGACGATTTTGCCCGCCGCGTCAGCCCCGACGCGCAGCCGCTGCATGGCCGCAGGGCGATAGTAATCGTGCTGAAGATCGCCTTCGCGATCGTCGACGATCATCACCGGGCCGCCAATCGCCTTCGCGACCACCGCCGCTTCGGCGGCGTAATCGGACATCAACCGCCTTCCGAATCCACCGCCGATGCGTGTCGCGTGCACGTGGATCTTATCGATGGCGATACCCGTCGCCCGCGCCACGATCGATTGCGCGCTCATCGGCATTTGAATCGGACCTCTGATCCAGATCTCGCCGGTCGCCGGCCGATAATCGGCAGTGCAGTTGTGCGGCTCGAGCGTCGCGTGTGAGACGAACGGATATGAATACGTGTTGTCCACGACCGTCGTCGCGCTGTCGAGCGCGGCCTCGACGCTCCCGGAGTTGTGCAGCGTCGCCGGCGGTGCTGCCAGCAGCTTGTGGAACTGGTCGGTCAGGCTCGCGTTGCTTTCGGACGCGTACGGACCTTCATCCCACTGCACGATCAGCGCCTCGCGGCCCTTGAACGCCGCCCATGTCGAATCGGCGACCACGGCGACACCGGGCATCAGGAAGGTCGGATTGTCGAGGCCTTTGATCTCGACGATGTCGCGAACGCCTGCAACGTGTCGGGCTTTGGTCGCATCGATCTTGATGGGCCGCCCATTGAAGACCGGGCACTTCGCGATCGCGGCGAATTTCATGTTTGGTAGCCGCACGTCGATGCCGAACAACGGCTGGCCCGTTACGACCTTGTGGTTATCGGTGCCGTTGATGCGCGTGCCGATTAGGCGAAATTGCGCCGGGTCTTTGAGCGAGATCTCACGGGGCGCCGTAAGCATCGCAGCACGCGAGGCGAGCGAGCCGAAAGTGGCTTGTCGTCCGGTAGCGCGGTGTCTGACGACGTGCATTGCTGTATCGCACTCTGCCGCGGGCACGTTCCACTCCACGGCGGCTGCCGCAATCAACAACGTTCGGGCGGTTGCGCCGACGCGACGCAGGTCGTCCCAATCGGATCGGATCGCATCGCTTCCACCCACACCCTGTCCCCCATACCGTCGATCGAGCGGTGCATCGTCGATTCGCACTTTCGTCCAGTCGGCGTCGAGCTCTTCGGCGATGAGCATCGGCAGTGACGTCTTGGTGCCTTCGCCCATCTCAGGTTGGGCCGACCAGATCAGCACGCGATCATCGGGATCGATCTGGATGTAATGGCTGGGAAATGGCGCCGGTCCTGACGGCGCGTTCGTGTGCATCTGTGCGCCGCTGATCTCGGCCTCCGCGAATTGCAACGCGACGATCAGGCCACCCGTCGCGGCAACGCTCGTCGTGATGAATGTCCGCCGTGACGTGCGTCCCGCTGAAATCGGAACGCCGACGGCTGAAGGCTGCTCGACGACGCCATGCTTGGCGTCCTTGAGAACGTCCTGACGTGATCGCATTACTCGCTCCTCATCACATCGACTGGCGCGATGGCGGTGGCTCGACGGGCAGACGCGAAGGCGGCGGTCATGCCGGCGGCCAGCACGACCACCGCGGCAGACCATCCGAGCCCGGTAGGGAACCCCGACGTTTCCGTGACGACGCCCTGCAGGGCGCGGACGGCGGCGATGCTCAACAGGCCGCCCAATGCGAGTCCGGACAGCATCATGACGGCGCCGTCGCGAAGAACGAGCGCGCGGACTTGGAACGGGCTTGCTCCGATTGCCTGCCTGATGCCGAACTCACGCGCCCGCGACGACACCAGGTACGCGAGCACCCCGAACGTGCCGAGCGCGGACAGCAGCAGCCCGCTCGCGGCAAACACGCTCGAGGTGACGGCGCCCATGCGCTGCTCGACCTGCGCGTCTTTCCAGAGGGTGGCCATCACGGTTGGCTCCGGGACGGGCAGGAGCGTATCGATCGAAGCGACGGCTCGGCGGATCGCGGCGATCGTCGTAGCAGCATCCACGCTGGATCGCATCATCAGATGCATCGTCGCGCCGGCGAGCGTCCCGGCATGCTGCTCGTACGGGACGTACCACGTTTCCTGCCACTCGCCGGTATCACGCACGTCGGCGACGATGCCGACGACGGTGATCCAGGGAGCGTCGGGACGCGCTTGTCGGATTCGCTTGCCGATTGCGCTGCTGTTTGGCGACAGGCGAGTCGCGAATCGCTTGCTGATGATCGCGACTGGCAGTCCGGCCGCGGAATCAGTGCTGGTGAACTGCCGCCCTTCGAGGAGAGCGACGCCGGCGGTGGGCAGCCAATCTGGAGTCACCAGACGGTGGTTGATGACCGGCGCGCTCTGGCCGGGCGCGAGCGGCTGATCTTCTGATTCGATGGCTGCGCCGAAACTGCCGCGATCGATCGGGTTGACGCTGACGATGCCTGCGCGTTCGGTGCCTGGAATCGATTGGCCGGTTTCAACGAGCTGGCGCGCGAGTGCAATACGCCGTTCGGCGGTGTCGTATCGAGCCGGCAAGGGCAGGCGAATCGAAATCAGCTGTTCGGCGCGCAACCCGAGATCGGCGTCGAGCAGACGGCGGAAGTTATCGGCCATCATGCCCGCAGTGATCAGCAGCACGCTCGCGATCGCGACTTCCACGACAACCAGCGCGCGCATGATGCGCGGTGTTCCCGATACGTTGCGCGAGCTCTGGCGCAGGCCGGCGGCAGCATCGGTGCGCAGCAGGCGTAGCGCGGGCGTCAGTCCCGCGAGGATCCCGCATGTCGCGGTGACCGCAGCGGCGAATATCGCGGCTCGCCAGTCGATCGTGGTATCCGTCATGCCGAGCTGGTCGCGGAGAGTGTTCGGCACCAACCCGGTCATCGATGCGCTGATCGGCGCCGCGAGCGCAAGGCCGACGACGGTGCCGATCGCGGCGAACATCACGCTCTCGACCAGCAACTGACGCAACTGTCGTGAGCGCTCAGCACCGAGCGCCATGCGCACGGCAATCTCCCTGGCGCGTCCGATTCCGCGAACCAATAGCAGATTGGCGACGTTGGCCGAGGCGAGGAGCAGCAGGAGTATCGACGCCGCCATCAGCGCGAACGTCGTCCGATATTGGTTGCCGACGAAGTCCTCGCGGATTGGCACCATCGCGAAGCCGAGTCCTCGATTGGCGACGGGGCGCACCGCTTCTGCCCGGGTCGCGATCGCGTCGAGATCCGCTTGTGCCTGTTGCCGCGTTACTCCAGGCGCGAGACGCGCAAACACCGCGAGCGATACTTCGCTGGTCGGCAGCGGTCGCACTGGCATCCAGGCTTCGCCGTCGTATGGGAATCGGAAGCCGGGTGCGAGCACGCCGACGATGGTGACGACGCGGTCCTCGATCCGAATCGTCTTGCCGACAGCGCTCGCGTGTCCGCCAAAGCGCTGCCGCCACAACGCGTGACTGACGACGATGACGTTGGCATCGAGGCCTGTCGCCTCTTCATCGGCGGTGAAGCCGCGGCCGGCGATCACCTTCGCACCCAGCAGCGATTGCCAGCCGGGTGTGACGAGAATCGTTTTCACGGGCACCGCGGCGGCGCCGTCAATCAGCGACCACTCCAGGCGATACATGCCCGCCACCGCGCTGAAGCTGCGCGTCTCTTCGCTGATCGAGAGAAAGTTGGGCACGCGCGTCGATCGCATTACGCGCTGACCGCCCGGATTCTGCGTGTAATCGCGCAGTCGAAAGACCTGCGTCTCGTCGGGAATCGGCAGCGGCCGCAGCAACGTCGCGTTGGCGACGTTGAAGATGGCGCCGCTGGCGGCGATGCCGGTGGCCAGCGTTGCGATCAGCGTGATCGAGAAGCGCCAGTCGCGGCAGAGCAGCCGCCAGGCGTAGCGAATGTCGCTCAGCATCGTTGTTACTCCTGCGTCGGCCGCGGACTGAGTTCAGCCGAGCGTCGAACGGCCGCGCGAATACGGAGGTAGGTGCCGCAGCGGCAGATGTTGCCGTTCATCGCCGCGGCAATCTCGTCGTCCGTCGGACTCGGGGTTCGGGCGAGCAGAGCAGCGCAGCTCATGATCTGCCCCGCCTGACAGTAACCGCATTGCGGGACGTCTAGGTCTTCCCACGCGCGTTGCGCTGGATGATCGCCGGCGGCCGAGAGACCTTCTATGGTCGTGACGCGGCGTCGGCCAATCTTGCCGACCGGCGTCGAGCAGGCTCGCGTCGCTGCACCGTCGAGGTGGACGGTGCAGGCACCGCAGAAGCCGCCGCCGCAGCCGAACTTCGTCCCGACCAGATGAAGGTGATCGCGCAGCACCCAGAGGAGTGGCGTATCCGCGTCGACATCGACTTGGACGACGCGGTTATTGACGGTCAGAGCGATAACGGGCATGCCGGTTTATACGTCCGCCGGCCGATTCCGGCCCGGATCCCCACCCGATGGTTTGCCGAGGAATCGTTGATCTTGAGGGCCGGTCATTGGGGACAGGCCGGTCATTGGCACCAGCCGGTTATTGGGGACCAGGTACAGTCCACCCACTGGGTTGTAACGGGCCAGGTACACTCCACCCGCGTGGTTATTAGGTGGCAGGTACACTCCACCCACGCGCGGGTTGGGGGATGCCATCCATCACCGGCTGAGTGTCGCTGACACCTGATTACCTGCCGGTCGTGTGCGCCAGACCGAATAACCAGTCTGCGCGGCACCCGGCCCCTAATCACCCCGAATGACCGACGAGCGGGGAGTGTACCTGGCCCTCAATAACCGGCCCCCCGAGCTTGCGAGGAGCGGGTGGAGTGTACCTGGCCCCTAATAACCAATTCTTGTTGTCGGTGAATGACCAATTCCTGTTGTCGGTCGGGGATGGGCGGTTGGAAATAGCAAAGGCTGTCAATGGATCGCCGAAATTGCTTCCGCAAGCAACGGTTGGTGTCAGGCACCAACATTGCCGAGCGGGGAGCTAACATAGGGGGGTGAAGCCGTTCGAGGTGGGCGAGTGGACCGTCCATCCATCTCTCAATCGATTAACTCGCGGCAGCGAGGAAGTGCGCGTCGAGCCGAAAGTGATGCAAGTGCTCGAAGCGCTAGCCGAAACACCCGGCGAAGTCGTCACGCGCGAGGCGCTCGTCGCCAGAGTATGGTCCGGCGTCTTCGTCACCGACGACGTGCTGCATCGCGCGATTCGGGAGTTGCGCCGCGCCTTCGGAGACGAGACCGCGAAGCCGGCGTACGTCGAGACGATTCGTAAGCGCGGCTACCGCCTGATTGCGCCGGTTCGCCGCCCGCAATCCGCGATCGCGATCCCGGTCGCCGCCGCCATCGAAGCGAAAGAACCGCCACGCCGCGTCAACCGGTTCGCGATCGCGGCGTCGATCGGCCTGATCGCGGCCCTCAGTGCCGTGGTCATCGTGCTGGCCTCTCGCGAGCCTGCCGCCGAACCGCCGCCCGCGTCGATCCGGTTCGTGGCGATGACGTCGGGTCCGCTGAACGAATCGGATCCTGCACTAAGTCCTGACGGCAGCCGGCTGGCCTTCGCGATGCGTCCCGATCCGAGCGAGGCGGGCCAAGCCGACATCTACATGACAACGGGCGCGGGTCATACGCCTGAACGCATCACCGCGCATCCGGCGGACGATCGCTATCCGGCGTGGTCAGCGGATGGATCGACACTCGCGTTCACGCGCATCGACGGGCGCACCTGCGACATCATGCTGATGTCGATGGCGGATCGCCGCGAGCGCCGGCTGGCGGCGTGCGGCAACTTCGAAGAGCCGCGACTCAGCTGGTCGAGAGACGGCGACTGGCTGGTGGAGTCGTTCGCGCCCGGCACCGACCCGATCCGCGGGTGGCAAATCGCGCGCGTGGCAACGGCCAACGGCGTCCGCGAAACACTGACGCTGCCACCCCCGGGGACGCTCGGCGATCATTCGCCGACGGTTTCGCCCGACGGATCGCGCATCGCGTTCGTCCGCGGCATCAACGGCGCAACCGCCGACATTTTCATGATGCCGATCGGCGGCGGCAGCCCGACCCGCCTCACCTTCGACAACCAGGATCTCGTCGGCCTCGATTGGAGCGCGGATGGCGGATCGCTCGTCTATGCCACCGACCGCGCCGGCGGCTACACCATCTGGCGCGTCGGCACCGACGGCACCAATCCGACGTTGGTCGTCGGCGGCGCGGCGAAGCTGAAACACCCGTCGGTGGCTCGTGGCAGCGGCCGCGTTACCTACGAAAGCTGGTCGTACGAGATCAATCTGTGGGAGGCGCCGATCGTGAATCGCCTCGACCTCGAAGGCGATCTGACGGCGACCCTTCGCCCGACGGTGCAGACCTCGGATCAGTGGAACCATTCGCCCGAGCTCTCTCCGGATGAGCGGCAGATCGCATTCGTCTCGACGCGTTCCGGCAACGCCGAAGTCTGGGTCGCGAACCGCGACGGCGATCAGGCTCGGCAGCTCAGCAAATTCGGCCGCGCGCCAATTCGCGCGCCGCGATGGTCACCGGACGGCAGCCGCATCCTGATCAGCGCCACCGTAAACGGGCAACCGGACGTGTACGTGATCGATGTCGCCACCGGCGTGCAGACGCGCTTGACCGACGATCAGGACGACGAGATTGCGCCATCCTGGTCGCACGACGGATCGTCTCTGCTGTTTGGCGCCCGCCAGTCCGGCACGTGGCAGGTGATGCAGATGCGCCTCGCCGATCGCGTCCGCACCCAGCTGACGGTCGACGGCGGATATGCCGCTCAACCGTCGCCGGACGGCCGGCAGATTTTCTTTACGCGGCTGGAGCAGCCCGGGGTGTGGGTGATGGCCGCGACTGGCGGCCCGGCTTCGCTGCTCGTGCCGAACGTGCGTGCCGCCGAGAACCTGAACTGGCGCGTCAACGCCAACGGCATCTATTTCATCGGCGCGACTGCGGATCAGCCGGTGGTCCGACGCGCGCCATTGAGCGGCGGAACCGGAGTCGATGTCGCGTGGCTTGGCAACTACTCATGGCCGGGATTCGCGGTCACGCGTGATGGCAAAGTCATCTACGCGCATTGGGATCGCCGCGAGTCCAACATCATGGCGATGGAATCAGCGCCGCAATAGTTCGTCCTGCAACGCGTCGCGATATAGCCGGCTCAAACCGAGCTTGGTACCATCCCACAGCACGACCTGGTAATCGCCACCGCCCGAGATCAACAACTCCTTCACGCGCCTCACATTGACGATGCGTGAGCGGTGGATGCGGAAGAAGCGCTTCGGCCCGATCCGCTCGATCAGCGCATTCATGGTCTCGCGCATCACGTGCACCTGATCACCGCAGTACATCCGCACGTAATTGCCCTCGGCCTCGACCCAGTCGATCGACTCGACGTCGACGAACGACACACGGCCACCGGTTTTGACGAGCAGGCGTTCGTTCGATTTTTCAGGAGGACGGCCGGACTGCAACAGCGCCGCGAGCCGTCCGGCCATTTCGCCCTGCCGCTCGAGCGCGAGATGTTTGCGCGCGCGGGCGAGCGCCGATTGGAAGCGCGATCGTCCAAACGGCTTGAGCAGATAGTCCAGCGCCTGCACTTCGAACGCGCGCACGGCATATTCGTCGTAGGCGGTGACGAACACCGTCGGCGGCATGCGATCGACGCCGACAGCCTCGATCACCTTGAAGCCGTCCATGCCTGGCATCTGGAGATCGAGAAACACCAGGTCCGGCGACGCCTCACGGATGCGATCGACGGCTTCCGGACCGGTCGCGGCGGTGCCGGCCAGCTCGATGCCAGGCTCCGCGGCGAGCAGCGAGACCAGCCGCTCCCGCGCCATCGGTTGATCGTCCGCGACGAGGACGCGGATCGTCACGCGACGGCCTCGGCGGCGACCTTCGCGATCGACGATCGCCGCAGCGGGAAATACACGTCGACGAGCACGCCCCCGCCGGCGTTTTCCCGCACGGTCAAAGCCGCGGCCTCGCCGTAGAGGCGATCGAGACGCGATCGCGAATTGGTGAGGCCGACACCTTCGCGCCGCTGCCACTGCTTCGGCAGTCCAGCGCCGTTGTCACGAATTCTGAGCCACAGTGTGTCGCCGTCGGCCTGCGCCTCGATGATCAGAACGCCCTGTCTCGGCATCGGCTCGAGGCCATGGCGGATCGCGTTCTCGACCAGCGGCTGCAAAATCAACGTCGGCACCATCACATCGAGAGCCGCGGCGTCGACACGGTATTCAATCCGCAACCGATCGCCGAAATGCACCTGCTCGATGTCGAGATACGCGCGCAGGTACTCGAGCTCCTCGGCCAACTCCAGCTCCTGCACCCCGACCTTGCGCAGCGTGACGCGCAGCAGATCGCTGAGCCGCTCGATCATCAGGTCGGCCCGGTCCGGGTCGCGATGCACCAGCGTCGAAATGGCGTGAAGCGTGTTGAACAGGAAATGCGGGTGTAACTGTTGCTGCAGCGCCTGCAGCTGCGATTCCATCAAGCGCGTTTCCAGACGCGCCGATCGCACCTCGCGGGCGCGCGCCTGACCGTAGTAGTCCACCGCGTGCTGGAGGCCGATGATCGCCCAGTACACCGGCAGGATCTGGTCGAACGTGCGGAAGAACGCATCGAGAATCGTATCGATCAGCACCGGATCGCCGCCGCGGACACCCTGCAGGTAGAAACGCAACAGGCCGACGATGGCCAGATGCGTCGCCGTGATCAGCAGCGACGCCGGCACGTGAGTCGAGATCGCTCTCTTCCACCCGTTGCGCTCGAATCGGAAGCGGCGGCCAAGCCAGAAGATCGCCGGCGTCCACATCGCGAAGCCTGTCCACATCGCGATGTTCATCAGCACGACGTAGGGAAAGATCGCCGAGGTGTCCGGCTTCAAGGACCAGCGTGACAGGCCGTAGATCGCGGTGTAGCTGACCGAAACGGTCGCCGCGAAAAACGCATAGACCACACTGATCGCGATCAGCAGCAGCCAGAGGGCGCGCGGCTCACGCAACATCAACGCACTATCGATGACAAATAGAGACAGGTCAAGCGAACGTACGCGATTCATCACGACCCAGTGCGGTTTGTCACGAGCGATACCTTGGATCGTCCCTCCACGCAATTGGAGCAACCGAGTGCGCACGCGCACCAGCGCGTGACCGGACGCACACCGTTTTCGCCAAATCCACCGCGATTCGCGGCACGTCCGTTGCTGAATCCGCGCGCGGAGGATTGGCATGAATCATTGGCTCACGCGAGCGGCCGCCGCGCTGCTCGTTTTTGTTGGAATATCGACTCCCTCGTTCGCACAGATCCAATCGGGTGAAATTCACGGACGCGTCACCGATGCATCAGGAGCGGTGCTGCCCGGCGTCACGGTGACCGTTGCAGGGCGCGCGCTGATTCAACCGGAAGTGACGATCACGACCGAGACCGGCGCCTACTCGTTCCCGCGCTTGCCGGTCGGCACCTACTCGGTACGATTCGAACTCGGCGGATTCCGTCAGCTCGTGCAGGAAGGCGTGCAACTGCAATCCGGCTTCTCCGCGCAGATCAACGCGAAGCTCGAGTTGTCGACGGTGCAGGAGACCGTCACCGTCACCGGCGCTTCCCCGGTCGTCGACACCAAACAGACGACCACCGGCGCGACGTTTACGACCGACGTCCTGCAGGGTATCCCCACCGCGCGCGATCCGTGGGTGCTGCTTGAACAGACGCCAGGCGTGGTGATGAATCAGCAGAACGTGGGCGGCAACAAGTCGGGTCAGCAGTCGACGTTCACCGTGCACGGCACGCAGCAAGGCAATTCGATCTGGAATGTCGACGGCGTCACCATCACGGACATGGCCGCGACCGGTTCATCCTCCGTCTATTTCGACTTCGATTCGTTTCAGGAAATCAGCTTCACGACCGGCGGCGCCGACGCCTCGGTGCAGACCGGCGGCGTCAATCTCAACTTCATCACGCGCAGCGGCGGCAACGTGATGCGGGGCTCCGGCCGGTATTTCGTCTCCGACAACAACTACCAGTCGAAGAACATCACCGACGCGCTCCGCGCGCAGGGCGCGGGGTCGGGCAATCCGCTCAAGAACATCCAGGACTACGGTGTCGAGATCGGCGGGCCGATCCTCAAGAACAAGGTCTGGTTCTGGGGAGCCTACGGCAAACAGGACATCGAGGTCGGCGTGATCGGTTTCCTCAAGAAGGGCGCCACCGACGGCAGCAATCCCGACAACCTCGAAACCGACCTGACCGTGCTCGAAAACTACAACCTCAAGCTCAACGCGCAACCGTCGCGGGCTCAGCGGTTCTCGTTTCTCTATACCTTCAGCGACAAGATCCGCAATGCGCGCGGCGCCGGCCCGCTGAATCCGCCAGAAACCACGTTCCGGCAGAGCGGCCCGACACCGATCTGGAAGGTCGGGCATCAGTGGGTCGCGTCCGATCGTCTGCTGTTGGACACCACTTACGGGTTCGTCGACGGCGGCTTCCGCCTGGACTTCCATGAGGACGCCCTGGCCGACGTGCAGCGCCTGCTCGAGACGACCAACGCGGCGCTGGCGCGATCGAACCAGAATTCGATCAACGTCCGTCCGCAGAACGAGATCAAGACCGACGGCAACTACTTCAGCACGTTCTTCGGTGCCGATCATGCGTTGAAGTTCGGCGCGCGCTGGCGCGACACGCCTTTCAATACCGGCGGACACATCGGCGGTTTCGTGACCGGACGGCTGTTGAACGGCGTTCCGATCGAGGCGGACTTGCATCGCGACAACAACTCGCGCACCTCGCTGAAGAGCGGCGCCGTGTACCTGCAGGATGCGATCACGACGGGACGGTTGACGATCAACGCCGGCGTCCGTGTCGATTATCACCGCGACAAGGCGCTCGCGGCAGAGATCGGCGCGAACCCGATCGTCCCCGACAAGCTGCCTGCACTGAAGTTCCCCGGAGCGGACTCGGGCGTCAGCTTCACGGACATCTCCCCTCGCTTCGGCGCGACCTGGGACTTGACCGGCGGCGCCAAGTCGATCCTCAAGGTGTCGGCGAATCGTTTCTACGGACAGTTCGTCGGGACGGCGGCGATCCTCAATCCCGTCGGCGCGACGTTGGTGCGCTACCCATGGACGGATCTCAACGGCGACCTGTTCGTCCAGCGCAACGAGCTCGATCTCAACCGTTTGCTGACCTTTTCCGCCAACTACAACCCGAACAATCCCGCCAACGTGGTGTCGTCGAACCGCGTCGATCCCAACCTGAAGAACGACATCGTCAACGAGGTGATCGCCGGCGTCGATCACGAATTGATGGACAACTTCGGCATTGGTCTGGCGTACATCCATCGCCGCATCGGCCGCTTCACGTTCAATGTGCCGGAAGGCCTGTCGCCGTCGATGTTCAACCCCGTGACCTTCACGGCAAACTGCGGCAACACCTCGTGCGCGCAGCCGAGCTTCACCAGCACCTACTACACGCTGGCGTCGCCGCTGCCGACGACGCGCGTCGAGACGAATCAGGATTTCCGCCGCTACTATCACGGGCTGGAGCTGACGGCTCGTAAACGCATGTCGAACCGGTGGATGTTGAACGGCAGCATGACGCTCAACAGCGCCACCTACCACTCCTCGCCCGAGGGCTACCAAGACACCATCGCCGGCGACATTTTTGCCGCCGTCGCATTGCCGATGGATCCGACCAACCGTCAGTTCATCGAAGGCGAGCAGACGCTGATCAATGGTTCGCGGTGGGTCGCCAAACTCGCCGGCATGTATCAGCTGCCGTGGGGCGTCAACCTTGGAGGCACGCTGAATGCTCGCGAAGGGTTCCCATTCATCCCGAACATCTTGTCGCCGAACCGGCCGAACGGACTCGGCACCATCCGAGTGATGGTCGAACCGTACGCGACGAGCCGCTACGACAGCCTGGCGTTGATTGACTTGAAGGCGGAGAAGCGCTTTACCTTCGATCGCTTGACGATGAATGCCAGCGTTGACGTGTTCAATGTTGGCAACGCCAATACCGTCCTGAATCGCGTCACGACGCAGAACTCGGCGACCGCCAATCGGGTGACGGAAGTGACCGGACCGCGGGTGCTGCGGTTCGGTCTGCGCTTCCAGTTCTAATCGGATAGCCGCGGCGGCTTAAGGCACGGACGCAATGTGCTCCGTGCCATCGTGCCGCCGCGGCTGTCTTCGCTCCGGCGGCGCGGTTTATGCTGTGCGACGGCCAACCGTGCTCAGTGTCCTCGCGCTAGTCGCGTGCCTCTTCTCGCAAACCGGCCGAATCTCTGGCACCGTTGTCGAAGCGCGCACCGGTACGCCGTTGGCCGCTGTCCTGATAAAGGTGCAGGCAACCGGCCAGCAGGCGTTCTCGGACGCGGATGGCCGCTTTGAGATCACCGAAGTTCCTGCCGGCCCGCAAACAATCCTCGTCTCGGTGGTCGGCTTCGGCCTGGTTCGGAAGGATGTCACCGTCGCAGAGGGCGAGCGCGCCGACCTGACGATTCCGGTGCTGGAAGGCGCGAGTACCTACGTCGAAGAAGTCGCCGTCGGCGCCGGTGTGAATCGAGAAGCGGAAGCCGGGGTAGCGACGCAATCGGTGCTGGGCAGCCGCGAGCTGCTGGCGCTCCGTGGTCTCATCGCCGACGATCCGTTTCGCGCCGTGCAGGTATTGCCGGGCGTATCGACGGGCGATGATTTTCGGGCTGAGTTCGCCGTCCGTGGCCTTGGCCCGCAGCACATCGGCATCGCGATCGACGGCGTTGACAGTCCCTTGCTGTTCCACACCGTACGCGGCGTGCAGGACACCGGGACGCTCGCGCTGCTCAACAGTGACGTTCTCCAGTCCGCGTCGCTGCTGGCCGGCCCTCATCCGCAGCGGTTCAATTCGCATCTGGGATCGCGTCTCGACTTCACGACGCGTGACGGTGCCCGCGACCGTGTGCGCGTCCGCGGACTGCTCAGTGCCTCGGCGGCCAGCACGGTCTGGGAGGGGCCGGCCGGCGCCCGCGCTGGCTGGCTATTCGCCATTCGCAAGAGCTACATCGATCGGCTGGTGCGGCAAATCGACCCGTTGGCGGATACCACGTTTGGGTTCACCGACGGCCAGGCCAAGCTGACGGTCGACCTGACTCCGCGCCAGACGCTGCGGGCTTCGCTGATTGCTGGACGCTCGTCACTGCGCGAGACGGACGATCCGCCGGACGCGAACACGCTGGACCCCGCCATGAACCATACGCTGATCGGCAACGTGCAGTGGCGATTCTCACCGTCGGCGCGGTTTTCAACGACGCAGCAGGTCTACGTGATCAAATCGCGGTATCGCAACCGCGTGTTCGACGGGCGGACGCGGGAACAAGGGAGCGATCGTGACGTGACGTGGCGCGGCGCCGGCGCCTGGAACCCCGGAGCCGGCCACCTCACTGAATTCGGCGCGCAGGCACAATCGCTGCGCGCGCGGCGGCTCGATCGCCGTTTCACCGCCACGTCGGAACAGGTCGTGCTGGACGCCGCCGGCCGGGCATGGACGACTGCGGCCTGGGTGCAACATCGATGGCAGCCGCTCGCGCGGTTCTCGATCACGCCGGGGGCCCGCGTCGAGCATTGGCAGCTGTTCGAGCAGTCGCGGGTCTCGCCGTGGCTGTTGACG
>Ga0196963_10001153_pt1 | contig 19236 bp, 15 predicted proteins | sample S1_5metaG_FD_148600 | JGI IMG/M metagenome (GOLD analysis project Ga0196963, IMG submission 148600) | Soil microbial communities from Anza Borrego desert, Southern California, United States - S1_5 | ecosystem: Environmental > Terrestrial > Soil > Desert | place: USA: California | collected... | reverse complement strand
GCGTCGACGCGCCACGCGCCCAGCCGCACGACCTCGGCGCGGCGGCTCACCGGGTCGAACGCGAGGACCGCGTTCCCGTACGAGCCCGGCCGCCGCAGCTCGTCGTACCACTGGTCCCACAGCAGCACGCGGCCGCTGCGCGCGTGCCACGCGCCTCGGTTGCCCGCCCCCATCGGACGGTGATGGCCGGCGGGCGCCCCGCTCCAGTCGGGCTGCACCCGCACCCACGCGTTGGCGGGCAGCGTCGCCGGATCGACGGGAGGCGCGCCAGGAGCGTTCGCCGCGTCCGCTGCGAACGTCGCGACCGGCGGCGCGGCCGCGGGGACCCGCGTCATGCGCGGGACCAGCGTCAACGCGAGGATCATCGCCGCGGCGAGCGTGATCGCCGCGCGTCCGGCGGACCAACCGGCGGAGAGCGTGGCGGGCAGCGTCGGCGCCGACGGCTGCCGCAGCAGGGCCAGCCAGCGCGCCTGCAGGCCCGTCGGCGGCGCGAGCAGCGGCAGCGCCACGGCGATCTCGGCGCGCCCGAGCCGCGCGCGCAACCGCTCCAGGGCGCGGTGCACGCGGACGCGCGCATTGCCCGGGCTGATGCCGAGGGCCTGGGCGACGGCGGCGTGGTCGAGGCCGCCGTACACGTGCAGGAGGAGCGCTTCGCGCTGCGGGCCCGGCAGCGCCTCGACGACCTCGCGAAGACCGGCCTCGTCCGTCATCTCCGCCGGCGCGGCGGCGCGATCGTCGGGCATCTGCCGCTCGCGTCGCCGGCGGCGGCGCAGTCCGCGCAGGAGCAGCAGCGCCGCCGTCACCGCGAGCCGCTTGAGCCAGGCCACCGCCGCGGCCTCGGCGTCGTCCGCGCGCGGGCGGAAGCGGCGCGCGCCGTCGCGCAGGCGGAGGAACGCCTCCTGGCAGGCGTCGGCGGCGAGGTGCTCGTCGCGCGTCACGGCGTAGGCCGCTCGGTACATCATCGATCCGTGGCGCTCGACCAGGGTGCGCCAGGCGTCCTCGTCGCGACGCTGGCCGAGACGGAGCAGGGCGGCCACCGTCGACTGCTGCGCGTCGTCCATCCGCGCAGGATCTCCCGTCGGCGCGGCGGGCATCCTGCAACCGGCGTCGGCTGCGCCGGCGTGTGGTCCGCGACCAGCGTCAGCGTCGCCGACCCTGCTGCGCGCGATCAGCTCTCGGCTGCGTCGTGCTCGACCACGGCGGCGTGGAGCGCGATGCCGAAGGCGCGAGCCGATGCCTGATCCACCGCGGCGCCGCGCGCGAGCGCGTACGGGATCTCGATCGTCGTCGCCAGGCGCACCGCGGGCTGCTCGGAGGACCACTGGATCAGGCTGCGCCCCGCGCCGTAGTTCGCGGCGACGTTCCAGCCGACGCCGTAGGGGATGTCGTCGACCGGAGCGTAGGGCAGCGGCGAGCGGTTCGCGCGCGCCAGCGTGGCGGCGAAGGCGCGCTGATCGCGCCAGCGCCGCTCGTCGCCGAGACCGACCTGGTAGATCGCCTCGTTGCCGGGACCGCTGATCCAGGGGCAGTGCAGGTCGATCACCGCCAGGGCCGGCGACGATCGGACGATCTCCTTCAGCGCGGCGCACTCGGGGTAGAGCGGCCGGTCTCCGGCGTAGTCGCGGGCGTGGTCGTGGGGGCGACGGTTCTTGCCCTGATCGCCCGCCTCGACGCCATCGAGGTCGACGAACGGCACGGCGAGGATCTCGAGCCCGGGCGGCGCGTCCGCGGCGAGCGCCGCGGCGACGAAGCCCTCGACGACGTAGCCGGCCATCATCTCGCACGCGTGGTGGCGCGCCGTGACGAGCGCCTGGCGGCGGACCGGTCCCGCGGCCGCGACGCGCGCCAGCGGCACGTCGCGCCCCGCGCGCGTGCGGCAGAGCGTCTCGACCGCGAGGCGCTGACGCTGCGGCGCGTCGGCGACCGCGGCGCGCCAGTCGCGCAGCCCGTAGGGCATGCCCATGCTCAGCTGCGCCTCGGCCGCGCCGGCGGGGATGTCGACGGCGAAGCCGTCGCCGAGCACGCAGCCACGACCCAGCCACGACCACGTGCGCCCGCCGTCGAGGCTCAGCGCCGGGCCGTGCGCGGCGATCGCGTCGGCCTGCGCCAGGCGCACGCGCACCCGCCGTCCGGCGGCGCCGCGCAGGCGCACGCACCAGTAGAACCACGAGCCGTCGGTGTCGCGATGATCCGGCCGGATGACGAGGTCATCGCCGTCATCGCCGACGGCGATCAGCCCGTTGCCGCCGGGGAAGGCGGTGTCGGCCTCGATCGCGCGCATCGCCAGCGGCTCGGGCATGGCCCGATGTTATTGCTTATAGAGCAATAGCAACCCGAGCCCGATCATGCCATCCCGGAGCCTGCCCGGAGGTCGCGGCGTCCGGCTGGATCACGGTGGGCGCCGCCGGGTCGACCGGGATCGGTGCGCTCCGGTCTCGCCGTCGGCCGCGCGGCGCCATTCGCGGGGCGAGACCCCGAGCACCGCGCGGAACTGGCGGTTGAACGCGCTCGCCGAGCCGAAGCCGGCGTCGAGCGCCGCGTCGAGCACCGAGCAGGAGGAGCGCAGGAGCGCGTCGGCCGCCGTGCTGACGCGGAAGCGCAGCAGGTACTGCTTGGGCGACTGCGCGAAGGCGAGGGCGAACACGCGGTGGAAGCTGGGCACGCTCAGCCCGCACAGCCGGGCGAGGCGCGGCACCGTCACCGCCTCGCGGTGGTGGGCGGCGATGTAACCGAGCGCCGGCGCGACGCGGGCGGCGGCCGCGCGCCGGCGCCCGCCGTCCGAGCCGTCGCGGCCGGGCAGGCGGTGCAGGCGCGCCATGATCGCCTGGGTCAGGCCGATCGCCGCGAAGCGCGCGCCGCGCGCCGCGCCCGTGAGCTCCTCCAGCGCCTCGCGGATGAGCGCGCAGGTGACGGCGTGGCGGCGCGGATCGAGCACGTTGACGAACCCGCTGCCGCACAGGTCCGAGGGATCGAGCAGCGCGCGCTCGGCCGCGCTGTGCGTGCGCAGGCGTTGGGGATCGACCAGGGCGAACAGCCAACGGCTGGTCGTGCCGCGCGCGCTCTGGGCGAGGTGCGGCTCGCGGTCGTTGATGACCGTCGCGCAGCCGGCGTGGAACGGCATGACCTTGTCGCCGACGACGAAGACGCCGTGGCCTTCGAGGCAGTAGCCGAGCTCGAGGACGTTGTGGACGTGCAGGCGCGCGATCGGCTGGTCGACCTGCTCGTGGGCGAAGGCGATGAACGGGAAGTCGTCGGGCAGCGCGAAGGCGTGGCTGCCGACGGCGTAGCGGCGTCGTGAGATATTCCGCATGGTTCCTGCGATATTGTGGCGAGAACACCGCGTATCGCATCGCAAAATCGCGCCTGGGAGCCACCGATGCCGACGCCCGCCGACCATGCCCCCGCGCCGTCCTCGGCGTTCGACGCCCGCGGGCGGGATGCGCTCGAGCCGCCCGACGTGGCGCTGTTCCGCGACAACGGCCTGCTCGTCCTGCGCGGCGTGCTCGCCCCCGCCGAGCTGGCGGCGCTGCGCGACGAGACCGGCCGACTGGTCGAGCGCGCGGCGGCGTCGCGCATCGAGGACGGCGACCACCGCTACCAGCGGCTCGCCGAGGGCGCGGATCCGGTCCCGTGCCGCATCGAATACGTCGTCGACAAGTCGACGGCCTGCCTGGCCCTGCTCTCCCATCCGACGCTGCTGCGCGCCGTCGAGGCGATCCAGGGGACCGACTTCATCCCCACCTGGGACGCGATGGTCTTCAAGCAGCGGGGCGGGGGGCCCGTCGTCGGCTGGCACCGCGATATCGCCGGCTACGCGCACGTCTCCGGCGCGCCGCAGGTGTTCAACGTCGACATCTACCTGGACGACGCCGGTCTCGACACCTGCGTCTGGGGCATCCCCGGGACCAACCGCTGGAGCGCCGAGCGCGCGCGCGCCGAATCTGACCGCCGGAACGCACTCGGATTCCCGACCGAGGGCGCCGTGCCGCTGCCGATGCGCGCCGGCGACGTGCTCATCCACGACGTCGATGTGCTGCACGGGTCGCCCGCGTCGCGCTCAGCGCTGCGCCGCGTGGTGTACTACGAATACCGGCCGGCGTGGTGCGAGCGCGAGTACGGACCGCACCGCAGCGATTACGTCCCGCTCAAGCAGCGCGTCCTGCTCGCCAGCCAGCGCGCGCGCGAGCGGATGCCCTACGCGCGCGGCGAGCGGCCGTACCGCTACGCGGCGGCTTCTCTGATCGGCGAAGAGCCATTGTTGACATCGTACCGCATCCCTCACGACGACCACTGGCGGCACGCGCCCGGCTGAACCGCCCCGTCGATCCGGCCGGCTCGCGCCGGCGGCCCTCTCCGCGCCACGATCCCCCGGCGGATCGGCGACCAAGAGGCTCGTCCGGTCAGGACTTCTCAGCGGCGACGCGGGGATACTCTCCCGGCGATGTTCTCGGTGCTGCACATCGACGACAATACCGCCGAGAGCGACCTCCTGGCCCTGGCGGCCGCCGAGGCGTCGCTGCCCATCGCCATCGGTTCCGCCCCCATCGCGCGCGAGGCGTACACGCGCCTGACGCTCTCCAGCGCCGAGCGCTGGCCGCATCTCGTCCTGCTGGATCTGAACATGCCGCGGCTCGACGGCCGCGGTTTCCTGTCGCTCAGGCGCGCCGACCGGCGCCTGGCCCGCCTGCCGGTGTTCGTCTACACCTCGTCCACCCGCGAAGCCGACGTCAGCGACTGCTTCGACCTCGGCGCCGATGGCTACCTCGTGAAGCCACCCGACTGGGATTCCATCGTCGTGGTGCTCGAGGACGTCGCGAGATTCCTCGCGACCGGCGCCCCGGTCGGCGCGCCGCTCGACGCGACCGACGCGCCTGCTCCCTCGTTCGTCGAGCGGCAGGCCCAGGCCTGGGATAGTTGGGTACGCGCGCGCAGCGCGATGGACGAGTCGTGGCGGCGCATCGCGCGCTCGCTCGACGCGCTGTCGCAATCAGGGTCGCTGGCGTGCGAGAACGACGCGGCCCGCCGGGGGAACGCCGGGTCGTGACCCGTCCGCGGTGAGCGCACCGGCTACGCCGGTGCGCGATGGCGAGGTCCGGGATGCGTGAGGTCGGAGACGCGGATCCGCTTCGGCATCGCGCGGTACGGCGACCGGCATCACCCGCTTCAGCGCGCCGCCTCGATCCGCGCGGCGCCGGCCTGCGCCGGCTGGTAGCTGGCGCGCAGGTGCGTGACGTGCAGCGCCTGGCGCAGCGCGTCGGCGGTCGGGGCCGCGCCCTTCGCCGTGAACGCGACCCGGCGCGGCTCGCCCGGCATGACCGTGAAGCTGTTGTCGACGAACTCGCCGGCGATGCCCTCGGGCTCGAGGGTCACGAAGAACGCCGGCTTGCGCGCGGTGACGGTCGCCGTCAGCGCTCCGCCGACCGCGTCGATGCGCACCGACACCTCGGGCTCGGCGAAGTCGTAGCGCTTGTGCTCGGTGAAGAGGTGCTCGTTGCGGTGCTCGACGCGGTCGGCGCCGAGGGTGCCCGCGAGCGTCATCCACAGGAAGCGGCTCTCGCGCCGCGCGCCCGCCAGCCGTTCGACCGGGTAGGCGGCGAGCTGGACCGAGCGGCCCGCCGGGACGCGCGCCGGCAGCTCGATGAGCTCGACCTGCGCGCCGTCGAGGTCGGCGACCACCGCGCGCACCGTCGCCTCGAGCGCGTGCGCCGAGTCGTTGACCGCCCAGATCTCGACCACGCCCTCGCGGGTCTGGAAGGCGGTGACGATCGCCGGCTGGTAGAAGCGGCGCGCGTGGTGGTGCAGCTGCTTCCAGCGGCCGCCGAACTCCAGGCTCGACCACGACGCGACCGGCCAGTTGTCGTTGAGCTGCCAGTACAGCGTGCCCATGCAGATCGGCATGTGGTGGCGCCAGTACTCGACGCCGGTCTTGATGATCAGCGCCTGCTGCAGCTGCGACAGCCACAGCGTGTTGCGGAAGCCGTCGGGCATGCGGAAGTTGCGCCCGAACATGTCGTTGATCTTGCCGTTGCCGCCCGAGTTCTTCTGGTGCAGCTCCATGACCGGCGCGGTGATGTTGCGCTGGTCGGGTGGGCAGAAGGTCGACGCGACCTCGAACGAGGGGAACGACTGGTAGCCGAACTCGGAGCAGAAGCGCGGACGCACGCTGAAGTACGCGTCCATGCTCTTGCCGCCGTGCCAGACGTCCCAGTAGTGCATGTCGCCCTTGCTGTCGTCGTGCCACGCGTCGGAGAAGTCGCCCGGGCCCGAGCACGGCGACGACGGCCAGAACACGCGCGTCGGATCGGCCTCGGCGACGGCGGCGCCCAGCGTGTCGTTGAGCTTCGACCAGTTGAGCAGGTAGCGGTCGCGGTTGGCCTTCGACTCCGGGTACCAGTTGAGCGCGCCGACGCACTCGTTGTCGCCGCACCACAGCGCGATCGACGCGTGGTCGCGCAGCCGCTTGGCCTGGTGCAGGACCTCCTCGCGGACGTTCGCCAGGAACGCCGGGTCGGCGGGGTAGAGCGCGCACGCGAACATCATGTCGTGCCAGAGCAGCAGGCCCTTCTCGTCGCACAGCTCGTAGAACGCGTCGGTCTCGAAGCGCCCGCCGCCCCACACGCGCAGCATGTTCATGTTGGCGGCGACCGCCGAATCGAGCAGGTCGGCGATGCGCTCGCGGGTCTCGCGCGACGGCATGGCGTCGGCCGGGATCCAGTTGGCGCCCTTGCAGAAGATGTCGCGCCCGTTGACGCGGAAGGTCATCGACACGCCGCGCTCGTCCGCCTCGTTGATCAGCTCGATGCGCCGGAAGCCGATGCGCTTGGTCGCGACGCGATCGGCGACGCGCACCGTCAGGGACGACAGCGGCTGGGCGCCGTGCCCCGCCGGCCACCACAGGCGCGGTTCGCCCACCGGCAGCTCGACGGTCAGCGTGTTGGCGCCGGCGCGCAGCTCGGCGCTGCGTTCGACGCGCTTCCCATCCAGCTCGACGAGCAGCGGGACGGCGCCGCCGGCGCGCGCCTGCACCTCGACGCGCACCACCAGCGTGCAGGAGGCGCCGTCCCAGCGCTGCTCGGTGGTGACGTAGTCGAGCCGCGCGCGGTCGACGAACTCGATGGCGATGCCGCCGTAGATGCCGGCGACCATCAGGCAGATGCCCCAGTCCCAGCCGGCGTGGCAGGCGGTCTTGCGCAGCAGGTTCAGGTGCGGCAGCTGGTTGTTGCTGCCGCCGCTCCACGGGATCGGGTAGGGGAGCCGGGCGCCGCGCGCCGCGGCCTCCTTGGCGGCGGAGCGCAGGCGGATGGCGATGCGGTTCTCGCCGGCGACGAGCAGCGGCTTCACGTCCCAGCGCCAGCGGCGGTGCTGGTTGTCGGCGCTGCCGACCGCGTGTCCGTTGACGGTGATGTCGGCGAGGGTGTCCACCTCGTCGGCGGTCAGCCAGGCCTCGGGCGACGCGAGCTGCGCCGCGTCGACGGTGAAGCGGCGCTCGATCAGCCAATCGACCTCGCGCACCCACTGCACCTCGAGCTCGTTGCGGCCCCAGTAGGGGTCGGCGATGCGCTTGGCGTCGATCAGCGCGCCGTAGATGTCGCCCGGGATGCGCATCGGCACGGCGGCGTCGGCGGCGTCCGCCTGGCTCAGGGTCCAGGCGCCGGCGAGGGAGAGATCAGTCATGCGGCGCTCCGGAGGGGAGCGGCACCGTACCGGCGCCTGCGGCGACGTCTTGCAATCCATTGACCGCGGCTTGTACGGATTTGATATGAGCGCATGCGCGTCATCCCGGCTTCCGAGGTCTTCGCGCGGCCGGATTCGCCCTACGGCATGCACGAGATGGGCAGCGACGGCGACTGGCGCTACGCCGAGCACGGCCACGACGGCTTCGGCGAGGTGCTGTACGTGCTCGCCGGGGCGATCGACAACCACGTCAACGGCGGCGTGCGCCGGCTGCGCTCAGGGGAGCTGACCGTCATCCGCCAGGGCGATCGCCACGCGCTGCGCGGCAGCGGCTTCCGCTTCTGCAACGTCAACGTCCCGGCGGCGACCTGGCGCGCGCTCGGCGGCTACCTCGGCGCGCCGACGATGCAGCGGCTCCTGAAGCCGGCCGATCCGCCGGTGCGCGCCGTGCCCGAAGGCGAGCGTCCGGCGTTCGAGCAGCGCCTCGGCGCGCTGTTTGCCGCGCAGGACTCGCCGCAGGCCGACGCGCTGCTGCGGCGGTTCCTGGTCGACGCGGTGGTCGGGCTGATCGCGGGCCCGTCGACGTCGGCGCGGGCGGCGGTACCGCCCGCGGATGGTCCGGCGTGGCTGGTCGATCTGCTCGCCGAGGTCGACGATCGACGGCTGGCGACGATGGGCGCGGCGACGCTCGCCCGGCTCGCCGGCAAATCGCACGAGCACCTCGCGCGCACCTTCCGCGCGCACGTCGGCGACACGCCGACCCGCTGGCTGCACCGCCTGCGCCTCGAGCGCGCCGCGCTGCGGCTCAGCCACACCAACCACGCGATCGTCGACATCGCGCTGGCCCTCGGCTTCGCGAACCTCGGCTACTTCTATCGGCTCTTCAAGCGGCGCTTCGGGATGCCGCCGCACGCCTACCGCCGCCTGCACGCGCCGGCGGCGCTGCGCGCCTGAAGCGTCGCTGGCGACGGCGGCCGGGCGACCTGGAGCCGCGACGGCCGCGCTCCGCGCCGAGCCCGGCCGCCTGCTCGGTCATCGACGCCCGTTCGCGGCGATGCCGGCCGGGGCGACGGCGCGGCGCGCGGTGCACATCATGACCACCGCCGGGGCGTCGCCGCCGGCCTGCAGCGGCACGCGGAAGATGCTCTCGTCCGGGTTACGCACGGTCCCCCAGGCGCTGTAGAAGCAGCGCTCGTACGCGCCGTCGCGGACGATGTCGATCCCGGTGAGCAGGCCGTACCGCTCGTAGTCCAGGCTCGATTCCCAGGCGAAGTCGTGCGCGGAATAGTCGGGCGTCCAGGCGATGCCGTCGCCCGAGGTCGCGTGCCACATGCCCGCGGCGGTGAAGTATCTCGTCGGCAGGGCCGCCCGCTCGGCGTCGGTGTCGTTCTTGAACCAGAGGTGCCACGTGCCGGTCGCCGCGTCGCGTAGGACGCACGGCTGCTCGCCGCCGACGATCGCGCCGCCGTCGACGTCGCCACGACGCAGGCTGGGGAGCGGGTTCGCCTGCGGGAAGGACCACGTCAGGCCGCCGTCATCCGAGATCGCGCGCGAGATGCCCCACGCGACCGGAACCCGGCCGGTCGGCGAGCCCGGTGTCGGCACGTGTTCGCCATAGCTCGAGCAGTACAGGACCAGGCGCCGTCCATCCGCGACGACGTCGGGATCGGCGAGCCCGCCGTCCCCGATGGCGGGCGAGGTCGGAGCGAACATCGGCGCGCTCGCCGCGAGGACCAGGCCGGCCTCGCCGCCGATGCCCGGCGCGCGGACGAAGGTGCGCCCGTCGGCGGACCAGGCGAGGCCGATGGCGTAATACGGGTACGTCGTGTCGAGGACCGGCCGACCGCGCAGCGCGTCGCGTCGCGTATTCCCGCCGGCGTAGAAGAGGAGCCATCGCCGTGCCGCGGGGGCGGCGGGATCAGGGTTGCGGATGACGCAGGGCGTCTCCACGTGGGTGTGATCCCACGCGGCCGGATCCGTCGGCGGAGCCAGCGCGGGCGCGTCCTGGCGCGTCCAGGTGACGCCGTCGTCGCTTTCCGCCGTGAAGATCCGGACATCCATCTTCCGCGTCGTGCGGTCCTCGACGCCGCTGGAGAACCACACGCGCCAACGCCCGGTGTCCGGATCGCGCAGCGCCGTCGGATCCGCGGCGCTCCAGGTGATGGTCGAGTCGCTGCGCATCGCTCCGAAGTGCGGATTCGCGGCGTCGCGGTGCCAGGCGCCATCGAATGGCGGGTCATCGCGGCCGCCCCCGCTGCCACCACCACCACCACCACCACCACCACCACCACCGCCGCCGCCACAGCCGACGACGGCGAGCACGGCAACGAGGACAGGAAGAGCGGCGAGCTCGCGGCGGATCGACATCGGGCCTCCGGTCGCTGGTGGGCGATATCCGCCAGCAGCCAGCATCCTACCGACATGCGGCGCGCGGTTACGGGCCGGTGAGGCCACGATCACGCGCGCGTCGCGTCGCGTCGCGTCCACGCCGCAGGCTCCGCCGCGATCGCCGGGGCCGGTGCCCGTGCGTGCTAGTAGTCGCTCGGCGGCTCGACGATCCGCTGGATCCAGCGGATCGTGCCGAGGAAGTTGCGCGCGTGCGGCTGGCTCTGGTGGCCGTCGGGATACCGCTCGTGCACCGGGTTGAACGGCCGCCACTGGTAGTGGTCCGGCGACTGCTCGTTGTCGATGCACTGATAGGTCGCGCCGCCGACCGCCGGGCTCCATTCGATCGCATACCATAGGCGCGCCTCGTTCGCCGCCGCGTCCGCGAACACGCGTGGATCCCCGCCGAACGCCTGCGTCGCGCCCGGCATGACGCCGGACAGCTCCGCCGCCTCGGCTTCGGCGTAGTCCTTCCAGCCGAGCGTGGCGCCGGCGCCGCAGGTCAGCAGGAACCGCGCCGGCCCGGTACGCTTGACGCGGAACCAGGACATGCCGGTCGAGGTCGTGGTCGGGCGCGGGTCGCCGTGCAGGTAGTCGCGTCGGGTCGCGCCGCCGACGCCGTCGTCGAAACGCGTCGCGTCGATCGCCGCCGGCCAGCCGTTGTCGACCGCCGGCTGGGGATCGGGCGCGGTCAGGTACGGCAGCATCGCGGCGACGCCGCCATCGGTGCGGATCGGGTTGAGGGCGGCGGCGAGGCTGGTCGCGTAGCGCGTGCGCTGCCAGACGTGCATCGGGAAGCGCGCGACGGTGCCCACCGGGAAGCGCGGGCTGGGATAGGTCGTCGGGTCGCGCGCGGTGCGCTCGGCGGCGTCGTACGCCATCGCCTTCGGGCCCATGAAGCCGTCGCGCACGTCGATCCAGCCGTAGCCCTCGGCGTGGTCGGTCGCCGTGCCCAGCCCGAGCCGCCCGGCCTCGAGCACGTAGTCGCAGGCCGCGACCAGCATGATCCGCGCCTGCGCGTCGCGCACCACCAGCGCGCTCTCCTCGACGTCCGAGCGCATGCGCACGAGGAAGGCGATCGCCAGCGTCGCGAGCAGCGCGTTCATGCCGGCGACGACGATCAGCACCGAGCCGCCGCGGCCGGTCATGGCGCGTCCAGCGTCGGCTGCCCCGGCCGCGCCCAGCCGCCGGTGGGCGTCGGCGAGCGCTGCTGCCGCGCGCCGCGCAGCGAGGTCGCCACCAGGGTGAAGCTGAGCTCTGATCTGGCGCCCGTGACCGGGCTGATCCAGCGGATCTTGTTCAGCGCGGTGAAGCGGCAGTTGTTGAGGTAGCGCATGGTCGCGCGCGACACGGCGGGCCACGACGCCGGGCGGAGGGGCACGACCGCGATCGCCATCTGCGCCTTGGCGAGCAGGTCGGGGATGCCGCCCGTCTGCCATGACGCCGCCACGCGGTCGGTGGCCCACGAGCGGCCGTGCGCGGCGACCAGCGTCTGCAGCGTCCACGGCGTCGTATCCGCCGCGGGCGTCGCCGACGCCGGGATGACCGGGAACGTCGAGTCGCGGACGAGGCGGTAGATGCCGCGCGGCCAGGCCGTATCGCCGTCGTCGTTCGCGAAGCGCCACTGCACGCCGCCGCCGCTGCCCGACGGCAGGCACCATTCGTGGGCCAGGCCCTGGTCGGTGTCGTCCGCGGCGAGCGGATCGCCCGGACCGCTGCCATACGCGTTGTCCGCGCCCGGAGCGCCGTGGACGCCGTAGATGGTGTTGGCGGGCATGTACTCGGTGACGCCGTAGTAGCCGAGCGCGTTCTTCAGCGCGGTGAGCTGGTTCGCCGCCCAGGTGTGCGGGGTGCGCACCTGGCCGTAGCCCGCGTAGGCCGGCGTGGCCGCGCCGAGGCCGTCGACGAAGGTCCGCGCCAGCGTGGGCTCCTCCTTCACGTGCGCGAAGATCTCGTGGTGGCCGAAGCGGTGCTGCGTCCTGGTCGCGTGCTCGACGAGGTTGCCATGGAACCACGTGCGCGCGTCGCTGGCCGGCCACTGGTACTCCGGATCCCAGCCGCGCTCGTCCTCGGCGCCGGGGGTTCCCGAGCGCGGCATCACCGTCGCATCGAACGGCGTGAACGGCAATCCGCGCCGCCGCGCCGCGTCGTACCCGCGCAGCCGCTGGCGCGTCGCGTCGAACGGATCGTCGTAGTCGCGCCAGAAGTCGGCCTCGTCCACCGCCATGAAGTAGCCGGCGCGGATCAGGCCGTTCTCGACCGCGTTGCGGTTGGCCGCGGTGACGCTCTGCGCGGCGAGCCGCACCCCGGCGACCGCGGTGAGGACCACGGTCATGCTCAGGGCCACCGCCAGCAGCGCCTCGATCAGGGTGAAGCCGCGCCGGATCATCGCAGCGCCGCCGGCACGCGCAGGTCGTAGAAGTTGAAGCGCGCCACCGGCATCGCGCGCACGCGCGTCGAGCGCGGCAGCGAGCCGCGGTCGAGCCGGCGGTTCATGTTGCGATCGGCGCCGTACAGCCCCGAGAACACCGCCCGCGCGTCGGCGGCCTGGCCTTCCTGGTCGCCGCGCGGGTTGCTGCCGAGCGTCGTGGGTCCGCCGCTCAGGCCGAGGATCCTCGTCGAGACGTCGCTGCCGGTCGGGTTGGCGACGGGGTCGGACAGGTCCTGCTTGAACAGCATGACCTTCTCGGGGTTGCGGTACGAGTACTGCTGCCAGTCGAAGAACGGCGGGCTGGTCAGCAGCGCGGTGAACGACGCGTTCAGGCGCGGCGCGCCGCGCGGATAGCGGCAGGCATCCACCGGCGCGCTGGGCGCCGTCTCGACGTCCTCGTACGCCATCCAGTCGACCGCCCAGAACACCAGCTGCCGGCAGCGCTCGCTCGGCTCGAAGGCGTTGGTCAGGGTGAAGTGCGCCTCGTCGCCCCAGAACGACGGCAGCGACGACCGGCCCCATTCCCAGGCGGGATCGTCGCTGGGGATGGGCAGGTTGCTGAACTGGAACGAGCGGCCGATGTTCTCGATCGGCCGCGCCGGCACCGGCCGCCACTGCGCCGCGGAGACGCTGGTCTTCCAGATCGTGCCGCGCAGCGGGTCCGAGAACATGTCCCACTCGATCAGCGGGTGGTCCATCATGATCGCGCGCTCGAGTGGACGCGGCACCGCCCAGTCGTAGGGATGGCTCGCTGCGAAGAGCATCGCCAGGTTCTTGGCGCTGTCGTGCAGGGCGACGATCCGGTCGTGGGTCGCGGTGTACGGCGCGGGCGTGGTTCCGTCCTCGATGAGATCGATCGGCGGGATCGCCAGGCCGGCGCTGAGCGTCGCGTGGTCGACGTAGGTGGTCAGGCAGGTGGTCGCGTGCGCGAGGAAGCGCAGCGCCTGGACCTGCTTCCACCGCATGTCGGGCGGCGTCGCCGCCGGATCGAAGTCGGTGATCGGCGTCGCCTGGTCGTAGAACGCCGGCGTCAGGCCCTTGCGCGCGCAGTACCACAACGCCGCCTGGCAGTAGCGGATCGCGCTGTCGCGCGTCCCGGCGACCTGGTGGTGGCGGTAGCCGTATTCCGCGCCGTCGCTGCGCCTGCACCAGAACACCGGGCGCATGTCGGCGTCGAAGCTGTCCTCGAAGAGGATGCCGCGCTTCCCGCCGACGGTCTCGATCGCGCCGAGCGGCTCGGAGAAGCCGGGCTCGCGGCCGTGCGTTCCGTGCGCCGGCGGCGAGGGGAACGGCGCGTAGTACGGCCACGCCTTCCACGGGAAGATCGCGATCGCGTTGGACTGCGCGTGGCCGACCACGGTGAACACCAGGCGTTGCGCCTCGTTCGGCGGCGCGGTCGGCAGCCCGCTTTCCATGAATCCGGTCGTCGCCAGCGGCTGCGAGTAGTAGAGGCGGCCGCCCTCGCCCAGGACGCGCGCGATCTCGTCGCCCTCGCTGTCGATCCGCCGCGCGATGTCGAGCGGCACCGGCATGATGCCGAAGCGGAACGACGACAGCCGGCGCTCGAGGTCGAACGCCATGTTGCCGCGGCCGGTGGACACGTCCCACGGATTGGGCGCCTCGCTCTCCAGGGACGGGTTCGCGGTCGGGAAGGTGTTGTAGGCGTCGACCATCTCCAGCGCCTTCGCGCTGGCGTAGACGCGGTAGCGCGCCATCTGCTGGGTCTTGAGCCCGGTCGGGAAGAGCAGCAGCACCGAGGTCACGCCCATCGCCACCAGGGCGAGCGAGATCGCGACCTCGAAGAGCGTGAATGCGCGGCTCATGGCCCGCCCGCGACGCGCGCGTGCGACAGGCGCTGCGCCGGCACCAGCGCGCGCGTCCCGCCGGGCGGGATCCATTCCAGCGCGATCTGGCAGTGCGCGAGGTGCTGGCAGTACTCGAGGACCAGCGCGTGCGCGCCCGCCGCCAGCCTCAGCGTCGCGCTCGCCGTCCTCGGCTTGTGGATCGTCCAGTCGTCGATCGCCAGGCGCCCGTCGATCCACAGGCGCGCGCCGTCGTCGCCGGTGACCAGGAAGCGGTAGTCGCCGGCGACGGGCGCATCCACCAGGCCGGACCAGCGCGCCGAGAAGACGCCCTGCGCCGCCGGATCGGTGATCGGCGTGTCGCTCGGACCCGGTGCCGGCCGCCAGCGGAAGGCGACCTGCGGATCGATGCGCGACAGGCGCAGGCGCGCGAAGTCGGCGCCATCGAAGTACTGCGCGAGCAGCCCCGGCGTCGCCGCGGCCGAGCGCGCGGTGGCGGCCTCGGACGCGGCGAGCGCGGGCGCCGGCTCGATGGTCAGCCGTCCGCGGGGTGGCAGGCCGGCCTTGGACAGGTTCGGGTCCGGTAGCGGAGCGAGCTCGAGCGCGCGCGTCGCTTCGCCCGGGCCGAGCTCGATCGCCGAGTCGCCGCGGCGCACGCGCACGCGGCCGTGCGCGACGGCGACGACGCTCAGGTCGGCGCGATGCTCGACGGTGAACGACGTGCCGACGACCGTGGCCTCGAGCATCGGGGTGACGACGCGCAGCGGCGCATCGGCGCGCTGCGGCATGGCCTCGATCGCGATGCGTCCCGAGGTCAGGCGGACGACGCGCTGCTCGGGCTCGAAGGTGAATTCGGCATCGCCGGCCGGCGAGATCGCGCTGCCATCGGGCAGGATGGTCGCGGGCGCCGCCGCCGTCACCGCGCTCGTCGCGCGTGGACCATCCGCTCGCGCCCGCGCCACCACGACCAGCGCCACCAGCACCGAGGCGGCGACGGCGGCGACTGCCCAGCCGCGCAACGGCGCCGGCCGGTAGGCGCGGCGCCGCGCGCGCGTGCGCGCGCTGGTGCGGGTCGGCGGCGCGACGGCCGCCAGGCGCGGCTGCGAATCGCGGCGCAGGCGCGCGAGCGCCTGATCGCCGGCGGAGCCGACGTCGGCGCCGAAGCCGGTGGCGAGCAGCCCATCGACCAGGCCGAGCAGGCCGCGCAGGCGCGGATCGTCCGGCAGCGGGGGTGGCAGCTCGCCGCTCATCGCTCGTCCAGGCGCAGGCGTTTGCCGATGCACGCGGCGAGCGCCTCGCGCCCGCGCTGCAGCCGTTTGAGCACGGCGACCAGGCTGGTGCCGAGATGCTCGGCTATCGCCGCCGTGGGCACGCCGTTGTAGTAGTGCATGCGGCACGTCGCCTGCAGCGGCGCCGAGAGCTCGTCGAAGCAGGCGCGCAGCGCGCCGAGGCGCTCCGCCCAATCGGGGTTCTCGGCGTGGCGATCCAGGCGCGCGAACGCCGCGTCCAGCGTCGCCACCGCCTCCGGTTCCATCGCGGTCGTGCGTTCGCGCCGGCGCAGGTGGTCGAAGGCGATGTTGCGTGCGATGGTGCGCAGCCAGGCGGCGAACGACTCGCGCCGCTCCAGCCGCGCCAGATGTCGGTAGCCCTGGACGAAGGCCTCCTGGCACACGTCGTCGGCCAGCGCGCGGTCGCCCACGAGGCCGTAGACGTAGACCGCGAGCATCGCCTCGTGCTCGCGCACCAGGATCTCATAGACGTCGATGTCATCCATGGGCATGGGCAAGACAGGGGTGGGACGCGATTATGACATGCTGCCCGGACCCGTCCGGGTGTCGTGTCCCAAGCGATGGCGGACGCGGCCGTCCTGGCGCCGAATCGTTGTCCGGATGGCGTGCGCGCGCGCGTCTGTCGGGGCTCGCCGGACCGCCTCCCGGCATCGACCGGTCCAGGTGCGCCGAGCACGGCGACGAGGCGCAGCGAGCCCTCCACCCCACGGCGTCCGGTGGTCCCGATGTGGCGCCGGCGTGGATCCTGTGCTCAGGCATGCCGAACATCCGCTCGACGATGCAAGACCGTGACGGCGGGCGCGCGCTGCGCGGCGAACCCCGCCACGCGCCCATCGTTCGCCCCCGCCCGAGGTCGCATGTCCGTCCTGCGCGTCGTCGCCGCCCTGCTCGCTCTCACGGTGTCGGCGTCGGCGGGCGAGGTGCGCGAGGTCGTGGTCGAGCCGCAACCGATCGACGACCTCTTCGCCAATCCCGGCATGGGCTGGCAGACGTTCCACTGCTTCGCCGACCGCGATGCCGCGCTCGACGGGCTGCCGAGCGGCAACGCCTACGTGCGCATCTACTGGCACGAGCTCGAGGACGACGCCGGCGAGTTCACCTTCGCGGTGCTCGACGATCACCTGGCGCGGGCGCGCAAGGCCGGGCAGCGCCTGATGCTGCGCGTGATGTGCGCGTCGACCGACGACCGCCCGCTCTCGGTGCCCGCCTACCTCAGGACCGACGGCTGCGCCGGTCACGAGTACCGCTTCGGGAAGTCCGCGCAGATCTCCTGGATGCCGAGCTTCGACGACCCGGCGGTGCGCAAGGCGCACGAGCGCCTGGTGCTCGAGCTCGGCCGGTGTTACGCCGCGCATCCCGACCTCGAGGCGGTCGACATCGGCTCGCTCGGACTGTGGGGCGAGTGGCACATGGCCGGCACCGATGCGCCGATGCCGTCCCTCGCGGCCAAGCTCTGGGTCGTCGACCTGTGGCGGCGGGCGTTCCCCGACACGCCCATGATGATGCTGATCAACGACACCGACGCGCTGCGCCACGCGGCGGCGCGCGGGTGCGGCTGGCGCGGCGATTCGCTCGGCGACTACGGCCACGGCGGCTGGAACCACATGGCGTGGTACCCGAAGCAGCTCGCCGACGCGGGCGCGCAGGAGGCGTGGCGCGTCGCTCCGGTCGCCTTCGAGTCGTCGAACGACATGCGCACCTGGGTCCGCGAGGGCTGGGACATCGGCGCCGCGCTCGAGTACGCGCTCGCGCACCACGCCAGCTACATCAACAACAAGTCGGCGCCGCTGCCGGCGGGGGCGCGGCCGCTGGTCGAGGCCGCGCTGCGGCGTCTCGGCTACCGCCTGGTGCTCAAGCGCGCGCGCTACCGTCCCGCGGTCGGCGCTGGCGCCGGCCTGACCGTGAAGATGGACTGGGAGAACATCGGCGTCGCGCCGCCGTACGTCGGCCACCGCCTGGCGCTGCGTCTCGATCCGCCCGCTGGCGGCAAGCCGCTGGTCACGGTCGCGAAGGACGGCATCCGCGGCTGGATGCCCGGCGAGAAGTCGCTGCGCGCGTCCTTCGGGCTTCCCAAGGACCTGCCGGCGGGCCGCTACGCGCTCAAGCTCGGCATCGTCGATCCGGCGACCGGCGTGCCCGGCGTGCGGCTGGCGATCGCCGGGCGCGACGACGAAGGCTGGTACCCGCTCGGCGACATCGTCGCGAAGTGAGCGGGCGCGTCGTCGACGCGCCGTCCTCGTGCATTCGGTGGCGACCGTCGCGACCGCGCATCGCCGCTCAGCGCTCACGCCAGGCGTCCATGGCGGACGGGAGGCGCCAGCGGATGATGGCGCACGCCGACGATGCGCACCACCGCCACCACCGACGCGCGCGATCGCGGCATGTCGCCGTGGCACGTCGTCGTGGCGGTGTCGCTCGCCCTGCTGGTCTACGCGGCCACCTACACGTGGTGGCGGCGGTCGCACGCCGTGGATGGCAGCCATCTGACGCTCGACGACCACGACGCGGTCGACGTCTGGCTGCACCGGGCATACCAGCCGGCGCTGGCCCTCGATGAGGCGCTCACCGGGATGCGCGTCCTCTGGCTCAGCGGACTGTCGCCGCCGCCATCCCGGCCGACCTTCGATGCGCATGGGCGGGGACCCTGACGGCAGGCGCCGTATCCAGTCGACCCGCTCCGTCTTGCATGGCGGAGGTGGATCGCGACGCTCGTCGCCGCATGCCGCGTCGGCTCCGTATCGCTGTCCGTCGGACGTTGAGCGCGCTGGGCGTGCTGCTGGTGCTGACCAACGCGTTCGGCCTGCATGTGCATGCGGACGATGCGACGCATCACGACCACGGCCACGACGCCCATGCGCACCACCATGGCGACCAGCATCACCACCATGGCGATGACCGGCCGTCCGAACCCGCCGCCGACCTGGCGGACGACGACCTCGACGGCGATGCCGCGGCGGACGACAGCCACGAGTTCGAGGCGCACAGCCATGGCTCCAGCGACATCGCCGCCCTGCGCGGGACGCTGCCGTCGCTCGTGACGATGGTCCTCGCGTGCGGCATCCTGCCGCCACCGGCGCAGGACCTCCCCGACGACGCGCCACGCGACGTCGAGATCCCGCCCGTCTAGCGCGTCTCGGACACGTGAGCCACCGCTGCGCCGGCGTCCGCCGTCGCGCGATCACCCCCGAGGTTCCCCATGCGACGTGCCCAGCGTCCGCTGGGAGCGATCATCGTCTCGGTGTCCCTGCTGGCCTGCGGCCATGCGGCGGACCCGTCGGCCGAGCGATCCGTTCCCGCGGCCTCCTCCGAACTCGCGGCGCTCATCGCCGCCGCCGCGCGCCTGGACGGCGCCGTGGTCGCGGCCGATGCGGCGCGCGACGCCGCCGAGACGGTCGATCGCGCCGGCGGTCGCTGGGACGACCCGCGCCTCGCGCTCGAGGGCGGCGTCCGGACCGATCGTGGCGACGACGCCTGGCTGGGACGCGTCGATCTGACCCAGCGCCTGCCGATCGCCGGCGAGTTCGGCGCGCGGCGCCACGCCGCCCGCAGCCGCGTCGCGCGCGCGGATGCCGACGCCGCGGCGGCGCGGGCGCGGGTCGCCGCCGAGGTCGCGCGCCTGGCGACGCGCTGGTCCGCGACCACGGCCCGGCGGGAG
>Ga0196963_10001152_pt1 | contig 19251 bp, 38 predicted proteins | sample S1_5metaG_FD_148600 | JGI IMG/M metagenome (GOLD analysis project Ga0196963, IMG submission 148600) | Soil microbial communities from Anza Borrego desert, Southern California, United States - S1_5 | ecosystem: Environmental > Terrestrial > Soil > Desert | place: USA: California | collected... | reverse complement strand
AGCTGGCGCTGCCGGCGGTGCTGCTGCCGGTGGCGGGGCGATGATGCCTGCTGCCGTGCCCCCTGTGGACCCCACGTTTGGCGGCGCGCTTGCGGAAATCGCGCCTGGGGTTTGGGCTAACGTCGGCAACTATGCCGCTTTCGGCGGTGTTGGCCTTGCTGCTGGAGCGGGTGGTACTGGAGCTGGCGTGGGTGGAGGCGTCGGCGGTGGGCTAGGCGGTGGTGGCGCTGGTGGCGGACTCGGCGGTCTAGGCAAGGTCATGAGCAACCCATCGCTGCTCGGCGCTGGCCTCGGTGCGCTGGCCGGTGGCATGGGCGGGGGTACTCAACCGGCCGGCTCGATCACGGTGGAAGAGGGCATTCCGGATTGGCTCATGCCCTACGTGAAGCCCCAGCTCGACAAGTATTCGGCCGCCGTTCAGAACTACAACACCGACCCTTACGGTGTCATGCCTGCGGCCATGCAGGAGTTCATGAAGACGGTTCAAGGGTCTTACCTCGACCCGTCAACGAACAAGTGGCTGGAGGAGTATTACAAGCTTGGGGCGGAGAGGGTGAAGGGAACTGTGTCCCCTTCCTTCGGCCACATGCAAGCCTTTGGCAATCACTCTGGCTACAACGAGGCGCTTTCTCGTGGCCTCTCTGACCTTGCGGTCGGTCTCTACGGCGGCAACTACCAGAAGGAGCGCGATCGCCAGTACGGCATGACCGCTGCGGCTCCTCAGTTCCTCGCCCAAAGCTCCGCACAAGCTTTCACCCCGTACACCCAATACCTGAACACCGTTGGGAACCTCGGGAAAAAGAAAGAGCAGCCGTACTTTGACAACCCGATGGGTAACGTCTTGGGCGGCGCGATGATGGGCTACGGCCTCGGGAACATCTTTAAGTAGGGGTGACTATGGCCGGTATTCTCGATGATTCTCCGACTGGCGTACTTGATCCCCGCGCAATGGCCCTTATGCAGATGGGCTTTGGCCTCATGGGCGCTTCGGGCCCGTCGCTGACGCCGGTTTCGCTAGGTGCGTCGCTCGGTAAGGCCGGCATGTTGGGGATTGATGCGTATCAAAAGACCCACGCGGCCAACCAACAGAACCAGCTCTTCAACCTCAAGATGTCCACCTTCCTTGAGGAGCAGGCCGAAAAGAAACGCCAACGCGAGGCCGTCGAGCAATTTGCGTCCACGCTCAAGCCTGAAGACGTGGCGCGGTTCCGGGCGAATCCCAAGGAATTCCTGGAGAACTACGGAAGGCGGCACGCGGTCGGCGGTGTTCTCGTGGACAACGAGGGCCGCCCGATCTACACGGCCCCCAAAGACCCGAAGACGCAGGCAGACGCTACCGGTGTACTCCGTTACATCGACGGGCCGAATGCTGGTCAGGTGGTCCCCGGTTTCGCCACGCCGAAGGCGCCAGAGGGATTTCGATACACGCCGGAAGGGAAGTTAGAGATCATTCCGGAGTGGCTTCGCGGCAAGAAAGACATTGCTGCTGCCGGGAAGTCGGATGTCAAAGTCGAGAACTACCCGAATCCCATTCCCGTCGTTGGCCCGGACGGGAAGCCAGCAATGGTGCAGTTCGGCAAGCACGGCGAGATGCGTCCTACGCCGTATTCGCCGTTCCAAGAAACCAAGCCCTCCACAGAGGCGGAGCGCCTTGCCGGCGGGTATGCCGCTCGGATGGCCGCCGCTGAAAGACGGCTTGGAGAGGTTGGCCCTCTCGGGGAGCAGACGGTCGGAACCACCGTGGTTTCCAAGATCCCGATGGTCGGCGGTTATGCGGAGAGGGTGGCGATGTCGCCGGAGCAGCAGATGTACCGGCAAGCCCAAGAAGATTGGGTGCGCGCCAAACTGCGCAAGGAGTCTGGGGCTGTTATTGGCAAAGAAGAAATGGACAAGGAAATCTCCGTCTACTTCCCGATGCCAGGAGATTCCGAGCAGGTAATCAAGCAGAAAGCGGATGCGCGCCGCAACGCCTTTTCGGCAATGACCCAGAGCGCAGGCAAGGAAGCACCGAAGGCCGACGACACGCCGATTCGCCCGCGCTCCAAGCAATTCAAGCTGGATGATGGTAAGTCGGTCATCGGCATTCTGGAAGATTCCACCGGCAAGTATTACGTTCGGCGCGGCGGCAAGAAGTTTTACATCGAGGAGTAGATATGGCTCGTCTCGTTCCCGCCGATGAAGAAGAGCAGAAGCCAAAGAAGGGGGCCAGGCTCGTTGGGGAAGAGGGCGGCACTATGAGCGCCGTTAAGGACTTCGTGCTTGGCTCAGATCCGATGAGGCAGTTGGCCCTCGGGTCTCGCGCGGTGGCTCAGGGCGCGGTGGCGCTCCCTGTCATGGCGGGCGATGCGGTCAACAACCTTCTTAACTACGGCATCAAGGGCATCAACGCTCTCGGCGGGAGCCTGCCGTACATTCCGTCGCTATCCAGCACCCTAGATGCGACGCTGACGAAGGCTGGGGCACCGACCCCGCAGTCGGATGCCGAGAGGCTGCAATACGAAATCAGCCGTGGCGGTGCCGCCGGGATGACATTCCCGGCGCTCATGAGCCATGCTGCCGCCCCTGCCATGCAGGGAGTATCCGGAATACTGTCTGGAGGCGTCGGCCAGCAGGCGGAGAACATGGGCGCGTCGCCCACAACCTCGGCAATCCTTGGTGGTGTAGCTGGCATGGCGATTCCTTCGTCCCCGGATGCGCTCGGTGTTCTGGGGCGAGGCGGGCGAGCTGCGGCCCAGCCGTTTACTGCCGGCGGCCGAGAGGAGATCGTCGGGAACGCGCTTGCACGCATGGCGACGCACCCGAAGACTGCTCTGCTGAACATGGGAGCCGCCACGGACGACGTTTCGCGACTGACGACCGCGCAAGCGGCGAAAGATCCTGGACTCCTATCGACGGAGCGAGCCCTAGCCAGTCTCCCCGCCTCCGGAGGGAGATTTGCCACTAGGTACGCCGAGCAGAACGCGGCACGCCGAGCCCTGCTGGAAGGCATGGCGCGCACGAAGGACGACCTGGACGCGGCCAAGAACGCTCGCAGCGCCGAGGCCGAGCGTCTTTACGAGCCGGCATTTAATACGGGTCCAATCAAGCCTCCGGAAGAGTTGATCGCACTGGCGAAGCGACCCGCATTTGAGGCCGCCGTGAAGAAGGCGCAGCAGATCGCGGCCAACGAGGGCCTAGACCTCGGCGACCCGTCTAACACTATGCGAGGGCTGCACTACGTCAAGAAGGGTGTCGATGATCTTATCGAGGAAGCGAAGCCTGGGACGAACGAGCATCGCGCCCTGACGACCGTTAAGCGCGACCTTCTGAACGTCATGGACAACATCAGCCCTGAGTACAAGGCGGCTCGGGAGGCTTACGCGAAGTCGAGCAAGCCCATTGAGCAAATGGAAACGTTGCAAGGGCTTCGCGCGAAGACGCTGAATACCGGCCTCGACGTTCAGGGCAACCGCCTCCTGTCTCATGACAAGTGGACGCGGAACGTCATGGACAACATGGACGAGCTTCGCAAGACGCTCTCGCAACGGCAGATCGACAACCTGCTCCGCATTACCAAAGACTTGGATTACGGAAGCCTCTCGATGACCGGAGGCAAAGCTGCGGGCTCTAATACCTTCCAGAACCTTTCCGTGGCTAACGTCCTCGGGGCGGCGCTTGGCAAACAGGCTGCGGAGTCCCCCACGGCACAAAGCCTCCTCCGCCCCCTCGGGTTCCTCTACAAGCTCCCGGAGCGACAGGTCGAGGAGCTGATGATCGAGGCCATGCTGGACCGTAATCTAGCCATGCGGCTGATGAGCAAGGCGACCGAGCGCAACGTCCACGAGCTTGCCAAGGGGCTGGAGGCGAGGATGAAGGCCAGCGCAAAGGGGTCGGTGGCGGGGCAATTGCCTTCGGAGTAATCTTCCCGCCGGGAGGTGGGATATGAAGAAAGCTCTAGCCCTGCTGCTCGTTAGCGGCGCGGTTTCGGCCCAGACCTACACGGAGATTGACTACAACAATCCTCCGCCGGCCAACTGGCCGGATCTGCGCCAGGAAGTGGTTTACGGCTCCGAGGAGCAGATGAAGCGGTGGTGTGCCCGGATTCCGGAGCAGACGCCACAAGGAAAGATCATCGGCTGCGCCAAGGTCTACTTTGAGTGGGACTTGTGCATGATCTTCCTGTCCACGGACGACCCCAAGCATCTGGAGCATGAGCAGGCGCATTGCCGGGGGTATGTCCACGTCGGAGAGGGAGACAGGGCGCACAAGTCACTCAGGGAGTGGCTAGCCAAGAAGCGGATGTAGCAGCACCGAAACAGCATCACCGAGGGCCGCCATGTGCGGCCCTTTTTATTTCCACAACAAGAGGCATACCAAATGCCCGCACCGACTCGCATCTACGACATTAGCGCGACCGCCGCTAGCAACTTCCCGCAGGGCACGGACACCATCGGCACCAGCCTGGACGACGTTCTCCGGGCGATTCAGGCGGTCTTTCGCGGCGACCTCGCGCACAAGGGCTCCGACATCGCCTCCGCCGCGACTACGGACTTGGGGGCCGTTACCGGCCTCATGCACGACATCACCGGGACGACGACGATTACGTCCTTCGGGACGGTCTCGGCGGGTGTGTGGAAGCTGATCAAGTTCGAGGGGGCGCTGACCCTCACGCATAACGCCACCTCCCTTATCTGCCCCGGCGGGGAGAACATCACCACGGCTGACGGCGATGTGGCGCTTGTCATGTCGGAGGGGTCGGGTAACTGGCGGGTGCTTGGTTACTGGCCCTATGTCGGGCCGAAGCGGCCAGTCCTTTCCGCAGAGCAGGCGACGACCTCTGGAACGTCCAAGGACTTCACCGGCATTCCGTCGTGGGTGAAGCGGATCACAGTCATGTTCGTTGGGGTATCCACCAACGGCACGTCGAACATCATGGTTCAGCTAGGGGACTCCGGGGGAATCGAAGCGACTGGATACAGCGGCTCCACCGGCAACTTCACTGGCACGGTGACGGCCAACCACAGCACTGGCTTCCTTATCACCTCAGATAACGCCGCTACTCGCGTTATCCACGGGCAGATGACGTTGACCCTTCAGGACTCCTCCGACAACACATGGATTGCCTCCAGCATGGTGGGCCGCTCGGACGGCACTGCGGGCCAGATGGGCGCTGGCTCCAAAGCCCTGTCCGCCACGCTCGACCGGGTGCGAATCACGACCGCCAACGGCACAGACGCTTTCGACGCGGGCTCTGTATCGATCATGTACGAGTAGGAGGAGGCGATGGAGCAGATCGTTCAACTACTAGGCAAGGTCGATAACGTCGCCGTCCTAGTCCTGTCTCTGGGTTGTATCGGACTCGGATACCTGCATGTCGTATGGCGAAGGGAGGAGAGGGCTGATCGCCAGGCCATGCTCGACAGCTTCAACAAGCTGGCCGAGGCATTGAACGAAATAAAGGTCGCCATTGCTGCTGCGACGGGCAGGACGTTGTGAAGCTATACCAGAAGGTCATGAGGTTCCTAGCGCCTTCCTGTGAGCGCCAGCGGATGGAGTTTAGAGAAGCACTTGCCAAGCTCAACGCCCACGCCGAAGACCTGCAAAGGACGATGCGGTTCAAGCCCGAAGAGGTGACATGGAAGCCGCAATCGCCACAGTCGAAGACGTAAGCGACGCCATAGAGGGCGCGGTGATTACCCGAGTGGATGCGGGTGATGGGGGATTTACGTTCTTCCTTGAGGATGGAAGGGCGATTGTGTGCATCGACTGCACGGGGTTTGCGGTGGTTGCGAGTAAGGGGATTCTCCAGTGAGACCTGCAAAGATCAAGGTGCTGGGTAAGCCTTTCACCGTGACCTATGCCTCTGGTGCCCCGCTATCCGATGACCTGAATGGGGAATGCGACACCGACAAGCAGGCGATCCTCGTAAGAGACGGCCAGCCCTTGGAGTCTGAACAGGACACCCTTTTACACGAGCTGATGCACGCGATTGACGAAGCCGTGGACGCCCGGATGAAGGAGACGCAGGTAAAGAAAGTCTCCACAGCCTTACTCGCAGTCCTGAAAGACAACCCCGCCCTAGTGGCATACCTCCGAAAGCGTAGTTAATGGCCGCAGCCTGCACTGACCAACAATTCATAAAAATCTGGCAAGAGCTGCAATCCCCAACGAAGGTCGCCGCAAGTCTCGGCGTGGCTCTCAGGAACGTCTGCGCGAGGCGGCAGAAGATCCAGGCTAGGTACGGCATCCACCTTCCGGTCTTGGATCACCGACCGACCTACAACACAGCCGAGTTCAAGCATTCCGCCCGTCTTAATTACGACATCGAGGACGGGGTAATCATCGTCGGGTCAGACGCCCATATCTGGCCCGGAGAGAAGACCACAGCCCTAAAGGCGTTCATCAAGTTCATCCGGGATCTAAAACCAAAGCAGGTTCACCTGAACGGGGATGTATTCGACGGGGCGAAGATCTCCCGGCATCCCAAGATCGGCTTCCTTGAGAAAGCCCCTGACGTATGGGAGGAGCTGCACGCCTGCCAAGAATCTCTCGCTGAGATCGAGGCGGCTGCTGGCAAGGCAACGAAGATCTGGGAGTTCGGCAATCACGACATGCGGTTCGAAGCCTTTTTGGCAGCGAACGCTCCACAGTACGAAGGCGTGAAGGGGATGCACCTGAAAGACCACTTCCCCGCGTGGACGCCTTGCTGGGCCACCCACATCAACGCCGACAAGCCATCGCATACGGTCATCAAGCATCGTCTCAAGGGCGGGAAGTACGACGTGTCTACCAACCTCATGGCGGCGCACGTCCACATGGTTACGGGGCATACGCATAGCCTCAAGTGGTGGCCGATGACCACATATCGCGCCCATACGCTCTACGGCATCAACACCGGGACGCTTTCGTCTCCACATTCCGAGCCCTTTGTGCATTACACCGAGGACGCGCCCACGGACTGGAGAGCGGGGTTTGCGGTGCTGACCTACTGGAAGGGACGGCTCCTGCAACCGGAGCTTGCGGAAGTGATCGGCCCCGACCTCGTGAACTTCCGGGGGCAGGTAATCAAGCTGTGAGCGCCAATTTCATGTTCGTAATCGCCCTCATGTACTGCGGAGCGGCGATTGAGTTCGCTTGGCATGGCCGGTGGTGGTGGGCCTTGCTTGCGGTGCTGTGGGGATCGGGGAACGCGGTCCTTGGCTATCTAGCTTCCGAGTAGTCCCGACCTTCGCCGCTCCAGGGCTCAGAGAGCGGCGGCTTCCAGGAGTTTCCTATGCGTTTCGTCGCCGCGCTGCTTCTGCTCGTCTCTATCCCTGCCTACGCCCAGATGGTCTACCGCCACGCCTCTGGCGACACCGTGAGGGCCACCAACAAGCCCTGCACGAGTGAAAAGGTGCTGGCCCATATCCCCGAGCCCTACCGGCAGCATTTCAGGCAAGGCAACGCCACCCACAACGGAAAGGCTTTCGACGTCTGCTACGTGGTGCGGCCGGACGGGATGGTGTTGTGGATCTGGGAAGACGGCGACATGGGCGGGGCACATAAGGACGAATTCAGGAGGGAGCACGCAAGTTAAATATGCATCTATCCAAGAATTTCACGCTCGCAGAACTGACTCACAGCCAAGAAGCCGTTAGGAAGGGTTTGGACAACACCCCGGACCCGGACACCCTGGAGAACCTGAAGGTCTTGGCAAGTGGCCTAGAAAGCGTCAGGGAGGCTCTGGGGAGCATTCCTATCGTGGTGTCCTCCGGATACCGCTCCCCCAAGGTAAACGCCGCTGTAGGCGGTTCTAGAGGCTCCCAGCACCTATCTGGGTTGGCTGCGGATTTCACGGCTCCCAAGTTCGGCACTCCCAAGGAAATCTGCCTGGAGATCATCGCGGCGGGAGTTAAATTCGACCAGCTCATTTGCGAGGGCGTCAGTGAAAAGTGCCCGGAGGGAGCGTGGGTGCATGTTTCCTTCGGGGAGCCGGCGAGGGGGCAAGTCCTGACGGCGAAATTCACTAACGGCAAGGCTACCTACACGCAGGGGCTCGCATGATCCAAGCTCTGTTCCCCATCCTCGGGGGCATCGCCTCCCAAGTCGCCAAGAACCTCTTTCCCGATCCGGCAGACGAAGCCAAGAGGCTAGAGACGCAGAACCAATTTCAGCTCGCGGTGATGCAGCAGGCTCAGGCCATCGAGCAGGCGGCGGCGGGGATCGTGAAGGCGGAGGCTGAAAGCAGCCATTGGCTGGCGGCTTGTTGGAGGCCCATCCTCATGTTGACCTTTGGTGGCCTGATCGTCGCCCGGTGGTTCGGCTGGGCGGCTCCAAGTCTCTCCGAGGCCGAGTACCTGAAGCTCTGGGACATCGTAGAGCTTGGCCTTGGCGGCTATGTCATCGGCCGGAGCGCGGAAAAGATCGTCCCTGCGGTCGCGTCCGCGATGAAGAAGAACTAGCGTTTCTGCCAGCTAGAAGTCGTCTCCGCTGGCGTCCTAAGTTCCCTAGATCCTTCCACCTTCGTTACCAGCTCCCCGTAGGTCTGCCGCGCCACCTTTTCGGTCATCTTGTAGCGGCTGATCTTCCTTCTCAGCGTTACGGGGTCGGTGTACTCCCATAGCCACAATTCGGTCGGTTCCATCGGTGCAATTCCGGTGCAATCGGGTGCGGGAATGGCGCAAAACAGCGTCCTTGGCACATTTTAAGTCCCTGATTTGCCGGTAAGGGTATGATTCGCCAACCCTGCCTTTTCTGATTCGTAATCCGTAGTCAGTTAGCCTCTATCAATGGGTTAGGCCAGTGCCGGTGCAGTCTCGGTGCAACGCTGGCGTAGCTCAGTTGGTAGAGCAACCGCTTCGTAAGCGGTAGGTCCTCAGTTCGAGTCTGAGCGCCAGCACCATCACCACAGGTGCCTCCAGATCCGGCGCTGTTTGATACTCCGCACCGTATCCACGCTGACACCGTACTCCGGCGCGATTGCCGTGGCGGGCCGCTCATCCCCCGCAATGGCCCTCACCTGTTCCTCTTTGAGTTTCGCTAGTCCGTTCCTCTCCCCGCGAGCCGAGCGTCCGCGCAGCACCCTGTCCATCACGTTATCGGCGTGAGTCCCGGTCTGTAGGTGCTGAGGGTTGCAACACTTCGGGTTGTCGCATCTGTGTCGCACCACGACATCGCGCGGAACGTCGCCATACGCGATGGTGTAGGCGATCCGGTGCGCCTCTTCAGCTCGTCCTAGCCACTTCACTTGGCCGTAGCCGCTCTTGCAATACCTCTTCCACGGCCAGCATTCATTCACGCCAGCCACGGAGACGTTCGACCAAAAGCGGGCCACGTCCAGCGGGTCATACGTAAAATCGGAATCAGCCATTGCCGAACCTCTATCCAGGTTGGGTTGTGGTTAGGGGCGGTCGGTGCGCTAACACCGATTCGCCCCGCTACTGGATAAGTATACAGTAAGACTCAGGCGATTACGCGATCTTCTTAATTGCATCCCGCAGCGTGTCCGTCGCGAGGTGCGCGTAGCGTTTGGTGGTCTGCATCTGGGAGTGGCCGAGGATCGCCCCGATGGTGAAAAGCGGCACTCCGGCCTTGGCGAGCATCGAGGCGGTCGTGTGCCTGAGGTCGTGAAAGCGGATGTCCGTTATGTCCGTGACCTGACGGCAAGCGCGCTGGAATACCTTCGTGAGATACCACTTGCTGATCCGCAGCGGCAGGTACTTCAGGTAGGGCTTCAGCTTGGCGTGAATCGGGACAAGCCGAGGCTTCCCGGTCTTCGTATGCTCCAGGCGGAAATGCCCGTCCACGATGCTCTTCTGGGTGAGGGCCATCAGCTCGCCCTGCCTCATGCCTGTATAGACCGCGATCATCACCCCGGCCCTCGCCCTCCCTTTCAGCCGCCTCGCGGACTTCAGGAATTGCTCTCGCGTCAGGTAGACATGGCGGGCGTTGTTCTCGGGGAGGAGCTGGATCTTCAGGTGCAGAGGCTCATCTAGGTATCCCCATTCCGTGTAGGCGAGCCGTGCTACGCGCTTGAGAATGGCCAGCCGGCGGTTGATGGAGGAGTTGGCTAGCTTTCCCTTGTGGTGCGCCTTGTACTCCTTGGCGACATCCACGATCTTGTTGATGGGCCGTCCCTCTACCCAATCTGCCAGGGCGAAGGCGTTGGATTCGGTTCTATCCCGCGCCTTCTGCGTCGCCACTTCCTCCTGTAGCCATCGCTGGATCGCCGCACCGATCAGGACTTGACCAGCCGTAACGGCGCGGAAGTCTCGGAGGAATTTGGCCTCAAGCTCCTTGGCCTCCTGCTTCGTCTCGCACGCTCTATGAATGCGCTGTCCGTGGCGTTGAAGAGAGACGTGCCAGCGGCCTTCTTTGTCTTTCCAGACAGACATACGGTCCTCCCTTCCAGGAACTTGTTTAAGTCCTCCTGCCGAATCCTAATGCCGCCCCGGATGTCGAGGAACGGCAACCCATCCTCCAGGAGCCTGTAGGCCGACCGGACAGAGATATTCAACTGCTCCGCGATTTGGCGGATGGTCAGCAACGCTTCTTCGCCTTCCTCGGCTTCAGCCTTCCCTGCATAGCCCTTAGCGCCCAGCTAACGGTTGATCTCTCCACTCCCACAATCGCCGCTACCTCACCATTGTTTAGCCCCTGAGCATGAAGCTCGGCTATCTGCTTCCAGCGTTGCTCCACGTTCTGAACAGAACGCTTGGGCTGCACGGGAATGTTTCTCTCTCCGTGGACAGTGCGAACGGGGAGTGTGCGCAGGAGCCGGAGATGGGCTTCCTGCCAGTCGGGGGCGGTGTCAAACATTCGGACTCTTCAGGGTCGGTGCCATCACTTCGCAATCCGCCTTCTAAGCGGCACGCCGGCCTTCCGCAGCGCCTCCAGGTACTCCAGAAGCTTGCGCAGGTGCCGATCGCTGCCGCACTTGCTGGTGGTGTAGAAGCGGCGGCTAAGTGGCTTGGGCTTCGGCAGCATCAGGGCTTCTCGCCGGATTGGGCCGATGCGGCGAACTCCGAAGTCTTGTCGATGGCGAAATTCGCGCAGTAGGCGGAGGTCGGCTCTTCCATGAAGATGTAGCACCAGTCCTCGCGCGTACCGGAAGTCTTCTCGCCAATGCGCTTGTAGAGGCAGGCATCGCACATTCGCAGCGGGATGGTCTTGTTCACGCTTCGTCCTTGTTCATATGGGTTCGCTCGTAATCCGCTAGCGCGCGCTTGAGTAGTTCCACAGTCATGGCATCGAAACTGCGATGCAGCATCGCGTAATAGTTCATGACCCTTATCGCGTCTTGGTTCCCGGTGCGCCCGGCCAAGCCGATCTCCTTCCCAATGGCCTCAAGCTTCGGGAGGATGCGGGACTCAAATTCGTCGCGGGCAGAGGCCCACGGATGGTCGTCGCCTCTAATCATTTAGATACGCCCCCATCTCCATAGTGCCGATCACGCGCCTTGAGCATTTCGTCCGCTTGCTCGTAGGCAAGCTCCGCAGCGCGGTCCGTGAGTTGGCTGAATTGAGCGTAGATCGCCGGAAGGCAGGCAGCAGCCATCTTGTCGCGCAGGGTCAACTGCGGCTCCGGCCAGTACGTTGCCGATCCTTCTGCCGATTGTTTGTTCGCTGCGTCAGCGGTTTGCGTCATTTCCCGCCTCGTTCTTGCCGATTCGGGATGGATTTCCGCAGCAGCGTGGCTAGGTCTCTCGCCATGGTGGGCGTGAGGTACAGGTAGTCGCCGCTCTCCAGGTCGGTCAGCAGCTCCTCCAGCGTCCACGGCTCCCATTCCGGGTGCGTGAGATCCTCGAAGGGCGGCGCAGAGGAGGCGGTCGATTCCGCCCCGCACGTCGAGGAGCGTGTCTGCACAGCCTCCTCAGTTCCCGGCCCGCTGGCGGCTAGCTCGCCAACATGCGGCTCTGCATTGATCTCGGCGTGCTCCATGACACGACGCTCCAGCGCCGTCACGATTTCGTCAGCCGTAGGGCTGCACCACGAGCCGGCGTAGTTCTTGGCGATGGTGAGGCATTCGCGGGCCGCGTCCTCGCTGGCGGCCTGCCACCCCACCTTCATCCACTCGCGCACCGGAATCCAAGAGCCGGTGTTGTACTGCGCGTACTCGGAACTGGCGTACCACTCGTCGAATGTCTTCATGGCTTCGTCCCCGTGGAAGTAGGGCTCATTGAACTGTCCTCGCGGCACTAGGGCACATGCCCTCTGGATGCCATGCCTTGATGCCGAAACCGCTGCACAAGGCGCAAGGCGGCGTCTCTCGCAGTGCGCGGATCGCTTGGAGTCCAGCCGCCTCAGATGAAAAAACCTGCGCGGGCGTTGCGCCCGATGGGAGGGTCGCAGGACCGGGCATCGCTGCTTGCGGCATCTGAGGGGCTGGAGACAGTGCGGCGACGATGGCCTTCGCCTGCTCAACGCGAGCGCGGAAATCATCGCCTCGAAACTCGGGCGGTAGGTCGCCAGGGGAATGCCACGCCACGAAGAAGCGCAGGCAATCGGCTATGTCCTTCGGCGTCACTCGGTCCCCTTTGGAGAACAGCGATGCATGTGGCCCTCGGCCTCGAAAAGCCGCCAGCCGCTATAGGTCTCCTCCCAATGCAGCCCGCCACGCCCGCAGCGATTGCAGGTCTTGGCCTGCCAGTCCGGGCCTGCCTTGGCGTCCCGCTCCTCGTCGGAGTCCAGATATTCGAGCGGCGCGAAGATGCTCATTTGCCCTCCCGATGGCGAGTGCTATCTACACCCCGCATTTGCCGGAGCGCCTTCAGCACGACCTTGGATTCCACGCTCTTGCGCATCAACGGGTAATGCGCCCAATGCGCGCCTGCGGGGCTGTTCATGTGCTCGATGGCTTCGATCAACGCCTCCGCAGCGAGAGCCGTCTTATCGGCCTTTGTTTTCGACAGCATCCTCTCGATGAGCGTTTTCTTAGCCATGCTTCGTCCCTCCGCCTACATTCCCGTCCGCGTCCATCGACAGGCCGAGCGGTTCCGCCGGGCCGTCTAGCTGAGGGTGGTAGCTACCGTCTGGAGTCCCGACGAACAGCCGCTTGCAGGCATCGAGCACATCCTTCGCTCCCTGCTCGCCGACGCCTTCCGGGGTGAGCACGACGTAGCCTCTGTCGATCCAGCCGCCCTTGATGCGCGGCAGTGTTGCGGAGCGGGCCGATTGCAGCTTCTCCTGCAACAGCTTGTACTCGGCGGCGATGGTGCGGGCGGCAAGCATGGGATCGTCCAGCTTGCAGCCGCTCTCCGGGTAGAGCGCGGCATTCAGCACGTCGAGGATCGCGCCTTCAGAGGACGCTCCCGACTTCGGGCGCACATCCTTGCGGTGGACGGGGCAATCCCTCGCGTCAACGAACGGTCCAGCGCACTGCGGTTCACTCGCGCCGACGTGGGATGGGCCGGATTCCTTCAGCGCCCTAGCGATGACCTCCTTGATAGCGTGCGTCCGGTGCGCCCCTAGCGTTTCCTCGAATCCGAGGATCGCCAGATTGGCGTGCTTCAGCGCCTCGCGCAGCTTCTCCGTGGCGCCTTCGGCAGAGGGGGCCGAGCGGCGCATCGCCGCGCATGTCGGGCACGGCCAGTTGTCGTCTGTCCATTCCTTGTGCTCGGCCACGGATCGCTTGCCAGCCACTACGCAGGGCGGCACTTCGGGCTTCTTATCGGGGGCGCTATTCATCGCTTCCCCTTCAGCGCCCGGACGCGCTTCGCTGCCTGCACGATGGCGTGATCTTGGGCTCGGTAGATGTCAGCGTTCTCGCTGGCGTAGGTATGTGCCCGGCCGCCAAAGGTGGTTTCCACAGCGACGGCCGCAGCTTCCAGTGCAGCGTCGTAGACGGCGCAGGCGGTGGTGTCCATCTCCGATGGGGCCGAGCGCGCCTCGCGCAGTCGATCCTCGGCCTGACGCAGCTTGGCCTGCTCCTCCACGATGGCTTCCAGCCGCGCCTGCGCCTTCACCTCGGCGGCGGCTAGTTCACGCTCAAGCTGCTCGGCCAGGTTCGCCAAGGCGCTCGGAACTGGAACGCTGCCGTCGATCAGGCGCTTGATGAGCGCGTCGCAGCGCGGCGTGTCGGATTGGGCCTGTGTGGCAGGGGGCGGACTAGTCTTTTCCACAGCGGCGCTCCATTTCGTCGATCTCGTCGTCGGACAGCTCGTGCTGGAAGTCCTCGCCGGTTCCTTCGCAGTCAGGGCACGACTTCACTGTCCCTTCCTCACCTGGCTCTGTAGGGCAGTGGCCGAGGCCCTTGCAGCGTCGGCAATGTGGGGTAAGGGACGAACTCATTTCGTTCCTCCGACTCGCCGGCAAGGAATGTTGCCGGTTACGTGTTCCGGCGTCCGGGAGGAGGCCCGGACCGTCTCGCAGGTGTCTTTAAGGGCGCGGTATTGCTTCTTCAATCGCCCGGAGGGGGTAAGAATTCCGGCCCTCTGCAAGCGGGAAAGCGCAGCCTTCTTGCCGCCGCGCTTTGCTAGGCGGATGGCCTTAGCAGAAAGGTATGGCGTCGATCTCATTGATTCGTCCCATAGCTGTCAGCGCCGATCACAGGTTCTTCTCGATGTAGTCGGCGATCTGCTTGAACGTCTTGCCGCCGTCGTTCATCTGGATGAGCATGGTTTCGACTTTGTCGGGAACACCGAAAATGTGACGCCCAGCAGCGCCAAGCTCGGCTTCCATGTAGGTGCCATCGACCATGTAGCCGCCTTCCAACACCCACCCGCCGTAGTCGGACACATCGCAAAGCACGCCAAGGCAGCAGTAGCCGTGCTCGTCTCTGAGCGCATTAGTTGTCTGCGGGTAATTGCCGCTACGCAGCGCCTTCACCCACTTGGCTTTCAGTTTGGCATCCATCCGCTTCGTCCCCTCCGTGCTCGGTGCGCTCATGCCTTCTCCCCGAGGGCCTTCAGCAGGGCCTTAGCCGCCGACTTTAGGCCGGGCGGCATTTCGTCCGGCCCCCACCTGTGGGCGTAGTGCTTCGCGTCTGAAATGAGCTCCCCGATTGCCGGGTCGTCTCGCCTGATCCAGAGGAACGACTTGGTTTCGTGCTGCACCGTTGGCGTCGGAAGCCCCCGGTGCATGTGGTCAAAGAAGAACTTGTACGGGATGCGCACCCACCCCTCGGTCAAGGCCCTGATTCCTAGCGCGCTCATGGCGTCTCCTTTATCAGCCTACGAGACCCATTATAACACAACTCCGGTACTGTGTCAAGTACCAGATTTGACACGATACCGCCGAAGGGATATAAGGCGGCATGGACAAGTCGAAACTCGGCGCGGCTCTCAGTGCCCTTCGCAAGACGACATGGCACTACTGCGCCAACCCTGCGTGCGGCAAGCGGTTCAGCGGCATCAAGAAGGCGAAGTTCTGCTCCAACGCTTGTAGGCAAGCCGTGAAGTACGCCAAGAAGAGGGCCGCTGCGGCGCAGCAAGGGCAGGGTTGACCGCTCGGGAGTGTCAGTCACATTCCGAAGGCTCACGCGGCCTCCAGGAGGCTCGGCAGCGGCCTGCCGGTGCAAAGCGTGTAGTTCGCCTCAAAGGTGGCCTGCACGAAGCCCATAGGCGTCTCAGCGCGCTTGTCCGCCCTGTCGTCGCTCGGGGTCATGAGGTGCATCCTGGAGCCGTCTACCGGCGGGATAGGCCGCTTCTCCGGCTCGATGAAGCCGTTCCCTCCAGATGCACGTCAGCTTGGTGTAGCCGTCGTTCTCCCCGCCGGCATACCCGCCGTAGTCGCAGGGGTTGAACGTGAAGCTCCACTTCCCGATGTGCGGGATGCTGGAGAGGGTCGTGACGGGGTGCTCGATGCCGTAGGGGCACCCCGCCCACCGGAAGGCTTGGCGGCAGGCGTTGAATAGCCGCATGGAGTCGGCCAGCAGTTCCGGCCCCTTGAGCACGAAGTCCCTAGCTCCGCTCACGGCGTCGTCGGTGCAGGGCGGGAAGCCAAAGCCGAAGATGACCCGCTTCCCGGCCGGCGGCTCCCAGGTCCGGCAGTCGCCCCATACGAAGTTGATGAGCCCGTCCCGGCGCGGCTTGCGGATGGAGTGCTGGATGTCCACGCAGTAGCACTCGATCCCGGCCTTGGCCCAAGGCAGGGCCATGTTCGGGGTCTTGGAGCACAGGAATACGGCGATCTCGTTCATCGCTCTGGAGTTCCGAAGGCAGGACTAATGGAAGGGCCGGCGGGGATCGAACCCGCAACCTCGGCTTCACGACTATCCGCCACGTCGAAGCGGCATTCAGCGGCTACGGGAACCGCCTCCATCGCTACGCCTTGCTCTACCGCTTGAGCTACGGCCCTCATGCGTTCACCTTCTCCAGCGTCATTGCCAGCAAATCCAGCTCGTCCAGCCTGTATCGGGTGTAGAAGCCCTTGGTGCCGAGGCCGTGCAGTCCAGTAGCGCCACGGTGGTGTTCCGGGCACAGAGGAATCGTCAGCCAATGCTCGGCCCTCTGGCTCATTCCCTGGCCTTCCTTCAGGTGATGGACTTCTGCGGGGGTTACGCCGAGCCCCAAGTGACTGCAAAGCACGCATCCCAAGGAGGACACGCGATCCAGCCATTTGCGCTCGGCGACTCTCACAGCGCCGAGGACTCCAGCTTGCGAAGAGGGCTGAACGGAATATCGTCCGGCATGTCAGCCATGCTCCCGCTATCCTTCTTGGCGGGCCGTTCCTGCTTCTCCTCGCCATCCTTCCCGCCGAGCATCTTCATTTCTTCGGCGCGGATCTCGGTCGAGTAGCGGTCGTTCCCGTCTTTGTCCTTCCACTTCCGGGTCTGGATCTTCCCTTCGACGTAGACCAGAGCGCCCTTCTTCAGGTACTTCCCGCAGACTTCAGCCAGTTTCCCGAAGGCGTTGATGCGGTGCCACTCGGTGGCCTCCTTCATCTCACCGGAGTTCTTGTCCTTCCACTTTTCACTAGTGGCGATGGAGAAATTGCAGACGGCGCTACCGTCCGTAAGGGAACGGGTCTCGGGGTCTTTCCCGAGGTGGCCCATGATGATTGCCTTGTTCAGCGAGGGCATTAAGCAGCCTTTCTACTTTTCAGTTGGTCGATCACTGCATCCACTTCTTCCAGAAACTTCCGCACTTCCTTTTCCATTTCCTGAATGGCCTTGTCGTCCCGCTGGAGCCTCACCACGAAGAGCTGTAGGTCTTGGGGGAGCCGAGGGTCGAAGGAAACGAAGTCGCACCAGGCGCGCCCTGTACAAGCCATCTGCCAGAGCATTTGCGGCCGGTACTTGGAGGGAACTTCGCCGGCCAGCAGGTACTCAAGGTGGGTAGCGGTCTTCGGGCACTTAATTTCAAGCAGGCCGTCTTTGTCGGCCAGTCCGTCCGGAGACGCCGCCGCCCGGTCAATTTCAGGGTGCAGGACAAGCCCGACCTGATCCACGAGAATGCCCCTAGAAACCTCGTAGGCGCTTCTGGCGAAGGGCTCGTTCTCGGTGCCGTGCTTCATAGCGTCGTTGACGTAGCCCTCGTCCTGGGGCTTCCCAGTGAGGATTTCGGCCACGATCTGCGCCCGGTAATCCCTTCTGGCCGCCGCTTCTCCGGTTTTGACCTTTGCCAGCACATCGGAGATACGGCTAGCCGTGACTCTCCCCGCTCTGCTGGCGAGCCATTCGGCCGATCCTTGCGGGAAGTCGAGAACCTTCATGCGGCCTTGGCGAGTTCCGCCTTACGGTTGTCCTTGGCCTTAGTGAAAATCTGCATGGCCTCGCGGTCGCTGTCCTCCTGAGCTGCCTTGTAGGCGCGGGTGAAATTCTTTTGGAGGTCTTCCATGCTGGCCGACTCCACGATGAGCACCCGGAAGTCTTCTAGGCGCTTTTCATCCATTCCGCCCTGCTCGGTGCGGCTTTCGTCGTCCTCGCCGGTCTCGATTTCAAAGAGCTTCAGGACGGCGTACTTCTTGGCGTAGGAGAGGGCCTTCCCCGGAGCCTTGTCCCCGTTGTCCATCGCATGAGCCTCAATGCGGATGGTCAGGCGGTCGTTGGCGTCCTCTTCGTTCACGAAGTGGATGTCGTAGGTCGCCTCATAGCGGATCTGCTTCGCCGGCTCGTTGGCGTCCTTGGCCGGAGGGACGGCGACCGAGGAGGCCACCAGGACGGGGAACGTCACGATTCCTTGGGCGACTAGGTGCTCCCTGACCATCGCCGTAACCATGTCGTGGGTCACAGCCTTGTAGGAGCCCTTGCCGGTGGATACGTCCTTGTCCTTCTGGACGTACTTGATGGCCTTGCGGACGTTGTTGATGCGCTGGTAGATGTTCACGCTGTCCTCCTGATATGGCGCAGCTTCTCCGCCTGCTCTTTCTCGATGCGCTCCCGCTCCTCCTTCTGCTGCCGGCGGATCTGGGCGAATCGCTTTTTCAGGTCCGTCTCGTGGGAGGGGACGTACTTGAAGTCGGGGTCTAGGATGCGTTTCACACGATTTCCTTCCCTGTCAGTCTTTCGTAGACCTTGAAGCACCTGTCGCAGTACCAATCCATGAAGATGAAAATCCACGGCGCGAGCAGGATCACCAAGACGATGCCGACGAAGATGACCACCACAGACAACGCGACGATCTGGCTCATTCGATTTCACCGCGCAGCGCCTTGGATGCCGCGTCCCGTACCCAATCGGCGTACTTGTCATTGGAGACCGTGGCGCGGTCAGGCACGCCCGGCACCCTGCACATGGCGATGTCGTCCAGCAGCTTCTCGTAGCGAACGCATACGTCGTTCAGGGAAAGGTTCTGCTCCCGCAGGACGGCGTTGAACTGCTCCTCGTCGTGCAGGCGGTTGAGCAGATCGCAGATGCCAGACTGGCCGCTGACCGTCACGCGGCGCTCCTTGTCGTCAACGATGTAGCCGTCCTTAAGTCGGTACTTGGGGGAACGAGGCGGTGGCGGCGTGTAGTTCGCCTGCCGTTTGGCAGTGATGCCCTCGGGAGTGCGCGAGGCTCCATCCTCCGACTTAGATAGCCGGTACTCCGCGCTTGGAGCTGCGAGGGCGTTGAAGTCGTAGTACGTGCCGGTGTACGAAACGACGCCGCCGTTCGGGAGGATCGTCACGGTCATAGCGTCCTTCTTGTTCGTGGGGTCGCTCACAGCCCACCCGCCTTCCTAGCCGCCTCCACAGGGTCAAACTCCTTCTTCTCGTCCTTCTCTTCGTGGTGGGGCTTCATGGTGAAGCGGCAGCGCACAGGGCCGCAGAAAAGGGAGCCGCAGGAGGGGCAGGGGAGGAGGGGGATCATTCGCCCCTCGCTTTCTTAAGCGCGGCGAGCGCATTACGGACAAGGATTCCGAGGCGGTCAGAG
>Ga0196963_10001151_pt1 | contig 19251 bp, 13 predicted proteins | sample S1_5metaG_FD_148600 | JGI IMG/M metagenome (GOLD analysis project Ga0196963, IMG submission 148600) | Soil microbial communities from Anza Borrego desert, Southern California, United States - S1_5 | ecosystem: Environmental > Terrestrial > Soil > Desert | place: USA: California | collected... | reverse complement strand
CGTTCGCGCTACGCGCGGCAGTTGTATTGGTCCCCGGCGTTAGGCCGCGCGCTCCGCGCCAGCATCGGTGATTTTGATGTCGTACATACGCACGCCATCTATCTGTGGCCGCTGTGGACGGCGGCGCGTCATGCCGCCGGCGCGAACGTGCCCTATGTCGTATCGCCGCGCGGGATGCTCGAAAAAGCGTTGATCGAAAGCCGCAGCCCGCTGCAAAAGGCGCTGCTCATCGGCATGGTGGAGCGCCGCGTGCTGGAGAACGCGGCGGCCATTCACGTCACGAGCCGTCGCGAGGCCGAAGAGGCGGCGGCGTTCGGGTTCAATCTGCCGACGCTCGTCGAGATTCCGAACGGTGTCACGACTGACGAGGACCGGCGAGGCACGCTGTCGGCCCCCGTCGGCGAGCTCGTCGCCGCAGGCGGGTACGCCTTGTTTCTCGGCCGCATCAACTGGAAAAAAGGTCTTGATCGCCTGAGTGCCGCGCTCGCGCTGGTCGCGGATTTGCGTCTGATCATCGCCGGACCGGACGAAGACGGTTTTCGCGAGACCGTCCAGCGTTGGTTGCGCGATCACGGTGTTGAGGACCGCACGACGTTCGTCGGCGCCGTGTGCGGAGCGGACAAAGCCGCGCTGCTGTCGAATGCCGAGATGCTGGTCCTGCCGTCCTACTCCGAAAACTTCGGCAACGTCGTGCTGGAGGCGATGGCGGTCGGGTGTCCGGTTGTGGTGACCGCGGAGGTCGGTATTGCCGATCTCGTTCAGGAAAGTGCTGCCGGGCTGGTCGTGTCGGGAGAGCCGAGTCAATTAGCCGGCGCCATGGCCTCGCTGCACCGTCACCCGGCAACACGACGGGAGCTTGGCGAGCGTGGCCGCGCCATCGCCCGCGAGCGCTTTGGCTGGGACGTGATCGCGGCACGGATGGAAACACTCTACGAAACCGTTCGCCGTTCACGCGATGCTCAGTGACATCACGCCGCTGGTGTTGACGCTGAACGAGGAAGCCAACATCGGCCGGACACTCGCCTCGCTGTCATGGGCGACGGACGTCGTCATCGTCGACAGCGGCAGCAGCGACCGCACCACGGAGATTGCCCGATCGTTCGCAAACGTTCGTGTCGTGCAGCGGCCCTTTACCACTCACGCAGAGCAATGGAATTTCGGTTTGAACGAGACGGGGATCAAGACTGAGTGGGTGCTCGCGCTCGACGCAGACTTTCTGTTGTCCGACGCTGTCGTCGCGGAACTGCGCGCGTTGTCGCCGGGTGACACCGCCGGCTTCACCGCAACATTTGTGTACTGCGTCAATGGAGCGCCGTTACGTTCGGGCGTCTATCCGCCGGTAACGGTTCTGTACCGCCGCGCGTCCGCCCGTTACGAGCAGGACGGCCACACGCAACGCGTGGCGATCAACGGTCGCGTGGAGCGGCTGCGCCAGCCGATTCTTCATGATGATCGGAAGCCGCTGGGTCATTGGCTGCAGTCACAGGTGCGCTACATGCGGCTCGAAGCCGACAAGTTGACCTCTGCGCCGGCGTCAGCTCTGTCGGGAGCCGACCGCGTGCGCCAGTGGATCGCGGTCGCACCGCTGGCGGTGTTTTGCTATTGCTTATTCGTCCGCGGCGGCATTCTCGATGGCTGGCGCGGGTGGTGGTACGCGACCCAGCGTATGGTGGCGGAGGCCATCTTGTCGATGCTGCTGATCGAACGGCGGCTGGCGCCGCCGGACAGATGATTGCATGGATGATGGCTGCGGACTTGAACGCCGATGCTGCGCCGCGCGCTCACGATCGGCGCTATGGTGCGGCGTGGCTGTCAGCTGGCCAGCCGTCCAAACAGTGCGCGTCGCGCCGGCTGATGGCGCAGCAACGCCAGAATGAAATCGCGATGCCGGTTGAACCGAGCCGTCTGCCTGACCAGCGGCAGAATGCCGTCGGTCGTCGCCAGCGAGAACAACGCGTCGATATCCGTATCTCGCATGCGCTGAGCGACAAATCGCAGCGCCAGTTGCGCGCTGAATTCCGACTGGAAGCGGGTGCGCCAGCGTTGCTCGTACTCGCGCATCGCGTTCGCTGATAAATCGCCGACCGCCAGACGCGACGCCAGGACGTCGGCGGCGATCTCGCCACTGACCACGCTGTAATAAATCCCGCCGCCAGTGGTCGGTTTCACCAATCCCGCCGCATCCCCGACCGCCAACACCCGCTCTGCATAACTACGTTTGACGCTCGCGAGCGGCAACATGCGCCGTCGCGGCGCGGGTGTCTCCGGCACATCGAGCGCCCATGGCTCGCGTACCCGCGCGAGCATCCGTGAAAAATACACGCCCGCATCGCCGTCGGCCATCACGCCGATGCGCGCGAAAGTGCCGGAGGCGCGCCGCACCGGGACCGCCCACGCAAAACCTTTGGGGGCGATTTCGGAACCGAAGTGAATCTCGACATCCCCGACGCGACCGGCAGGAAGCTCGAGCTGTGCCGACTGCAGGAAGGTCGACGGCATGCCCAGGCCCAGGCGCCGCTGGAACGCGTAATTGGCGCCGCACGCCAGGATGACGGCGCGCGCGCGAAGCTCGTTGCCGTCAGCGCGGCAGATGCGCACCCCGCCAACGCACGGCTCGACCGCCGTGACGCGCGAGCCGCGTTCGATCATCGCGCCGGCGCCGGCCGCGCCGGTGGCCAGGGCGGCGTCGAATCGCTGCCGGTCGATGACGACCGCTTCCGTCGTCGCAGTGGTGTAATCGAATGAATGGCCCGCCGGCGCAACGAACCGCACCGTCGAGAGCGGGTTGAGGACCGCATCGGCAGGGAGGTCGAGCGAGCCGATGACATCCGCGGCCAGCACGCCCGTGCAATGTACCGGTGTGCCAATGTCGTGATGCTCCTCCAACACCATTACGGAGCGCCCCGCCTCGGCGAGGCGCCTCGCCGCGGAGAGACCCGCGGGTCCGCCACCGATGACCGCGACATCCAGCATCTGCTGCTCGATTATATAAGGTGCGCAGGTCCGCTACACCTTTGGCCCGCGATGCTCCCACTTGCCGCGCAGCGTGATCCAGAACGACGTCGCGATCAGGCGAAGGTCGAGGCAGATGCCGGCGCGCGAAATATAAAACAGGTCGTATCGAAACTTGCCTGTGCGTGGCAGGTCTCGCGGCGCGTAGACCTGCGCCAGACCGGTCAGCCCGGGGCGGACTCGGTGGCGCGATTCGTAGCCGCGGATCGATCGCAGAGGCAGCATCACGCCATCCGCCGTGGTGTCCGCTTCATCCGGCCGCAGCGGCCTCGGCCCCACCACGCTCATCTCCCCGCGCAGGATGTTCCAGAGTTGCGGCAGCTCGTCAAACGCGGTGGCACGCAGCAGGCGCCCGACTCGCGTCACGCGCGGATCATCGGCGGTCGCCTGCACTGCACCGGTGCGACGCTCGGCATCGACGATCATCGAGCGGAACTTGAACGCCGCAAACACACGGCAATCCTTGCCGACGCGCTGCTGTGTGAAGAACACCGGACCGCCGTCTTCGATCTTGATTGCCGCAGCAATCAGCGCCGCGACGGGGGCGAACACGATCAGGCCCGCGGCGGCCACCACGATATCGAACAGCCGCTTGATCATCGAGCCGCAATCCCGGCGAGCAGCTGCGCATGAGCGGCCACCTGACGCTCGCGTGTGAACAATTCGCCCGCCATGCGGGCACGTTCGCCCATCGCGACGCGTAACTCCGGCGCTCTCGCCAGTCGCATCACGGCGTCCGCCAGCTGCGCGGCATCGCCGGGTTCGACGATGATTCCGCAGCGATGTCGCTCAGTCAGTATCGCGACCTCGGTCGCGGGCTCGACCGCACCGATATACGGCCTGCCCGCCGCGAGGATCGCGTACAGCTTGCTGGGGACGATGTAGCCGGCCAGCCCCGGCTTCAAGGACACGAGGCAGATGTCACTTGACGCATACGTCCAGCGCAGCTGGTCGCGCGGCTGAAACGGAAGAAATCGCACGTTGTCCAGCCGTTGCTCGCGCACCCGCTGTTCGAGGGCCGCGCGCCGGTGGCCGTCGCCGATAAACAGGAACAGGATGTCGTCCTCGCGCGCGAGCAGCGCAGCGGCGTCAAGGACAACGTCGAGATTCTGCGACAATCCGATGTTGCCGGCATGCAGCACCACGATGCGTGAGTGCAGCCCATGCACCCTCGAAAACGCGTTGTCCTTGGCCGACGGCACGATCGCCGTGGCATCCGCCCAGTTCGGGATGATGCTGATTTTGCCGGGATCCGCGCCTTTTCCGTTCACCAGACGTGACGCCATCACGTCGCCGAGCGCGATGACCCGTGTCGCGCGGCGCAGCAGGAAGTGATTGAGCCTCTCCAATAGTGCGTCGAGGGTAGCGCTGTGAAAGTCGTCCAGTAGCGCCGCCACTTCGGGAAAAATGTCCTGGCAATAAAACACCATGCCACGGCGGGGCCGCGATGCCAACGCCGCCAGTCCGATAATCGGCGGGTCGGTGAGGGCGATCGCGACGTCCGGCTTCGGCATGCGGATCGCGATCCATGTCGCGCTGATGAAATAGGTCACGTAATTGAGCGCGCGGGCGGCAAACGATCGTGGCGCCAAGCGCGTGCCGCGTGCGCGGATCACCCGCACGCCGTTGCGTGTTTCTCGCGCTGGCAACGCTACGGCGCTCGTCACCGGGTAGCCGGTCACGACCGTCACGTCGAAGCCATGCTTCGCGACCAGATCCTCCGCAAGCTCCGTCAGCAATTGGCCCGTCGCGCCCAGATCCGGCCAGTACGATCGATTGAAGAAACACACGCGGATGGCAGAGTCTTGCGTCGGCATCACGCTGTCTTGCGGAGGATGTGCGACCCCATCACCAGGACGTCCATGTCGGTGCGCAGGAAACAATCGAGTGCCTGCTCCGGCTTTTCAACGATCGGTTCGTTCTCGTTGAAGGACGTATTGAGCAGCACGGGAACGCCGGTGCGTGCGTGGAACGCGCGAATCAAGGTCCAGTAACGGCGGTTGCTGCGCTCGCTGACCGACTGCAGCCGCGCCGATCCGTCGACGTGCGTGACGGCTGGAATCAGCTCGCGTTTTTCGGGGCGGACCGGATACACCTGAATCATGAAGGGATCGTGCACCGCATCGACGAAGTACTCGTCGACGGCTTCCGCCAGCACCGATGGCGCGAACGGCCTGAATCGCTCGCGGAACTTGATCTTCTGATTGATGATGTCGCGCATATCGCGGCGGCGCGGGTCGGCGACGATGCTGCGGTTGCCAAGCGCGCGGGCGCCCCATTCCATGCGCCCCTGGAACCAGCCCACGACGAGACCATCCGCGATCGCCGCGGCCGTGTCTTCGCACAACCGACGTTCGTCGGCCTCGGTGGCCCAGGCGCAAATGCCGCGCTCGACGATGCGACTGTCGTCGATGACCCGCGCGATCGCATCGTCGGCATACTCGGTGCCCCAGTACGAATGCTCCATGCGCTCGCCGTTCTGTGACGGCCGCTGTTCATGCCAGACCGACAGCGCCGCGCCCAGGGCGGTGCCGTTGTCGCCGGCCGCCGGTTGAATGAACACGTGCTTGAAGGGCGTCTGCCGGCGAATCTTGCCGTTGGCGACGCTGTTCATGGCACAACCGCCGGCAAAACACAGGGTGTCTCCGCCGACGCGCGCGTGCGCCGCGCGAAGAACGTGGAAGGCTGCGTCCTCGTACACCCGCTGCACCGACGCCGCCAGATCTTCATGCGTTCGGGTCACCGGCTCGGCTGCGGCGCGCGAAGGGCCGAGCAGTTCAACCAGCCGGTCGGTGTAGACGTCAGGAACGAGCGGCGCGCCGGCCTCCCAGGACATCGCGATGTCGCCCGTCCAGTGACGGAAATAGTCGAGCGACAGCTCGAATCGACCGCCCGCCTTCAGCGTGATCAGCCGGCCGATCGCGTCGGCGTGCCGGGGCGTCCCGTACGGCGCGAGACCCATCACCTTGTACTCATCTCCGTAATTCTTGAAGCCGAGGTATTGCGTCACCGCCAGGTACAACAGCCCGAGCGAATGCGGAAAGTAAATGCGGTCGACAACGTCGAGCCGTCCGCGATGGCCGCGGCCGATCGAGACGCTGACAAAATCCCCGAATCCGTCAATCGCGCAACACGTCGCGTCGGTTGCGCCGCTCGTGAAATACGCGCTCGCAAGGTGCGCCGGATGGTGTTCGACATGCCTGACGGTAAGCGTCGACGGATGCAGCGCAAAGGATTGGGCAATGACGTCCGTAATGCTGGCGCGCCGTCCGGCGGCGCTTCTGTACTCGCTGAACAACGCGCGGCCGGGGCGATGCCTGAGCGCGAACCATGCTTTCCGCGTCCGGTGAACACCACGTCCTCGCGCAATCGCCCAGACGTCGACATCCCGGGCGCTGGCTCCCGCCATCGCGAGTCCGCGCGCAATGGCTTGCGCCGGAAACCCCGCGACGTGCTTGATCCGCGAGAAGCGCTCCTCCTCCAGGGCGGCGATCAGCGTGCCGTCGCGCACGATCGCTGCGGCGACGTCTCCGTGGTACGCGTTGAAGCCGACGATCAGCATCGTTTAGTGCCGCGGCGCCGGCGGGTTCGTGGTCTCGCGCCGATACACCGCCAGCGCCGCGAGTACGCCGCACATCACCGCGTTGGCCGGAACGGTCAGCGAGACCTCCCAGATGCTCTGCACGGCGATGCCGATCAGCCCCGCCATTGCGCCGACCCGCGTCCACATCATTTCCCCCGCATCGTGCCGGACCCTGCGAAAACCCAAGATGGCGGTGGCGCAGATGGCGATCAGCGACGGAACGATCAGCAGCAGCCCGCCTTCGGCCGCCACCTGCAGGTAATGTGAATGCGCGTTGTTGATGTGCACCCAGCCGGACATCGCGCCGATCCACACACGCGATTGTTGGTACTGCGACATCGCCAACTCGAACGTGCCGGCACCTGTACCGGTTACCAGGAAGTCGCGTGCGATCGGAAGGCTTTGCCGCCAGATGGTGATGCGGCCGAGCCCTTCAGCGGGGTCACGGAAGCTCTCCTGCAAACGTGCTGACCACCCGCCAAAGTCGATGAACGCGACGGCAACCAGCAGCATGACGCCGGTGGCTGCGAGGACCGACGGAATGGCCGTGCGCTCGATCCGTATCCGCGGCCGTCCGAGCCAGGCCCCGCCCAGCGCCGCGGCACCGAGGCCGGCCGCCGCCGATCGAGACATCGTGAAGAGCATCGTCATCACCGTCAGGGTGGCCGCGATTCCCGTCAACAACGCTCCGGACGTCAGGAAGTATTTGAACGCTTCACGAAAGCGCCGGTGATATTCCGCGTGGATGTGCAGATGCGCGATGAGATAGCCGACGGCGACGGCCGCGCACATCAGCAGCCAGGCCGCGAAGTGGTTGCGATTGACGAACGGCCCAAACGGATTGGCATTCCGCGCCGCGGGCGCGATCGCGCCGAGCAGCAGCGTCGGCGTTGAAAACTTCTGCACCAGCGCCACCGCCGCCGCGATGCCGGAGCCGAGCGCGATCACCCGGCAGAATTGACGGGTGTGACCCGCCGCAAACGACGCGCGCGCGATCCAGAACGCGGCGATGCCGATGGCCACCACGCTCATCGCATACAGCGTGGCCGTGCTGTCGAGCGTCAACGGCCGCCAGCGCTGCGGTGTGTCGCCGAGCGCGTAGTGCAGGTTCGCCAGCACATCGGCCGAGTGGGGCGACAGCGCATCGGCGACGGTCGCGGGCAACGGGATCAGCTGCACGCCCATTGCCGCAAGGATTGTAAGCAACGCAGCGTCGATGAGACGGTTTTCGCGCGGGAAGCGCAGCGTGCGTCCGGGCGCGACGGCGAGACCGGCCGCGGCGATCGCCAGCAGGATCGGTCTGGTCCAGAGCGGGCTGCCGCCCAGCATCAGGAACGAACCGGCGATCAGGGCATAGAGCAGCGCTCGCTGCACGGATTACGCCGCCGGCGATTCTGCGTAGTAGTTCTTGTACTGGTGGCCGTAATAGCGGGAGTAGTAGTACTTGTTGCGCCCGTAGTTCACCTTGTTCAGGATCGCCATCACGCGGCGCGGGTTGCTGCCCAGCAGCGTTTCGACCGCGCGCTCGGCCAGCCGCCAGCGCGTCATTTCCGACCCAATCACGAACGCCACGGCGTCAACGAGCGGTGCCAGGATCACCGCGTCCGTCACAGCGAGCACTGGCGGCGTGTCGATCACGACCCAGTCGAATGGCCCGGTCTCGAGGCCGGTCAGCAGAGCCCGCATGCGATCGGAGGCCAGCAGCTCGGAGGGATTGGCGGGCGTGCGGCCGGCGGTGATCGCCAGCAGGTTCGGATCGTGGGTGCGCTGGACGACTTCGCGCATGCGCGCCTGTCCGGCCAGCAGCTGCGACAAGCCGCGATCGTTGCCCATTCGCAGCGCCTTGTGCACGCTGGGGCGCCGCATATCGGCATCGATCAGCAGCACGCGGGCGCCGCCAACCGCCAGCGCCATCGCGATGTTCACGGCCGTGGTGGTCTTGCCCTCGAGCGGCTGTGAACTTGCGGTGGTGATGATCTTCGGCCCCTGCTTGTCGACATGCGCTGTCAGCGAGGTGCGGATCGCCCGGTAGGCTTCGCCGAACTCGTGGGGCACCGGACCCGAGATCAGCGGGTGGCGGTCGCCAGAGACGATCGGCACGAGGCCGAGGAACCGCAGCTTCAAGCGGCGCGAAATGTCGTCGGGCGTCTTGACGGTGTCATCCAGGTAGTCGAGACCGAGCGCGATGCCGATGCCCAGGAACAGACCCATGATCAGCGCGTAGGTCCAGTCGTTGCGATGGTTCGGCGTGTACGGGGCGGCCGGCACTTCGGCGCGATCGACCACACGCACGTTGTTGGCGCGGCTGTTGGCGACGACGCGCAATTCTTTCTCGCGCGTCAGCAGCTGATTGAGGATGGCGCGATTGGATTCGGTCTCGCGCAGCATCACCGCGTAATCGACGCCCTTGCGCCCGAGCGCCGTGGCCGCGGCCTTGGCGTCGTTCACCTGATTCTGGAATTGCTGCTCCTGCAGGACGGCCTGCTCGTACTCGGTGCGGATCGTCTGCTTCGCCTTGTTCACTTCGGTGTCGAGCTGGGCCTTGGCGAGCTCGTACTGGCTGTTGATTTTCTGGTAGTCGGGATGGCGTGGGCCGTAGCGCTCGGTGATGCGTGCCCGATCCTGCTCGAGCTGATTGAGGCTCGAGCGCAGCAGCTGCACCTGCTGGTTGTTGATGATCGCCGACAGTGCCGATACATCCTCGCCGGCGGCCTGGACCTGGCGCCACAACCCTTCCTTCGTGATGCGCTCAGTCCGCGCCCTGATCAACTGATCGCTCGACTGATTCAGCCGCGACACGATGATGTTCTGGTTGCTGTCCAGTGACGCGGCGTCCTGCGTCTCCTTGTAGCGCGCGAGGTCGAGCTCGTTCTTCTGGACCAGCTCGGCCTGCTTCTTCACCTCGCCGGTCAGCCACTCGGCGCTTTTTTCAAGCGTCGATACCTTTGCCGAGAGGTTTTCCTCGACGTAGCGGTCGGCAAACGCGTTGACGGCCCTGGCCGCGAACTCCGGGTCCGCGGACACGAAACTGAGGTCGACGAGCTGGCTGCCGCGCACCGGTTCGACGCTGAGACGGCTCAGCAACGCATCCGTGTGATCGCCAGGCTCGCCGCTTGGCTTCGGCATCACGGCCGAAGGGCCAGACGCCGTGGTGATCATCCGATAGGGAACCGCCGCATAGCGCTTGATCGTCGCGATTGTCGCGGCGAGTGGCGTCGGCTTCGGCCCCTGTCCGTTGAATTCCGGCACGTTGTCGAGATTCAGGTCCGCGGCGACGCGCGACGCCAGATCGCGGCCGCGCATGATGCGCAGCTGCGTCTGCGTGTAGATTTCCATGTCGCTGACCGCCACGCTGCGGGCGATTTCCGTGGGCGTGGCGATGTCCGAGTTTGGGTCTTCGATCAGCACCTGCGCCGTCGCGCGGTAGATCGGGACTTGCGAGTAGCTGTCGACCATCAGCCAGCCGACCACCAGCGTGAACACCGTGATGCTCGCCCAGCGGTACTTATACAGGACCGCGACGCGATCGAACAGGTGCGAATCCTGTCCGCTCGTAACCGTCAATGACGGGGCGGGCGGCGGCGGTGTCGCCGGTGCGTTTTCTGGAGTGTCGGCGGTCATCGTCGGCTTATGACGGAGACAGCTGCACGCCGGGATCCCGAGGCCGGACGTTCTGTTCGGTCGCGATTTCGATGGTCGTCGACGTCATCGACGTCGCGCTGCTCATGCCGAAGAACGACGTCATGTTCTGGACCGGGACCATCGCGCGCGTATTCATGTCCCAGCGGCCCGGTAATTGGACCACCGTATTGAGCGTCTCGAAGCGCGCCAGCGAGCCGGCGTTGCTGAGCGCCACGATCGCGCCGTCCACCATCACCATTTCGACGACGTAGGTGCCCGACTCGTCGAGCTCGAATTCATACTGGCCGAGCTCGCTGGAGTCCGCAGTCTGCTCGATGTTGCCGGTATTCAAGTTGCGGAGCTGTACGCGCGCGTTCGGAACCGGCGCTTGCCGGATATCGATGACCGTACCAACGACTCGCGTCGCACTGCCGGCGCCCTGCGGACGCCACGGGCCGGCGAAATTCACCGCCGACCGCTCGATTTCACGGCCTTGGCTCGGCGGTTCTTCGCGCCGAATCACGGCGCCTTGCTGGCCTGAAGCAGAATCGGTCAGCGCCACGAGGAGCGCTGCCAGCACGATGAATTGCAGTTTCCGCACTTTGACTCCTAAGCCATCCGGGGGGAGGCTTCGCGCTCAACGAGAATATAGCCTCTCTGTATTACCGGACGTATTCGGTTCTGTCGTAGTTTAGATGACAGTATAAGACAATAAAGAACATTAAATCAACTCCTCACCCAAAATCCCCATTAGAACGGAGAGTTCCGGCTTTCAGGGGTGAATCCGCGGGGATTGGCGAAGGAACGGATAGCATTTTGAAGTTGCCGGCGGTTCGTAAACAGCTTGGGAAAGGATCACGTAAGCGAGTCATGCCTTCCGCAATGTTCCGCCCTGTCGTGTGCCGCGCTGCGTTGGTGCTGCTGATTGGCGGCGGCGCCCTGACCGTGAACGCTGCAGACTGGCCGGAATGGCGCGGACCTTCGCGCGACGGCCGATCGACGGAAACCAACCTGCCGGAAAAATGGTCGCCGCGGGGCGAAAACCTCGCGTGGCGTATTCCGATCGGCAGCCGCTCGGCGCCCGTGGCCTTCGGCAACCGCATCTACATCAACTCGCCGACGCCCGGCGATCCGGCCAACACGCAGGAACGGCTGATCGCCATTGACGCCGACACCGGCAAGGTCGTGTGGGAGCGGCGGTTCAGCCTGTTCCTGAGCGACGTGCCACAGCACCGCGCTTCCTGGGCGTCGCCGGCGGTCGATCCGCAAACCGGCAACATCTACCTGTTCACGGTGGCGGCGCAACTCGTCTGCGTCTCGCCGGACGGCAAAGTGCTGTGGGACCGATCGCTCACCGACGAATACGGCGCCGTGACGACGCACGGCGGCCGCACGACCTCGCCCATTATCGACGGCGACAAGGTCATTCTGAACACCTTGATCCTTGCGTGGGGTGACCTCAATCGTCCCGGCAATCGCTACTTCGCGTTCGATAAACACACCGGTCAGACCGTCTGGATCAGCTCGCCGCAGTCGCGCCACTACGACACCAACTATTCGACACCGATCGTCGCGGACATTAACGGCACGCGCGCGATGATCGTCGGCGGCACCGATGGTGTGTATCACGCGCTCCAGGTCAATACCGGCGCAAAGATCTGGTCGATCGAAGTCAGCAAGCGCGCCATCCTCAACAGCGCACTGTTTCGCGACAACGTCGCCTATGTCACGCACGGCGAAGAGAACATGGACACCACCGAGATGGGCCTGATCGCCGCCATTGACGCGACCAGGAGCGGCGTGCTCGGCGCCGACGCGGTCAAGTGGCGCACCCGCGGTTTCCTGCCAACCTTCGCGTCGCCGGTGATGGATAACGAGCGGCTCTATACCGTCGACAACAGCGCCATCATCGGCGCGTTCGATTTGAAGACCGGTGCCAAGGTGTGGGAAAGGACGCTGGGCACGCTGCAAAAGGGTTCCCCGGTGCTGGCGGACGGGAAGTTGTACGTCGGAACGGAGAACGGCAAGTTCTACATCCTGCGGCCGACGCCGGCCGGCGTCGACGTGCTCGACGAGGATGTCCTTGGCGATCCGCAAGCGCCCGAGCCGATCATCGCCTCGCCGATCGTCGCGGATGGCCGAGTCTACGTAACATCGATGGACGCGCTCTATGCGATCGGCAAGCGCGTGCCGCGAAAACCTGGCGCGGCAGCGTCGAGCGCGGCCGCGTCCGCCGGCGGCTCCGCCGCCGCGCCGGCGCTCGTGCAGGTGTTCCCGTATGAAGTGCTGTTGAGCCCGGGACAAACCGCGACGCTCAAGGCGCGCCTGTTCGACGCGAAGGGCAATTTCATTCGCGAGGAACCCGCCGCCCTATGGTCGCTCGATCAGGTGAGCGGCGGTGTCGACGCGAAAGGCGTGTTTACCGCGGCGAAGAGCGGATCGAGCGCAGGCTTCGTCAAGGCGGCGGTCGGCGGCTTGACCGGCGTCGCGCGCGTGCGGGTTATTGACGCTCTGCCCTGGACGTGGGATTTCGAGAATGCGACGAGCGAGGCGCCGCCGGCATGGTGGGTCGGTGCGCCGACCAAGGTCGTGCAGCGCACCGTCGAGGGGATTGGCAAGGTTTTGGTGCGTCCGCGCGACGAGACGGTCGGCCGTCGCGCCAAGGTGTTTTTCGGACACCCGAACATGGCCGGCTACACCGTCGAAGCCGACGTGCGCGGCCGCGAGCAACGTCGCCAGCGCGGCGACGTCGGCCTGATCAACGAGCGCTACGGACTGGTGTTGTTCGGCAACGGCCAGAAGCTGGAACTCCACCCGTGGCAGGCCGCCGACGAGATGACCGCCCGTGTCGATTTCAAGTGGGATGCGGACACGTGGTACCGGATGAAATTGCGCGTCGATCACCAGAAGGACGGCACCGCACGGGTGCGCGGCAAGGTGTGGCGCGCGGATGCCGCCGAGCCCGACGCGTGGACGATCGAAAAAGTCGACAAGATCCCGCACGTGATGGGCAGTCCCGGCATTTATGCCGACGGGATCTCGGACGTCTACTTCGACAACGTCAAGGTTTATAAGAGTCAGTAGGGCTAATGGGCCGATGGGCTAATGGGCTAATGGGCCGATGGGCCAATGGGCAGATGGGCCAATGGGCAGATGGGCCAAGAGGCCACGGGGCCAAGAGGCCAAGGGCCAAGGGGCCAAGGGGCCGAAGGGGCCAAGACGGCATCACTCACAGGAATGCAAATGCGGCAGACATCGTTCGTGGCATGTTCAGTGGCAATCGTTGCGGCAGTCGTGGTGTCGGTGTCCGCCCAGGGCGGCGGCGACTGGCCGATGTGGGGCGGCACGCCAAGCCGCAACATGGTCTCGGACATGAAGGGCGCGCCGACCAGCTGGGACATCAAGTCCGGCAAGAACGTGAAATGGGTCGCCGAGCTCGGCTCGCAGTCCTACGGCAACCCGACGGTCGGCAACGGCGTCGTGCTCGTCGGCACCAACAACGAAGCGATGCGAGATCCCAAGCAAGGCGGCGATCGCGGCGTGCTGATGGCGTTTCGTGAAGAGACCGGCGAGTTTCTCTGGCAGGCGACGTTCGAGAAGCTGGCGTCAGGCCGCGCCAACGACTGGCCGTTTCAGGGCATTGCCAGCTCGCCGCTGATCATCCGCAACGTCGCCTACTTCACCACCAATCGCGGCACCATCGTCGCTGCCGATCTCGAAGGCTTTCACGACAACGAGAACGACGGCCCGACCAAGGACGAGAAGCTGACCGGCAAGCACGATCCGGACATCATCTGGTCGTTCGACATGATGGAGGAGGTCGGCGCATTCCCGCACAACCTGGCCAATTGCTCGCCGGTTGCCGACGGGGGACTGCTGTTTTGCAGCACCGGCAACGGCCAGGACGAGAGCCATGTCAATGTCCCCTCGCCGAAAGCGCCGTCGATCATCGCGCTCGAAATCGAGAGTGGCAAATTAAAATGGGAGGACAACTCCGTCGGCGAGAAGGTGCTGCACGGCCAGTGGTCGACGCCGGCCGTCGGCGACATCGGCGGCGTGCGGCAGGTGGTGCACGCGCAGGGGGACGGCTGGGTACGCGGCTACGAAGCGCAGAGCGGAAAGAAACTCTGGGAGTTCGACACCAACCCGAAAGATTCGGTGTGGCCGAAGACCCGAAACGAAGTGATCAGCACGCCGGTCATCGTCGACAACGTCGTCTACATTGCGAACGGACAGGACCCGGAGCACGGCGAAGGGGTCGGCCACGCTTACGCGATTGACGGAACTAAGCGCGGCGACATCACGCAGACCGGCATGCTGTGGCACTTCGACAAGATCCGCCGCTCGATCTCAACGGCAGCCGTCAAGGACGGCATGGTCTACCTCGCGGACTTCAGCGGTTTCCTGCATTGTGTCGACGCCAAGACCGGCAAGCCGTTCTGGACCCACGACATGTTTGCGGCGATCTGGGGATCGCCGATGGTGATCGGCGACAAGGTCTATCTTGGTGACGAAGACGGCGATGTGGCCGTCATCGAGCACAGCAAGACCTTCAAACTGGTGTCGGAGCAGAACATGGGGAGCTCCGTGTATGCGACGGCGGTACCCGCCAACGGCAAGGTGTTCATCATGAATCGCAACCAGCTCTACGCGCTGCAAGAGGGGGCGCAGCTCAAGAAATAGCCTCCGCCGCGTCGGTGGTGCTCCGCTCAGAATCCATGGATCGCCGGCTCTTTCTCGCCACCTGCGCGACGCTCGCGACGGCGCCAAAGTTGTTCGCGCAGGCCAAGCCCGCGGCAGCCGCGCCTGCGGATGCGTGGCCGCAGTTTCGGGGCACGCCTGCGCTGACCGGCCTTTCCGCAACGACCATTCCGCCACAACCGAAACTGGCGTGGGCGTGGGAGGGCGGCGAGGCGTTCGATTCGTCCCCGGCGATTGTCGATGGCGTGGTTTACGTCGGCGCGGCGACGGGTGAACTGATCGCGGTCGGCCTCGCTGACGGCAAGTTGCGCTGGCGCTACAAAGCGGGCGAGGCAATCGGAGAATCCTCACCGGCGGTTGCGAACGGCCGTGTCTTCATCGGCGATCTGCTCGGCACCGTGCACGCGGTCAACATCGCCGACGGCAAGCCGGTCTGGACCCAGAAGACCGGCTCGGAGATCAAGTCGTCACCCGTCGTTGTCGGCTCCATCCTGTTGATGGGTTCGTACGACGGCAAGCTGTATGGGTTCGACGCGGCGACCGGCAAGCAACTCTGGGCCTACGGCACGCAGAATTACGTGCACGGCACGCCGTGTGTGATCGACGGCGTCGCGCACTTCGCCGGATGCGACGAGGTATTCCACGCCGTCGACGTCAAGACGGGCAAAGCACGCTTCACCACGACCGCCACCGCGTATACGGGTGCGTCCGTCGTGATCGTCAACAACGTCGCGTATTTCGGCACGTTCGACAATCAAGTGCTCGCGCTCGATCTGGGCAGCCGCAAGGTGCTGTGGCGTTACGAGCATCCGGATCGCAAGTTCCCCTTTTACTCTTCGGCGTCGGTGACCGACGGCACGGTCATACTCGGCGGACGCGACCGCATGGTGCATGCGCTCGATGCCCGGACCGGCCAGGCGCGATGGACCTACATGACGCGCGCGCGCATCGATTCGTCGCCGGCGATTGCCGGCGGACGCGCCTATGTCGGCTCGAATGACGGGCGCCTCTACGCGTTGGATCTGCAGAGTGGGAAGGTCACCTGGCAGCACGACGAGGGCGCGGCGCTCTCGGCGTCGCCGGCCCTCGCAGCGGGACGAATCGTGATCGGGTCGACCGGAGGTCGATTGCTCTGTTTTGGTTAGCGGAATTCCACCGAGATCGATGGTCCGTCGATCTTGATGCCCTTCACATCCTTCAATAGCGGTTTGACGTCGCTGAACGAGGCGCCTGGGCCGATTTTGCTCTGCAAGGCCTTCAGCTTCGCTTCGTCGGCGAGCAACGCCGCCATGTCCATCTCGAGCAGCGTTATCCGCGGACCGCTGACGTATTCAGCGTTGGTCTTGACGATCGATCCGACGACCTCGAGGTCGATGTTGACCTTGAAACCGTTGAACATCGTCTTGATCATGCTCATGATCATCGGATTCGTGAGATCGGGCATTTCACCGGCCGCAGCGCCCGACGATGGCTTGGCGTCGCCGACGGGGCGATCGGCAAATTCGATGGTCAGCGTCGACGTCGTGCCGCCGCGCGTCAATTTGAACTTCACCGGGTCCTCGGTCTTGCCGGCCGCCATCATGTTGTCGGTGCTGCCCGACAGGTTCGGGTCTTGTGAGATCTGCACCTGATTGATGTCGTCGAACGAGAAGATCGCCTTGGTGCCCTCGAACCCGTTAGCGCCCTTGATCGGCTCCGCGGACACGAGCCGCACGCCTTTGCCCATCCGCTGCGCGGTGCGCTCGAGATCGGCCTTGTTCATCATCGGGCCCTGATTCGCCTGGGCCGGACCGGCGCCCATGACGCCTTTCAATGCGGCGACGTTGACCAGCGTGGTCTGTTCGACGGTGCCGCTGCCATCCGGTTTGAGTTTGACGAGCGTCGTGCTGTTGAGACACGCGGTGACGCTGAATGCCGCGAACAGGACGCCGAGCAACCGAATCAGACGCATAAGGGATTCCTCCGGAGGGCTGGTTCAGTGATGATAGCCCGAATGGCGGAAGGATCAGGGAAGACCGCGCTGGTCACCGGCGCCTCATCGGGGATCGGCAAGGCGTTTGCCGAGTTGCTCGCGCGCAAGGGGTATGCGCTGGTGCTGACGGCGCGCCGCGGCGATCGACTCGACGCGCTGGCGGGCGAGCTGACCCTGAAGTACGGCGTCACGGCGCATACCATCGTCGCCGACCTCGGAGAGCGCGATGCGTCGGCGCGAATTGCGACGGAACTGGCGAGGCGCGGCCTGCAGATTGATTTTCTCGTCAACAACGCCGGCTATGGCGTATCCGGAACCTACCTCGCGGTGGCGTGGACCGACCACGAGCGGTTCGTGCAAGTGATGGTCAACGCGGTGCTCGATCTGACGTATCGCGTGTTGCCCGGAATGCTCGAGCGTGGCTGGGGCCGCATTGTCAACGTTGCCTCGGTGGCGGGGATGGTGCCGTCGCCGGCGGGCCACACACTTTACGGCGCGTCGAAAGCGTTCGTGATTCGCTTTTCAGAGGCGCTCAACGCGGAGAACCTGCCGCGAGGCGTCCACGTGACGGCGCTGTGTCCGGGGTTCACATGGAGCGAATTCCACGACGTCCTGGGCACGCGCGACAAGATGAATCGGCTGCCTGGCTTTCTGTGGCTCGAGGCCGCCGACGTCGTTGACGAGGGCTACCAGGCGGTGATGAACGGTGAGTCGGTCGTCGTCAATGGCCGCATCTATCGGCTGTTGGTGTGGTTGAACGGCGCGCTGCCGCGTCGCGTCGCGCGCTGGGTCTCGGGGATGGCCGGCCGACGTTACCGTAAAACCTGAACTTCACAAGGCCACCCGCCGTAAAGTCGGATATGGCCGAAACGCTTCTCAAGGACCTCCGCTACGCGCTGCGTTGGATGCGCCGCAGCCCGGGTTTTTCCGCGGTCGCCATCCTGTCGCTCGGTCTCGGCGTCGGCGTCAATACGGCGATGTTCTCACTCGTCGACTCGTTGCTGTTCCGGCCGCTGCCGGTCGCGTCGCCGGACACGCTCGTCGACGTGTTCACGACGGGCGGCGACGGCGACGAATACGCGACGAGCTCATATCAGGATTATCTCGATCTCAAAGCACAGAACACCGTCTTCACCGACATGATCGGCTACAGCCCGATGATGGCACCGCTCAGCCTTGGCGATCGCTCGCGCATCGCGCTCGGCCAGATCGTCACGTCGAACTACTTTGCGATGCTTGGCGTGCAGCCCGCGCTCGGGCGGCTGCTGGTGGCCTCGGACGACGAGCCCGCGGCTGAGCGGGTTGTCGTGCTGTCGCACCGGATGTGGCAGCGGGAGTACGGCGGCGATGCGGCCATCGTCGGCAAGTCGTTGACGCTGCGCGGACAGCAGTATTCGATCGTTGGCGTCACGCCCGAACCGTTCACGGGAGTGGTGCCGCTGCTGACGCCAGACCTTTTCCTGCCGATCGCCCACGCTGAAGAAATCGATCCGGTTGGGATCCAGGGCTCGGTACCCTCTCCGACTGGCCGCACGCGTCTGGAGCGCCGCGGAACGCGTTGGATGTTCGTCAAAGGTCGATTGAAAGACGGCGTGACCGCGGCCCAGGCGCATGCCAACGTGGCGTTGATCGGCCGTCAGCTGGAAAGCACACATCTGCAAACCAACAAGGGCTACCAGATGGCGGCCGTGCCGACAGCGGACGTGCGTCTGCTGGTGCCGCAGGCCGGCGGTGTGCTGACGGCGGGCGCGGCGGGCGTGATGGCGATCGTCGGATTGGTCCTGTTGATCGCATGCGCGAACGTCGCGGGCATGCTGCTGGCCCGCGCGTCGGCACGCCGTCGCGAGATCGGCGTCCGGCTGGCGATCGGCGCCAGCCGGGGCCGCCTGATTCAGCAGCTGCTGGTCGAAGGTGCGCTGCTGGGCACGTTCGGCGCGGGTGCCGCGGTGGCCCTCGCGTGGGCGCTGGTGCAGGCGCTGCAAGGCATTCACCTGCCGCTGCCCGTCGACGTTGCGTTCGACTTGCGCATCGATGCGCGTGTCCTGACATTTTCGATCCTGGTGGCGACGCTGACGGGAATTCTCGCCGGGTTGCTGCCGGCCATGAAGGCGTCATCCCCAAGCCTGGTCAGCGACCTGCGGGGCGAGGCGCCGGCGGCGCGCGTCGCCGGCCGCCGGTGGACCCTGCGCGACGCGCTGGTGATCACGCAAGTCGCCTTGACCGCGGTGTTACTGGTCATCGCGGGACTGTTATTGCGAAGTCTCGGCGCGTCGCAACGCGCTGACGTCGGCTTCGAGGTTCAGGGACTGGCGGCCGTCGCGCTCGATACCGAGATGGTCCGCTACACGCCCGAGCGCTCACA
>Ga0196963_10001150_pt1 | contig 19263 bp, 15 predicted proteins | sample S1_5metaG_FD_148600 | JGI IMG/M metagenome (GOLD analysis project Ga0196963, IMG submission 148600) | Soil microbial communities from Anza Borrego desert, Southern California, United States - S1_5 | ecosystem: Environmental > Terrestrial > Soil > Desert | place: USA: California | collected... | reverse complement strand
CGCCACAGAAGGCTGAGGGGCCGCAATGGGGCCGCTGGCTTTAACTTGGTAACGCCCTGCGGAGGCCGCCGGCGCAGATGCCGATGCGGTTAGCGGAACAACTCCTTCAATTGTGCCCCCTGCGCGTGAGTCATGGAGGGAACCCACAGCGCAAGCCCACAACATCGCGAATGTCACCATGCGGCACATACGGCTACGCCACCACCGTGCGGGTTTGTTGTTCAATCGCCCCGACCCAGCCGAAGTGTGGTTTAAAGGCGAAGGTGTCCGTCATCTGCGAAAGCGGCCCTGACCAACTCTCTCGGTTCGCAACTACGGTCATTTGCTCTGGTGCAAACGGCACGAAGCTCAAGCTGCGGAAGGTAAACCCATTCCTCAGCAGCCGTATCTTTTCCCAATCAAAGCCCATCACGGTGGCAGCCGCACAATCCACGGCGAGCGGATGCACACCCGCTATGATCACCCCGCACGGTTTTGCGTCAGGAGCCATGGGGCCGTTGCCTTCGCCGCCCACGATCCCGTCAACCACCGCGAGGTAACGCAAGGGTTTGCGGCGCGGCTCACCTTTAGAATCGTAGAAGAAAAGGCATTTGTTCAGATCGAGCACCATCCGCCAGCAAGTGTCGTTGCCATGCCAATTCCCGGAACGAACGACTTTCTGCGTGTCGCCGAAGTACAACCGGCCCACCTTCTTTAATGGCACAAACAGGCGGGACAATCCCGGGCGATTTCGCAGCCACCGCTTGGCCGCCCCCATCCAACTATGCTCCAGTCGCGCTTTGGTCGTCGCTTTCGGGAATTGATCGCCGCCGTCCTCGGGCGTTCCCTCCGTGTGATGAGGGAGCCAATTCTTGCGCGCGTTGATGCCCACTAAGTTTTTCAGTGCGCACGTGAGGCCGACCTTCTTATGCGTCTTCAACTTGGGAATGTTGATCAACACATCGGCATCCATCGGCGTGGCGCAGAGCAGATATTCGTGACGCTCGCCCTGGTGGCGCTCGTTTGTTTCGGCCATGTCGTAAGATGCGCCGTAGAGCTTCCCTTGCCCGCCGAAAGCCACAAACTCGCTTGCGCTGTTCAGCTTCACGTGTGTGTCGCCAAGCGGGTCGCCCGGAAGCTCCGTCTTTGCGACGGTCACCCCATCCACCGCATGCCATTCCTCAGGACGAAGATCCAGCAGCGCGATGCGCACGCCTGGAAATTGCGCCGAACAACGGCTCACCACGGCGTCGAGTTGGCAATACTCACGCAGCTTTGCAAACGACGAATCGGTCTGGGGGGCGTCGCAAATCGTTATGGAGCCACGCCCCTCCAACTTCGAAGCCACCCACGCAATCACAGCTTCAATGACCGTTGGGTGCGTGACCACATGCTCCCATTGTCCGGGGCCGGGTCGCCTTTCGTCATGCTCCTTAACCCAATTCGGCTTCAGGACCACCTTGTCTCCAGGCTTGATGAAGTTCGGCGGCAACCGCAGAGCGTCGAGCGCGCTGGCCACTTGCTGCCTGATTGCCGCCCGGTCTCCGTAAGACGGATCGCCAGCCCAAATGCTCACCCGTTCCGGGGTGACATCAGCAAAAAGTTGGTTGGTGGCGAGCATTGCTTGCAGCGCAGTGACGCCGGAGAATAGCCTACGCGAACGTCTGCTTCAAATACCTTAAACTGCGCGTGGCAATCTCCTCGGGGCCTTCATCAAAGTTGAAAACCTCCACCGAAACCACCCCGGCATACCCGACCTTCCGCAGCGCAGCCGCAATTGGCCGAAAATCCACTTCCCCAAACCCCGGGCCTTTGAGGTTCTTATCGTTCGCGTGGAAGTAAGCGAACTTCCCCGCCGAATCCTCAATAATCTGCGGAATCGCCTTTTCCTCGGAGGACATCGCTTTCACATCCAGGATGACCTGGAAATGTTTGCTGGCGAATTGTTCCGTAAAGCGAATGGCTTCCTCAGCAGTGTTAATGAAATTCGTCTCTAATGGCGCGAGTGGCTCCAAGCACAACACTATACCGCGCTCCTCGGCCCGCTTCACCGCTGGTCGAAACACTTCCGTCGCGTGACGCCAACCCTCCGCGTGCGTGACGCCTTCCAGGAGATTTCTCTGCTTCGGCGAGCCAACTACAATACGGGTGCCGCCAATGTCCGCGCAGAAATTCACGAGATCCACGAAGTAAGCGGATGTCTTTTGCCGCACTTCCGCGTCTGGATGCGTGAGATGCAGGCCTTCCGTTTGCACGAGCACCCAATGGATGCCAGTGATTTCCAGGTTATGCTCCCGGGCAAGTTCACGAATGTGCTCACGCTGCGACGGCGTGATTTCGAGGACAGATTTTGCGAGCGTGAATGGCGCGATTTCCAGGCCATCATAGCCGGCGGCCGCCACAAACGGCATCACCTGCTCGAGCTTCCAGTTTTGGAAGATCTCGTTGCAAATCGCGAACTTCATTCAGCCCACATTAAAGAAAGAGCGCCCCTTGCCTGCAAGCGAATCATCAGGCAAGGGGCGCACAGAAGCGCAGAGAGGTTATTTGCCCGCAGCCCAAACAACGCCGCGCGCCAGCAAGTTGATGAACACCGGGTCGCGGAATGTGTCATCCGAATGCCCGTAAGTGGTCCCGAACACCCGCGTTCCTTTGTAATCGTTCACCCACACCACCGGTTGCTCCTCCTTCGTGTTCTCGCTCACGGACGTCGCAAGAGCCTTTGCGGAGGGCCAAAGCTTCTTGATGATGTAAAGCTCGTCCTTCGGAGTCACCCAATCCTTAGGAAAGCCCTTCATCGTTGGATGATCGGCCGCCACAATCTTCACCGGGTAACGGCTCTGGTGCTCATGATGCGTCGAAGTCACCCCCAGAAGCTCGCGCCAATCATCGAACTTCGCCGCGCGATAAGTGTGCATCGCGCAATGCACCACCACCGCCGGCTTTCCGGCTGCGTGTGCTGAAGTGATTTTCTTTACATACTCAGCGTTATCCGTGTCCGCGAAGCACTCATTGTGCACCACCACGTCGTATGGCTTCGCCCAGTCTTTGTTCTCGTAAAGAGAGATTTGCGCGCGCGTTCCTGTGCCGCCCTCATTCACCACCGTCCAGGTCACATCCGCCTGCTTTGACACACCATTGGTCATTGCTTCGGACTGGAACTTGTAATTATGGCAGCAGCCCCCCGTGATCAGCAGCGCCTTGATCGGCGTGCCCGAGTAGAGTTTGTCCGCCGCGAAAGCGTTGAGCGTGGTGGCCAGTGCGAGAAGTGCGAGCAAACGTTTCATAAAGCGTCTCATTGCAATTTGCGGAGCCAGATATTGCGGTAACGAACCGGATTCCCATGATCCTGCAGCACCAGCGGGCCTTTCTGCGCAACGCCTTTGAACATCGCTGCCGTCGTGGCGTCACCCGGAATCGGTGTGTGATCCTGGACTAAGATTCCGTTGTGCAACACCGTGAACGAGCCGGGCTGCACCTTCCCATCCGCGCCGGTCTTCGGGGCGCGGAAAATGATGTCATACGTCTGCCACTCACCCGGTTTCCGCGACGCATTCACCAGTGGCGCTGAATGCAGGTAAAACGCGCCCGCCTGCCCTTTCGGATAAGTCTTGTTCTCGTACGAATCCAGCACCTGGATTTCATACCGGCCTTGCAAATACACACCCGAATTCCCCCGCCCCTGGTCAGAACCTTTGACTTCCTTTGGCGTGGCCCACTCCACATGCAACTGGCAATCGCCAAACTCCTCCTTGGTCACAAGGCTGCCTGTCCCATTCACCTCTATGGCCCCGTCGGCCACCTTCCACTGCGCCTCCCCGCCTTTGTCTGACTTCCACTTCGACGCATCCTTCCCATCGAACAGCACGATGGCATCCGAAGGCGGTGGGCCTGGATTAATGACAGTAGGTTCTGGATCCTTGGCATCCGCAGCAAACGCGCCAAACGAAAAGGCAACAACAGCTGCGGCCACAGCAAATCTGCAAGAGAGCTTCATAGGCTAGTCCCGCCCATGCTGCGCCAAATACCGACGGTGTTCAACATCCGCTTTGGGCAACACTGCGTTAAAAAAAGTAGCAGGTCGGCAGGCTATAATCTTCGACTTCGAGGATTGTGCAGACAGAATTGATTGTGAATTGCGAAAGATTGTCTTTCACGCAGACTGCTTCTTCCGCCACTGGTCGTAGTAGTAGAGGGCGACGACTACGAGGGAGTGGCCGATCCGGCCTTTGGCAATGAGGTCGTGGACGGCTTCGGGTTCAACCAGCGTCGTGGCCAAGTCCTCAGTTTGATCCAGGTGGAGCTTGTGCTTTAGCTCGCAACCACGAACCAACACCGTGTAGCAGAGGTTGTTCATGATCGCTGGGTTCGGGAAAGTCTGGCCGATCAACTCAGCGCTGGTGCCTTCGTAGCCGGTTTCCTCGCGCAGTTCGCGCACGGCTGTTTCCACGGGCGAGGTGTCTTCCGGATCCATCATGCCGCCGGGCGCTTCGAGTTCCACCGTGTCGCTCCCGTGGCGGTATTGCTCGACCATCACCAGCTTGTTGTCGGTGGTGAGCGCAATGACGGTGACCCAATTGACCGCTTCAAGGATGTAGAAGTCGTGGGCTTCCCCTGTGCGGGGTGAAACTTTAATATCAGATCGGATCTTGAAGATGCGGTAGTCGCCGGCGGGTTTGGACCCGAGCGACTTCCATTTTTCAACCGAACTCATGTGCTAAAACCCTCGCTCTTTGGCTGACCAACCTTGCTGCATCAAGCCAATCAGATGGGACAAGGCCTGGTCGTAAGTTTGGCCTTTCTCAGCCGCGAGTTGTTTGGCCCGTTTGTCTAATTGTGCGGCCATCTCCTCACATTTGTGAGCGGGCGCGCCCATGGCCTGAAGGGCCATAGCCAAGGCCGCGAGGGTCTCGTTCTGGTTCATCAGCCCTGCGGATCCGCCACGATTTCGACCTTCGTGACTTCGATGCGATTAGTCGGCTTGCTTCGTTCGCCGCCGCCGCCCCAAGTGGTTGGGGTGTCACCAATCTTGCCGAGCACGTCGTCGCCGCGGATCAATTCACCGAACGCGGTGTATTGCTTGTCGAGAAAACGCGCGTCTGCGAGGCAGATGAAGAATTGGCTGCCAGCTGAGTTTGGATCCTGCGAGCGGGCCATGGAGATCACGCCGCGCACATGCGGGCGGTCGTTGAACTCGGCTTTGACCTTGTGCCCAGGGCCGCCAGTGCCGACAGCGGGATGATCCGGCTCTTTGCTGAGCGGGTCGCCACCTTGGATCATAAACCCCTTAACGATGCGATGAAACGCGGTGCCATCGTAGAACCCTTTCTTCGCCAGCGTCTTGAAATTCTCAACTGTCTTTGGCGCAACGTCAGGCCAGAATTTTATCACCAGGTCCCCAAGTGAGGTATGCAGCACTGCAACTTCGTTCATATCGTTAGTCCCTTAGATTGACCTTGCTCCGGCTGGGCCGAAAGTCAAAAAACCTTTTGCGCCCTCGAAAAATGGTCCATAATAGGCGCAGGTATGAAACGCTTTTTGGTTCTACTCGCAGCGCTGCTCGCCTTCCCAATGCTCGCAGCTGAAGGAGACAAAAAAATGGCCGACGGAGTTTACGCTGAAATCGACACCACCAAGGGAAAAATTCTTCTCAAACTGGAATATGAGAAGACCCCATTAACTGTGGCCAACTTCGTTGGTCTCGCTGAAGGCACCAAGAACTACGCCAAGACCCCCGGCGAAGCGCCTGCCGCACAAAATAAACCTTTCTACGACGGGGTGAAGTTCCATCGCGTCATTAAGGATTTCATGATCCAGACCGGCGACCCTCAAGGCACCGGCCGCGGTGGTCCAGGCTACCGTTTCCGCGACGAGATCGACCCTTCACTCAAGCATGACCGCCCCGGCATCCTCTCCATGGCGAATGCGGGCCCAGCCACGAACGGCAGCCAGTTCTTTATCACCCACGTCCCGACCCCGCACCTCGATGGCAAGCACGCGGTGTTTGGCTCCGTGGTTGAAGGCCAGGATGTCGTGAACAAGATCGAGCAAGGCGACTCGATCAAAACCATCAAAATCCTCCGCGTCGGCGAGAAAGCCAAAGCTTTCAAAGGCGACGAAGCGGAATTTCAGAAGCACTTGAAGAAGAGCTAAGCGCTGCCTGACATTTTTACAAATGGAGGAGCCCGCTTCGGCGGGCTCTTTCGTTTAAAAAATGAGCGGCCTCACTCGAGGCCGCTACGACAACCACAATACAAAACAAAACAGACAGTCCCCTTGCGGAGACAATCCTGTTCTACCGAATCGTCAATTGGCGGAAATCAGGGAAAACCTGAATCAGAGGTCGCGTGGCCGTGGGTTGCGGTCGAAATTGTTCTGTGCCCAAAGACGCCAGACCATCACCAGCGCTTCGCGCACGATCTTTTTGGACATCTTCGACCGCCCATGAAACCGGTCGGTAAAAACAATGGGCACCTCGGCAATGCGCAGGCCGCGCCGCCAGATGATGTGGCTCATCTCGATCTGGAAGCTATAACCGTTCGACCGAATGGCGTTTAGATCGATCTGCTCCAGCGTCTTTCGCCGAAAGCATTTGAACCCACCTGTCGGATCGCTAAACGGCATGCCGGTAATAACTTGCACGTACTTGGCCGCGCCGAGGCTCAGCATCAGACGGTTCAGCGGCCAGTTAATGACGCGGATGCCATTCGAGTAACGCGAGCCGAGGACGAGATCCGCATTTTCGGCGGCGGCCAGAAATGCGGGAATGTCGTCAGGGTTGTGCGAGAGATCGCCGTCCATCTCGAAGATGAATTCGTAACCCCGCTGCAAAGCCCACGCGAACCCGGCGCAGTAGGCGCGGCCTAAGCCGTTCTTCTCGGCGCGATGTAGGACGTGGATGCGCGGATTCTCACGCGCATAGGACTCTGCGAGCTGGCCAGTACCGTCAGGTGAATTGTCATCGACGATGAGTAGATCAACCTTCACCGGCAGGCCCATGACGCGGCTGACAACTTGCGGAAGGTTCTCCCGCTCGTTGTAAGTTGGAACCACGACGATGGTCTGCGATGGCGCCTCTGGCATGTCGGGGAGACAAATACGCACCGGTGCGGCTTAAAACAAGCAACGTTTGCCGGAGACTTACCGGCTGGACTGCGCGGCGACCCCTCGCTGGCGCATCTGCTGCATGAGCCAGGAATACAGCTCCGGGTTGTTATAGGTCTCAGTCCACGAGTCGTGGTTCGCGTTCGGGTAGACGGTCAGTTTTGCATTGTTCCCGATGCGCTTAAGCTGATTGATCATCGACTCGGACTCGCTGAGCGGGACGATATTATCCTTGGCGCCATGAAACGCCCAGATCGGCAGCCCTTTGATTTCAGCGCGGCGATCGGCGCTGGCCGCTGCAATTGGAATGATTCCCCCACCACCGCAGATCGGGGCAGCCGCAGCGAAGTATTCGGGGAAGGTGGTGGCCAGCTCCCATGTGCCATATCCGCCCATGCTCAGACCGGTGACAGAAACGCGGTCATCATCGACACGGTATTGTTTCTTCACATCATCGAGCAAAGCGATGAGTTGCTCCGCGTGCCAAAAATCGCCGAGAGGGCACTGGGGCGCCACGAGGATGAAAGGGAACTTGCGGCCCTGAGCTACCAACTTGGGCGGGCCATGAACGGCGACATTGGTCAAGGTCGAGCCGCGCTCACCCATGCCGTGCAGGAAAAGCACGAGCGGCCACTTCTTCTGCTTGTCCTGATCATAGCCTTCGGGCAAAGCCAACAAATATTGGAGCTGAACGGGCTGGACGACCGGGCCGCGGAACACGCGGGCTTGCTGGCCAGGCAAGGCCGCCGTCGGAGCCTGGGTTATGCGCGTTGAGCTGCAACCCAGGGTTATTACGAGCGCTGCGCAGGCGAGAGCGCATTTGACCAATCCATTCATAAGGCGGTTGTAAAGCCAAGTAGTCCACCCGTCCAGCTTCAGGCGAATTGGCATGCCTGAATCCGTACCTTTACGAGCATCCGTTCTCCCGAACCTTTGAGACCCTTTCATTGCTGCAGCAATGCAGCGACCAGTTAGAGGGAGTTAAGGGTAGCACTGCCGCTCTCGTGTGAGAGCGGCGTTTTCTTTTCAAGCGCCCTGCCCTACGGCCGCTGGCTGCGGCACGTTCCTTGCCCCCATTTTTTCGCGAAGGCCTTCCATCACAGAGTAAGCCACAGGCGTCACGATGAGTGTCAGGAGCAAGGAGAGCGATTGACCCCCGATGACGACGACCGCGATTGCGCGGCGTTCTTCAGCGCCAGGGCCCGTGCCAATGGCCAGCGGGAGCATGCCGGCGACGAGCGCGAGAGTGGTCATTAGAATGGGCCGCAGCCGCTCGCGGTTGCCTTGCAAAATAGCTGCGGTTCGCTCCATGCCCGACTCGATCAGCTTGTTCATATGATCGATCTGCAAGATTGAGTTCTTTTTGACGACGCCGAATAGAACGAGAATTCCCAAAGCGGAATAGAGGTTCAGAGAATTGCCAGTAGCCCAAAGCGAGAGGAACGCGAATGGCAAGGACAGCGGCAAGGAAAGGAGGATCGTGAATGGGTGAATCGAGCTTTCGAACTGCGAGGCCAGGATCATGTACATGAAGATGATCGAGAGAAAGAAGGCCCAGAGGAATTCGGTGAAGGTCCGCTCCAGCTCTCGTCCGCGACCGACCACTTTGGTGGTGTAATTGGGTGGCAGCTTCATTTCCTCGACGGCGGCGCGCAGCGCGTCGAGGCGGTCTGCCAGCGCATATCCAGGAGCCACCGAAGCGCGGAGATTCACGGCGCGTTGGCGATCAAGCCGATCAATGCGTGAGGCGGTCTGGCCCGGCTCGATGCGCACAAGGTTATCCAAACGCACGAGCCCACCGCCGCTGCGGGGGACGTAAAGTCGGGAAATGACATTAGGGTCGGTGCGGTCCTGCTCGGTCAAACGGACGGCCACATAATAATCTTCGTTGAGAGCTGGATCCCGGAACCGGCTCACACGATCATCCCCGCCCACCATGATGCGGAGGGCGGTGGAGATGTCGTTCATCGAGACACCAAGGTTTGCGGCGCGAGCACGGTCGATGTGCACCAGGAATTCCGGCTTATCCAAACGAAGGGTTGTGTCGGCGTCCTGAATCCCAAGCTCCTGTGAGCGATCGCGAAGCTCGTTGGCGATCCGCGAGAGGTTTTGGAGGTCCGGCCCGAGCAATGCAAAATCTATTTCAGCGGGACTCCCACCCAGGTTGAACGACTGCACGTTGCTGACGGAGATGCGAAGATCCTTCCGGTATTTGGCCAGTCGGGTGCGCACCTCCTGCATGACACTCTTCTGCGTGTAGTTGCCTTTCCAGGCGTTGATCGGATTGCCGCTGAGCGTCTCCTTCCATAAACGGCCGAGCGAGAAGTGGCGCTCGTCGTGGGGCTTGAGCATGCACATGAAACGCGCGTTGGAAGGGTTGCTCATGAATCCGGAGCCAAGAGTGGCGAGCACAGTGGTAACGCCCGGGATGGACCTTAATTCCTGGTCGATGATCTTAATGGTGCTCTCCATCGCGGCAACGCTCAGGCCTTCCTTGGCGTTGATGTTCACGCTGAACTCGCCTTCGTCCGCAGCGGGCGGGATGTACTCCTGCTTCACCATCCTATAGAGCGGCCAAGCGCTCGCCATGATTGCTGCTGCAATGACGAGCACGATCGCGCGATGCCGCAGGGCAAACGAGAGGCTGGCCAGATACCAGCGGTCCAGCCAGGCATAGAAGCCACGACGGGAGGCGGGATCGTCATGGTGCGCATCCTGCGCCCGGATCAGTCGCGAGCACATCATTGGCGTCAGTGTGAACGAGACCAGCAAGCTGACGAGCACAGCGACAGCGGCAGTGATTCCGAATTGGAACAGGAACCGCCCAGAGACGCTGGACATGAAAGACACCGGAACAAAAATCACCACGAGGCTCAAGGTGGTGGCGAGGACGGCCAGCGCAATTTCCGCGGTTCCTTCGCGCGCTGCGTCCATGGGGTGCATCTTCTTTTCCTCGACCCAGCGGAAGACGTTCTCCAGAACAACGATCGCATCATCGATGACGATGCCGACCATGAGAACGAGCGCGAGCATCGTAACGCTATTCAAGGTGAAGCCCAAAGCCCACATCATGCCGAACGCTGAAATGACCGAGGCGGGAATGGCGACAGCCGCAATGATTGTTGCGCGCCAGTTGCGCATGAATGCGAGGGCCACGAGGCTCGCGAGGATACTCCCAGCGATGAGGTGAACATTAATCTCATGGAGGGCCTCGTGAATGTAGCGCGATTGGTCACGGATGATCTCGACCTTCACATCCTCAGGCAGTTGGGTGGCAGCAGTGGCGAGTTTTGCCTTTAGCTCCTCGATCACAGCAACGGTGTTGGCGCCCGATTGGCGGCGGATTTCCATCATCACCGTGGGAACGCCATTGATGGTGGAATAAGACCGGCGCTCACGGGTGCCATCTTCGGCCCAGCCGATGTCACGTATGCGGAGGGGAGAGCCATTCACGGTCGAGACAACGAGATCGTCAAACCCTTGAGGATCAGTGATGCGGCCCAAAGTGCGGATAGGAGCTTCGCTTAGCTCAGACGTGACGTTGCCGGCGGGCACATTGGCGTTTTGGCGCGCGACAGCGTCACGGACGTCCGTGACAGGAAGCTGGTAAGCGGCCAAGCGATCAGCATCCACCCAAATGTTAATCGCCCGCTCAAGCCCGCCGACGATTTCCACTTCCCCCACCCCCGGGGAGCGCTCCAACTGCGGCTTTAAAACTTTATCAGCGAGTTCAGTGATTTCACGCTGAGAACGCGGCGCAGATATGGCGATGCTCAGGACAGGCGCGAGGTCATTGTCGAATTTAGCGATTTCGGGCGGGTCCACTTCGCGTGGCAGATCGCGCAACACGGTTGCCACGCGGTCGCGGACATCCTGGGCGGCCACGTCGATGTCGCGGTCCAGCCTGAAGGTGACCATGATAAAGGATCGGCCCGGGCTGGAGATGGAGCGCAGTTCTTCAATGCCCTGCACGGTGTTCACTGCTTCCTCAATCGGATCCGACACCAGAGCTTCAACCTCAGCCGGCGAGGCGCCGGGGAGCGAGGTGGATACGCGCACCGTGGGTAGATCCACCGGGGGAAAGCGGTCCACGCCAAGTTTGGAGTAGCCGGCCGCGCCAACCACCACCAACGCCAATATAAGCATTGTGGCGAAGACGGGGCGTTGAATGCAGATGGCGGCTAACTTTCGCATGCGAGCTTAGAAGCTTAGGCCAAACGGTGGCGTGGGACAACCGCGGATCGACGCCGGGCGCAGATAAAGTTCAGGTGAACAGACCTGCTGCGGTTGGTTCCATGATGCTGGCGGACGCTCGCTTTCGGGATGAAGAAAATGAGTGTGTAGATTAACGCAGATCAGGAACTGGCTCACAGCCCCACTGGCGACCCGGAATGCTTACTAAAACAGCAAGGCGACGACGCCCCGCCGCGCTTCCAGCCCAGCTTCGGTGACATTCCCCTTAAAAGCGCTTTCGGAGCAGAGGCATTTCGAACCAGAGGCCATTGAAGTCGAATTGCAGCTCTTCGGCCTCCACACCGCCGCGGACCCAGGTGAATTCGTTCCGGCCGCCGACGAGTGAAGCAAGTTCCTCAAAAGTGTCCTGGTCAAAGCCGAGCAGATTGTAACGGTCCTGCCGCAACTCACCCTTCGCCATTTGCCGTATGAGATCGTCAACTGCGTCATGCGAGCGCTTGAGTATCCACAGATCAGCCTCTGGCGCTTTCGTCGCGAGCTTGTGCAGCTTGGCGACGCTGCATTCGCCGCATTCGACCCAGAGCTTGGGCCGGAGGTGGTAATCGAGTTCGACGAGGTCTGGCGTGAACGGAATGTTGGGATCGTGAAGCGAAGGCTCAACTTGCAATCGTGGTGAGTAGAACAGCACGTATCCGAGGAGCTTGAGAACAACGTGAGCAATTGTTTCCGTTTGTTCCTGGCCAATGATGATTTTGCTAGGTAACTCGCGGCGGCTTTCCTGGCTGGCCAAACTGAAGCGGTGCTTGTTGCTCATGGGACGACATGGATGGGAAGGTCGGTCCACACCATCTTCATGAGGTATTGGGCGTTCCAGTTCGCCAGGCGGAAACAACCGTGGGACTCAGTGCGGCCAATCTGCTCTGGAGCGGGCGTGCCATGGATGCCGTACCCAGGTTTGTCCAAGCCGATCCAGGCAACACCGACGGGATTGTTGGGGCCCGGAGGAATGGTGAGTTTACGCCCGAGCTGGCGAGCTTCGGCCGATTCGGTGAAGACTTCCGGATTGAAGAGGTAGTTGGGATTGACGGCGAGCTTGTCCACGAAAAGCAAACCGATCGGCCGTTTCTCCACCTGGCGGGCTATGCTGCAAGGCATGTGCGCGAGGAGGTTGGTTTGCGAGTCGAAAGCCTGGATGTGTTTATTGCCCAGTTCAATTCGGAGGAAAGCAGCACGGCTGCGGGGAAGCGGCTGGTCGATGTTGGGAATTTGCACCGCCACCCCTGGAGTGATGTTGGTCCAGTTGATCTTGGGGTTGAGACGTCGAATAAAAAATTGGGATGACTGCCCGACTTCGGCAACGAGTTCCAGGGGCGTTTCGTAATCGAGGCGAGGCTGCTTTGATTTTGCCAGCCACGTTTTTCCAACCGGCAGCAGGCGCGCGAAATCATTTGAAGTCAGGACGTAATGCCGCAGAGGCGGGGCCGCGAGGCGCAGCCGTGATTTTGTGGTGGCGTCGAGAATGCCCGTTTGTGGGATGCCTTCCTGCCGCTGGAAGGCCCGCAAGGCCGCGCGGGTGTGATGGCCAGCGGAGCCGTCGATGCAGCCCACCGAAATACCACGGCGCAACAAAGCAACCTGCGCCTCAAAAGTGCTCTGCACCGGGCGCGGCTCGGGATACGGGGGTGGCGGCGGAATTTGTCTCTCAACAACCTGAGCCCGCGGCGGAGAGTTGGTCACTTGCGGCTGCGGAATAGGAGCAGGCGGCTGCGGCAAGTTGTTCGTTGCGGGTTGAGGAGATGGGAAACGAGTGGTGATATCCAGGCTCGGCCTGCCAGCTTGCCACCATATCCAACCGAGCAAACCGAACGCGGCCAGGAGCAGCAGCCAAACCAGGCAACCGCCCTCCTCTTTCTGTGATTTTCGCCGTCGCACCTTCATCCGCCGCGCACGGGCGAAACTGTATCAAGGGAGCGCGAGAAGGATAGAAGAACGTGCTGCGCGGCGCCCGGCCAATTAGTTGCGCTGCTCAATTCTGAACAGCTTAATCCCGGAGTTGGGCTCGATGATAATTTCGGCTTCTGGGAAACGGCCGATAATGTTTGTGAGCACACTTACCTCTCCGCTCCGGTCCGCAGTTAAGACTCTGTACTCCTTCCCTTGGATGGCCGGCCAACTGATCCGGTTCCGCGTTGCGTCAAGAGCAGTCCAATCAAGGCGCAGTTGTGAGTTCGCGATCACTGGCGAAGTTCCCAACGCCTGCTCACGGGCATTGTTGTAGCCATCCCCGTCCGGGTCACCGAGCTGGTTCTGCTGCAGGTTGGCGAAAGAGCGGGTTTCCCACGCATCGTCAAGTCCATCCCGGTCGCGGTCGGAGATGCTGACACCGCGAAGGGAGAGCTTCACCTGGCGGACAGAGCCGGATTGGCCTTCCTCCTCGTCGTAAACATGAACCTTCCACTCACCGGCGGTGGGTTCAAAGAACTGTTGAACGGAGTAGTAAGTGTAATCCTGGGGGCCGCTGGTGGCATCCAGATTGCGACGCTGCAGAACGCTTTCAGTCCCGCTTGGGGAGACCACAACAATGCGGAGATCCCCGCGGCGTGGATGGTCTGATTGGATATTCACGCCCACGTGCTCGCAGATGAGGGTTTCATTGACAGGGAAACTGTAGGTCGCGGCGCGGCTCTCATCGCCGGCATTGATGCGAGCGGTGACGTTCGTTCGACCGGCCAGCAGTTTTTGAATATGCTCGCCATCAGAGCGCCCGATAAAGGCGGCCGGAATGGAGGCGAAATCAGTCAACCCCATGAGCATGGTATTGGTCGTGCCCTCGTTATCGTAAATGATGGCGAACTCAGCTCCGGCAGCCGCAGCCCAATCAATCTTCTCGTAAAAGTATGAGACGCCCCGCTGAATCAGCGCGCCTTTGCCACGGAGATCAAGGGTGACTGGCTCGGTCACCTTGCCAAGGTGAACGAGCGGCAGGGCCCGGGTGGGATCCCGAGGCTCATATCCGAGGGATGGGAGCGACTGAACGTAGCGATAAACGGGGCTGAGGTTGGTCGCGGCAAATTCAACTCCAGGGACAGTTCCGATCGCTTTGGTGACAGTGGAGGTGAAGGTGAGGTTCGTGGCGGCAGGCTTCAATGGCCAGGTCTTGGCTATGCGCACGGCTTCACCGGCATCTGGCACGCCGTAACCGACATTGTCGCTGACGAGGAGGCCCGCGCCGTTCGTCTGCAGGCGAGGGTCTTTGAGGTCGAAGTGGCGAGCGCTGAGCGCGAGAATTTGTTGAACATCCCGAACGCTCAGCTTGCTGTTGGCCGAGAGAACTAGAGCTGCGACGCCGGCGATTTCGGGGGAGGACGCCGAGGTGCCGCTAAAACCATCCGCCCCAACCGTGTAGTCGGGGTTCGCGGCGGCGAGGCTGTTGGTGTTGTAGCCAACAGGTCCGCGACGGTCAGTCGTAACGAGATTGGCGAACTCACGAGTTGTGTCGCCGCTTGGAGCAGCCACCAGCACACACGCGCCCGGCTCACTGTAGCTCGTCACGCGGCCATCCTTGCGCACAGCTGCGACGGCAATGACACGGGGGTCATTGGCAGCCTGCTCGTCGTTCACGTTTTGCCCGAAGGCGCGATCATTGCCGCCCGCCCGCACATTCACGATGCCCCTGCCGGCGCGGCCCTGGGTGAAAGCGCGTTGGATGCCTGTCTCCTCCAAGGCGCTTAAAGGCACTTGCTCATCAGTGATCCAGCCCCAGCTGTGGTTTTGAACGTCAATGATGTCGAGCCGGTTCTCGTACATTTTGCGCAGGGCGTCTTCAGTCAGCCCGAAATTGCCCAGGACAATCCAGCTCGCCAATTGGGCATGGGGCGCGACGCCCGCAACCCCAAGGTCGTTATCCGCGCTGGCCAAGGCCAGGCCCGCAACGGCTGTCCCGTGGTGGGAATCCAGCGCGGAAGGAAGCCCAGAAGCCAGGCCGGTGAGAAAATTGAAGTGCGGCATGCTCGTAGCGCGGCCGCTCAAATCCGGATGCTGAAGATCCACCCCGTCGTCAACCACCGCTAAAATCACACCAGCGCCGCGTGTGTGCGCCCAGGCGCCGCGGATGTTCAGGTCAACGCCAGCGCGATGCCCTTGCGCATCCCTGTTCTCCAGGTGCCATTGGCTTGGAAACAGCGTGTCCTTGGCAGGGGGCCCGTACGCAGCGAGCGCACTTGGCTTCCGCCGAAGCATTGGGCGCGCTGTCACTATTTCGGGAACCTCCGCCAGCGCCTCAGATTCATCCAAGGCGTCTGAAACATTGGCGCTTTCAAGGATGAAAAGAGTGTCGCTGATTTGCTCTTTGACCTTCAGCCTCGTGCGATTGAGAACCGCCTCTGCGCTCGCGCCGCCCGCAATTTCGAGAACAACATCCGCGCTGAATTCAACATTGCCGTAACCGGGGGCTTTTCCCTTCGCCCATGCTTTCGGCGTGGCGGGAATAGATTGTGCGGTGATGTCGGGCGCAATGATCTCGAACGATTTCAGACCGCGATCCTTGAACTGCCGGATCTCGGGTTGAGCCGCAATGGCGTTGACCGCAACCAGGGTGGCTACGGCTGCATTCCGGAGGAGAAGGTGTGAAAGCAAAGCGCGCATGGACTAGCGCGCACAGTAGCTAATAAGGCGCCAGAAACAAGCTTATGCGCTATTTCTGCCGGATTCGGTAGAATTGTTTCCCCGGCGCTTGATTCGTCAGCGCCAATGCGTTCTCGGGCCACCGGCCCATGCTGTTTGTGATGGGCTGAAACTGGCCTGTAAGAGTTGGGGCGGCCAGAATCTCATACTGGGCTCCATTCACAGCGGGCCAGCTTAAGCGGGTAAAATTCGCGTCCCAGCGGTCTGCTTGAAGCCTGTACGGGGTCTCATCCAGGGTGGGATTGCTCCCCATCGCTTGCTCACGCGCGTTGTTATATCCGTCGCCATCCGGGTCACCCGTTGCCGTTTGCGTAAGGAGAAGAAAGTTTCGGGCCTCCCAGAGGTCGTCCAGCCCATCGCGATCCAGGTCCACAATAGGGGTGCCTTCTACGGTAAGCTCGAGGGAGCGGACCGAGCCAGTGTTGGTGGAAAGCAGGTCTGTCACATGCACGCTCCATTGGCCAGCGCTCGGCTCGTAAAAATGGTGAGTGGAGTAATAGGTCCAATCCGCAGGCCCCGGCTGATCATCGGCGTTGAAGTTTTGCATGACGCTGCGCGTGCCTGACGGCGACACCAGCGTGATGCGCAGGTCACCGCGTCGTTGATGATCGGTTTTCACGCGAAGGCCCACATGGCGGGTGATCAGGCTTTGGGAGACTTGCAGGGTGTGTTCAGTCGAGTTGAGGCGAATCTGCACGCGCAGGGAATCGTTTGTCTGCGCCATGGCAAGAATGCGATCCCCACTGTTCTTAGAGATGAACACCGTTGGAATCGGCAAAAAGTCAGTCCCGCCAATCCGGCCAACTTCTTCAGTGCCGCGGTCGTTCATCATGATGCCAAAGCCTGCGCCCGCAGCCGCGATGCGCTCAAGTTTCACACGCTGCAGGGAAACAGCGTCGCGGATGGTCAGCGCCGCGCGCCCCGTGAGATTGGTGGTGAACGGGTCGGAGGTTGGGCCAACATAGCTGAGAGGCAGAATAGGTGTCGGAGTGTCAGGATACGATCCTTGGTTCGGGAGAGCTGGCAAAGAGGCGAGCAGGGCGCCCGCAGCGTTGTAAACAAGAAGTCTGGCGCCTGCGTCTTCAATTGGCTGAACCTGCGTGTTCGAAGCAGTGACTTTCAGAGTTGGCGAGGGCTGGGGCCACTCTTGCGCGAGTTCCACCGCGCGGCCAGCGTCGATGATGCCAAACCCGAGATTGTGACTCACCACAAAGCCAGCGGCGTTTGTGATCACGTCTGTGTCAGCAAAATCGTTGTGGCGGCTGGAGTGGATGAGGATTTCCTGCACACTGCGGTAGCTGAGATTGGGGTTGGCGCTGAGCATTAGCGCGACCGTTCCGGACACTAATGGAGCCGCGCCGGAAGTGCCGGTAAAACCGAGACCGAGAAAGATGTAGTTGTTCAACTCGGGATCGAAGTAATTGATTTGGTTGTACCCCTTGGTTCCGACGCGATCGGTCGTGAGCAGTGTTTTGTAACCGGCGTCACCGCTCGGAGCGGCCACGAGAACGTTCGCACCCGGATTGCTGTAGCTCGCGAAACGCCCGTCATGACGCGAGGCCGCCACGGTGATGACACGGGGGTCGGATTTGTAGGCGTCATCATTGGAGTCACGACCGAACCGGTCGCGCTCGTTGCCGGAGGCATGGACGAAGACCACACCGCGTCCATTCCGCCCGAGAGTTACGGCATTGGAAATGGCGGCATCTTCAGTGGGAGAAAGCGGAATGAGAGTCGGCCCTGTTTTGGCCCAACTATGGTTTTGAACCTGAACCTGGTTTGAAGCGTACCCGAACATTTGAGCCATGCGTTCGGCGGGGACGAATCGCTCCGTCAGCGGCTCGTAAATGACCCAACTCGCGAACCGTGAGTCGGGCGCGACCCCAACCATGCCTCGACCGTCATTGTCCGGAGCGGAGATCAGGCCAGCCACGGGCGTGCCGTGATTCGCGCGGTCGCTGAACGGGGTACCGTTCGCTTCAAGGGAGTTGAAATTGTAGTGGAGTTCAGGGCGTTCGCGAAGTCTGAGTTCTGGATGAGTGAGATCCACGCCCACATCGACCACGGAAACGGTGATACCCTCCCCCTTCGTGAGATCCCAGGCTTTGCGCGCGTTAATGTCCACACCGAGGCGCGTCGCGTTGGTGAAGTTCCGATGCTCAAGATGCCAGAGTTCATCCCAGTACATGATGTCCGACGGTTGGGGGGCGAAGCCAAGACGCGGAACGGAAGTGGGATTGGCCGCGTAAACTGCCGCCGCGGCGCTAAGCCAGCAGAGCATCAGGCCGAAAAAGAGAGGAGCCCTAAACGCCATAAAGGAGACCAACTTAGCAGCATTAATGGGGCCACGCAAACGGTTCACGGGCAAAGAAAAACCCCGGCGCAGGCCGGGGTTATCGTAAACTAAATTTCCGCAGCGATTAGTAGCGGTAGTGATCGGGCTTGTATGGGCCTTCTGGCGAAACACCCAGATACTCAGCTTGCTTCGGAGTAAGCTTCGTGAGCTTCACGCCGAGCTTGTCGAGGTGCAGGCGGGCAACCTTTTCGTCGAGGGTCTTGGGCAAGGTGTAGAGGTCAACCTTGTACTTGCCGGATTCGCGGGCGTTCCAGAGTTCCAACTGCGCGAGCACCTGGTTGGTGAAGCTGGCGCTCATCACGAAACTTGGATGGCCAGAGGCGCAGCCCAGGTTCACAAGGCGGCCTTCAGCAAGCACGTAAATGACCTTGCCGTTTGGCCAACGGAATTGGTCAACCTGCGGCTTGATCTCAACCCGCTCGAGGGTCTTGTCGTTGTAGAGGGAGCCCACTTCCACTTCGCTGTCGAAGTGGCCGATATTGCAGACGATCGCGCCGGACTTCATTTTGTCCATGTGCGCGCGGGTGATGACGTCGATGTTGCCGGTCGTTGTCACGAACACGTCAGCAGTGGCGCAAACGTCTTCGATGGTGGTGACTTCATAACCTTCCATCGCGGCCTGGAGAGCGTTGATCGGATCGATTTCCGTGACAATGACGCGCGCGCCGAGGCCCTTCGCGCTCTGGCAGCAGCCTTTGCCGACATCGCCGTAACCGCAAACCACGACGACTTTCCCCGCCATCATGACGTCGGTGGCGCGCTTCAGCGCGTCCACGAATGATTCGCGGCAGCCGTAAAGGTTGTCGAATTTGGACTTGGTGCAGGAATCGTTGATGTTGATCGCTGGGCAGCGGAGGGTGCCTTTCTTGACGCGATGCATCAGGCGGTGAACGCCAGTGGTCGTTTCCTCGGACAAGCCAAAGATCCCGGACATGAGTTCAGGATAT
>Ga0196963_10001149_pt1 | contig 19276 bp, 13 predicted proteins | sample S1_5metaG_FD_148600 | JGI IMG/M metagenome (GOLD analysis project Ga0196963, IMG submission 148600) | Soil microbial communities from Anza Borrego desert, Southern California, United States - S1_5 | ecosystem: Environmental > Terrestrial > Soil > Desert | place: USA: California | collected... | reverse complement strand
GTTGATCGCGATGAGCCACGAGCTGATCGGCGCCGCTGCCACGCGGCGAACTGCCAAGCCGCGAGCGGCCAAGCCGCGACGCCGGGCCTGAATCCGTCATCGACCGCCAACCAGCCGCCCGCCGCCGCCTCCCGGGATGCGGCAGGCGTTGCAGACGCCTCGATCGCGCCGCCCAAGCGCGGTCCATGCGCGGCCGCTGCGTCACAAGTCGGTGACAAATCGGCAAATACGGTGCATACTCGAGCCGTCTATGAGCGTCCGCCTCACCGGCTCGCATGGCACGTGGTCGCTGCCCGAGGGGCCGATCGTGATCGGCCGGGGCAAGGACTGCACCCTGTGCATCGTCGACCCCCGCCTCAGCCGGCATCACGCCAAGCTGATGGTCACGGGACACACCGTCGTCCTCCACGACCTGGAGAGCACCAACGGCGTGCTGCTCAACGGCGACCGCCATCACGGCAAGGCCGAGCTCAAGAACGGCGATCTGATCGTCGCCGGGCCGTGCACGTTCTTCCTGTCGATCGACGCCGCGCAGCCGCTGTCGCCGCGGGTCGAGACCCTGGCGAACCCCCCCGCGCAGCCGACGACCTCGCCGCACTCCGACACCGAGACCATGAACCCGGTGATCGAGACGCCGTTGCCGGGACGCGGCTCGTCGACCGACAAGAAGCTCGATCCGGCGATCGCCGCGCTGGTGTCGGCGAGCGGCACGCGCCACAAGCACACCACCGACTTCCTGCGCCCACACGACTACACGCCGTCCGGCAACGCGGTGATCCGCACGCCTCCGGCCAGCGCGATGCTGCCGGGCGACGCCCAGGCCGGCCGGCCGCCGACCGCCGACATGCTCGTCCCGGACGACGTGCGCATCCAGACCACGTCGGCGTTGAGCAACGGCGCGCCGTCGGCCGCCGGGCAGACCCCGCCGCGCAGCCCGTCGAGCCCGCGCGAATCGCAGTCGTCCGAAGGCTTCGTGCCCAACGACCTGCGCCCGGCGGCGAGCGGCAAGAACGCGCTGCAGATGGTCCCGCCGGCGATCGATGCCGGCTCCGCGACGGTCCGCCGGCTGCGCTGGCAGCGCCTCGCCGCCGGCGCGCTCGACGCGACGCAGTGCCTGGCGTTCGCCGGCTCGCTGGCGTCGGTCGTCGCCATGCTCGGCTACGGCTTCGCGCTGAAGAGCGCTGGCGCGGTCATCGAGGACGGCCTCCCGCGCCTGGCCTTCGCCGCCGCCGGCGGCGCGCGCGATCCGGTCAAGGTCCGCGAGCTCGCGCTGACCCTGATGAACGACGGCGGGCTGGGTCACGCCTACGCCATCGCCGACGAGCTCTATCAGCTCCAGGACCAGGTGCCGTTCGCGATCCTGTTCGCCACCGCGACCATGGCCGTGCTGGTCTTCGTGCTGGTCTCGCTGCTGTCGACGGTCGCGGCGACGGTGCTCAAGGGCGCGCCGAGCTGGCACCGCCGCTTCTCGCTGGTGATCCTCGAGCGCTCGACCGGGCACTACCTCGGCTGGGGGCGGGCGCTGGCGCGCTGGCTGCTGCTCCTGCCGCTGTGGCCGATGTCGCTGATCCTGGCGCCGATGGGCCTGCCGGGGCTGCACGACCTGATCAGCGGCTGCGAGATCCGGGTGCGCCGGAAGCGGACGTAGGCGTCGGGCGTCGGGCGTCGAGCCGACGCCGCTCCGTCCTACTTGTACCAGCCCTTCGGCATCCACTGCTTCAGCGCGCCGAGGAAATCCTCGAGCAGCGGCGTGATGACGCGCATGTCGCGGACGTGCGGGTCGAGCATCAGCGCCTGGCGCGCGGCGTCGCGATCGCAGTTCAGCGCCGCCGCGATGGTCAGGTCGTGGATCGCCGCCCAGCGCTGCACCCAGGACAGCGCCGCCGTCGGCAGGACCGTCGACCGCGCCGTGACCTTGCGCCCCACCACCTCGGCCATGACCTCGACGCACGCGTCGTCGGGCAGGCCGGCGATGGCGCCGTCGTTGAGCATGTTCAGCGAGCGCGTGTACGGCTCGCCGGTGAAGTACGACCACATCAGCTCGTGCGCGTGCTCCTCGGTCATGCGGTCGAGGTCGCCCGGGCCGGCGTCGCCGTAGGCCCAGTCCTTGAGGATCTGCGGCGCCTCGCTGCGGCCGAACGGCGCGCGTCCGGGGATCAGGCGCTTGCGCGCGTGCAGCGACGGCTCGGTGATCCGCTCGGGGATGAAGAAGAACGGATAGAACTCGGCGAGATGGTCGGCGCCGGTCGACGGCCAGACGCCGAGCATGGCGAACATCTCGCGCTGGTACGCGATGTCGTGGCTGACGCCGATCAGCTCGTCATGGAGCTTCTCGTCGCTGTGCATCGCCTTGGCGCCGATCTCGGCAGTGCGGTCGACGCCCTTGATGACCAGCTTCGTGACGAAGGACTGGTGGTTGACGCCGGCGACCTCCATGTCGACGTCCGCGAGGGTCGCGCCGAACAGGCGCGAGAAGAAGTTCATCAGCTCGTCGGCGCTGTGGCACAGGCCGTAGGTCGGCAGCGAACGGCGGCGCGCGGCGACGCCGGTGACGCACGACATGGGGTTGGTGAAATTGAGGAAGATGGCGTCGGGGCAGAGCCGCTCCATGTCCTCCATAATCGTCACGACCAGCGGCAGGGTGCGCAGGTTGCGCGCCAGCGCGGCGGGCCCGAGCGTGTCGCCGACGCCGACCTCGATGCCCCACTTGTTGCACACCTCGAACGACCGGAAATCCGATTCGATGCCGCCGACGGTGATCGACAGCACGACGCAGTCGGCGCCCTTGAGCGCCTGCTCGCGATCGGCAGTGCGCTCGACGACGATGTTGGTCTTCTGCACGCGGGCGATGCGCTCGACCAGATCGCCGATCAGCTTCAGCGGCACCGGGTCGATATCGAGCAGGACGATGCGCGAATCCTGGAAGCCGCCGACGATGATCATGTCGCGCACGACGCGGTGCACGAACTTGTAGGACGCGCCGATGAAGACGATGCGCTTGGCGCCGATCGACTCGCGTACCGTGGTCGCCGAGGCGCGCTGCAGGTCCTGGATCATGATTGGCTCCGAGTCGTGATCATGCGTCGACGACCCCGTGCCAACCAAACGGGTGGCAGTGGCGGCCACGGCGTTCCGTCCGCCGCCCGCCGGCGCGATCACACAACGATGATCGGACCCTGGATCATCTGAGCTTTTTCAGGCGCTCGATGCAGCCGGCGCGGAACGCCTCCTCACCATCGAGCGACGCGGGGCGGTCGCGCTTGCCGGGCGGGATCGCCTGCGCCAGCCCCTCCAGCCACGCCAAGGCCTCCTTGGCGTCGGCGCTCCGCGGCTTCGCCTTCGCGGCGTTCGCGAGCGTGACGGCGTAGCGCAGGTCGGTCACGCCTTCCCGGCAGCGCGCGAACGTCAGCGTCGGGATCAGCTCCTTCGCGCCGTAGTGGACCATGGCGAAGTCCGGCTCCCGGCCGTCCAGATCGAAGAACTGGAAACCGGAGATGCAGCTGTTGTGCCAGTTCAGCATGCCGCGCACGCCCTGGTTCATGCGCGCCCAGGTGTAGAGGCCGTAGGTGTGCCGGTCGACGCCCTGGTTGTACATGTAGAGCTCTCGGCCCAGCTCCTTCGCCTTGGCGACGTCCGTGGGGCCGTGCAGGTTCAGCGCCGACCACGTCGCGTTGGCGAAGATGTCCTGGATCGCGCGGTTGAGCTCGCTGTCGTCCCAGTGCACCGAATAGAAGCCGCCGATCGGCAGCTCGGGCACGGCCTCGTGCAACGCCTTCAGACGGTTGGCGATGTCGCGCGCCTGCTCCGTGACGCGCGGCTCGTCGATCATGCCCTGGTTGATCCGCGGCCAGTCCGCCGCCTTGGCGTGCGCCAGCACCGCGCCCCAGACCGTGGCGAGCAGCTGCGCGTGGGTCTTGCCCGACGCCTCCCACGCCTCGCGGTGCGGACCGCCGTCGATGCCGTCCACCCATGCCGGTCCGCCGTAGTTGAAGACCTCGTGCCGGAAGCCGACCTCGCGCGCCGTCGCGAAGAACGCGTCGCAGGCGGCGAAATCGAGCTTCGGTTCGCCGCTCGCGTCGAAGCCGTTGAAGCCGATGCCCGGTCCGCCGCTGTAGCTGGTCATGCCGAAGCGGCGATGCAGCGCCATCAGCTCGCGCATGCCGTCGGGGCGTCCGAGCTCGTCCGGCGACCACAGCCCGAAGAACCCGATCGGGAAGTCGAGCTCGGCGAGCTCCAGGTCGGTGACCTCGATGGTCAGCGGCACGTTGGTCGTGATCGCGTCGCCGGCGATGGCGATCGCGCCGGCGTAGCGCCCGGGCTTCGTGGTCGCTGGGATCTCGACGGTGACCCAGAACTGCCGCGTCAGGTCCTTGTCGAGGCGCAGCTTCCCGATGCGACGCAGGCCCATCGGATTGATCGCGTAGGCGACGTCGTTGAAGCCGCGGTTGACGTGGTGGTGGACGTAGCGCAGGTCGATCGCCGAGGCCGGGATCGTCCCCGCCGGGCCCTTCAGATCGCTTGCCGTCACGGTGACCTCGCCGAGGTCCTTCAGCGGCCGGATGGCGAAGGTGCGCGTCGCCGCTTCACCGGCGCAGGCGATGCGCTCGAGGCCGCTGCCGGCCGCGCCGGGCGCGTCGACGAAGGTCACGACCTCGTCGATCGACGGATAGCCCAGCCACCACGCCTTGGCCTTGGCCTCCTGCGGGATGGCGAGCTCCTTCGGGTTCGGGCCCATGAACACCGCGCGGCTCTCGGCCTCGGCGCGGTTGCGCGCCTCGACCGTCGCGATCCACGACTCGGCCTGCTTCCTGATCGCGTCGGGATACAGGATCACCGCCGCGACCTTCTGCGACCAGTCGGCATCGGAGACGAAATCGAGGGTCAGCTGGCCGTCGGCGACCGTCGTCGTGAAGCGCCGCGCCGTGAAGATGCTGGCGAGGTAGAGATCCCACACGCTCGCGCCCGGCTTGGGCTCGACGCCTTCGAAGCGCAGCAGCCAGTCCGCCTTGCCGGCGGCGCCGCGGTCGTCGATGTCGACGTCCTTGCCTTCGGCGGAGATCGAGCGCCGGGCATGGCGCGCGGCCTCTCCCATCCAGTAGCCGCAGTCGGAATACATCACCCACGCGTGCCAGGTGCCGTTGGCGACGTCGACCATGAACTGCCCGCGATCGTTGCCCATCTCGATCCAGTCCTGGTACAGGCGGGTCGGGAAGGTGTCGTCGCGCGCGCGGCTCGCGCTGCCCAGGGCGCGGCGCAGGCCCGCCGCGCGGCCGTCCTGGCCATGGACCGTGTTCCACGTGATCGGCGTGAATCCCGGGAACACCGTCTGGTTCTCCGGACCGAAATCGAAGGCGAGGATGCCGTCGGGCCGGTCCTCCTTGGTCAGGCGCAGGTTGTCCATCCACACGGTGGCGGGCGACTCCGACTTGAAGCCGAGGTCGAAGCGCACGATCGCCGTCGGATCGATGTTGAACTTCAGATCGAGGTTCCGCGAGCCCGCCTCGCCGCGGTAGAGGCCTCCCACGGGTATCGCGACGGTGTTCGCGCCGGGCTTCAGGGTGAAGCCGCCGTTGTGCCGGTTCCAGTACGACTTCTCGGGCGGCAGCGCCTTCCACGCCTTGTCGCCGATCAGCAGGCCGACGCCGACCGGCGCCGCGCCGTCGACGAAGAAGTCGACCTCGAGCGAATCGTACGCCGACCAGTCGCCGGGAAGGGTGTACGAGACCAGGTACTCGTTCGACGCTACCTTCAGGCTGCGCCTGCCGTGGGTCGCGTGCTGGTCGCTGATCTGGGCGCTGCCCTGCTGGATCTCCCACCTGTTCAGGTCCGCCTCCTCCTCGAAGGAGACCAGGACGTGCTCCTGCGCCGCCGGCAGCGCGGCGGCGATCAGCGCGAGGAGGAAGGGGCGGATGGGATCCATGCGTGCGACTCCGTCGACGGGTCGGGCCTGCGGCGTCGTCCGCCGCAGGCGGTGCGATCAGGATCGGCGCGCGTGCGCCGTCACTTCAGCTTCTGCAGACGCTCGAGGCAGCCGTTCCGGAAGCCCTCGTCGCCGTCGATCATCGCCGGCCGGTCGCGCGTGCCGGGCGGGATCGCCTTGGTCACGCCGTCGAGCCAGTCCTTGGCCTCCTTCGCCGCCGCGTCGTCGGGCTTGGCCTTCAACGCGGCATCGGCCGCCGCCGCCAGCGTCACCGCGTACCGCAGGTCGATGATGCCCTCGCGGCAGCGCGCCAGCGCGAGGCTCGGGATGGTCTCCTTCACGCCGTGCTGGACCATCGCGAAGTCCGGCTCGCGGCCGTCGAGATCGAAGTACTGGTAGCCGGAGATCGCCGAGGTGTGCCAGTTCATGAGCCCGCGCATGCCCTGGTTCATCCGCGCCCAGGTGTAGAGGCCGAACGTGTGGCGGTCGGCGCCCTGGTTGTACATGTACATCTCGCGGCCGAACTCCTTGCCCTTGGCCATGTCGATCTCGCGGTAGTCGCCGAGCGCCGACCAGGTCACGGTCTTGAAGATGTCCTGGATGGCGAGGCTCAGCGGGCTCTCGTCCCAATGCACCGAGTAGAAGCCGCCGATGCGCAGCTCGGGGACCGCCGCGTGCAGCGCCTTGAGGTTGGCGGCGAGCTCCTGCGCGGTCTCGATGACGCGCGGCTCGTCGATCATGCCGTGGTTGATCTGCGGCCAGTTCGCCGCCTTGGCGTGCGCGAACACCGCGCCCCAGACCTTCGCGAGCATCTCCGCATGGGTCTTGCCCGACGCCTCCCACGCCTCGCGGTGCGGACCGCCGTCGAGGCCGTCGACCCAGCCCGGGCCGCCGTAGCCGAACACCTCGTGCGTGAAGCCGACCTCGCGCGCGGTCGCGAACCACGCGTCGAGCGCGGTGAAGTCGAGCTTCGGCTCGCCCTTCTCGTCGAACCCGTGGAAGCCGATGCCCGGGCCGCCGCTGTAGCTGGTCACGCCGTAGCGGCGCATCAGCGTCATCAGCTCGCGCGTGCCGTCCTTGCCCCGGAGCTCGTCCGGCGCCCACAGCCCGAAGAAGCCGATGGGGAAGTCGAGCTCGGCGAGACGCAGGTCGAGCACCTCGATGGTGAGCGGGACCTTCGTCTTCAGCCCGCCGGCGGTGACGGCGACCTCACCGCTGTAGACGCCGGGCTTCGCATTCGCGGGGATGTCCACCGCGACCCAGAACTGGCGCGTCAGATCGCGCGTCAGCTCGAGCTTCGCGCCGGCGATCGTGCGCAGCCCGATCGGCACGATCGAGTAGGCGACGTCGTTGAAACCGCGGCGCAGCTGGTGGTGCGCGTAGCGCACCTCGACGGCCGACGCGGGGATCGCTCCGGCCGGGCCCTTCAGCTCACCGGCGGTGACGGTCACCGCGCCGTAGTCGCGCAGCGGCCGGATGGCGAACGTCGACGAGGCGAAGACGCCCGCGGGCGCGGCGCGTTTCATGCCGTCGCCGGCGGCGCCCGGGGCATCGACGAAGGTGATCGCCTCCGCGAGGTCGGGATACCCGAGCCACCAGCCCTTGCCCTGCGCGTCCTTGGGGACGGCGAGCTCCTTCGGATGCGGACCCATGAACACCGCGCGTCCCTCGGCCTCGGCGCGGTTGCGCGCCTCGATCGTCGCGATCCACGACTCGGCCTCCTTCTTCTTCGCGTCGGGGTAGATCACCATCGCGGCGATCTTCTGCGACCACGCGGCGTCGCAGGTGAAGTCGAGGGTCAGCTGGCCGTCGGCGACCTGGGTGGTGAAGCGCCGCGCCGTGAAGATGCTCTTCAGATAGAGGTCCCAGACCGAATCGCCGGGCTTCGGCTCGATCGCCTCGAAGCGCACGAGCCAGTCCGCCGGACCGGCCTCGCCGCGGTCGTCGACGTCGACCTCCTTGCCCTCGGCGAGGATCGCGCGCCGCTTGTGGCGCGCGGCCTCGCCGCCCCAGTAGCCGCAGTCCGAGTACATGACCCAGCAGTGCCAGGTCCCGTTCGCGACGTCCGCGATGAACTGGCACTTGTCGGTGCCGACCTCCAGGTAGTCCTGGTAGAGCCTGGTCGGGAACGTGTCGTCGCGGGCGCGGTTGGCGCTGGCGGCGTTGCGACGCAGGCCCGCCTTGCGTCCTTCCTGGCCGTGGACGTGGTTCCAGGTGATCGCGGTGAAACCCGGGAAGACGGTCTGGGCCTCGGGGCCGAAGTCGAAGGCCAGGATCCCCTCGGGGCGGTCCTCCTTGGTCAGGCGCATGTTGTCGATCCAGATCGTCGCCGGCGAGTCCGATTTGAAGCCGAAATCGAGGCGCACGATCTTGGTCGGGTCGATCATCGTCTTGATGTCGTTGTTGCGGCTGCCCGCCTCGCCGCGGAAGAGGCCGTTGACCGGGATCGCGATCGCGTTCTTCCCCGGCTTGAGGGTGAAGCCGCTGTTGTGGCGGTTCCAGTACGACGCCTTGTCGAACACCTCCTTCCACGCCTGATCGCCGATCAGCAGGCTGACGCCGACCGGCGCGGTGCCGTCGACGAAGAAGTCGATCTCGACCGAATCGAAGCCCGACCAGTCGCCGGGCAGCCGGTACGCCACCATGTATTCGTCAGAAGCGACCTGCAGGCTGCGCTTGCCGTGCGTGACGTGCTGGTCGCTGAGCTTCGCGGTGCCCTTCTGGATCTCCCACTTGGCGATATCGGCGTCCTCCTCGAAGGAGGTCAGGACGCGTTCCTCGACGGCTGCGAGGGCCGCGCAGGACAGGAGGACGAGGGCCAGGGGACTGATGAGACGCATGGACGCTCCGGGGTAGGACGATGGCGGCCGACCGCCAACGATGGCACCGGAGATACCGGTACCGGCTGCAGCGCGTTGCCGCATGGCAGGATACGCCAGACGCGGGGCTGCCGGGGCCCGGTGGATGGTTGGTCGGGCTGGCGGCCGAGGGCGCGGCGCCGAGTCCGTGGACCGCGCGGTCGAAGCTCCGGCCAGCGCGTCGAGGCATGTGCGATGACCGGCTCCACATCGCCTGGGGACGCCGCCGAGGTGCGGCCGGACGCTTGCCGTCGTCCGCGGCGCCTCCAGCTTCCCGTCCCATGCTCGCCAGCCTCACCGATCCGATCGCCTCCCGCGTCGCCGCGCACTGCGGCATCGACGTGGCGCAGGTGCGCGGGCTGTTCGCGCCGCCGAAGGGCGTGGCGGCCGACGTCGCCCTGCCGTGCTTCCAGCTGGCCAAGGCGAAGGGCATGGCGCCGCCGGCGCTGGCGGCCGAGCTGGTCGGCGTGCTCGCCGGATCCGGCGTCGACGCGGTCGCGACGGGGCCGTTCCTCAACCTGACCTTCCGCGCGGCGACGGTGGCGACGACGCTGATAGGCGCGCTCGCGGCCGATCCGACGCGCGCGGTGCGCGCGACGGTCGGCGCGGGCAAGACGCTGTGCATCGATTTCTCGAGCCCGAACATCGCCAAGCACCTCGCCTTCCACCACATCCGCTCGACCATGATCGGCAACGCGCTGGCGCGCTGCTACCAGGCGGCGGGCTGGAAGGTCGTGCGCATCAACTTCCTCGGCGACTGGGGCACCGCCTTCGGTCGGCTGATCGCCGGCTGGAAGCGCGAGAACCTCAGCCTCGCCCAGCTCGACGCCGAGCCGGACAAGGTCGGCTTCCTCAACCGCCTCTACGTGCGCATCTCGCAGCTCGAGAAGCAGGATCCGGCGGTCGAGGAGGAGGCGCGCTTCTGGTCGCGCCGCTGCGAGGCCGGCGACGCCGAGGCGCTCGGCCTGTGGCAGGCGATCCGCACCGCGTCGATCGCCGCCTGCCGCCAGGTCTACGCGCTGCTCGACGTCGAGTTCGACGACTGGAACGGCGAGGCGCACTACCGCGACGCGATGGGCCCGATCATCGCCGAGCTGCGCGCCAAGGGCCTGCTCAAGGAGGACCAGGGCGCGCAGGTCGTCGACCTGTCGTCCGTCGGCATGAAGAAGCCGTGCCTGATCCTGCGCTCGGACGGCGGCAGCCTCTACGCCACGCGCGACCTCGCCGCCTGCGACGACCGCTACGCGCGCTACCGCTTCGACCGCGCGATCTACGAGGTCGACCTCGGCCAGTCGCTGCACTTCAAGGAGTGGTTCGCCGTCGCCCGCCTGCTCGGCCGGCCCTACGCCGACAGCCTGCGCCACGTCGGCCACGGCCTGATCCTGATGTGGAACGAGGAGACCTCGGGCTGGGAGAAGACCGCGACCCGCAAGGGCATGCCGATGATGCTGATGGACGTGCTCGCCGAATCGATCGAGCGCGCCGCCGCCATCGTCGCCGAGAAGAATCCCGACCTGCCGCCCGACGAGCGCGCCCAGGTCGCGCGCGCCGTCGGCGTCGGCGCCGTGGTCTTCAACGATCTCAAGAGCGGCCGCACCAACGACGTGAAATTCAAGTTCGAGGAGGCGCTGCGCTTCGACGGCGAGACCGGCCCGTACCTGCAGTTCGCGCACGCCCGCCTGTGCTCGATCGAGCGCAAGCACCGCGAGATGCATCCGTCGCCGCCGCCCGCCGACGCCGCGCTGCTGGGACGCGACGACGAGAAGGCCGTGCTGCTGGCGATCGCCCGCCTCCAGCCGGCGCTCGAGCGCGTGCTCGATTCGGATGAGCCGAGCGTGCTCGCCAGCGCGCTGCTCAACGTCGCCAGCGCGGTCTCGGGCTGGCTGACCGCCGGCAACGCCGATGTCGCGCTGCGCGTGCTCTGCCCCGATCCGGCGATGGCCAGCGCGCGCCTGGCGCTGGTCAAGGTCGCACGCGGCGCGTTGGGCGAAGGCCTGCGGGTGCTCGGCCTGCAGGCGCCGGAGCGGATGTAGGCGGGAGGCCGTCACGGAGCTTCGGGCTCCGGGCTTCGCGCTTCGCGCTTCGGACTTCGGGCTTCGCGCTTCGCGCCTCCGGCTCCTGGCCCGCGTTCCTCCCCTCCCCCTTCCGATCGCGGCGGATGCCCCAGGATGGGCGCCCATGCCCGATCTCCACGTCGTCACCGATCGCACCTACGGCCCGCATCCGCGGCAGCAGTTCGACGTGTTCATCCCCGAGGGCGCCGACAACTGCGCGACCGTCGTGTGCGTCCACGGCGGCTGGTTCTCGGCCGGGCATCACCACGACCTGCGCTCATTGGCGTTCGTCCTCGCCGAACGCGGCTACGCCTGCGCGCCGATCTCGATCCGGCACCTGGCCGACGTGCGCGGCGGCGCCGACCTGGTCGACGACGTCTGCATCGCCGCGCGCAAGGCGCTCGAGGAGTCGTCGCTGCTCGGCGGCAGCCCGCGCACGCTGGTGCTGCTCGGCAGCGGCTCCGGCAGCCTGCCGGCGCTGGCGGCGGCGCAGCGCCTGGGCGAGGACCGCAAGCTGCGCGTCCGCGCCGCCATCGCCTGCGGCGTCACCCCGTCGGCCGACGCCTGGGACGGCTGCCCGCCGGCGATCGCCCGCGTCGTCCAGCAGTACGGCGCCGGCCACGCCGACGCGCTCGGCCCGATGACCATGCCGGCCGACCGCTTCCCGCCGCTCCTGCTGCTGCACGGCGACCAGGACGCCGAGGTCCCGGCCAAGCTCGCCCACAAGCTGCACATGCGGGTCATCGAGGCGGGCGAGGACAGCCAGCTCGCGGTGCTCGCCGGGGTCGGCCACCACTTCATCGACAGCGCGCACGGGCTGCGCGCGGCCGGCGAACGCATCGCGGCGTTCCTCGCCGAACAGGTCAACGAGCCGCAGGCCGAGCCGGTGATCGACCGCGGCTGAGGGCGCGGCCGCCCCGTCCGGGCGACCCGCCCCGGAGGGTCGGCCAAGCGTCGACTTGCCGCCGCCCATGTCCCCGCTGGACTGCGCCGGTGAACCTTCCGCCGACCCCGACCGCAGCCCCGAAGCACCTCTGGATCGAGCGGGCGGAGGACCTGCCGCGCCTGGCCGCGGCGATCGTCGCCGCGCCGTGGGTGGCGCTCGACACCGAGTCGAACTCGATGTTCGTCTACCGCGAGCGGGTCTGCCTCCTCCAGCTCAACGCGGGCGGCGAGATCGCGGTCGTCGACACGCTCGCCATCCCGCGCGAGGCGGTCACCGCCGCGCTCGGCCCGGCGCTGGCGGCGGCGAAGCGGATCTGGCTGCACGGCGGCGAATACGACGTCGCCTGCATGAAGCGCGACTTCTCGATCGCCCTCGCCAACATCTACGACACCCAGCAGGCCGCGAGCCTGCTCGGCTACGAGGCGACCGGCTACGGCGCGGTGGTCGAACGCCTCGCCGGCGTGCGGCTGAACAAGTCGCACACGCAGTACAACTGGGGCACGCGACCGCTCGATCCCGAGGCGCTGCGCTACGCCATCGACGATGTCGTGCACCTGCCGGTGGTCGCCGACGCGCTGGTCGCCGAGGTCGCCGCGCACGACCTCGACGAGGAGGTCGCGATCGCCAACGCCGCGGTCATGGCGACGCCGGCGCACGGCGGCTTCGACCAGGCCGGGTTCTGGCGCATCAAGGGCGTCCGCGACCTCTCGCCCAAGGCGCTGCCGGTCCTGCACGCGCTGTACGTGTGGCGCGACGGCAAGGCCAAGGAGCTCGATCAGCCGCCGGGCCGGCTGATCAACAACGAGCTGCTGCAGGCGCTGGCGCGCAACGCGCCGACCAGCTTCCCGGCGCTCAAGCGCCTGGGCGTGCGGTCGTGGTTCCTCAACGATCTCGGCGAGGCGGTGATCGAGGTGATCAAGCGCGCGGTGGCGCAGCCCGACGATCTGCCCGAGCGCCCGCGCCACCGCGAGGTCGACGACGCCGAGCGCCGGCGCGAGACGCGGCTCAAGGACTGGCGCCGCGACGAGGCGGCGCGCCGCGGCGTGCCGCTGCAGGTCGTGCTGCCGGCGAAGGCGCTGGAGCACCTCAAGCAGCACGGGCTGGGCGATCTGGCGACCGTGCCGCAGCTCGGCGAGAAGCGCGCGCGGGTCTACGGCGAGAAGCTGCGCGAGCTGTGCAGCTGAGCTGACGCTGTCAGCCCGACGCTCGCGGCGCGAAGCGTCGGGCGATGCTCCTAGGCGATGTGCACCTGCGGATGCGCCGCGCTGGTCGCTCCGACCGCGGCCAGCGCCGCGCGCAGGCGCGACGCGTCGGCGTGGCGGCCCTGCGGATCCTTGGCCAGGCAGGCGTCGATGACCTTGGCCATCGGCAACGCCAGGCGCGGGACGCGGCTGCGGATCGACGGCGCGTCGAGGTTGACGGTCGCGCGCATGCGCGCCGACTTGCGGTCCTGGTTGAAGGGCGGCTCGCCGCTGAGCAGCATGAAGGCGCACACGCCGAGCGAGTAGATGTCGCTCGTGAAGGTCGGCTCGCCGCTGCCGTCGAGCAGCTCGGGCGCGATGTAGGTCGGCGTGCCGAACAGCGACGCCTTGCGCTTGCCGAACAGGCGGGCCATGAAGCCGGCCTTCTGCGCGAGGTCGCGGGCGTTGCCGAAGTCGACCAGGCCGATGCTGTTGTGCGGCCGCAGCAGCACGTTCTCGAGCTTGAGATCGTTGTGCACGATGTCGTGCTCGTGCAGGTACGCGACCGCCTTGACCAGCCGCGAGAACGCCGAGATCGGATCGAACTTCTGCTCGTTCATCACCACCTGGTGCAGCGGATCGCCGGGGATGAGCTCCATGGCGAAGCACGGCCGGCCCTTGATCTCGCCCTCGCGCAGGCCGCGCGGGATCGCCGGATGGCGCAGGCGCGCGAGCAGCGCGTACTCGTCGGCGAAGGCCTTGCAGTGCGCCTTGTCGCCGGCGCGCTCGGGGCGCATGACCTTGATCGCGACCTCGGACTGGTCGTCGCGGTGCTGGCCGCGGTAGACCTCGGCGATGCCGCCCGCGCTGACGTGGTTGCGCAGCACGTACGGGCCGAACGCGGCATTGGTCAACGAGGCGGGAAGGGCGAGCGAAGTGGCCATGCGCATGGGGAAGCGGTGCTCGCCAGGAGTATCGTACACCGAGCGGAACGCGCCGGCTGGGCCCTGTGATCAGGGCGTCAGTTAACGGCCACCGCCAGCGATGCAAAGTGAACAAACGTCGGGAGATGGCGTCGATCGCCCCCACCTAAGCCGACGCCGACGCGGCCGTTCACCGGACAGTCTTCGCGCGCGACGCGGCCGGTTTCGCCGGAACGGCCCCCAGAGCCTGCCAGGCGAGCGCCAGGGCCATCGCGGCGGCCCGCCGCTGGATGCGATCCCGCATGCCCTGCAGCTGATGGCGGCGTGCGCTGGTGCCCGCGGATGTCGCCGCGGCCACCCAGACCGTGCCCACCGGCGTGTCGGCGCTGCCCCCGCCCGGCCCGGCGACGCCGGTGGTGGCCACGGCCAGGTCGGCGCCGGCGGCGCGGCGCGCGCCTTCCGCCATGGCCCGAGCCACCGCCTCGCTGACCACCCCCTCGCGCGCGATCAGCGCCGGATCGACCCCCAGCGCGTCGCGTTTGGCGTCGGCGTGGTAGGTGATCAGCGATGCGCGCAGCACGTCCGAGACGCCGGCGATGGCGCCGAGCTGCGCGACGACGTGGCCGCAGGTGCAGCTCTCGGCGGCGGTGATCGTCCAGCGCCGCGCGCGCAGCGCGCCGACCACGCTCGCGGCGAGGCCGGCCTCGGGCAGCAGCCACTCGCCGACCCGCGCGCGCAGCTCGGCGATGCGTCGACGGGTCTGCGCCGGCCGGCCGACGACGCGCAGGCAGAGATGGCCGAGCTCGCTGGCGGTGATGCCGACCTGCGGATCGCTCTCGGTCATGAGTCCCGGGATGCGCGCCTGGACATCGGATTCGCCGACGCCGGCGAGATAGAGCTCGGCGACGTGCGGCACGACGAGCCCCGGGACGAGCGCGGGCAGGCGGGCGGCGATGCGCTCGAACATCGCGCGCATCTCGTGCGGCACGCCGGGCAGGCACGCGACCCGGCAGGCGCCGATCCGCGCGAGGATGCCCGGCGCGGTGCCGCGGTCGTTGGCGAGCATCGCCGCGCCGCGCGGGAACAGGGCCTGGCGGCGATTGGTCGGCGACGGCGTGCGCGAGCTGCGCGCGTACCAGCGCTCGATGGCGCGCCACGCCCCGGGGCGCTCGACCAGATCGACGCCCATGACCTCGGCCAGCGCGTGGCGCGTGCGGTCGTCGTCGGTCGGTCCGAGGCCTCCGGTCATCACCACCAACGCCGCGCCGTCGCACGACGAGCGCACCGCCTGCACGACGTCGGCCTGCGCGTCGCCGACGACCGTCATGCGGTCGACGCGCAGGCCGGCGCGCCCGAGCTGGTCGGCGAGCCACGCCGAGTTGGTGTCGACGGTGCGGCCGAGGGTCATCTCGTCGCCGCTGGCGATGATCCGGGCGATCGGCGTGGCGGGACGGCTGCGGGAGGGCATGGCGGATGGTCGCGGTGTCGCGGACATGCGCCACAGCGCGCCAAGCGGTGCGGTGTGCGGTGCAGCGCCGCCGTCGACCACCGACACGGCGAAACAGCGCGCGGACGGGCGCGTCCAGCGGTCAGGAGCCCGCCATGTCGCCCGCCACGCGCGCCTTCCTCGCCCTCCCCGCCGGCCCGGCCATCGCGTTCCTGGTCAGCGCCGCCTGCCTGCTCGGCGGCGCCGGCATGGTCATCGGTCCGAGCCTGGTCGAACCCGAACGCCTCGCGCCGTGCTTCGCCGCGCACACCGCGCTGATCGCGTACTGGCTGGCGCTGGCGGCGGTGGCGCTGCTGATCGAGCGCTGGCGGCGCGCGAACCCGGACGGCGTCGGCGTGCTGGTGCTGATCGCCCTGATCGCGGTCGCGGCGACCGTCAGCCTCGACGTCATCGCGGTGCGCGCGCCACGCGCGGCGCTGGCGTGCGGTCTCGGCGGCCTGGCGTTGGCGGCGGGCATGCGCTGGCTGCTCGCCGGCCGCGTGCTCGCGACGGGAACGCCGACGCTGGGCGCCGGGCTGGCGCTGGTGCTCGCGGGCGACGCGTTGATGCCGGGCGTGATCGGCTGGCGCGCCGAGGCGCACCTCGATCAGCATCTGGCGTGGCGCGCCGGCTGGATGGCGATGCTCGCCGGCCTGGCGACGCTCGCCGTCGCGACGACCCGCTTCAGGCCCGAGCGCGAACGCGATCTGCCGTGCGTGCGGCGCGACGGCATGCGCTGGGTGCTCGCGCTCGTCGTGCTGGCGGCGAGCGCCGCGCACCAGTGGTCGCTCGATCACATCCACGATCTCGGGCTCGCCTGGCGCGACTGGCTTCCGGCGGCGGCGGTGACGGCGCTGATCCTCGGCCAGCTGCGCTCGCGGATCTGGGGCGGGCATGGCGCCGACGTCGTCGCCACGGCGGTCGCGCCCGCGTGGGCGCTGATCGCTGCGTGGCGCGCCGACGATGCGCATTGGCTGGCGCCGTGGGACCTGGTCGCGGTCGGCGCGCTGACCGCGTGGCTCGGCGTGCGCACGCGCAGCGTCGCCCTGATCCACGGCGCGCTCGCCGCCGGCGTCGTCGCGGCGGCGACCGGCGACGGCGCGGCGTTCGATCCGCTGCGCGGCATGCTGGCGGCCGCGCTGGCGCTCGCGGGCGACGCGATCGCGCGACGCGAACCGCGGCAGGCGCTGGTGGCGCTGCTCCTCGCCGGCTCGGCATGCGCGCCGATCGCGGCGGCGAACGGATGGACCTCGCCGCTGGCCAGCGGGTCATGGCTTGCGATCGGCACCGGGCTCGCCGTGTCCGCCTTCGCCTGGGCGTGGCCGAAACGCTTCGCCGGGTTCGCCATGCTCGGCGGCGCCGCGCTGATCGCCGGCGCGCTGCGCCTCGATCCGTGGCCGATGAATCCGCTCGCGGGTCCGTCGTGCGCGCTCGTCCTCGTCGCGCTCGCCTGCCGCTCGGCCGCATCGATGTCGTGCTGCCGCTGGCGTTGCCGGCGGCGCTCGTGGGCGTCGGCATCCCCCACGACCAGCGCGGCTGGCTTGCGGTTGTCGCCGCGTTCGCGCTGCTCGCCGTCGGCACGTTGTGGGCGCGCCAACGCGCGCGCCGTCTCGCGACCTCCTGACGCATCGATGGCACCGCGCGAGGCGCGCCGAGCGCACCGGCGACGACCTGTGGGACCTGTACATGGGCGCGCTGTTCGCGCCGCTGACGTTCCGCCCCGACGCGGTCGACGGGAAGCTGCGGCTGCGCCTCGAGACCGACGCGCAGTGGAGCAGCAAGGTCGCCGCCATCGTCATCTATCCGGACGCGAAGAAGGCCGAGGCGGAGCGCTGGGTCGCCGCCGTCGAAAAGCGCAACCGCCAGGAATTCGCCGACCGCGCCGTCTACCAGGCGCGGCGGTTCCAGCGGCCGCGGCGGCCCGGACCTGTCGACCGCCGCCATCCAGTGGGGACGCGGCGCGATCCCGACCATGGTCCTGGTCCGCGCCAACGAGGGCATGGGCGACTTCCGCGTCGCGACGACGCTGATGAACCTGGTGGAGAAGGCGGATTCGCCCGCGGCCCGCAGCGCGCGCGCGTTCCTCGACGGCATCTCCACACAGATGGCGATCGGCGAGCGCAAGGCGCCGAAGGACTACATGGGCGACGAGGAGTTCCGCCTCGAGCGCATCCGCCACATCAAGGCGCTGCTCGTCGAGTAGGACCCGGTGGAGACGAACCGACCGGGTCGCGCGCGGCCCCGTCGGCATCCCGTTCGGCGCCGCTCTGGCTCAGCGCACCGGGATGGAGGGCGGCGTCGGTGATCGCCGACGCGCCTCGTCGAGCGGCAGCTCGCGCACCACCAGGTCGGCGGTGACGACGTACGCCACCGCGGGGACGTCGACGGGCGCGAGATCGCCTTCGCCCCCCCACGGCTGGCCGGCGGGCACCGCGGGATGGAAGGCCTGGCTCGAGATCACGATCTCGTCGGGAGCGTCGCCCGCGGGCTTCCGGTACTGGTACCCGCGGTTGGCGCCCAGGCCGAGCTCCTGCGAATGCTTGAGCAGCTGGAACAGCGTGTCCGGCCAGGCGCGGTGATCCGCGCGGTAGTCCTTCAGCGCCGCGGCGAGCGCCGCCAGCGTGCGCTGGTGCTCGAGCCGCTGCACCGCCGGGCGCGTCAGCGCGCCGCGGAACTCGCGCGCGACGATCACGGCGCCGAACGCCATGATCAGCACGAAGACGATGGTGATGGCGGTCGAGCGGCTCATCGGGACACCCGCGACGCCACGCGATCAGCTCGCGACGATCTTGCCGGTCTCGTCGCTGAGCGCGCAGCGGTCGGCGATGTCCTTGCCGGTCCATGTGCCGTCGGCCAGCGTCAGGCGCACGCCGTCGTGGACCTGCGACGGCACCGGCGCCTGCCGGTGGTCGAGGATGCACGCCTGGTGGACGCCGCCCCACAGTTCGCACGTCGGCTTCTTGCCGGGTCGGACGAGCTCGAGGTTCCGCGTCCACCCGTGATCGAACAGCCCGGCGCGCAGGCGCGCGGCCGTGGGAGGATCGAAGGTCGTCGTCCGCCAATCGCCGTCGAGCGGACGCTGGCAGCAGAACCACGCCATGAGGCGGTCGCTCTGCGCGTCGTCGAGGCCGCCCCAGTACGCGATCTCGTTGTCGACCACCTCGACCCACGGCAGGCGCTGCTCGTCGGCCCACTGCGCCAGCGGGCGATCGGTCGGCGGCTGGCCGGCGGCCGGGACCGCGGCGACGAAGACCAGGCTGCCGCTGGTGACGCCCTCGGTCATGGCGATGCGGCGGTCGGCGAAGAGCTCGGCCAGGGCGACCCACGTCGGACGGTGCGCGCGCACGCCCTCGAGCTGCGGCTGGCTGCCGCTGGCGTGCAGCCAGCCGGTATAGAGGGAGAGCGCCTCGGCGAAGCGCATGACGTTGTGCGTGCTCATGTTCGACACGCCGACCATCGCGGCGGCGCGACGCTGGTGGCGACGGTAGCCAAGGATGGTCATCGACCAGTTCTGCGCGCGCATGTGTCGCCGCGATGCTAGGGGGCAGGCCCAGGCCCACAACGGGACCCGACGCGGACCCGGACGCGCGGCCATGGCTCGGCCGGCGCATGCGGATCGACGCGAAATGCGTGGAAATGCGCGGTATTTGCTTCGGCCGCGTCGGCGCGTCCGAGGGTGCTCGGTCACCCGGGGAGTCCGTAGCCGGTGTTTCAAGCATCCAGCTTCGGGCTTCGGGCTTCGGGCTTCGGGGACCCAGCGAGACATCCCGCCCGTCACTCGCCGATCAGCGCACGCGCGTCGAGCCAGTGCCGCTGCGCGTCGGCGAGGCCATGCGCGCCCGCGAACTCGGCGAGCGCGTCGCAGCGCCGCGCCGGATCGGCGCCGCACGACCACCAGATCTTCGCGA
>Ga0196963_10001148_pt1 | contig 19285 bp, 23 predicted proteins | sample S1_5metaG_FD_148600 | JGI IMG/M metagenome (GOLD analysis project Ga0196963, IMG submission 148600) | Soil microbial communities from Anza Borrego desert, Southern California, United States - S1_5 | ecosystem: Environmental > Terrestrial > Soil > Desert | place: USA: California | collected... | reverse complement strand
TTGCGGATCCGCGCCAGCGTGAGGTTGCCGGTAAAGCGCAGTACGCAGCGGCCGTCCTCGTTCGACTGGGTGAAATCGGGCATGATGCTCATCGAGGAGGGGACACTGCTTCAAAAGGAGGCGGGCGGCAAGCGCGGGAGGATGGACAGGCGCTACGCACCTGTGCTTGCCCGGTTCCGTGAAGCGCCAGCTCGCCATTTACGACATGGACCGCACGATCACCCGGCGGGCGACCTACACGCCGTTCCTGATCCACGCCTGCCTGCGGCTGGCGCCGTGGCGCCTCGCGCTGCTGCCGCTGGTGCCGCTGACGCTCGCGGCATACGGCCTGCGGCTGATCGACCGCGGCCGCCTCAAGGAGTGGAACTACCGGATCCTGATCGGCCGCGGAGTCGCGCCGGAGCGGCTCGAGCCGGTGGTCGAGAGCTTCGCCGAGCGCCAGCTCGCGACCAACATCCTGCCGGGCGCCCGGCGCAGCATCGCAGGCGATCGCGAGGCCGGGCGGAGGCTGGTGATGGCGACGGCCTCCTACCGGCTCTACGCCGCCGTGATCGCCGCGCGGCTGGGCTTCGACGACGTCATCGCCACCGACACCTTGCGCGACGGCCGGGGGCGGATCGTCGCCCGCATCGACGGAGCGAATTGCTACGGCCTCGGCAAGCTCGACATGATCGAGGCCTGGCTGCAACAGGAGGGACTGGAGCGGGACGCCGTCCACATCCGCTTCTACTCCGATCATGTCTCCGACCACTATGTCCACCGCTGGGCAGACGAAGCCGTCGCCGCCAACGCCCATCGCCGCCTGATCCGCCTGGCCGAAGCGGAAGGTTGGGAAGTCGTGGACTGGAACGACCGGAAGAGCGCACAAATGTAAGCAAGCACTTTACATTGTAAATATCGTGTAAAGACCCGATTCACTGCTCAGTTTACATTATCCCTATTACGTTGACTTCGCCGAGTCCGAGGCATAGCTTCGCGCTCGACTGGGATGCGCATTTCTTCCTCCGGCCGCGCCGGCGGAACGCCGCCCTCGAGGGCGGGAGGTGAGGGCCCCGCTGATTAGGTGTCGGGACCCTCACCTCATGGCGCTAGACCGCGGCCAGCGCCTGGTCGAAATCGGCGACCAGATCGTCCGGATCCTCGACCCCGATCGAGATGCGGACCAGATTGTCGGTGATGCCGAGCGCCTGCTTGCGCTCCTCGGGCACGGAGAGATGGGTCATCGCCGCCGGCGCGCTCGCCAGCGTCTCGGTGCCGCCGAGGCTGACGGCGAGATGGGCGATCTTCAGCGCGTCGAGGAAGGCGAAGGCCTCCTTCTCACCGCCCTTCAGATAAAGCGAGAAGGTCGACCCGGCCCCGGTGCAGTGGCGCCGATAGATGTCGGCCTGCCGCGCGTCTCCTGCTTCCTCCAGAAAGCCGAGATAGCCGACGCTCTCGACCTTGGGATGGTCGCGCAGGAAGGCGCAGACCTTGGCGGCGTTCTCGCCGGCGCGCTCCATCCGGAGCTCGAGCGTCTCCAGCGAGCGCAGCAGCATCCAGGCGGTGTTGGGATCGGTGATCGTGCCGATCGTGTTGCGGAGCATCCGGATGGTGTTGATCAGGTCCTTCGAGCCGGTGATGCCGCCGGCGACGAGGTCGCTGTGTCCGCCGGCATATTTGGTCAGCGAATAGACCGAGAGGTCTGCGCCCTGGCGGAGCGGCTGCGCCCAGAGCGGGCCGAGGAAGGTGTTGTCGATCGCGATCGGCGGACGCTCGTCGCCGAGCACCGCGGTCCGCGCCGCGGCGACGGCCTCGACGTCGACCAGCGCGTTGGTGGGATTGGCCGGGCTCTCCAGATAGATGAGCGAGACGCGGCCCATCCCCTTGGCGCGATCGAGCACGCTCTCGATCTCCTCGCGGGTCGCCCCGGCGGGAAAGTCGAGCCATTTGACGCCGAAGCGGCCGAGGATGCGGGCGATCAGGGTCTCGGTCGCCGCATAAAGCGGGCCGGAGTGGACGACGACGTCGCCCGGCTGGACGAAGGCGAGCAGCAAGGTGGAGATCGCCGACATGCCCGAGGAGAAGGTCAGGGCGTCCTCGGCGTCTTCCCAGAGCCCGAGCCGGTCCTCGAGTATCTCCTGGTTCGGCCCGTTGAAGCGCGAATATACCAAGCCCTCCGCACCGCCCGGCCGCTTGCCGGTGACGCCTTCGAAATGCCGCTTGCCCGCCGCCGCATTCTCGAAGACGAAGGTCGAAGTGAGGAAGATCGGCGGCTTCAGCGAGCCTTCCGAAAGCGCCGGATCGAAGCCGTGGCCCATCATCAGGGTCGAAGGCTTCAGCCTGCGGCCCCCGACCTCGAGCACGCTCGGCTTCGGGCGGCGGCGCGCAGTCGCGCCGGTGAGATCGGATTCGTCTTCGTTGCGCATGTCTGTCTCCTATCAGCGGATCGCGTTTGCTTCGGGAGACCGAGCCTGCCGGGAGCAGGCTCAAGACCGCTTGCCGAGAAGCGGCCCAGGGGTGAGGTCCGTTGCCCGTCGCGGTTCCTAGCCGATCAGGGCCGCGACGATCCAGACGATTCCGACCATCAAAGGGACGCCGGCGATATCGAGGATCAGCCCCGCCTTCAGCATGCGCGGCAGGGCGATGTGGCCGGTCGCCCAGGCGATTGCGTTGGGGCCCGTGCCGGACGGCAGCATGAAGCCCCAGCTCGCCGCCCAGGCGGCCGGCAAGGCCAGCAGGATCGGATCGATCCCGGTCGCGGCGATGATCCCGGCGACGACCGGGATGATCCCGCTCGCGGCGGCGACGTTCGATGCGAACTCGGTGATCACGATGACGATCGCGACGAGCGCGCACACGACGATCAGCGGGTGGACCAGGCGCAGCGGCTGCAGCGCGACGCCCAGCCAGTCGGCGAGGCCCGATGCGCCGATCCCGGCCGCGAGGGCGAGGCCCCCGCCGAACATCATGATCACCCCCCAGGGCGCCCGATTGGCCTCCTCCCAGTTGAGGATCGCGCGGCCGGTCCCGTCCGGGACGACGAAAAGGAGCAATGCCGCGGCGACCGCAATCGTGCCGTCGGTGAGGCTGTCGCGCGGCAAATAGGGCGTGACGAACGGAACCGCGACCCACGCCGCGACGACGGCGCCGATCAGCGGCACCAGCCTCCTCTCGGCCGCCGACCAGGGCGCGGCCTCGCCGATCCCGGCGAGCGCCGCCGCCGGATCGAAATCGGTCGGCCGCACCTTCTGGACCTTGAGCAGGATCACCCAGCACATCGGGATGGCGATGAGGACCAGCGGCATCCCGTAGATCGCCCAGGTCATGAAATCGATCCTGAGGCCGAGCGCACGCTCGATGATCCCCGCGGCGATCGCGTTGGTCGGCGAGCCGACCAAAGTCCCGAGGCCGCCGATCGACGCCGCGAAGGCGATCCCCATCGCCAGGGCTCCGGCGAACCCATCGGTGTGCCCCGCCTCGATCCTGGCGCCTTTGAGGACGGCGACGGCGATCGGCATCATGATCAGGGTCGTTGCGGTGTTCGAGACGATCAGGCTGATGATCGCGGTCGAGGCCATGAAGGCGAGCAGCATCGCCGCGGGCGTCCGGCCGCCGCGCGTGACGATGGCGAGCGCAAGCCGGCGGTGTAGCCCGGTGCGCTCGATCGCCAGCGCGATGATCGCTCCGCCGAGGACCAGGAACAGGATCGGCGAATAATAAGAGGCTGCGGTCTCGCTGGCATTCATGATCCCGAGCAAGGGAAAGGCGAGGAAGGGCACGAGGGCGGTGGCGGTGAGCGGCAAGGCCTGGGTCATCCACCAGGTCGCCATCAGCACGACGATCGCCGACGTGTGCCATGCGGCGGCGGGCATCGCCGCCGGCGCGGGCAAAGCGAGCATCGCGGCGAAGACGGCGAGCCCCGCCCAGAGCCCCCAGCGTTCGGCCATGTTCGTTTCCCCTCCGACGAAAGGCTTGATGGCAGAGCGCAATGGCGAGCGCCAGACCTCACTCCTCTCCCTCGATGGGACGGGCGCTACAGTGCGATCAGCGAGACCTGGCGGCCGTAGGTCGGCTCGCCGCAATGGGTCGCCCGGCGGTAGGAGTAGAAGCGACCGGGTTGGGAATAGGTATCCTGGCCCAGGGCCTCGATCCGAGGGATGCCCGCCTGGGCGAGCTGCGACGCAACGAATCCCTCGAGATCGAAGCCGTGATGGCCGTTGCGCCGGCCGACGAACCAGCGTTCATTCTCCGCATCCGCCTCGACGAAGCGGCGCATGAAGGCCTCGTCCACCTCGTAGGATTTGCGGGCGATGCACGGGCCGATCGCTGCCGCGATGCGCGTGCGCCGGGCGCCGAGCATCTCCATCGCCGCAACCGCCGCCTCGACGATTCCGGCGAGCGCGCCCTTCCAGCCCGCATGGGCGGCCCCGACCACTCCCGCGGCGGTATCGGCGAGCAGCACCGGCGCGCAATCCGCGGTGAGGACCCCGAGTGCGACACCTGGCCGGTCGGTGACCATCGCGTCGGCGTGCGGCCGGGCGTCCAGCGGCCAGGGCTCGATGACCGTCACAGCGGTCGCGGAATGGACCTGGTGGACGGTCGCGAGACGCGCGCCCGGAGCGACTGCTTCGACGGCGCGGCGTCGATTCTCAGCGATCGCGTCCGCATCGTCGCCTGAGCCGTGGCCGACATTGAGGCCGGCGCAGACGCCTTGAGAGACGCCGCCGCCCCGGCCGAGGAAGCCGTGAGGGAGACCGGACAGCGCAGCCGCATGCAGCACGGTCACTTCAGGATCAGCCGCCATATCTCATCCTCGTCCGCCTGCGCCCCGACCATGAACGCGTACGGCCCCACAAAGGAGAATCCGTAGCCCCGATAGAAGCTTTTTGCCCGCTCATTGTCGGTCCAGACCGAGAGGTAGAGCTCTTCCGCCCCGCGCCGCAGCGCTTCGGCCAGCGCCCACTCCATCAGGGCGCGCGCGATCCCACGGCCCTGCCAGTCCCGCAGTACATAAAGCTGGCGCAGCTCCAGGCTTCGACGCGCGGTCACCGCCGGAAGGGCGCGCGGCCCGAGCTTCGCGAATCCCGCGGGCTCGGCGCCGTCCTCGGCGAGCCTGAACGCGAACGCGGGATCCGCGATCTCAGCGCGCCACGCCCGCTCGGTGAACTGGCCGAGAAACGCCTGGAGGTCCTCCGGTCTGTAGAGATGCGCGAAGGTGTCGACGAAGCTGCGCTCGAAGAGGGCGCGGATGGCGGCGGCATCGTCGGGGCGCGGCTCGCGGTAGCGGATCATGCGAAGCCCGCAGGCTCCGGCCAGTCCGACGAGACCAGAGCCAGCACCTTGAACAGGGCGCCCATCTGCTCCGGCGCCACCAGCCTCTCGCGCGCGGCCTCGATCTCCGCAGCCCGCTCCGGCGCGGACTTCGTGAGCGCAGCGGCGCGCAGATCGATGCCCATCGCCTTCAGCCAGTCGCCCTGTTCGCACGGACCGGCGACCCGGGCGCCTTCGCCGGCCGCCGCCCGAGCTAGCGATTCGAAATCCACATGAGCGGTGAGGTCGCGGCTGCCGGGCTCCTGCCAGGGATCGGCGAAGGCGTGGCCGGAGACGGCCTGCAGCGTCTCGCCGGAGCCGCTGCGCGCCGGGCCGTAATCGACGATCAGCGCCGCGCCGCTTTGGGCCGCCAGCCGCTGCGCCAGCGCGCGGCCGATGCCGAGCGCGGCCGGCGAGGTCTCGACGATCGTCCCCGTCTCGGCGGGCACCAGCGGCGCCGGGATCAAGGGGCCCGGCACGGGCACGAAGCCGGCTTCGGTATGAGCGACGAGCCGCTCGTGCCAGCCGCGCTTCGTCGCGACCAGCTGGCGGACGGGAAGCGCGTCGAAGAACTCGTTGGCCACGATCAGCAGGGCCGGCTCGGTCGGCAAGGTGGCGACGTCGCCGTGCCAGACTGCCTGCGGCACGCGCTCGGCCTGGGCGGCGCGCAGGGCCGGGCTGGTCTCGACGAAATGGACCTGCGGATCGAGCCGGGCGGCCCGCAGCGCCCTGAGCGCGTCGGCGGCAAGCGTGCCGCGCCCGGGCCCGAGCTCGACGTAGACGGCATCGCGCGGCGATCCGGCGCGTCTCCACAGGTCGGCGAACCACAGCCCGACCAGCTCACCGAACATCTGGCTGATCTCCGGCGCGGTGGTGAAATCGCCGGCCGCGCCGAGCGGGTCGCGGGCCGCATAATAATGCGCATTGGCCTCGGCCATGAAGGTCGAGACGGGAATCGGCCCGGTCGAAGCGATCAGGCGGGCGAGGCGGGCCGGTAGGGACAGCTCGGGCAAGCGAAACTCCGTTCGGGCTGAGGCTGTCGAAGCCCTGCTTTTCTTTCGCGCCTAAGAGAAGGGCAGGGCTTCGACAAGTTCAGCCCAAACGCGATTCCCGGTTCCGGCGCATTGCCTTCAGGCGACGCTGTCGTTCCCCGCCACCGGTTCGACGCGCTCGCGGCGGCGCCCGGCCGTCGCGATCAGATAGACTCCGCCGAGGATCATCGGCACGGTCAGCGTCTGGCCCATGGACAGCCCCCAGGCGAGGTTCTCGAGACCTTCGTCCGGCTGGCGCACCATCTCGACCAGGAAGCGGCTGAGGCCGTAGACCAGCAGGAAGGCGCCGACCAGGCGGCCGGGCTCGTAGCGCGCGCGCGTCCTCCAGAACATGTAGGCCAGCACCGCGAACAGCAGCAGGCCTTCGAGCGCCGCTTCGTAGAGCTGGCTCGGGTGGCGCGCCACGGGGCCGCCGGCCGGGAACACGATCGCCCAGGGGAGGTCCGTCGGCCGCCCCCAGAGCTCGCCGTTCACGAAGTTGGCCAGACGGCCGAAGAACAGGCCGAAGGGCACGCAGCAGGCCACGTAATCGTGGATGCGCAGCCAGTTGAGGCCGTTCTTCCGCGCAAGGTACAGGATCGCGAGGCTGGTGCCGATCACCCCGCCGTGGAAGGACATGCCGCCGTCCCACATGCGCAGGATCTGCACGGGGTCCGCGAAATAGTCCATCGGGCGGTAGAAGAGCACGTAGCCGAGCCGGCCGCCGAGGATGATGCCGAGCGTCGCGTAGAAGACCATGTCGTCGGCGTGCCGCCGCGCCATCGGCGCCCCCGGCTGCCTGATCAGCTTCAGGAGGTACCACCAGCCGATGACGATGCCGGCGAGGTAGGCGAGCGAGTACCAGCGCAGCTTGAAGAAGCCGAGATCGAGCGCGATCGGCCCGACCCCGAGGTCGTTCCAGTGGATCGCATTGCCGGCAGCGGCGGCGAAGGTGGTCAGATGTGAAAGGATCAAGGCTTCCCCCAGGCGCGTCGCACCCTCATAGAGGGAGCCGCGAAAAACGAAAAGACGCGAGGAGAAGGAGCAGGATGCCGAGCGAGCTCGACCGCAAGTTCGATGCGGTTCTGGCGGCGGTGACCGGACCGGGAGGGAGGGTTCAGATCGGCGCCGACGAGGAAGGGCGGGCGATCGTCACCAACCTGCCGCCGACTCTGCCCGGACTGTTCGACGCTTTCTGCGCGCTGCACGGGGCGACCGTCGCAGTGATCGCGGGCGAGGAGCGGCTCACGTTCGCACAGCTCAACGAGGAGGCGACGCGGCTCGCCAAAGCGCTGGTCGCCGGCCGCTCGATCGCCAAGGGGGACCGGGTGGCGATCGCGATGCGCAACTGCCCGGCTTGGATCGTCTGCTACATGGCGGTCCTGAAGGCCGGAGCGATCGCTACCTTGATCAACGGCTGGTGGCAGCCCGACGAGCTCCGCCACGCGCTCGAGCTGACCGAACCGAAGCTGGCGATCGCGGACGCGCCGCGCGCCGCGCGCATCGCGGCGAGCTGCGCCTCCTGCGCCGTGGTGACGCTCGATGTGGACCGGGCGCTTCACGAAGCGCTCGCGCCCTTGCTCGAGGCAGGCGGGGAGCAGGCCGCACTCCCCCCTGTCTCGCCGGAGGACGATGCGACGATCCTTTTCACGTCGGGTTCGACCGGCCTCGCCAAGGGCGCCGTCTCGACCCATCGCGCGGTTACGACCGGGGTCTACAGCTACGCGATTTCGCTGATCACCCTGCTCGGCATCCTCGAGAGCGAGGGGCGGCCGCCGCCCAATCCGCCGCGAACGTTAGTGAGCGTGCCCTTCTTCCACGTCACCGGCGAGGTACCCGTGCTTCTCAATAGCTTCGTCATCGGCCGCGGCATGGTGCTGATGCCGAAATGGGATGCCGGCGAGGCGCTGCGTCTGATCGAAAAGGAGACGGTCACCTACTTCGTGGGCGTGCCGACGATGAGCCTCGAGCTGATGCAGCATCCCGACCGGGAGAAATACAACCTCAGCACGCTGACCGATATCGCGGCGGGCGGAGCCCCGCGTCCGGTCGCGCACGTCAAGCGGCTGCAGGAGAGCTTCAAGGGCACCCAGCCCGCGCTCGGCTACGGGCTTACTGAGACCAATGCTGTCGGCTGCGGGAATTTCTGGGAGAATTATGCCGCCAAGCCCGCTTCGACCGGGCGTGCGCACCGCCCGACCGTCGATCTCGTCATCCTCGGCGACGGCGACCGGCATCTGCCGCCCGGCGAGCGCGGCGAGATCGGCATCAAGAGCGCGGCCAACATCCGCTGCTACTGGCGCGACGAGGAGGCGACCCGCGCCGCCTTCACGCAGGACGGCTATTTCCGCACCGGCGACGTCGGCTATCTCGACGAGGACAATTACCTCTTCATCGTCGACCGCAAGAAGGACATCATCATCCGCGGCGGCGAGAACATCTCGTCGGCCGAGGTCGAAGCCGCGATCTACGCACATCCCTCGGTGTCCGAGGTCGCCGTGTTCGGCGTCGCCGACGAGCGGCTCGGCGAAGTGCCCGCCGCAATCGTCTATTCCGAAGACGACCGGTCCCTCACGCGCGAGGCCGTGCTCGAATTCCTCGAGGGACGACTCGCCCAGTTCAAGCACCCCGCTTATTTCCGGTTCGTCGACCAGCCCCTGCCCAAGCTCGGCACCGGCAAGATCGATCGGGTCACCCTCAGGGCCGAGTATAGCGACAAGTTCGCTGGTTCGGGCTAGCCCGCCTCAGCGCCCGCTAGCGGCGAGAAAGGGCGGGAGCCGCCGCGGCTCGTGGTCGCGACGGCCCCCGCCCTCGGGCGTCCGGAAGGACGCGCGCCCGCCGGCGCGTGACAGGGGAGCCGGCGGAGCGGCCTTCCGGGCAAGGCAGAATTGAAGCGCGAATCTCTTCCTGTAGCTGTCGTCCTCCGGCTGGGCGAAGGTGAGCCCGGCCTGGGTCATCAGCACCGCCGCTTCGGCGAGGCTCTTCACCGCCAGCTTCTCGAGGATGTGCGCGCGGTGCATCTCGACCGTGCGGACCGATATGCCCAATTCGTGCGCCGCGCTCTTGTTCGCCATGCCGCGAAGGAGGGCGAGTCCGATATCGACCTCGCGCGGGGTCAGCCGCGCGACCCTCTCCTGCGCCCCCTGGCGGGCGAGGCTCGTCTCGAGGGTGCGCTCGAGCGATTCGAAGGCGAGCTCGAGCGCATCCTCGAGCGGCTGACGCTGCAGCGGTTTCTGGAGAAAATCGACCGCGCCCAGCTTCATCGAGTGGATCGCAACGGCAAGCTCGCCGCGGCTCGAGAGCGCGATCACCGGCCAGTCGACGTCCTGCCCGACCAGCTCGGCCAGCACTTCGAGACCGCTCATGTGCGGCATCTCGATGTCGAGCAGGACGCAGGATGGGCGCAGATGGCCGAGCATGGCGACGAACTCGGCGCCGCTCGCGAATGGCCAGGCCTCGATTCCGAGGCCGCCCAATTGAGTTGACAGAGAACGACGCAACGCTGCGTCGTCGTCGATTAGGTACACTGTCCGTTGGTGCGACATACGCCCGCTCCCCCGTTTGGGCCAGACACTGGGCCCAAGCTCCGAGGATTCCGATGAACCGCTCTCCCCGCAACCTGTGGAAAATACTGTGAATGGTTCCTGCACGACGCTTGCAGGTCCCGGAAAGCGCGGCGAAACGCCCGAAGATTCGGCCGATCCGCAGTTCCGGCTTGCGGCAAATACGGCTGCGCGTGGCGGTGAGACTCCGCAAGCATCCGAGAGAAGGCCGCGAAATGCGCGGCTCCGTCCCTGATCCATGTTGAGTCCAAGCGATCAGTAGATTCCGAATCGACCGCGCCGGATTATTCCAGTCGTGCAAAGGATTTCTTAACCATTATCCTTAGCTTCACAGTTCGTCTGCCGCAGGGCCGGCGAGCGCTTCCGGGTGGGGGCGAAAAGTGCAGATCGACCACTATTACGGTGGCAGCGCCCTTGCTGCCGTCGACGGCCGGGGACGCGTCCGGCTTCCGGGCTTCGTCCGCGAAGTCGCGGCGCGGCGTACGGAGGCCCGGATCGTGGTCCTCGGCGCGCACGAGAGCGATCCCTGTCTCATCGGCTATGACCCCACCTATCGCCGCGCACTGTTCGAGGATTGGGAAAGATCGAGGCTGCGCGACGAATCGGAGGGCTCGGCGGCGCATCACCGCCGCGGACGCCGCGCCTTCGGCCTCACCGAGCAGGCCGCCATCGATCGGGAGGGGCGGATCGCGCTCCCGCCGATGATGCGCCGCCTCGGACGCATCGAGGATTCCGCGCTGTTCGTCGGCACCGGCGGCGCATTCGAAATCTGGAACCCCCGTCTCGCCGCAGAGAGCGACGATTCCGCATTGGCCGAGCTCGCCCGCTGGCGGCTCGGCCACGACCAACCTCAGCGCAACCAAATGGAGGACTGACATGTCGATCTTGTGTTTCATCCAGGGCCATTCGGCTTCGGACGAGCAGGTGTGGAACCGGGGCTATTCCTTCTCGCGCTGCCGCCGCTGCAGCTGCGACATGATCCGGTCCGACGCGGACTGGGACGTAGTGCCGCGCGGCCACCGGGTCGTCTGGAAGGCCGGGCCGCAAGAGCATAGCCGCCCCGCCGGCTATGCCCGTAACCTGCCCGTTCTGTATCGCGACGTGCGCGGCGGCGTCCCGGCTCTGTGGTCGGGCGGCTGGTACAAACAGGTGCTGGCGCTGGCTGGCGGCGGCACTGCCGAATCGGCCGTCGCCGTCGCCGCGGTCCTCGAGGATCCGGAGCGCGAGCCGAAGCAATATCCGGTTCTGATCGCGCTGGCCGCCGTCGCGGGGGCCAGCCTCCACCTCATCCTTGCGAGTCGTTCGCGTCATCACCTGTGACCGTGAACGAGGGGAGCGGAAGCGATGCCTTATTACCGGCTCTACTCCATCGACGCCGAGGGCGCGATCGACAGCGTGGAGGAGTTCAGCGCGCGCGACGACGGGGAGGCCGTGCGAATCCTGCGCGGCACGGCGCGCCTTCGGCCGGCCGAGCTGTGGTGCCGCTCGCGCATCGTCGAGACGCTGGCGCCGGCCGCGCCACTGAGCGGCGGCCTCGGCTGAACCGCAAAGCGCCCCGGCCAGGATCGCCGCGAAATCGTGGCAATCCCGGCCGGGGCGCTCCTCGCGTAACTGGCCTTGCGCAACCGGGCGGTCGTTTCGTCAACGTTAGGTTTAATCGGATGAACGGCCGATGACGCCCGCATTCAGGCGCCGCTCAACCCCGTCCGAATATAACAATGCTTCGCTTGCCCGATGTCTGCCTTTTAGCTTGCCGGCGGCTTGGGCGCAAGTGCTTCAAAAATAACAGCTTTTCCCTCGCGTCGCGTAACGAGGGAGGGGCCGGCGTTCCTCCGGGGGCGCCGGCCCCGTTCGTTGCGGAACGCTGCGGGGCCCCGGCTCGTTCTCCACGCCGACTCGGCAGGGAGCGCGCCCATGGACCATCAGGACGGCGATTCGGAGCGCGGCAGGCGCGCGTCCATCGACCGCAGAAGCGGCGAGGTCCACGGCTCCGGCTCGGGAGCCGGCGGCGAGGGCAATCCCGGCGAGGATTACGATCGCGACCCGATGGCAGGCTCCGGCGCCGAACCGCTGAAGGGTCCTCGCCCCGCGGCCGAGGCGGCGCGCCGTCCGGTCGATCCGGACGAGGGCGTCTGACATGGCCGAGGGCAAGGGCCATCCGCTGCCCGGCAGCGGCGAGGCGCGTCACAACGAAATCCCGGAAGGCGTCGAAAAGGCGAAGGGCCGCGGCCAGGACCCCGCCGAGATCACCACGCCCCATCCGGACGGGATGAATCCCGACGGCGAGCCCTATCGCTACGACGACCTGGGTCGCGGGCCGGGGAGCGAAGACGGTGAACCGGAACCGGGGCCGTGAGGTGCCCGAGCGCCAGCGAAAGGAACTGACCATGGACGACGGATTCGACCGGCAGGAGGTTCGCGACGACCTTCGGCAAGAAAACGGCCCCGAAGGCGGGCGTCAGAAGGGCGGCGGGCCTGAAGCGAGCGACATGGGCGCGGGCGGCGGATCGAGCGGCAGCGGCGGCTACGGCAGGGATCAACACGCCGAGAACCTCCAGGGACAAGGCCAAGGCGAGCGCAGCGAGCCGAGCGAGCCCGCACAGTCGCGCGGCGAGCGGTTCGACGAGCAGTCCGCCGGCGGCCGCGGCGCGGGCACGGTGAGCTTCGACCGCGAGCGCGACGGGGGCGACGGGTTCGGCGAGGACCAGCGCGCGCATCAGGACCGCGGCCAGAGCGAAGCCGAAGACGAGGTCGAATAGGCTCCATCGGCTCCGGCGTCCGCGGGTAACCGGCGAGGGAACCCATCGCCGGGCCGATCTGTTACGCAGCCATTACGAACATCTCGGAGATCGGTGATGGCAAGGAAAGCTTCGTCCCGCGGTCGGTCCGGCGGCTCCGCCAGCGGCGGCAAGGGCAATAATGGCGGCAGCGACGGCGAATCGATGCTGGGCGACGCGCTGCGCGACGCCGGACGGCGCGCCGCCGAGCTCGCCCAGAATCCGGTCGCGCGGAGCCTGCTGGCCGCCGGCCTGGTGACGGCGGCGGCGGCCCTCGCAACCAACAAATCGGTCCGCGAGAGCGCCCGGCGCGGCGCCCGCGAGGCGCAGGAAGCGGCCGAAACGGCGGCCGAAGTCGCCGCCGAGACCGCCAACAAGATCGGCGCCGCGATGATCGACGCCGCCACCGAAGCCGTGCGAAGGATGATGTCGATCGGCGGCGGCAGCGACGGCGGAGGCGCGGCTGCGGCAGCGAGCGGCGGCGGCGACTCGGGATCGACCGGCTCTACCGGCGGACGCAGCGCCTCCGCCTCGAGCGGCCGCACCCGCGGCAGCGGCGGCGGTGCGGCGCCGAAAGCAAAGCCTGCCTCGGCGGGTTCGCGGGCACCGCGCTCCGGCGCCGCTGCCGCCTCCGCGACCAAGCGCGGCGGGCGCGCCGGCACCAAAAGCGGCGCGACCGCTGGAGGCTCGACCGGCGGCGGGCGCAAACGTGGCGGCTCCCCGTCGAGCGGCGGCAAGGGCGGCGGTGGTGGAACGGGCGGCGGTGCGTAGGCGAGGGCCGGTCGCGGGGATCTCAAACCGACGAAAAAAAAGCGGGGCGCCTCGAGGGACGCCCCGCTTCACGTCCTAGGGAAAGAACGCCTGCCTAGCGGCAGCGCCTGACGCTGCGGCTGCGTTGGACTTCGCGCCCGACCAGGGCGCCGGCAGCGCCGCCGATGACGGTCCCGATGGTGCGGTCGCCCCGTCCGGCGATCGACCGGCCGATGAGCGCGCCCGCCGCGCCGCCGACGATGAGGCCGGTGGTCCCGTTCGAGCGGCGGCAATAGACCCGCCCGTCCCGTCCGCGCCAGGTCGGTCCGACATAATTGCCGTTGCGATAGTAGCGCGCCTGCGCTTCCGCCGAGTCGGTCGGGACCGCGATCGCGACCGGAACGGCCATCGTTGCCGCGGCGACCGCGAGGGTGATGTTACGCATGATACGTCCTCCACGAGAATGACTCTCGCAACGGACAACGCGCCGCTTTCCAAGCTTGTTTCATTAACCTCACACAACGATTCCCTGCCGCTGGACGGGGCATCGGCGAAGCCCTAGAGCGCACCCGGTTTTCCGGACAGCGAAGCGAGCGGCGCGTGGCCAACGTCACAGTGATCGGCGGCCAGTGGGGCGACGAAGGGAAGGGAAAGATCGTCGACTGGCTGGCGAGCCGCGCCGAGGTCGTCGTGCGATTCCAGGGCGGTCACAATGCCGGCCATACGCTGGTCGTCGGGGAGCAGGTCTACAAGCTTTCCTTGTTGCCGTCGGGCATCGTCCGCGGCACCCTGTCGGTGATCGGCAACGGGGTCGTGCTCGACCCCTGGGCATTGCGCGACGAGGTCGAGCGCCTCGCCGGACAGAGCGTGGCGGTCCGGCCGGAGACGCTCCAGATCGCCGACACCTGCCCCCTCATCCTCCCCTTCCACCGCGACCTCGACGCCTTGCGCGAGGATGCCTCCGGTCAGGGCAAGATCGGCACCACCCGCCGCGGCATCGGCCCGGCCTACGAAGACAAGGTCGGGCGCCGGGCGATCCGGGTCTGCGACCTCGCTCATCTCGGCGCGCTCGGACCCCAGCTCGACCGGCTCTGCGCCCATCACGACGCGCTCCGCGCCGGATTCGGCGAGCCGCCGATCGACCGCGACCGGCTGATGCGCGACCTCGCCGAGGTGGCGGATTTCGTCCTCCGCTTCGCGCGGCCGGTCTGGCAGACGCTGAACAAAGCGCGGGCCGAAGGACGTCGGATCCTGTTCGAGGGCGCGCAGGGCGTGCTGCTCGACGTCGATCACGGCACCTACCCGTTCGTCACGTCGTCGAACACCGTCGCGGGAACCGCGGCCGCGGGCACCGGCCTCGGGCCCGGCGCCGCCGGTTTCGTGCTCGGCATCGTCAAGGCCTACACCACCCGCGTCGGCTCCGGCCCCTTCCCGACCGAGCTCGACGACCCGATCGGCGAACGGCTGGGGACGCGCGGCCGCGAATTCGGCACCGTCACCGGCCGCAAGCGGCGCTGCGGATGGTTCGACGCGGTGCTGGTCCGCCAGTCCTGCGCCGTCGCCGGCGTCACCGGCGTGGCGCTGACCAAGCTCGACGTGCTCGACGGCTTCGACGAGATCCGCATCTGCACCGGCTACCGCCTGCGCGGCGAGATGCTCGGCCACCTCCCGGCGCATGCTGCCGACCAGGCCGCGGTCGAACCGGTCTACGAGACCGTCGAGGGCTGGGCCGAGTCGACCGCCGGCGCCCGCAGCTGGGCGCAGCTGCCGGCCAATGCGGTCAAATATATCCGCCGGGTCGAGGAGCTGATCGCGTGCCCGGTCGCCTTGGTCTCGACCAGCCCCGAGCGCGAGGACACCATCCTCGTGCGCGACCCGTTCGCGGGCTGATCGGGAGGTAAGGGGCTCCGCCGCGGAAAGGAGTCAACGCGGCGAAGCCGATAACCCGTCACCACCCTTGGCGAGTCGGATTGATCTATATCAGCAAACCGGCCCGTGGGCACCAGCTTCGTAGCGTTTCTCGAAAGTCTCGAGCGGCTCCGCCTCCGCCGGTTCGACGCGAACCTGGTCGACTCGCGCCCCGGGCGGACCCGTTCGGCATAGCGCGGCGAGCGCCGCGATCGCGTGCTCCGGGCCGATCGCCAGGATTTCGACATCGCCGGAGCGCAGGTTCCTGACCCAGCCCGCGAGGCCGAGCGCGCGGGCCTCCGCGACCGTCCAGTTGCGGTAGAAGACGCCCTGGACGCGCCCGGAGACGAGGAGCCGCCTTGCCGCCATTCGCGCCTCAGACGGTGGCGATGTCGGGCGCGTCCTCGGCCTTCATGCCGACCACGTTGTAGCCCGCGTCGACATGGTGGATCTCGCCGGTGACCCCCGAGGCGAGGTCGGAGAGGAGATAGAGGGCGGCGCCGCCGACATCCTCGATGGTGACGTTGCGGCGGAGCGGCGAATTATACTCGTTCCACTTCATGATGTAGCGGAAGTCGCCGATGCCGCTTGCGGCGAGGGTCTTGATCGGACCGGCGGAGACGGCGTTGACCCGGATCCCCTCGGGCCCGAGATCCATGGCGAGATATTTGACGCTGGCCTCCAGCGCGGCCTTGGCGACGCCCATCACGTTGTAATGCGGGATCACCTTCTCGGCCCCGTAATAGGACAAGGTGAGGATGCTGCCGCCCTCGCGCATCATCGCCCGCGCCCGCCGGGTCACGGCGACGAAGCTGTAGGCGGAGATGTTCATGGTCAGCAGGAAATTCTCGAGGCTGGTGTCGACGAACTTTCCGCGAAGCTCGTTCTTGTCGGAAAAGCCGATCGCGTGGACGACGAAATCGATCGTGTCCCAGCGCGCCTTCAGCGTCTCGAAGGCGCGGTCGATATCGGCCATGTCCGCGACGTCGCATTCGATCAGGAAATCGGCGCCCAGCTGCTGGGCGAGCGGCCGGACGCGCCTCTCGAGCGCTTCGCCCTGATAGGAGAAAGCGAGCTCGGCGCCCTGATCCGCGAGCGCCTTCGAAATCCCCCAGGCCAGCGACCGGTCGTTGGCGAGGCCCATGATCAGCCCGCGCTTGCCCTGCATGAGACCGGTCATTTCCTCTCCTCTGCGGCGCTGACCGCCGCGCTCTCCTCGGCGATCGCCACGGCTTCCTCCTCGGCCCTCGCGGCGACCTTTTCGGCCACCGCCTCGTGGACCGCGGCGGAGACTTCGGCCGGCGTCGGCGTCGGCGTCTCCGCCATCGCCGCGTTGAGCTCGGCGCCGATTACCAGACCGAAGCCGATGATGAAGAAGAAAAACAGCGCGATCACGATTCCGGCGAGGCTGCCGTAGGTGAGATCGTAGCCGCCGAGCTGGCGCATGACGACCGGGAGCAGGGCCGTGGTCGCGATCCACCAGATCGTGACGAAGGCTGCGCCGGGCCATTTGGGGCAGCCGCTCACCCGATAGCGAGCCGGCGTCAGCGCATAGAAGAGCATGAACAGGGCGCCGAAGAGCATCAGGGCAGGCACGATGCGCAGCAAGGTGAACAGGCCGACGATATCGTCGGCGCCGGGAACGTGCGTCACGATCAGCTGCTGGACGCTGGAGAGCAGCACCGACGCGCTGAACGCCACCGTCGCCGCGAGCACCGAGGCGATGATCATGCCGATCGAGGTCAGCCGATATTCCCAGAACGGCCGGCTGAACGTGACTCCGTAAGCGCGGCGGATGATGTCGCGGATGGTCTCGATGAAGCTTCCCGTGGTCCACAGGCCGACCAGCGCGCCGAGCCAGATGAGGTTGCCGGATCGAGCCTCGAGCACGTCCTGAATCGGCTGCTGGAGCACGGCGCGGACGTCCTTGGGCATGGTCTGCAGCATGCCGTAGACGGCGCTCATCCCCTCCTCGCTCTGCCCGAGGAGGCGGGCGACGGCGGCGGCGACGATCACGAAGGGGAAGAGAGAGAGCAAGGCGAGATAGGCGAGGTTGCCGGCATGGATGAAGCCGTCATTGTAGACCCCGATCGCGACCCGCTTCAGGATCTCGTAGGTGCGCGTGCCCTTGCGCGGCCGGATGTGGCCGATCTTGGCTTTGGCCGTGGCGAGCTTCTTGCGCCTGGCTTCGGGGGATTCGGGTGAGATCTGCAGCACGAAGGCTCAGACTCCCAAAGCGGCCCGAGGGTTTCCTTTGGACTTGCCGCTCCATGCCTCGACGAAGCGGACGAGCTCCGGATCGTCGGCCGGAAGATCGACCATCAGCGAGACGAGCTGGTCGCCGCGCTCGCCCGATTTCGAGGTGAAGCCGCGGCCCTTGAGGCGCAGGACGCGGCCCGAGGTCGAGCCCTTGGGGACGGTGACCATCACCGGTCCCTCCACCGTCGGCACCTTGACCTTGGCGCCGAGCACCGCCTCGTCCAGCGTCACCGGCAGATCGAGCCTGATATGGTCGCCGTCGCGGCGGAAGAAGCGATGCGGCTGGATCGAGATGGTGACGATCGCGTCGCCCTTGCCGGACGGTCCCGGGTGGCCCTGGCCGGCCAGGCGGATCTTGGTCCCTTCGTCGACCCCTTTCGGAAGCTTGATGTCGACCGTCTTGCCGCCGGCCAGGGTGACCCGCTGCGGCTTCAGCGCGGCCGCGTCCTCGAAGCTCACCGGCAGCCGATAGGCGACGTCGGCCCCCTTTTGCGGCGGGGCGGAGCGGCGGCCGAACCCGCCGAAACCTCCGAAACCGCCCCCGCCACCCCCGCGCCGGCCGGCGCCGCCGAAGAGGCCGTCGAACAGGTCCGAGATGTCGGCGGTCTCGCCGCCGAAATCGAACTCGGCGCCGTTCGGGCCGCGGCGGAAGCCGCCAGGCGCCCCGCCGTGGCCGCCGCCGAAGCCGAACGGGGCGCGCGGATTGCCGGTCTCGTCGATCTCGCCGCGGTCGTAACGGGCGCGTTTGTCCTTGTCGGTGAGGATGTCGTAAGCCTGGGTGACCTTGGAGAAACGGTCGGACGCGGCCGGGTTGCCCTTGTTCCGGTCGGGATGCAGCTCCTTGGCGAGCTTGCGATAGGCCTTCTTGATGTCGGCCTCGCTCGCGCCCCGTTCCACGCCAAGCTGTGAATAGAGGTCGGCCATCGCCGCTTCGTTCTCCACTAAGCCTCAAAAGTCCACTGTTGCATTCCAGCAACACAGCGGAAGATGGGAGGGGCGGGCGCGGCTTGCAAGTGCGCTTGTGCGGGGCGGCCATGCGCGGCAGAGGAGGCCCCATGGCCGCCGATCCCCACGCATTGTTCGAGCTGTGGTTCGCCGAGGCCGGACTGTCCGAGCCGAACGACCCCGGTGCGATGGCGCTCGCCACCGCCGACGCGCACGGACGGCCCTCGGTGCGGATGGTGCTGATGAAGGGCCACGACGCGCGCGGCTTCGTCTTCTACACCAACTGGCAGAGCCGCAAGGGCGCCGAGCTTGCCGCCAATCCGCGCGCCGCCCTGCTGTTCCACTGGAAATCGCTGCGCCGCCAGGTGCGCGTCGAAGGCGCCGTCGAGCCCGTCGGGGCCGCCGAGGCGGACGCCTATTTCGCGAGCCGATCGCACGACAGCCGCCTCGGCGCCTGGGCGTCCGACCAGTCGCGGCCGCTCGACGACCGCGAGACGTTCGAGAAGCGCTACGAGGAAGTCCGCGCGCGTTTCGAGGGCGTCGAGGTCCCCCGGCCCCCGCACTGGTCCGGCTACCGGGTCGTTCCCGAGCGGATCGAATTCTGGACCGACCGCCCCCACCGCCTCCACGAGCGCCGGCTGTTCCTACGCGAGGAAGGGGGGGACTGGGGCGAGGGGCTGCTCTACCCGTGAGCGGCGACCGTCCCCAGGCGCATGGCGCGCTCAACGCGCGCGCCGCCGTCGCCAGCGTCGCGACCGCTTTG
>Ga0196963_10001147_pt1 | contig 19297 bp, 16 predicted proteins | sample S1_5metaG_FD_148600 | JGI IMG/M metagenome (GOLD analysis project Ga0196963, IMG submission 148600) | Soil microbial communities from Anza Borrego desert, Southern California, United States - S1_5 | ecosystem: Environmental > Terrestrial > Soil > Desert | place: USA: California | collected... | reverse complement strand
CAATGACTACCCCGTGAATTGCACGGTCGTCGCGATCGACTTATCGCGCGCGATGATGGAGCGGGCGGAGAAGCGGCTCGATGGCGCGCATCGTCAGGGGGTCAAACTCCTGCAAATGGATGCGACATATCTCGCATTCGGCGACGCGACGTTCGATGCGGTTTACGTCCCCTACACGATCAACGTCGTCCCCGACCCGATTGCCGCCGGGAAGGAACTGGTGCGCGTCTGCAGGCCGCACGGCCGCATCGTGTTGTTGAATCACTTCGACGGCGTTCCCGAAACATCGAATCTGATCAACGCGATCGCGGGGCGTCTCGCCTCGGCGGCGTCAGTCAACTGGCACCTGAATCTCGAGCAGTTCCTGTCCGCGATCGGCCTTCGCGCGATCGAGACCGAGGCGGTCAACATCCCCCGGCTGTCGACTGTCGTGGTTTGCGAAAAACTGTGAAGCGTGACGGGAACCGACGCCCGCATCCGGCTCGCCGCCGCATTCCCAGGCAGCAAGCTGCGGCATGAGCTTCGGACGCCAGTCCCCGTAGCGCGGCTACTTCACCGAGAAGCGAAGGCCGGCGGTGAACCGGTTCACCGCAGGCGTATCGCCATCACGATGGACGAAGAACGTGCGATAGTCCGCGCCGACGCCGACCCAATCGTTGAGGCGATAGAACACTCCGGCGCCGACGTTGCTCGCAAAGTCCGTCGCGCGCCGACGTTCGTCGAAGCGCGTCGCGCCGCCGAACCGCTCGCCGACGATGGTGTCGGCCATGAACGAGCCAACACCGCCGGTCAGGTACGGCTCGAATCGCCGCGTGGCAAACGGCTGAATCCGCAGGTTGCCGTTCCAATGGTAGGCGTTGACCCGCAGTGCGTGGTCCGCCGCCGGCGCGATGATCGACGCTTCACGGAACGGGGCGTGCGGCAGCATGCCAAACTCACCGACGAGCGAGGTCTTGTCGCTCAGACGGATGTCGAGGCCGGCGGTCGATGAAAACGTCGTCCCCAGATTCGCGAACGACGGTCCGACCGCCGCATTGAACGAGAATCGATCCGCCTGCGCCAGCGCCGGCGTCGCAAACACCAGCGTCGTCAGAAGCGCGAGGCTGATACGTAAGGTACGCATAAGCAAAGCACTCCTTTCGTGGTCATCGAAAACGGGCCACCGGACACCGTCCGGCCCGTCGTCACGCGGCGGCGAGCTGCTTTTTCTCCGCTGAGAGAATCTCGACGCGCCGCGGCTTCATCGTGTCCTTCGCCGGCAGCGATATTTCGAGCATGCCGTGACGGAAGCTTGCCGTAATCCGGCCGGCGTCCACCCAATCGGGCATCGTCAACATTTCGTCGTATCGCATCACCATGCCATCGTCGACCTGATAGCCGCGAATGTCGATGGTGTCGCCGGTCACGGTGATCTTGACGTTATCGGGATCGAACCCGGCCAACGGCACGTGCAGCGTCCAGCCGCTGTCGGATGACGCGATCTCCGACCGCCCGCCACCGGCGGAGCCGGGTTGAGACCACGTGCCGAGCCGCTGACCGAGCCGCCGCAGTAGTTCAGCCATCATCTCTTCCCACCTCCTTCCCCCGAGCGGGTCTGCGCCCGCTTCCACCGGGTTGGATGCCGTCGCGATCGGAGCGGTTTCGTGGGAGGACTCAGCCGTTACGAGGCCGTCGGCAACTCGCGCCGCGCTCGGTTACGGCGGCAATTATCGCAGTCGCCGCACGCGTCGCCGTCGATCGATTCGTCGAATTCGCGCAGGATCAACTGCCAGCGGCACAACGCACTCTGCGCGTAGGCGATCATCTTGTCCAGTTTGCCGCGTTCGGCGCGGCGCCGCTCCTCGTCGTCCTTGCGTCCGATGAAATAGAGGTGCGTGCGCTGATCCGCCTTGCGGAACATCAGCACGCATCGCGCCGGGTCGCCGTCGCGCCCGGCGCGTCCGGACTCCTGGTAGTAGGCGTCGACGCTGCCCGGAATGCTGTAGTGGACCACGAACCGAATGTCGCTTTTGTCGATGCCCATGCCGAACGCGTTGGTCGCGACAATCGCCTTCAATTCGGCGCGCATGAAACGCTCCTGGATCTCGTGGCGATCGCGCGCCGCCATGCGCCCGTGATACCGCTCGACCGCGAGGCCGTTGCCCTTCAACAGCGTTGCGAGCTCCTCGGCGTGCTTGACGGTGGAGGTGTAGACAATGCCGATGCCATCGAGCTCGCCGAGCAGCCGCAACAATTGCCGCTGCTTCATCGTGTCGTCGTCGACCTGGATGACTTCGTATTTCAGGTTCGGACGATACGTGCCGGTGTTGACGACGTGCAAGTCCGGCAGATCGAGTTGCGTCCGGATATCGTCGATTACCGGCGGCGGCGCGGTCGCGGTGAGCGCGAGCACCGGCGGCGACCCGAGCGCCTTGATCGCCGCAGCCAGTTCGAGGTAGGCCGGCCGGAAATCGTGTCCCCATTGCGAGATGCAGTGCGCTTCATCGATCACGATGAGATCGATCAGCACGCCGTCAAGGGTCTGCAGAAACTCCGGCTGCGTGAATCGCTCCGGCGTGGTGATCGCGAAATGCGGCCGTGCATCGGCGATGTCTTCGACCGCCTCGCGGGTCTCGCGCGAGGTTTGCGCACTGTTGACTTGCGACGCCAGCAGGCCGAGCTCCGAGAGCTTGTCACATTGATCTTTCATTAACGCGATGAGCGGCGAGACGACGAGGGTCATCCCGGGCAGCAGCACGGCGGGGAGCTGATAGCACAGCGACTTGCCGGCGCCGGTCGGCATGATCGCGAGCGTATGGCGGCCCGCCAGTGCCGCTCGCACCACTTCTTCCTGACCGGGTCGGAACGCGCCCAGACCGAAGACGTCGTTGAGCACCTTCTGCACGCGCGCGTCGCTGATGCGACGGGTGGCGGGCGGCGTGCGCCGTGGAGAGCTCACAGTGGCGACGTTGCAAGCGCCGTGCCTGTAAGGGTTGCGGATACGATGTGCCCCAAGCGGGAATAGGCTCACAGGTCCCGGACATTCAGCTAACGAGAATGGCGCGCCGCCTTCGCGAGGAATTTGACGCCATGGCCATGCCGCACGTCGCGGCCCTGCTGCGCACGGCGACGCGGCTGTGCGGCGACCGCGCCGCCGCGGAGGATCTCGTCCAGGACACCTGCCTCCAGGCGTGGCGATCGTTTCATCGCTTCACTCCGGGGACGAACTGCCGCGCGTGGCTCTACAAGATTCTGATGTTCAGTCACTCGCGTGTCCGGCGTGATCGGGCGCGGCGCCCGCTGGTCACCGACCTCGATGCGGCGCACGAGTCGGCGCTGCTCTTCGATCCGGTGACGCCCGACGCCTTGACGGCCGCGTCGGTCAAAGCCGCGTTCGAAACCCTGCCGGATCAGTTTCGCGACGCGGTACTGCTGGTCGACATCGAGGAGCTCAGCTACCGCGAAGCCGCAACGGTCCTCGACGTGCCGATCGGGACGGTGATGTCCCGCCTCAATCGCGGACGCCGCCTGATGCGCCGCGCGCTGGCTGACACCGCGGCCGCCTACGGCATCGATGTCGATGCGGAAGGTAACCGAAAGCAGGGATGATGAACCACAACGCGGACTGCCGGCGCATTCGCGAGGTGATGGACTCGTACGACAGCGGCGAGCTGGCGGTCGAGAGCAACCATGACGTCCTCGCGCACCTGGAGCGATGCGAGATGTGCCGCACCGAGCTGCAGCGCCGGCAGCGAATGCGCGCGTTGCTGATCGAGAGTTTTGGCCCGGCGCCGGACGCCGCACCTCTCAGCGCGCGCATCGGCCGCGCCATCGATGTGGAGCAACGACGATGGTGGCGGCTGGCGCGCTATGGCGGCCTGGCCGCAGCGCTGGTGCTGATGGTGTCGGCCGCAGTGTGGCTGTCGCGCCCTGTCGACGCCGCGGCATTCGACGATTCGGTCGACAACCACATCGCCTGCGCGCTGCGCTATCCGCCGGGTATTCACTACGACGCGGAGAGGGTCTCGCGGACGCTGCGAGCCGATTATCAAAAGATCGTCGATGCGGTCGCCCACCGCGTCGGCGGGTATCAGCTGATTGACGCGCACATGTGTCCGTATCAAGGACGCGACTACGCGCATCTCGTCTATCGAGGCGAAGGACGTGAATTATCGGTATTCGTCGAACCCGCGACGCGCGGACGGTTGCCGCTGACGCACGAAGCGCCCCGCAAGGGATTCGAAGCCGAAGGCAGATCGAGCGGCGATCACCAGGTCTTTGTGGTCACCGACCATGCCGCACGACCTGATCGAGTCGTGCGCGAGCTGCTGCATTCCACGCTCGCCTTCGCCCGAACGCTGTCGCGCTAACCGCGCACCTTCGCGACGATGACCACCAGCAGCACGACGACGAGGATCACCCCGATCGCGCCAACCCAGACGCCGGCCTTGAAAATGCCGCCGATGACTTCACAGCCCGCAGTGGAAATGCCCAGCAGAACGAGCGTGAACAACCGCGACAGCGTCGACGTGTGCAGCATGATGCCTCCTCGACCGTATGATGCAAGCAACGTGCCTCGGTGACACCGCGAACGTCGAGCCTTCGCTGAATCGCGACCCTCCCGCGTTCATCGGCTCTGCACTAAAGCACGGAACTAAGCTCATCGATAAAACAAAAAGCAGTTGCAGCCGAGCTTCACTACACACGAGTGTCCGCTATTCTTAATGGGATTTGACCGAAACGGACGATCTCGCAGCACGACATCTCGCTAAAGTCGTCGAATCTTCAGACGATGCCATCGTCAGCAAGGATCTCAACGGCATCATCAAATCCTGGAATCGCGCCGCCGAACGCCTCTTCGGGTACACCGCTGAAGAGGCGATTGGCAAGTCGATCAGGATGATCATCCCGGCCGATCGCCAAAGTGAGGAGGATTTCGTCCTCTCGAAAATCAGAGCGGGTGAGGCGGTCAAGCACTACGAGACCATTCGTTGCGCGAAAGATGGCACGAAGATCCCGATCTCCCTAACCGTTTCCCCGATCTTGGATGACCGCGGCCAAGTCGTTGGCGCATCAAAGATCGCACGCGACATCAGTGACAAGGTCGCCGGCAATGTCGCCAGCCGCCGCCTCGCCGCCGTCGTCGAGTCCTCGGACGACGCCATCATCACGAAGACCCTCGACAGCATCATCACCTCGTGGAATCCGGCTGCCACCCGGATTTTCGGCTACACCGAGCAGGAAGCCGTCGGCCAGTCGATTCGCATGCTCATCCCTGACGAGCTGCAGGGCGAAGAAGACGTCGTGCTCGCGAAGATTCGCGCCGGGGAGAAGGTTGATCACTACGAGACGATTCGGCAACGCAAGGACGGCAAGCGAATCAAGATCTCGCTCACCGTCTCGCCGATCCGCGACAGCCAAGGCAAGATCGTCGGCGCCTCGAAAATCGCGCGCGATGTCACCGAACGCGCGCAGCTGCAGGCCGAGGCGCAACAGCATGCGTCGAATACACAACGTCTCGGGGAAGTCGGCGCCGTCGTCGCGTCGACCCTGGACCGCGAAACGGTCGTACAGAAGGTCACGGATACCGCAACGCAATTGACGCAAGCCGAATTCGGCGCGTTCTTTTACAACCTGCGCGATCCCGAGTCGGGCGATTTGCTGATGCTGTACACGTTGTCGGGCGCGCCACGAGAAGCCTTCGCCTCGTTCCCGCACCCGCGAGCGACGCGGATCTTTGCGCCGACCTTCAACGGTGAGCGCGTCGTACGTCTGGACGATGTCACGCGGCATGAAGATTACGGGAAGAACCCGCCTTTCAACGGTATGCCTCCGGGGCACTTACCGGTGCGGAGCTATCTGGCGGTGCCGGTGCGATCTCTGACCGGCGGCGTAATCGGAGGATTGTTCTTCGGTCACTCGCAGCCCGGTGTATTCACGGAACAGCACGAGAAGCTGGCGGTCGGCATTGCGTCATGGGCGTCGGTCGCGCTCGAGAACGCCCGGTTGTATTCGGAGGCCCAAGAGGCGAACCGGCTCAAGGACGAGTTCCTCGCGGTGCTGTCGCACGAACTGCGGACGCCGCTGAACGCCATCCTCGGATACGCAAGGCTGCTGCGCAGCCGCCTCCTGCCGGCGGACCAGATCGAACGCGGCCTCGAAACCCTCGAGCGCAACGCGCGCTGGCTCACGCAGATCGTCGACGACGTGCTGGACGTGTCGCGGATCATTTCGGGCAAGATACGCCTCGACGTCCAGACAGTGGATCTCACGGCGGTGATCAACAACGCCGTGGCGACCATCCAGCCCGCGGCCGATGCCAAGGGTGTGCACGTGCAGGCGCTGGTCGATCCGCGGTGCGGACCCGTGTCTGGCGACCCCGATCGCTTGCAGCAAGTGGTCTGGAACCTGCTGTCCAATGCGGTCAAGTTCACGCCGAAAGGCGGCCGCGTTCAGCTGCGCGTCGAGCGGGTCAATTCGCACATCGAGATCGTTGTTAGCGACACGGGGATCGGTATTCGCGGCGACTTTCTGCCGCTGGTGTTCGAGCGGTTCCGCCAGGCCGACGCCGGCCCGACGCGGAAAGCCGGCGGCCTCGGTCTGGGTCTCGCCATCGTGCGGCACATCGTCGAAATGCACGGCGGCACCGTGCACGCCGACAGCGCCGGCGAAGGAAAGGGCGCGACCTTCACGGTGCGGCTGCCGGTGATGATCGTGCAACCGCCGGCGACGCACAAGCGCGAGCACCCGCTTCGCGACAACCGCGCACCGATCGAGCACCTTGCGGATCTGACGGGGATCCACGTATTCGCCGTCGACGACGAGCCCGACGCGTTGCGGCTGCTGCGCGACGTGCTGGAGATGGCCGGGGCCCAAGTGTCGACGGCGACCTCCGCGGCCGCCGCGATCGACGCGATCGCCAAAATCAAACCTGACGTGGTGGTCGCCGACATCGGCATGCCCGAAATGGACGGCCACGAGATGATTCGGAAAATCCGCACGCTGCCCGATTCGGAGGTGGCGAACATCCCGGCGGCGGCGCTCACCGCGTTCGCGCGCTCGGAGGATCGCACCAAGGCGCTGCAAAGCGGATTCGAGATGCACCTCGCCAAGCCGGTCGACCCCGCCGAGCTCGTCGCCTCGGTGGCCACGCTGGTCCGCCGCTACCGCGCCACGACGTAGTACATTCGACGGATGCCGTTTGCCGCTGGCCGCGCTCCGGCCGGCACTCGACAGCGTGTCCGCAATCCCGACGATGCCAACGCGATCGTGTTCGATCGCGTGTCACTCGCATTCGACGATCACGTCGTATTGCGTGACCTCAGCTTCACGGTCCCGAAGGGATCGATGCGCATTGTGTTCGGCGTGAGCGGGGCCGGCAAGTCGCTGATGCTGAAGCTCGCGCTGGGTCTGCTGCGGCCGGACGCCGGCACCATCACGGTAAATGGCTATCGCGTCGACGAAATGCCGGAGCAGGAGCTGCTGCGAATGCGTGCGGACATCGGCATGGTGTTCCAGGAAAACGCGCTGTTCGACTCGCTCACGGTCGCCGAGAACGTCGGCTTCCGTCTCTACGAAGAGCACGAGGTTGCCGACGCCGAGATCGAGCGGCGCATTCAGGAAGTGCTGGGGTTCGTCGGCTTGCGTGAATTCGCCGACCGCATGCCGTCGGCGCTGTCGGGCGGCCAGCGGCGTCGGGTGGGGATCGCCCGGGCCATGGCGTCGAAGCCAAGCCTGTTACTGTTCGACGATCCGATTACCGGCCTCGACCCGATTATCGCCACGTCGATTGACGACGAGATCGTGAAGCTCCGCGATCTCGAGGATGTGACGACGGTGGTCGTGACGCACCAGATTCGGGACGCGTTCTACATCGCCGAACACCAGGCGGTTCGGAACGGCGATACGGTGAGCGTCAGCAAAGGCGATGCGCCGGACGTCGAATTCATGGTGCTGCTCGATGGCTCAATCAAGTTCCAGGGCACCGCGGCCGAGCTGCTCGCCTCGAAGGATCCGTATCTGACGGAGTACCTCTACAAGACGCTGCCCCCCTGGTAGCATCAGTGGCGTCGCGCCCGGAAAACGCGCACGACTCAGCGTCGCACTTCGGCTCGGACCAGGGCGGCGAGCGCGCGGTTCTCGTCGTGGTTGCCCAAGCCGCGTGCCGCGTCGAGGTAGAGGTCACGTGCCGCGCCGGTCAGCTTCGTTTTCGCCGCTACCGCTTCCAGCACGTTCGCTCGATCGTGACCGCTATTGACCTTGGCGGCGGCGCGCAGCACGCCCTCGAGAATCCGGCCGGACAGCGACGGCTGATCGATGACGCGGCGCAGCACCCGCTGCAGGTCGTGAGCCGACGCGATCTGCGACGCCGAGGCAAAGAAGGCATCGGCCGATGCGTCGTTCAGGCTGCCGCGAGCTACGAGACTCAGCAGCGTCTCCGTCTTGTCGTGCGAACTGGTGATGGCGCCGGCGGATTTGATGGCCTCGACCGCCACGCCGTCTGTCAACCCGCCGCTGTTCGTCACGGCCGTCAGCACACGCCGTTGATCGTATGAGGAGCCGATCGATCGCAATTGCGTCATGAACTCCGCGCTGGTTGCGGAGGTCAGCCCGCCGCGGTCGGCCACTTCGGTGAGCACCTGGGCGTGGTCGTAGTCCGAGGTGATGCTCCCCGACGCTTCCAGGATCGTAGCGGCCAGCGCTGTCGATAGTGGCTGCGTCATGACCGCAATCAGCGTCCGGCGCTGATCGTAGTCGCTGCCGATCGTCTTGACGGCGCGAGCGACCGCGACGCGATGCGCCTCCGTGATCGCCGGCAACTTGACGATCGCCGTCAATAATGTCGCCTTGTCGTAATCCGACGTGATGTCCGCTGGAATACGCTGCAGGATGCGGGTGAGCAGCGGCTCGGTGAGCGGCGCCTGCCGCATCAACTCGGTGTAGTAGACGCGGTGCACGTAGCTGGAATCCGCGAGCCGATCGATTTCGGCAAGCACCGCGTCGGGACCGCCGCGTTGCAGAAACCGTGCGACGCGCTCTTTCGCGAACGCGCCGCTGTGCCGAATCAGCTTGTCGATCGCCGCCGACAGGAACAGACGACCTTCGGGTTCGTAATCGCGCCGTAAGCCGTTCTTCGAGTAGCTGCGCTCGACGGTGCCGTTGACACCACGGAGCTGTACGGTTTCTCGGAGCAGCAATCCATCAGTGATCGTTACGGTGGCGCCATCCTCGATCCACGCGATGTCGCGCTCGTCGTCCGACAAGCGAAACGCACCGGTCCATTTCACGCTGAGGCGCTCATTACCGTCCGACCAGGACATGTTTCCGGAGCCGCGCATCTCCTGGGATGCGGAGGCTGCGGGTGGTGCAGGGGGAGCGGGTGGGGCGGATGGAGCGTTCGGCGCGGCCGGTACCGCGGCAACCTCGAATGTGACGTCCGCCGGCGGCGCGGGCGGGGCAGGCGGCGCGGCAGGCGCTGCCGGTGTGGGCGACGCCAGTGGCGCAGGCTCAAACCAGCCGCGGAACCATTGCGGTGACGCAGATGACTCCGCAGAATTCTCGAGCGCTGCGTCCACCACCGGCTGTTTCTCGACGGTCGTCATTCCGCTGAGCGCGGCCTTGCCGTCATCGCTCGTGGCGCGGGCAGTCGTACCGACGTTGTCAGCCGCGGTGTTGTTGACCGCTCCGAAGTGTGGCGCGGCCGCGTCTACAGATGACCGGTTGACGATGGCGGCAGCGGGGGATGTCGATGTCGCCGGAGTACGCTCCGCAGCGCTCGGACCGCCGATGCTCGCAAGGATCAGAACCAACACGCTGAGCAGTGGCCACGCCGGGGCCGGTTCGTGAACGGTACGAGGACTCCCGAGAATGCGCTGCACACGTCCGACCAGTGACCCGTCGGTCGCGGCCAGGGCCAACTGGTGGTCGCTCACCATCGCGGTCAATTCCGCGAGCGCCGACACGTAGATCAGTCGATCGCCACAGACCTCGACCGCAAGATCATCGCAGCAATGCTCGCGTTCGGCGCGTACCTGCGCCGACACCCACCAGATCGCCGGGTGATAGAACAACAGCGTCTCGACGATCGATTGCAACAGGTTGACGAGGTAATCGTGCCGGCGGACGTGCGCCAGCTCGTGGGCGAGGATCGCGTTCAATTGTTCCGGCGTCAGGCCTGATAATGCCGCCGCGGGCACCAGCACCACCGGCTTGACCCACCCGACCAGCGTCGGCACCGCGACAGCGCTCGATTGGGCGATGGTGACGATGCGGCGCAGCCCCAAGCGATCCGCGATCTCCGCGGCCGCTCGCTCGATCGCGGGCGTGACACGAGTGACGGCGCCGTTGGCGAGCCGGCGAGTGACGATCCAGCCGCCGAGCAGACGCAGCGACAGCGCGAATACACCGAGTGCCCACAGCGACACGACCATGACCCGCGTCATCGGCGACAACGGCCCGCCGTGAAACGCCAGCGCCTGCGTCAGCATGGCGCGCGCTGGTGAGGACTGCGGCTCTATCACCGTGGCTGCGGCCGTGGGCGGGATATCGGATGCGCTGGTTCCGACGAACGGCTGCGCGATCGACGGGTCGTCCACGTTGCCGCGCGGCTGCGGTTGTCGCACCAGCAGCGCGAAGGTAACGGCACAGGCCAGCAACATCGCCGACAGCGTCGTGACGCCGATCACGTAACGCGTCGCGGCACGTTCCGGTCGCAGCAGCCGCAGCGCGGCAAAGGCCGCCGTGCCCAGCAGCGCGCCCTGCCACAGAAAATGCAGCAGTGTCCACGCGAGCGCGTCCAACGTCGCCGCGGCAAGAAAATCGCGAAGATCGATCATGACCGCTTCTCCCGGTAGTCGTCGATGAGTCTGCGTATTTCCTGCAGGTCCGCGTCGCTGGCGCCCTCTTCGCTGAGCGCACGCAGGACCAGCGCCGCGGCCGATCCGCCAAACGCGCGGTCGACGAGATCGCGCACCAGTTGCCGTTGTGTTTGTTCTTCACCGGCCGCGGCGGAATAGACGTGGGTGCGGGCGCTTTCGTCGCGGCGGACCAGGCCCTTGTCGGCCATGATCTGCATCAGTTTGAGGGTGGTCGTATACCCGGTGGCGCGCGACTCGGCGAGCGCGTCGTGCACTTGGCGCACGGTCGACGGCCCGCGGTCCCACAACACGCTGAGGATGGCAAGTTCGGCGTCGGTCGGTCGAGGCTGGCTCCGTCCCATCGGGCGGACTTTATACGAACGCGTTCGTAGATGTCAACGAAACGCTTCGTAGGAGGCGATCGGCTTCGGGTGTGCGGTGTCGCGCTGCTACCGGGCGGCGGTCCGGCGCTCGTCGAGCGCCCGGCCCTGATCGATCTTCTCGCGCAGCTTGCGGATGAATCGCGACGCGTTGTCCGGATCGTAGCCGGCCGTCTTGAAGGCATCTCGGAACTGCCTGTCCGAGAGCCGGCCCAGCAGCGTGCTCGCCCACGCGACGTCGGCGGGTGTGATGCGTTCGCGGACCAGGTTCTTGTACCAGCCGTCATACGCGAACTCGACGAAGCCGTTGTTGACGCCGAGGATGAACGGCATGCGTTCGAAGGCATCCGCGTAGTTCTTGCGCGGCGCAAAGGAATGCGTGTCGCCGAGGGCAGAACCGACGTCCCGCGCCACGTACCACTGCTGGACCAGATCACCGTCGCGATATTCGTAGAGCGAATTGTTCGAGCTCTTCAGGTCGGTGCTGTTGAACATCATCAGCAGCACGATCAGGCCCTGATACGGACGGCTGCCGACGAACGGGTTGTCCGCCCAGTCCCACGAGCCGGTTTCCTTCAACGTTTTCAGCTTCGGCCGAAAGCGTCCGCCGACTTCGACTTTCGTGCCGAAGTCGTCTTTCAGTCGGAACGCGGGCAGGTAATACACCGGCGGCTGGTGATAGCCGATGGCCGACAACAACCGCGACACCGCGACTTCCACCGGCGCTTCCGAGTCGAGGTTGCCGGGGTAGGGCTGTTTGACGCTCCACTCGCGCCCCTTTTCGTCGACTACCGTCATGCCAAGGTTGACACCCGTGTGTTTGCGCGAGACGAGTCGATAGACACCATTCGGATCCGGCGCGTGCTCGACGCCCCAGGGTCCGTAGATCAGATCCCGGCTGGCCAGATCGGTCGGTTCGACCCACAGGCTCGCGCCCGGCGGCGGCGGTGCGGTCCGCGCCACCGGCCGGTCGACACCGGCGCAGGCGATTGCCGCCAGCGCTGCAGCTGCCACGAGAGTCATGCGCATAGCCATTGTGTTCACCAGCTCCGTGCTTTTCATCGTTGCCTGTGCCTACGGCACGAACGGCACCGTCGTCGTCCGACGGGCGAGCCGGCCGAGGCGCAGGGGATCGTTCAATCGGAACAACACGCGCCATCCTTCGTCGCCGCGCGCGACGTCGACCATGGCGAACGTCTCACGTCGCGTATGCAGGCGAAGCCCGGTGCCGTAGGAGCGCCGCGCGAAATCGAGGTCGCCGGTCCGCGCCGCGACGTTGCCGGCGTCGGCGAACACGGCCCAGTCGAGATGTTGCATCAACGCGAGGCGCAATTCGACGTTGGCAACGGCCATCGCGTTGTCGTGGAAGCGGTAATCGCTGTAGGACCGCAGCGTGTTGACGCCGCCAAGGCTCGGTTGCAAATAGAACGGCACCACGCCGCCGCTGCGAGCCTCGGTGTTCACGACCCAGCCATGGAGGGCCAATACCGCGCGACCGCCGGCTAACGGCATGAAGCCGGCCGCCTCACCTTCCCATTTATCGAAATCGTTGACGCCGTCACTTTGATCGAGATGACGCGCGGCCACGCCGCGCAGGACCACGCCGCGGGTCGGATGCCCTGGAAAGTCGCGGGTGTCGATCGTCAACGCCGCCTCTTGCGTCACGAACGTCCGGCGATCATCGAGCGACATCGCCATGCTGCCGTCGACACGCTCGGTGCGCGGATTCATCCAACCGGCCGTTGCGGTCAGCGCCATCCAGCGAAGCGGCCGCAACGTGGCGTAGCCGGCAAGCTGCGTCGAGCGGACGCCGTAAACCGAGCGCATGTCTTCGGTCGTGTCGGGGCCGACGCCGAAGTACTCGACGCGCCCGAAATCCTGCCATCGCACCTGTGTGCCAAGCGCCAGGCGGCTCTTCATGAACTTCGGCAGCTCGAAGCGGGCCTGCGCCAGCTTGTAACGGTTCACGGACATCGACGCCGAGGCGTCAAGGAAAGCGCTGTCGTCGCCGTACCATTGACGGTATCCCGGACCGATCGACAGCCAGCCGGCGCCCGGGATCATGTTCCCGTAGTCCGCATAAATGCCGTTTGTGAGGTCGCCTTTACCAAGATGGCGGTCGGCGAAAATCACCACGCGCGTCAGAAAGTCGGGTTCCGCAACCAGTCCCGGCGGTTCGGATGCGCTGGATGGCACCTGCAGCGGTTCTTGCGCCGCCCCCGCCACCGGGGCCAGCAACAGGAACATCGCGACGTAGCGAAGCAGTCTCACGACAAACTCCCTTGCAGATTGTGGGCCAACCAGGGCTTACGGACGCGCTAGCTCAGCGCTCCACCTGTGCCATGCGCCTCACTTTTTCGAGCGGCCGCTTCAACGAGCGCCCGCGCCGCAGCATGTCGGCCCACACATCGCCCAGTTTCTTGATGCGTGCCGGCAGGTTGCGCACGTTGAATGACGCAGGCTCGACCTTGCCGCTTTCGACTTCTTTCCATGTGCACGGCGCGGACACGGCGGCACCCGGTTTGGCGCGCACTGTATACGCCGCGGCAAACGTCGCACTATAGCCGTTGCGGCCGGTGTCGACGTAAATGCGGCCCTTGCGATCGACCTTGTTGAACTCCTGGGTCAGGTGCTCGGGCGCGTGCGACACGAACACGCGGCCGACCAGCGACGCAAACCGCTCGACGTCGCCCATGTTCGTCTTGCCGTCCAGTGGCACCACGATGTGGAAGCCTTTCGAGCCCGAGGTCTTGACCCACGAGGGCAGCCCGATCTCCTCGAGCAGATCGCGGAGCCCAATCGCCGCGGCCCGCACCGCAGCGACATCGTCTTTGGAGGGGTCGAGGTCAAACACGCAGATGTCCGGATAGTAGAGGTCCGGCACGCGCGAGATCCACACGTGCTGCGTGATCGTGTTCTGGTTCGTCACCCATAACAGCGATCGCAGATCGGTGACGATCGGATGGTGAACGACGCCGTCCTTCTTGGGTACGGCGACGCGTTCGAGCCACTCAGGGAAACCTTTCGAGACGTCCTTCTGCCAGAACCCCTTCTTGCCGATGCCCGCGGGGTAACGCTCCATGGTGATCGGCCGTCCGCGCAGATGCGGCAGCATCACGCCGGCGACCGCTTCGTAATACGCCGCGAGATCGCCCTTGGTGATGCCGTCGTCGGGAAACATCACTTTTTCGGGGTGCGTGATCATGCGCGCTCCCGCACCACGTCGCGCGGATTCTTGTCGAAGCGAATCGCGATCAGCCGCGGATGGCGCAGCTTGCCGTGGACGGTCCATTCGATGAAGGACACCTGCACGACGATCGACGGGCGGACCCAATGCGCACGCCGCGGCAAGCCGGTGGCCTTTGTGAACGGACTCGCCGGAATCTCGAGGCGATCGAGCCGCTTGCGCAGGTCGAGCAACATCTTCGAGTCGAAGCCGGTGCCGATCTTGCCTGCAAAGACGAAGTCATCCTTTTCGTAATAGCCGACCAGCAGCGCGCCCAGCCCCAGTCGCGCACCTTGCGGATCCGTGAAGCCGCCGACGACGAGTTCCTGCGAGGCCTCGACCTTCATCTTCAGCCACAGCTTCGAGCGGCGGTGTTCGTAGATCGATCCGCTGCGCTTGGCGATGACGCCTTCCCAGCCCTCGCGTTCGGCGCGCTGCCACGGCGCGGGATCGCGAATCAGATCGACTCGCCGCAACGGCGCGGTCAACGCCAGGGTCTTCAACAGCGCGCGCCGCTCCTCGATCGGCCGCATCGTGGTCAGCGCGCCGTTCATCCAGAGGATGTCGAAAACGTGATAGGTGCTGCCGCGATCCCACGCCACCTCGCCGTCGAGGATCAGCTCCTTCGCGCCCAGACCACGCACCGCGGCCTCGATCTTCGGCGAGTTCTGGAGCAGCCGGTTCCGCGAGTACAGTTTCACGTCGCGGCCGCGTTTGTAGGCGAGCAGGCGGATGCCGTCGTACTTCCGTTCGAATAACCACTCGTCGCCGCTGAAACGTTCTTCGGTCAGGGTGGCGGCCATTGGCTCGAGCCACTCGGGCATTCCCATGAGGGCAGTTTACGGCAGCCGGCCCAAGGCGTGCCGTCATGGTCAGGTCTGCTTGAAGGTGGTAATCGGATCGATCCGCGCCGCGCGTGCGGCGGGGAGCAGGCTGGCCACGAACGCGCACCCCAGCAGGACGGCCATCACCGTCGCCAGGGTCGGCGGATCGAAAATCGTCACACCGAAGAGTTGCGATCGCAGGATCCCGCCAAGCGCGAACGACGCCGTGACACCGACCAACACGCCGACGGCAGCCAGACCGACAGCACGCCCGACCACCGAGCGCAGCACGTCGATGGAGCGTGCGCCGAGCGCGATTCGAATGCCGATTTCCTTTGATTGTTGTGCGACCGAATAGCTCATCACGCCGAAGATGCCTGTCGCCGACAACACCAGCGCGACGGCCGCGAACAAGGTCAACAACGACGTATAGAACCGCGGCCGCGCGACCGACCGGCGGACCATTTCCTCGAGTGGCATGACCTGCGCCACCGGCAGGCTGGGATCGAGGGCACGGATCTGTTCACGCACCGACGGCGCCAGCGCCAACGGATCGCCGTTTGCCCGCACCACGATGCGGATCGTCCGGTTGGTGCGCTGCTGGTGCGGGACGAACATCTGCGCGATTGCAGGCTGTCCCGGATTTCGCTGCAGCACGTCACCGACGATGCCGACGACGGTCTGTGGACCTCCGGAGAGAACGGTGCGGCCAACCGGATCCTGGTTGGGAAACCATTTGCGCGCGGCCGCCTCGTTGAGCAGCGCAACGCGCGGCGCCTTGGCGTGATCGAGATTGCTGAAAAAGCGGCCACGTTTCAACGGCGTGCCGATCGCGGTGAAATACTCCGGCGTCACGCTCGCCACGGCGATCTCCTGGTTGACGTCCGGTGGCGGCGGCGGCGCGCCTTCGACGGCGAAGTCGAGCATCGCCCCACCACCGCCCAGCGGCAGCACGGTAGTCGCGCCTACCGCGGTCACGCCTGGCAGACCACGTAGTCGATCGAACAACTGATCGACGCGCGTCCGAACCTGATCGCCGTTCTGATAGTCCGGGCCCTGAAACGACACGCGGAACGCCATCGCCCCGCCCGGCTGAAAACCGGGATTGACGTCGGTCAGTGCAAGAAAGCTTCGGATGAGAAGTCCGGCGCCCGTCAACAACACGACGGCCAGCGCCAGCTCGGCGACCACCAGCGCCGATCGCATCCGATGCATGCGGCGGCCGCCGCCGCCGCTGCGGCCACTTTCCTGCAGGCCGCGCAGCAGGTCGGCGTTGGTCGCTTGCATCGCCGGCACCAGTCCGAACACCAGTCCCGTCCCCAATGCCGCCGCAAGCGTGAACACGATGACGGTGCCGTCGACGCCAATCGCGTCGAGCCGCGGCAGGTCTGCGGGTCGAGCCGCGACGAGCGCTTGCGTGCTCCAGTAGGCAAGCGCGAGCCCAATCACGCCGCCGATCGTGCCCAGCAACAGCGACTCGGTGATCAGTTGGCGAATCAAGCGCGCGCGCCCCGCGCCAAGTGCGGCTCGCACCGACAATTCGCCGTGGCGCGCCGAACCGCGCGCCAGCAGCAGGTTGGCGACATTCGCGCACGCAACCAGCAGGACGAAGCCCACCGCGCCAAGCAGCACCAACAGCGGTTTCTTGACGTCGCCGACGATCGATTCGCGCAGCGGGACGCTGGTGAATCCCAGGCCGCCATTGGTTTCCGGAAATGCGGTTTCGAGCCGCGCGGCCAGCCGCGCAAGGTCACCGGCGATCTCGGCGTCGCCAAGACCATCCCGCGCCCGGGCAATCACGCGCAGAAATTCATTGCGCCTCCCCTGCATCGTCGCGGCGTCGAACGCCTGGTCCATCGTCAACGGAAAGAACGCCTCGGTGGCATCATCCGGCATCGTCGCCTCCGGCGACGCGACGCCGACGATCGTCGAAACGCGGCCGCTGGCGGTGATCGTGCGTCCGAGTACAGACGGATCCCCGCCAAAGACGTTCTGCCACAGACCATGACTGAGGATCGCGACATTGCCGCGGCCCGGGAGATTTTCTTCCGCTGAAAATGTCCGGCCGAGTGCGACGCGCAGACCGAGCGCCTCGAACATGCCATGCGTGACGAAACTGGCGTTGATTTCACGCGGGTCGCCGATGCCGGTCACCGTCACCAGCGCGCCGTTGCTGGCTTCGACGCGCTCGAAAACATGCGTCTCGGCTCGGATACTCATGAAATCCGGCGCCGACAGCGAGAAATAACGCGCACCATCGGGATAGCGCATCTGCAGCACGTGCAACCGGCCGGCATCGCGGTACGGCAACGATTCGAGCAGCACGCCATTGACGACGCTGAAGATCGCGCTGTTGGCGCCGATGCCGAGCGCGAGTGTGACGAGGGCCGCCAGTGTAAACGCCGGCGCCCGCCGCATCATGCGAAACGCATAACCGATGTCCTGCCGCAGCTCCGCAAAAAAATCCGCGCGTACCATGCGTCGCCTCCGCCGTTCATTGATCGCGACGCATTCGCGTCGCGCCTGATCGTAATTACCGAATCGCTGCAGTGCGAGGTGCCGCGCCCGTTCCGGCGTTTCGCCGCCGTCGATCAGCTCGCGCACGCGCATCTCGATGTGAAAAGCGAGTTCGGCGTCGACGTCGCGTCTCGGCTCGAGGCCGAACATTTGCCGGAATCGCGTCAGCCGGGCCACTGCTGGCGCCCCTCACTCGTGCGCCGGCGCGTCGAGCGCAGCAAAGATCGCGGCGGCGTAGCGGCGCCAATTGTCGGTCTCCGTCCGCAACTGCGCCCGCCCCTTGCGCGTCAGCGCGTAAAACTTGGCCTGGCGGTTGTTTTCGGAGGAGCCCCAGTTGGCGGCAACCCAGCCGCGTTCCTCGAGGCGGTGTAATGCGGGATAGAGCGTGCCCTCGCCGACCGCGAGCGCGTCGTGGGTGGCCTGCTGGATCCATCGCGCCACGCCATAGCCGTGCGCGGGTCCCCAGCTGAGGGCTTTCAGGATCAGTAGATCGAGCGTGCCGCGGAGGATGTCCGGACCGGGCTGACTCGCAGATGCTCCCATCGGGTTTCAAGGGGAGTATATCCAGTCCGCTGTCGAGAGTCACGAAGACGGACTCAGTTGGTGGGTATCAGTGGTGGGAGCAACGGCAGTCGGACTGCCAACGCGGCGGACGGTATCATCGGGTTGATGATTCCTCTCTCGGTCCTCGACCTCGCGCCGATCGTCGAGGGCGGCGACGCCGCGCAGGCGTTGCGGCATTCGCTCGACCTGGCACGCCATTGCGAACGTTGGGGATACACGCGTTACTGGCTCGCCGAGCACCACAACATGCCCGGCATCGCCAGTGCCGCCACCGCCGTCGTGATCGGACAGATTGCCGCCGCGACCGCGTCCATCCGCGTTGGCGCGGGCGGCATCATGCTGCCGAATCATTCACCGCTGCAGGTCGCCGAACAATTCGGCACCCTCGAGTGCTTGTTCCCGCGGCGCATCGATCTTGGTTTGGGCCGAGCGCCCGGAACGGACCACGCCGCGGCGGTGGCATTGCGGCGGACGCTGCGCGCCGATCCCGACGAATTTCCGCGCGACGTCGTGGAGGTGCTCGATTATTTTCGCGATCCACACCCCGGTCAGCAGGTCGTGGCAGTGCCCGGCGCCGGCTTGCGCGTGCCGGTCTGGATTTTGGGCTCCAGCCTGTTCGGGGCGCAGGTGGCGGCGGCCCTCGGATTGCCGTTCGCGTTCGCGTCGCATTTCGCGCCGCAGCTGCTTCATGAGGCGATCGCCATCTATCGCGAACGGTTCACGCCGTCCGAATACTCGCAGTCGCCGTATGTGATGCTGGGGGTCAACGTGGTGGCCGCCGACACCGACGAACAGGCCCGGTTCCTCGCCTCCTCAGGGCGCCAGTCGTTCGCCAGCCTGCGAGCCGGTCGCCCGATCCCGCTGCCGCCGCCGTCGAAAGCGTGGGAGCGCGACGCATCGGATCGCACCGATCCCTCGAATCAGACGCGTGTATCGTTCGTCGGGTCGGCT
>Ga0196963_10001146_pt1 | contig 19330 bp, 17 predicted proteins | sample S1_5metaG_FD_148600 | JGI IMG/M metagenome (GOLD analysis project Ga0196963, IMG submission 148600) | Soil microbial communities from Anza Borrego desert, Southern California, United States - S1_5 | ecosystem: Environmental > Terrestrial > Soil > Desert | place: USA: California | collected... | reverse complement strand
CGACTTCATCTGGCAGGACGGCCGGCCGTCCTCTTTCATAATTCTCATGGCCACGTTCGTCATCACGCTGGCAGCGATGTACGCCTACGGCTTTCGCAGTATCGGCAAGCCGACGGCGGAAGGTGTGGCCAGCGTCAAGTCGGATATCCCCGACCGGCTGTTTGCCGGCATCACCTGCGGGGTTTTCCTGCTGACCGTTTTCGCCATGGCCATGCGCGAATACCTGGGCGTGAAGCTAGGCTTCATCGCCCTGACCGGCGCCGTCATTCTGGTTCTGATTGTCGAAGTGCTGGGTGAAAGGCTCAAGGAAGCCCCAAGCTTTGAGCATATCGTGCAGGAGCTCGACTGGCGTGCCGTGTTCTTCTATATCGCGCTGTTCGCGCTGGTTGGCGGCCTGGAGAAGACGCACATCCTGGACATTCTCGCGAACTGGCTGCGGCCGATGTTCGAGGCGAACTATGCGCTGGGCGCGACCATCCTGTACTGGATCACGATCCCGATCGTCGGCATCGTCGAACACGACGCCTATATCCTGACGTTCCTCAATACGATCAAAGAGCTCGGCACTCAGGGGGTTCCGCCGTGGCCGCTTTGGTGGGTCGTGCTGTGGTCCGGCACGCTCGGAAGCAATCTCACGGTCGCCGGCGCGCCGGCGCTGTACGTGGCGCTGCGCATCGCGGAGAAGGAGGAGAACCGCAAGGTCTCGCTCCGCGAGTTCCTGTCCTGGAGCCTGCCGTTCTGCCTGATCAGCTCGCTGGTCTGCTACGTGTTCGCCATGCTGATCTGGGTAATGCCTTACGCGAACTGATGGGGAGTCTGCATGTTCAAGAATATCCTGATCCCAACGGACGGCTCACCGCTCTCACAGAAGGCTGCGACGCAGGGTGTTGTCCTCGCCAAGTCGATAGGGGCTAGCGTGACGGGCTTCTTCGCCGCCCCGCCCGCGACGCCGATCGTCTACCGCAACCACCTGCCAAGCGGCTACGTGACGCCAAGGGAACACGAGCGGATCATCGAGCGCACGGCCGCTAAGTACCTCGACTTCATCGCCCGGGCGGCCAAGAAAGCCGGCGTCCGGTTCGACGGCGTCCATGCCACCAACGACTACGCGGCTGATGCCATTCTCGACATCGCCAAGAAGAAGAAGTGCGACTGCATCGTGATGGCAACGCATGGCGAAGGCGGCCTGCGCGGCTTGGTCATCGGCAGCGTCACGCAGAAGGTTCTCAATAGATCCAAGATACCTGTTCTGGTCCTGCGCTGACAGGAGGGCACGCAGCTATACCCAAGGACCGGAGATAGATAATAGCCAAGCCGCCTGGCGTCATTGGCGCGCTCGGCGACCCGTGATGGTATTCACTCGCCCAAGATGTCAACGGCGAGCTCAAGGCCTGGCAGGCGGTAGCACCGGCTTTTGAGTGGCTCAGGTTCTGGACAGCAATCAGGCCCGTGAGTTTCACCAAGGCTTCTCGTTCCAGTGTGCTCAAGGCGCTCCTTATGGAACACAGGAACCGACGCCGGGACGAGCATCCCGTACAGTGGGCCGATCGCTAGCCTCCACAGCAAAGGGTCCGCTTCAGGCACGAAGCGGACACGCGGTCCGTGGAACGCATGGATGAGAACATCCTTCAACGGTATGAAGAGGGTAATGGAAGCGGATAGCTTGTGAGCCCGCCGATGATTGAACGCTTTCTTGGTGGAAAATGATCGCAGCGCAATTGAAGGAATGGGCACAGAGTATTAAACGCGAAGTGCACGCGGTGTATCTCGCTGCCCGCGATCCAGAGACGCCATGGTACGCGAAGGCGCTCGCGCTCTTCATCGCGGCGTACGCCTTGAGTCCCATCGATCTCATCCCCGATTTCATTCCGATTCTCGGCTACCTTGACGACATCATCCTGCTGCCGCTTGGCGTCATGCTTGTGGTGCGGCTTGTCCCGCCTGAAGTAATGGCAAGAGCACGGGCAGCGGCGCGCGACACAGCGAGCAAACCCACCAGTCACGCCGGTACCGTGGTGATCGTGTCGATTTGGATCGCCGCCACCGCCGTGATTCTCTGGTTACTCTGGCCCGAGCTGGCCTTGAGTTCCCGAACGACTACGCACCGCTAGGTGCTCGCGGCCACGAATCGGTCAAACACGTATCGCCGACCGGCAATTTCCTGACGGCTTCAACCTTGTACGGAATAGCCGCCATCCACGGTCAGCACGGCACCGTTGACGAAGTCGGAAGCGCTGCTGGCCAGGAACACGGCTGGCCCGGCGAAATCGGCTGGCGCGCCCCAACGTCCCGCGGGCGTCCGGGCGAGCACGCGCTCGTTGAGGCCGGGGACCTGCTCGCGGGCGCCTCGGGTGAGATCGGTATCGATCCAGCCGGGGAGGATGGCGTTTGCCTGGATGTTGTCCTTGGCCCAGGCCGTGGCGAGACCCTTGGTCATCTGCACGATACCCCCTTTGCTGGCGCCGTAGGCAACCGCAAAGGGCGCGCCGAAAATGGACATCATCGAGCCGATGTTGATGATCTTGCCGCCGCCGGCACGGCACAGATGCGGATAGATCGCGTGGGCGCAGTAGAAGGCGGACGACAGATTGACATCGATGATCTGTCGCCATTCCGCCGCCGAGTAGTCCTGCGGCGGCTTGCGGATGGCAATGCCGGCGTTGTTGACGAGGATGTCGATCCGCCCGAGGGCCTTGGCGGCCTCCGCGATCAGCCTGGTACAGTCGGCCTCCCGCGCCACGTCGGCCTCGATGGCGATAGCCCGCACGCCACGTGCTTCCAGCTTCTTTACGGCTTCGGCGCTCTTGGCGGCCTTCCTCCCCACGATGGCCAGGGCCGCCCCCGCCTCAGCAAGCCCCTCCGCGATGCCGAACCCGATCCCGGTGTTTCCTCCGGTCACAACAGCAGCGCGGCCAGCCAGATTGAACTGCTTCATTGGGATGCATCCGTTTCAATGACGCGGCGCAGTGGACACGCCGACATGACTGTCGAGAATCTCATTGTTACGCGCAAGCTCGTCGGCTGTCCCCTGGAAGACGAATCGACCGGAGGAGATGACGTGGATCGTGTCAGCCACAGACAGCGCCAGGGCGAGGTTCTGCTCGACCAACAGGATGGCGTGGCCGTGGCTGCGCAGGTTGCGCATGATCTCTTCCGTTTTTTGCACGAGCTTCGGTGACAATCCTTCAGAGGGCTCATCCATCAGGATGAGCGCCGGATTGGCCATCAGCGCGCGACCGATGGCCAGCATCTGCTGCTCGCCGCCGCTCAAGCCCCCGCCGGCATTGTCCAGACGGGCGGCGAGCTGCGGAAATTCCCCCAGCACGCTGTCGAGAGTCCACTGCTTGCGGCCGAGCCCGGCCTCCTTGCGCCTGCCGGCCAGGGCGCTTGTCGGCAGCAGCAGGTTCTCGCGCACGCTCAGCGATTTGAAGATACGTCGTCCCTGCGGCACGATCGCCATGCCGGTTTGGGCGATCTCATACGGCTCGCGGCCGACAAGCGAGCGGCCACGGAAGACGATATCGCCACGGCGCGGCGGCGTCAGCCCGGCGATCGAACGGATGAGCGTGGTCTTGCCCATGCCGTTGCGCCCGAGAATGACCACGATCCGGCCCGGCGACAGGTCGAGGCTGACGCCGTGCAGGACGTAGCTGTCGCCGTAGTAGGTGTGAATGTCGCGGACAGCGAGAAGAGGCTCAGACCCGGCCAAAATAGACCTCCCGAACCTGCTCGTCCTTCTGCACCTGGTCCGGCGTACCATCGAGAATGACCCGGCCGTGATGCAGGACCGTTACACGATCAGCCAACCCCAGGGCGATGTCGATGTCGTGCTCGATCATGATCAGGGTTATGTCCCGCGGCAGGATTCCGATGTGACGCGAAAAACTCTGGCGCTCGCTGGGCGACAGGCCAGCACAGGGCTCATCGAGCAGGAGCACCTTCGGATCGGAGCTGAGGGCGAGCGCCAGCTCGAGCTGCCGCCGCTCGCCGTAGGACAGGAACTTCACCAGCTCGCCGGCGCGCGCCGCAAGCCCGATGCGCTGCAGCCCCCGCGCCACGCGCTCCTGGATATCCGGGAACGAATGCGCTGAACGGTGCATGAGCCATTTCCGCCGGTCGTTGCCGAGGGCGGCCAGCAGCAGGTTCTCGTGCACCGTCAGATCGGTGCAGATGTTGGAGATCTGGAACGTCCGGCCCATGCCGAGCGCCGTGCGCCGGTTCTCGGGCAGGGTGGAGATATCCTGTCCGAACAGCAGGACGCGGCCGGACGTCGGCTGCAGCGTACCGGCGATGCAGTTGAAGAGCGTGGTCTTGCCCGCGCCGTTCGGTCCAATCACCACGCGTCGCTCGCCCGCCGGGATCGATAGCGACACGCCCGCGACGGCGTGAAGCCCGCCGAACGACTTGGCAAGGTTTTCGACCTGGATCGCCGCCGGGCTCATGCGCCCTCCCCGCGGTCGCCCGAGCGCCAGCGCGCGATCAGTCCCATGAGGCCCTTGGGCGCCCAGAGCACCGTCGCGATGAACACGATGCCGAGGATGCCGTTATAGAAATGGACGTAACCGGCGAGCCAGTTGCGCAACCCGAGGATGATGCCGGCCCCGATGAGGGGGCCAAGCAGGCTGCCGGAGCCGCCGACAATGGCCATCAGCACAGCCTCGACCGATATTGGGAACGAGGCGGCTGCGGGGTTGATGAAGCGGTTGTAGTAGACGTAGAGCACGCCGGCGATGCTGGCGAGCACGCCCGACAGGACGAAAGCGACATAGAGGTGGCGGCTGACATCGATGCCGAGGCTGCGCACCCGCGGTTCGCTCGACTTGATGCCGCGGATGGTCAGGCCGAACGGCGAAGAGATCAGGGTGTGGTAGCCCCAGACGCAGAGCGCGACGACCAGAAGAACGAGATAGTAATACTGGGTGGAGCTCGTGATGCTCCAGCCGGCGATGGCGGGGTGCGGCACGTTGGTCACGCCATTGTCGCCGCCGGTGAACGAGGCCCAGCGGTAGGCGACACCCCAGACGATGTAGCCGAAGGCCAGCGTGATGAGGATGAAGTAGACGCCGCGGGTGCGCACCGCAAAGGCGAAGATCATCGCCAGCAGCGAGCCGGCCAGGACACCGGCCGGCGCGGCGAGGATGGTCGGTATGCCATGACGCACCTGCAGGATCGCGGTCGTGTAGGCCGCGACCGCGAAGAACGAGGCGTGGCACAGGGAGAACAGGCCGGCATTGCCGAGAATAAGGTCGGCGGACAGCGCCAGGAGGCCGAAGATCAGAATCTGGGTCGTCAGGGTGATCCAGAACTCACCCGCGAACAGCGGAACGACGGCTGCGACAGCGAGGATGGCAATCGTGACAGCCAGGCGCATCGCTCAATGCGCCTTACCGGAGATGCCCGTCACGCGGAAGAGCAGCAGGACCGCCATCGGACCGAACAGCACGAAATAGGAGAATTCGGGCAGCAGCCACCGCCCGTAGGCATCGAGCAGCCCGACGATGATGCTGCCCAGGATGGCGCCCTCGAGACTGCCGAGCCCGCCGATGATGACGACGACCAGGGCGAGGACCAGGATGTCCCATTCCGCGCCGGGATTGAGCGTCAGGAAGGCCCCGCCGACCACGCCGGCAACGCCGGCCAGGAACGAACCCAGCGCCGACACAAGGACGAACAGGCGATCGATGTTGATGCCGGTCGCGTTCACCATCTCGCGGTCGTCGACGCCCGCGCGGACGACCGCGCCGACTTGCGTCTTGTGATACAGCAGCCAGAGCGCAAGGCCGGCCAGGATGCCGAACACAATCAGCGCGAAGCGGTATTTCGGGTAGTAGAGATCGCCGGGCAGGACGATCGAGCCCCGCAGGTAGGACGGAATGGGGACCTTGAGGCTGTCGCCTCCCCAGATCGCCAGACAGACCTCGCCGACGACGAAGGCGACGCCGACGGTCAGCAGCACCTGTGCCAGATGGTTGTTCCCGGTCTTCTGAATGAGGAAGCGATCGATCAGGAAGCCGAAGACGACGATCGCCAGGCCGCCGCCCACAACGGCGAGTTCGAAACTGCCCGTCGTGCGGGCGATCGACAGCCCGATATAGCCGCCGAGCAGGTAATAGGCCCCGTAGGCCATGTTGACCACGCGCATCAGGCCGAAGGTCAGCGTGAAGCCGCTGGCGAGGAGAAACAGCAGCGCGCCCAGGGAAATCCCGTTGATGGCTTGCAGGATCGCGCTACGCATAGGAAAGACTTACGAGAAGGACGGAAGGAAAGGAGCGGCGGCCCTTGGCCACCGCTCCCTCGACGGGAGGCCGTCAGCGCTTGTAGGGGCCGCGCGCCATGAACTCTTCCGGCGTCCAGGTCCAGAACTGCGACACCGCTTCGTAGGTCTTCACCGGCTTGGTGATCAACACGTCCCCGAGGACCGGATGTTTGATCTTCTCGATCTTCGAGATATAGACGTTCTGCACCGGGTTGTCGTAGGCGTCGAGCTTGACCGGCCCGCGCGGCGCCTTGACCTGCACCGTGCGCATCGCCTTGAGGAAGGCGTCGCGGTCCTCGACATTGCACTTGATCGAATCGATCGCCGTCTTGGTCCACAGCGCCGCCGTATAAGCCGATTCGGCGAACCACGAAGGCAGCCGCCTCGTGGCCCGGGCGTAAGCATCGACAAAGGCCTTGTTCTCCGGCGTGTCGATGCCGGCGGCATAGTGCAGGGAGTTGGCGACCAGCCCGATAGCCCGGTCATCGACCTGCGATAGCATATCCTCCTGGAGCCAGTAGGCTCCGAAGAGCTTCATCTTCTTGTCCATGCCGAAATTGAACCAGTCCTCGAACAGGCGGATGCGGTCGGCGCCGACCACGATCGCCGCCACGCCGTCGGAATCCGCCGGGATGGTGCTGATGGTGGTCCCGTAATCCTTGGTGCCGACCGGGTTCCAGATCAGCCTGGCAACCTTGCCGCCGAGCGCCGTGAAGGTCTTGACCGCACCGAGCGTCACCTCATGGCCGAAGGTGTAGTCCTGGCCGATGAAGGTCACGTTACGCAGGCCGAGATCCTTGTAGAGATACTCGCCCATCGGATGGCCGATTTGGCTCGACGATACCGCGGTGCGCACCACGGTCGGCGTGCGGTTCCACTTGGTCACGTCGTCGGCGCCGGCCGGGTCCATCACCAGCGGCACACCGGTTTCCTTGCTGACCTGCGCCACGGCCGGGCCTTCATGGCCGCAGAGCGGGCCGACAAGGATGTTCACCTTCTCCTGCAGGACGAGACGCCGCGCCTGGGTCAGCGCCTGGTCCGGATTGCAGGTCGTATCGGCGGTGATGACCTCGACCTTGCGGCCGCCGGCGGTCTGGCTGACCTCGTTCCAGTAAAGCCGGAACCCGGCCACCATGTCGGCGCCCGGCGAAGCGAGCGGTCCGGTCAGCGGCGCGAGCAGACCGATCTTGATCGGCGCCTGTTGCTGCGCCTGGGCCGTGTTGAAAAAGGCGATGCCCGCGCCCAAGGCGGCGGACAGCGCGACGCGTGAGAGCAGTCGTGCGTTCGACATTGGCTTCCTCCCCTCGTTGACGCGCTCGTCTTTGATTTATTGCGCGCCGGTGATGTGATCACATATAAATCTTCCAAGGACCCCGCCCGGGAGTCAAGCCTGTTAAGACACACCGCAAGCATGAGCCTCGAGACCCCCACTCTTTCCCGTCTTCACGCGGTCGATGTCGGCACGCTGGGCCAGCGTGTCTACAACGAGCTGCGCGATTTCCTGATGGTCGGCGGGGTACAGCCTGGCGAGAAGATCACCCTACGGCAGCTGACCAGTGCCGTCGGCACCAGCCTGATGCCGGTGCGCGAGGCCGTGCAGCGGCTGGCCGCCGAAGGCGCGCTCGAAGTGCTGCCGAATCGCGCCATCCGTGTGCCCATCATGACAAAGGCCCGCGTACGCGAGATCCTGAAGGTCCGCTTCATGCTGGAAGGCCACGCCGTGGAGGAGGCAGCCCAGCGCATCCAGCCGGCCGAGATCGAGCAGCTGGAGGAGCTCAACACCGCCTTCGCCCGGGAAATGCGCCGGCGCGAGGACTCGGCGCAGGTGTTCCGCGTCAACAAGGAATTCCATTTCACCATGTACCGCGCCGCCGACATGCCGGTGCTGCTCGACATCATCGAGAATCTCTGGCTGCGCATCGGCCCGTTCCTGCATTTCTCGCTGGGCGTGCGCGGCCGCGAAGCGGCGCGCAAGTATGCCCCCGAATCGCACAGCGATATGATCCGCGCGATGCGCCAGCGCAATGGCGCGCTTGCGCGCCGGGCCCTGGAAAGCGATCTTGGCGGTGCGGCGGAGCTGATGCTGCAGCTCGGCAATCTGCCCGACTGAGGCGACGGGAACGCCATGGACAGCACGGCACGTTTCGGCAGCGACCACGGCGCCCTGCGCAGCGAGGATCAGCCGCTGCTCACCGGCCGTGGCCGGTTCGCCGATGACGTGAACGTCCCGGGGCAAGCCTACGGTGTGTTCGTGCGCGCCACGACCGGCCATGCGCTTCTACGCGGCGTCGATGTGTCTCAGGCGCGTGCCATGCCCGGAGTCATCACCATCCTCACCGGCGCCGACCTCGTGGCCGATGGGCTGGGCGGTATCCCGCCGGTTGCCATCGGTATCGGGCGGGAAGGCAAGCCAATGGTCGCGGCCGCGATGCCCCTCCTCGCCCACGACCGCATCCGCTTCGTGGGCGAAGCCGTTGCGCTCGTGGTCGCGGAAACGCTGTTGCAGGCGCAGGACGCCGCTGAGCGCGTGGAGATCGACAGCGAGGAGCTCATCTGCGCCTCCGATATCGAGCGGGCGATGGCCGCTGACGCGCCGCTCTGTCACGACAACGCGCCGGGCAATATCGCCCTCGATTGGAGAGACGGCGACGGCGCGGCTGTCGCGGCGGCCTTTGCCACGGCGGCGCATGTCGAGCGCGTGCGCCTCGATGACACGCGGCTGGCGCCGGCCTCGCTGGAGCCGCGGGCGGGCCTTGGCATGTGGGATGAGAAAACCCAGCGCTACACCCTGATTGCGACGACGCAGGGCGTGGCGGTGGTGCGCAAGCTGCTCGCCGAGGGTGTGTTCAAGGTGCCGCTGTCGGCGATCCGCGTCCTCACCTACGACGTGGGCGGCGGCTTCGGGATGAAGGCGCAGACCTATCCCGAATACGGCGCCATCCTCTACGCGGCGCGCAAGGCCGGACGGCCGGTGAAATGGTGCAACACCCGCGTCGAGAGCTTTCTGTCCGACTCCCATGGCCGCGACGGCATCCTCGAAGGCGAGATGGCGCTCGATGCCGGGGGCAGCATCCTTGCCCTGCGCGTGCGCAACCTCGTCGGCATCGGCGCCTACACCACGCAATACGCGGCCATCTTCGGCACCGCCAACACCAAGAACTGCCTGTCCAGCGTCTACCGCATCCCGGCGATCGAGGTTGACGTCAAGCTGGTGTTCACCAATGCCGCACCTCTCGGTCCCTATCGCGGCGCCGGACGGCCAGAGGCGATCTATCTCATTGAGCGACTGCTTGACGCGGCGGCACGCAAGCTCGGCATCGACCGGGTGGCGCTGCGGCGGTGCAATTTTATCCCGGCTTCCGCCATGCCCTACAAGACGGCGGTCGGACCGATCTACGACAGCGGCGAGTTCGAGGCCCTGATGGACAAGGCGCTGCGCCTCTCCGACTGGCACGGCTTCGCCGCGCGGCGTGCCGCTTCGCAGCAGGCAGGTAAGCTGCGCGGTATCGGCATGTGCTGCTTTCTCGAGGTCGCCGGCGGCATCCTGACGGAGAAAGCCGACCTCCGCTTCGAGGCGGACGGTTCGGCCGCCATACGCCTGGGCGTGCAGGCCATGGGCCAGGGGCATCTTACCACCCTTCCCCGCGTCATAGCGAAGCGGCTGGGGATCGATATCCGCAAGGTCAAGCTGATCGAAGGCGACAGCGACGAAGTGCCCGACGGCACGCCATCGGTCGCCTCGCGCTCGCTGATGATGGCGGGCAGCGCGTCGGTGCTCGCCTGCGACGGAGCGATTGAGAAAGGGCGCCGGCTGGCGGCCCATGTGCTGGAGGTGGCGGCGAGCGACGTCGAGTTCTCCGGCGGTGTTTTCGCCGTGACCGGGACCGACCTGAAGATCCCCATTCTCGATCTGGCGCAGCGCATACGCACCGCGAAAGACCTTCCGGACGAGCTGAAGGGCGGCCTCGACACGGTTGCCGACTTCGTCTCCCCGCAAATGTCGTTCCCCAACGGCTGCCACATCAGCGAGGTCGAGATCGATCCGGAGACGGGCATCGTCTCCGTGATTGGCTACACGGCGGTGGACGATGTGGGCACCATCGTTCACGAGACGGTTGTCGACGGCCAGACCCATGGCGGCATCGCTCAGGGGCTCGGCCAGGTGCTCGGCGAGCATGTCCGCTACGGGCGGGACGGCCAGCTGATCAACGCCTCGTTCATGGACTACGTCATGCCGCGCGCGGCGGATATGCCGTCACTCGCCACGGCCCATCACAGCGTGCCCTGCCGGACCAACCCGCTGGGAGTCAAAGGGGCTGGAGAGTCGGGTGTGGCGGGAGCCCTGCCGTCGGCGATGAACGCCGTCCTCGATGCCCTGGCGACACGCGGGGTCGAGCATCTCGATCTGCCGGCCTCACCGCGACGCGTCTGGCAAGCCTTGCACGAAAGAGCCTGACTCCTGATGAAGGGCGGAACGACCGCCGCTCCGTTTGCTCACGGAAGCGCGGATGTCGCGGGGCGGCGCTTGGCCTATCCCCCGCGTTAATCCCCGGCGGCGCCCGCCTGGGATTCGATGGCCGCCGGGACTGTCGGCTGCGCCGGCAGGGTGCAGACCACCGTGGTGCCGCGGCCGGGGGTCGATTCGAGCCAGACGCGGCCGCCGTGCAGCTCGAAGATGTGCTTCACCAGCGACAGGCCAAGGCCCGGGCCCGAGCGGCGCATGCGGCCCACGCCAAACGGCCGCGCCCGGGCAAAGGCCTCGAACACCCGGGCCTGATCCTCGGCCGGGATGCCGATGCCCGTGTCGGTCACGGTCAGCACCGTCATGTCGCCTTCGAGGCGCGCGGCGAGCTTGATCGAGCCGCCGGCCGGCGTGAACTTGATGGCGTTGGAGACGAGATTGCACAGCGCCTGCTTGAGACGGCGGCCGTCGCCTTCGAGGGTCGGCATCTCCGCCGGGTACTCGACCGACAGCCGCAGATCCTGCGAGCGCGCCATGTCCTGCATGACGGCGGCGACATCGTCGATCAGCGTGCGTGGATCGACTGTGCCGAGATCGAGCGACATCTTGCCGGCCTCGATCGAGGCGAGGTCGAGCATGTCGTCGATGATCGACAGCAGGCGCTCGGAGGACACGAGAATGCCGCGGCAGTATTCGAGCTGGCGGGGGTTGAGCGAGCCGAAATAGAGATTGGCGAGGATCTCGGCGAAGCCGATGATCGTGTTGAGCGGGGTGCGCAGCTCGTAGGAGACGGAGGAGATGAACTCCGACTTGAGCCGGTCGGCGGCTTCGAGCGCCTCGGCGCGCTCGCGCAACGCAGTCTCGACGCGCGAGGTGTCGGTGACGTCGAGATAGGATTGCAGAACGCCGCCATCGGGCAGCGGCACGGTCGCGTAGTCGAGGACCGACCCGTCGGTGCGCTCCAGCCGTCCGGCGCGCGGCTCGCGCGCGGTCAGGCGGGCGAGCAGCCGATCCTTGAACACCGGCCAGTCGCCGCCGTGATCGAAATAGCCCTTGGCCTTCTCGGTGATGTTGGCGATGTGCGGCTCGTCGGTCAGGTCTTCCGGCGTCAGGCGCCACATGCGCGCATAGGCCGGATTGGTCAGCTTGAGCCGGCCGTCGCTGCCGATCACCGCGACACCTTCGTACAGGTGATCCAGCGTCTCGCGCTGGACGGCAATCAGCGTGTTGTAGGAGCGTTCGAGCGACAGACGGTCGGTGACGTCGTCGTAGGTGAACAGCAGGCCGCCCATCGGGTGCGGCGCGATGCGGCTGTGCAGCGTCGTGCCGTCGGGGATATAGACCAGTTCCTCCAGCGGATCGAGGAGCGAGGTGAAGAGCCGCAGGCGCTGGCGCTTGAAGGCCGGGAAATCGGCGTATTCCGGCAGGCGCCGCTTCTCGCGCAGCATCTCCAGGAGCTCGCCGGCGTCGGGCTCGGTGCGCAGCCAATCCTCGTCGAGCTTCCACAGCTGGGCAAAGGCGGTGTTGAAGAATTTGAGCCGCTGGTCCTGCCCGTAGATGGCGATCGCCGTGGCCAGGTTCTCCAGGACCTCGCCATGCGCCGCCACGTGGCGGGCGAACTCCTTCTGGATCTCCTCGCGATCGGTGACGTCGAGCGCGACGCCGACCGTTCCGCCGCTGGGCAGCGGCACCTCGGTGAATTCGAGCAGCCGGCGGGAGCCGGCGATGACCGCGTGGCCTTCTTCGCTCTGCGGCGTCTGCGCCGCGCGTGCCAGCTCGGCCAGGGCGCGGGCGCGCCCGACCATAGCGTGCCCGCCCAGGGTCAGGCCTTCGCGGCGCACGCGCTCGCGGTCGGCCTCCACCGCCTTGGCGTAGGCGGCGTTGCAGTCGACGATTTCCAGATGCTCGTCGCGCCGCCAGATCGGCAGGGGCAGCCGGTCGAAGGCATGGCCCATCCGCTCGCGCAGCGTCTCGAGCCGTTCCACCTCGGCCGCCGCCGCGGACAGACGCGTCGCGGTCTCGCTGGCCTCGCTCTGGTGTTTCTGGACTTCCTGCTGGCCGGCCGCGCGCAAGGCGGCAAGCTCGGCCGCCAGACGAACCGCTCGCTGACGCTCCCGCAACGCCACGAGCCCCGCCAGGCCGGCAAGCACCACGGCGGCAAGGATCAGGACAACGGTGAACGTTTGGTCGAGAACCACGGATCTTCCCGGCCTGACGATCAGGCAGGGGCAGAGTGTAGGCGCAAGCGGCGCGGCCAAACAAGCCGCGCGGTCAAGCGCTTAGCTCGCCCTTTCGCCCGCCGGCCGCCATCGGCATAGCCCCGCGTCTGATCGTCGCCAGACGAACCCGGGCCTGAAAAAGAAACGGCGCCCGATCCGGCGCCGTTTCCCCGAACGAAACCGCGGGCGCCTAGTAGCGATACGTATCCGCCTTGAACGGCCCGACCGGCGCCAGGCCGAGGTAATCGGCCTGCTTGGCCGACAGCTTGGTCAGCTTGGCGCCGACCTTGGCGAGATGCAGCGCCGCGACCTTCTCATCGAGATGCTTGGGCAGCGTGTAGACCTTCTTCTGGTACTTGCCCGGGTTGGTCCACAGCTCGATCTGGGCCAGCGTCTGGTTGGTGAACGAGGCGCTCATCACGAAGCTCGGGTGGCCCGTGCCGCAGCCGAGATTGACGAGGCGGCCTTCGGCCAGCAGCAGGATGCGCTTGCCGTCGGGGAACTCGATCTCATCGACCTGCGGCTTGACGTTGTGCCACTTGTAGTTCCGCAGCGCCGAGACCTGGATCTCGTTGTCGAAGTGACCGATGTTGCAGACGATCGCCCGGTCTTTCATCTTGCGCATGTGGTCTTGCGTGATGACGTCGAGGTTGCCGGTGGCGGTCACGAAGATGTCGGCCACCGGTGCCGCGTCCTCCATGGTCACGACCTGGTAGCCTTCCATCGCCGCCTGCAGGGCGCAGATCGGATCGATCTCGGTGACCATGACGCGGGCACCGGCGTTTCGCAGACTCGCCGCCGAGCCCTTGCCGACGTCGCCGAAACCGGCGACGACCGCGACCTTGCCCGACATCATCACGTCGGTGGCGCGGCGGATGCCGTCGACCAGGCTCTCGCGGCAGCCGTAAAGGTTGTCGAACTTCGACTTGGTGACCGAATCGTTGACGTTGATCGCCGGGAAGAGCAGGCGCCCCTCCTTCTCCATCTGGTAGAGGCGATGCACGCCGGTCGTCGTCTCCTCGGTGACGCCCTTGATGTTCTTGCCCAGCTGCGAGTACCAGCCCGGCTTCTTCTTCAGCGTCTTCTTGATCGAGGCGAAGAGGAACTCCTCTTCCTCGCTGCCCGGCTTGGAGATGACCTTGGCGTCCTTCTCCGCCTTCATGCCGAGATGGACGAGCAGGGTCGCGTCACCGCCGTCATCGAGGATCATGTTCGGCGTGCCGCCGTCCGACCATTCGAAGATGCGATGGGTATAGTCCCAGTATTCCTCCAGCGTCTCGCCCTTGTAGGCGAAGACCGGCGTGCCGTTGGCCGCGATCGCCGCGGCGGCATGGTCCTGGGTCGAGTAGATGTTGCACGAGGCCCAGCGCACGTCGGCGCCGAGATGCTTGAGCGTCTCGATCAGCACCGCGGTCTGGATGGTCATGTGCAGGGAGCCGGCGACCCGGGCGCCCTTGAGCGGCTGTTTCTTGCCGTACTCGGCGCGGGTGGCCATCAGGCCCGGCATCTCGGTCTCGGCAATAGCCAGCTCGCGCCGGCCCCAATCCGCCAACTTGATGTCGGCGACCTTGTATTCGGACGCGGCGGCGCCCTGTTTTACGTTTTTCTTCAATGCAGTAGCGGCCATCTCGGGCTCCTCAAAGGACAGGGCGAAGGGGGGAAGATCTTGGGTTGGGCGTATATCAGCCGGCTCCGAGCCCTTTCAACGAGTATTCGGCCCATCTTTATCCACAGGGGCTGAACGTCACCCGGCCCAACCGTCTCCGGCGCCTCGGCCGAATGGCCTAGGCGTCCCGTCTAGGGCATCCGGCGGAATATTCGCCCGTCAGGGCCGCGCGTAAGGTCTTCCCACGCTTCGCTGGAGACCGCCATGCTGAACTTCGGACTGATGCTTCTGGCCCTCGCCGCTCTCACCGCCATGCAGCGCGACGCGCGCGCCACCCAGGCGCTGGCGGCCCTGTCGAACGGCCTGACCTGCTTCGTCGCCGCGCCGTCCTGCGACGACACCTATCGCCGCTGAGCCGCCGTCCGGCGCAAGAGACGATCATGGCCCGTAAACCCGCCCGTTCGACCCGCGCCGAAACCTATCGGCGCCTGCCGCCGCCGGCTCTCAGCCCGACCTGGGACGATCCGATCGACCGCACGGTGGCGCAGATGCTGACCAGCCCCGACCCGCTGCAACGCGCCATTGCCGCGCGGCTGATCCTGAGCGAGACCGCGCGCAGCGAAGCGCGGCACTGAAACGCCGGCCCGACGCGCTAGTAGTTCTGCAGCGCCCACTCGCTGTCGAGCGGGAAGTGGTGCGCGAGGAAGCGGTAGCTGACGCGCACCAGGCGGTCGATCTTCAGACTGCGCTCGAGCGGGACGTCCTCCCATTCGGCGATCAGTCCGTCCCAGGTCATGAAACGCTGGTGAAAGCCGTCGCGCGTGTCGCGGATGTAGCGGATCTGCGAGGGGAATTTCTTCATGGTGTTGACGATCTCGCCGGTGTTGGCGTCGAGCTGATCGAACAGCGTCTGGATCTCCTCGACCGGCTTCTTCATCAGGGCGCGGATACGGATGATGTCTTCCTGGATGGCGCGCTCGCGCTTATAGATCGGACGTAGCGTGGCGAAGCCGGCATAGAGCTTCTGGATCTTGCCGAAGCGCTCGCGCAGCGCCTCGATATAGGTCCACTCGCGCGCCAGCTCGTCCCCCCGGCCGACCAGGTCCTGCACATTGTCCTTGCCGAAGCCGAGCTTCTCGGCGATCGCCATATAGGCCTGCTGCAGCTTCTTCTGGGTATCGGGCAGCGAGGCGTGGTGCTCGAATTCCGCGCGATCCACGGAGTCGAGCGCCTTGCCTTCGATCGACCAGGCGAATTGCAGCGTGACGCGGGCACGCGCCAGCTCACGGTGACGCGGCTCCACCGACCACGAGGCCGAGCCGTCGAGCAGCTCCGAGGGGATCGAATCGCCCGGCCGGATCTCCTTCACGTATTTCAGGCCGCGCTTGACGATCTTCAGCAGCTCGGCGTCGGGTGAATCCTTGGCGACGCCGAAGGAGCCGGCGACGAGGTCGATCGGCAGCGCGGCGCGAACCTCGCCGAGCGGCACGTTGTACGTCGCCTCCTCGGAGGTCGGCGACAGAGTGAACACCGCCTCCTTCACCTTGAAGACGGCGTGCTCGAAATTGAAATGCGTGGGCTGGCTGGCCTTCTTCGGTTCCGGAATCGGCGTGTCGTCGGCGGCCGCCGCGGCGCCATCGGCCGGGGCCCCTTCCACCGGAGCGGGTGACGGTGTCTGACCGTCGGCCGGCGCACCAGCCGAATCGGAAGCGGGAGATGGCGGGTCGTCGACGGAGTCAGCCATGCTACCCTTCATGCGCGTGCCCTCGCGCACGGCGCAGGCCGTATTGACGCAATACGCACACGCTACTTAGCGCTGAAGGCCCCACTCGGTGTTGAGCGGGAAGTGCCGAGCGGCAAATTGATACGTGACGCGGGTCAAACGATCAAGTCGCGCGCTCCGCTCGAGGCTGATGTCCGACCATTCCTGCAGCAAGCCATCCCATTTCATGAAGCGGTTGTGCAGCTCGTCGCGCATGTCGCGGATGTACCTTATCTGCGACGCGAACTTCTTCAGTGTGTTCAGGATCTCGCCAGTATTGGCGTCGACCTGGTCGAACATCTCGCCGATATCCGCCACCGGCTTCTTCATCAGGATGCGAACGCGATTGATGTCCTCGAGGATGCTGCGCTCGCGCTTGTAGACACCCATCAGCACACTGAAGCCCGCGTAGAGCTTCTGGATCTTCACGGCGCGCTCTCGCAACGCCTCGATGTAAGACATCTCGCGTGCCAGCTCCTCGATCTTGGCGACGACTTCATGCTTCTTGTCGCGCCCGAGGCCGAGCTTCTCGGCCATCACCTCGAAGGCTTCCTGGACCTTCTTCTTCGTCTCCGGCAGGGTGGCGATCGATTCGAGTTCCGCGACGTCGATCGTATCCATCGGCTTGCCGCTCATCCACGAGACGAGCTGGACGGTGATGCGGGCGTGGGCGATCTCGCGGTGATGCGGCTCGACCGTCCACGAGGCGGTGCCGTCGAGCAGCTCCGCCGGGATCGAATCGCCGGGGCGGATCTCGCGCACGAAACGCAGGCTGCGCTTGACGATCTGCAGGAGCTCCGCGTCGGCGGATTTCTCCTTGATGTTGAACGAGCCGGCAACCGTGTCGAGCGGCAAGGTGGCGCGCACATCGCCGAGCGGCACGTTGTAGACCGGCTCGCCGGACGCCGGTGAAACGCTGAACCAGGCGTCCTTGACGCTGAAGACCGTGTGCTCGAAGGCGAAATGGGTGGGTTTGGAAGGCTTGCGCGGCTCGGGCAGATCGACCGCGTCCGCGGCGGCAGGCGGCGCGCCGGTCTCTGTCGTGTCGATGGTTTGAGCCACGTTTGTCATCAGGAACCCTGGGCTCGGCCGCGGAGGCAGGCCGACGATCTCCCCCAAAGATCGCCGGCGGGCGCCCCCGATACAGCTACGCAGCACAATTAGTAGGGAAGGATCGTTAACGAACCGTCACTGGCGCTACGCCGGTGGCTTGCCCGGCGGGCCGGACTGCAGATTCCAGTTTTCATCCTGCGAAAAGCGGCGGGCCAGGAAGCGGTAGGTCGACCGCAGGAGGGTCTCGGCCGGCGGGCCCATCTCGGCTGTCAGTTCCTGCCACAGCCGGACGAGATCGTCCCAGGGCATGAACTTGGCGTGCAGGGTGTCGCGGGCATCGCGGATGAACCCGATCTGTCCTTCAAAATTGCCTAAAACACTGACGATCTCGCCCGTCTGGGCGTCGACCTGGGCGAATATCCCGTCGAACTCGGCCACCGGTTTGCGCATCAGGACCAGCACGCGGCGGATCTCGCCGGTGAGGCTGCGCTCGGGGCCGTAGAGCGCCGTCAGCTGGCCGAGCTTCATCACGATCATCTTCACCGCGTTGAAGCGGTCGCGCAGCGCCTCGATGTAGCTCAGCTCGCGCGCCAGCCGGTCGATGCGGTCGAGGACCTCGGTGCGCCGCTCCAGCCCCAGGCCGAGACGCTCGGCGATGGCGGTGATCGCTTCCTGCATTTTCTCGCGGATCACGGGATCGTTCGCGGCCTTGAGCAGCTCCGCCACGTCGCGCGTTTGCGTCTCGGTGCCGGCCATCCAGCTGCCCAGCTGCACGCGCAGCCGGCTCTCGGCAATTATGCGGTGGCGGTCGTCGACACTCCACGACGCCGTGCCGTCGAGGATCTCGCCGGGAAACGAATCGCCGGGATGGATGCGCTTTACGAAGACGAGGCTCTGCTGCACCGTCTTCAGCAGATCGGCGTCGGGCGTGCCGGCGAGGTCGAAGCCCGACACCAGCTGAGCCAGGCCGAGAACCCCCTGCACGTCGCCCAGCGGAACGTAGAAGGTCGGCTCGCCGGTGTCGGCCGAGAGCGCGAAGTAGGAGCCGGCGACGCTGAAGACCTTATGCGCGAAGTCGAAACGCTGGCTCGCGGCCGGCGCCTTCGGCTCCGGAATATCGGCGGCAGATGTCGGGTCCACGCCCATCGTGTCGCCTCAGCGCAAGGCGTTGAAGTCGTCGAGCAGGGTCGCAATCCGTCCCTGATCCGATTGATCCATGATGGTGCGGGCGCGCGTCGAGGCGGCTTCCAGCGACAGCGAGCGCACACGCTGCTTGATGCGCGGCAGCTTGATCGGCGACATCGACAATTCCCGGATGCCGAGACCGAGGAGCAGCGCCGTGTAGCGCGGATCGCCGGCGATCTCGCCGCACAGGCTGATCGAGATGCGGTTGCGCAGCGCCGCCTCGGTGGTGAACTGGATCAGGCGCAGGACGGCGGGATGAAGCGGGTTGTAGAGATGCGCCACCTGGTCGTCGCCGCGGTCGATGGCCAGCGTGTACATCGTGAGGTCGTTGGTGCCGATGGCGAAGAAGTCGCACACCTGGGCCAGCGCGTCGGCGGCCAGCGCCGCGCCCGGCACCTCGATCATGGCGCCGACCGGCGGCAGCGGATCCGGGATCTTTACGCCTCGGCGGATGAGGCGGCGCGCCACCTTGGCGAGGATCGTGCGCACCTCGCGCACTTCTCCGACGGTGGCGATCATCGGCAGGAGGATGCGCACCGGTCCGCGCGCGGCGGCGCGCAGGATGGCCGCGAGCTGGGTCTCCAGAAGCTCCGGGCGCGAGAGGCTCAGCCGGATGGCGCGCAGGCCAAGCGCCGGGTTGGCCCCAGGCGCGGTGTCGCCGCCGATCGCCGAAGCAAGCTTCTCGCCGCCGACATCGAGCGTGCGGATGGTCACCGGCCGCCCTTCCATGCCGTTGACGATCTCTTCCAGGAGACGCGTCTGCTCGTCCTCGTCTGGAACGTCGTCG
>Ga0196963_10001145_pt1 | contig 19353 bp, 19 predicted proteins | sample S1_5metaG_FD_148600 | JGI IMG/M metagenome (GOLD analysis project Ga0196963, IMG submission 148600) | Soil microbial communities from Anza Borrego desert, Southern California, United States - S1_5 | ecosystem: Environmental > Terrestrial > Soil > Desert | place: USA: California | collected... | reverse complement strand
AAGCTGGGCGCCGATCCGATGCTGGCGACGCCCGAACAGTTCGCGACCCAGTTCAAGAACGAGATTGCCGCGAACATCGAACTCATCAAGAAGGCCGGTATCCAGGCGAACTAGCCAGAATCGCTCACCATAAGAATCCATACGGAGGACACGTCATGAAACTTCTTACCACCCTGACTGCGGCCGTCGTCCTGGTCGTGATGGCCGCGCCGGTCTCGGCGCAAAGCTTTCCGAACAAACCGATCCGGCTGATCGTCCCGTTCTCGCCCGGCAGCTCTACCGACATCACGGCGCGCGCCGTGGGCGAGCGCCTATCCCAGTCGCTCGGCCAACCGGTGGTCGTTGAAAATCGCCCGGGTGCCGGCGGCAAGATCGGAGGCGAGATCGTGGCCCGTGCAGCTCCGGACGGGTATACGCTGCTCGTGAACTCGTCGGCCCATACGGCCAACCCGGCGCTTTATAAGGACATGCCGTTCAACACGGCGACCGATTTCGCCGGAATTACGCCGTTGGTTAACCTGCCTAACGTGCTGATCATTGCGCCGTCAAAGAAGATCAACACCGTGCAGGAACTGATTGCCTACGCGAAGTCAAAGCCGGGTGAACTCAACTTCGCCTCGGCTGGTGTGGGCAGCGCCACGCACATGAACTTGGAGAAATTCAGCGCGCGCGCGGGCATCAAGCATGTCCATATCCCGTACAAGGGCACGCCCGAGGCCATGACCGACGTCATGGAAGGCCGGGTGGATGTCTTCTTCGCGCCGGTGAATGCATCACTGGCCAATATCCAAGCCGGTAAATTTGTGACTCTGGCAGTAGGGTCCTCCCAGCGCACGCCGATTCTGCCGAACGTTCCGACGACCGTCGAAGCCGGTGTTCCGGATTCCTCGTATAATTTCTGGGTTGGCATGCTGGCACCCGCCAAGACGCCGCGGGACATCGTCAACAAGCTGAATGAGACGACAATCGCCGCGATGCAGTCGCCGGAGTTGGCCGAACGCTTCAAGTCCATGGGCATGACGGCATGGCCGATGAAGCCCGAGGAATTCGACACCTACATCAAAGCCGAAATTTCCAGCATGGCCGAAATTGTAAAGGCGGCGAAGATCGAGCTGAACTAAGTTGCAAGAGCGGCCCGGGCCGCGGCCCGGGCCGTCTCTTTTCTACGATGACCTACGACATCCAGATTCTTTCGCCCGAATTCGGCCATTGCGTAATGGGCAATGCGCCGGTGGAAAAGCTCTTCACCGGGACGCGCTGGTCAGAGGGGCCGGTCTACTTCCGCGACACCGATCAGCTGATCTGGAGCGATATCCCCAACAACCGCATGCTGCGCTGGACTCCGGACGGCAACGTCGCGGTGTTCCGTCAGCCCTCGAATTTCAGCAACGGCAACACGCGCGACCGTGAAGGACGCCTCGTGACCTGCGAGCACGGCACCCGCCAGGTGACGCGCACGGAGCTCGACGGCAGCATCACGGTGCTGGCCAACAGCTACAAGGGCAAGCGGCTCAATTCGCCGAACGACGTCGTAGTGAAATCCGACGGCACCATATGGTTCACCGATCCTCCCTACGGGATCATTACGGACTACGAGGGCTATAAGGCGCCGCAGGAGCAGGAGGGTTGCAACGTCTATCGTCTTGACCCGACGAGCGGCAGCCTCGACGTGGTCGCCGATGATTTCGCCAAGCCCAATGGGATCGCCTTCTCGCCGGACGAGAAGTTTCTCTATGTCGGTGACACGGGAGGCTCGCACGATCCCAAGGGCAACCGCCATATTCGCCGCTTCGACGTGGTGGACGGCACGCGCCTGGGCAACAGCCGGGTGTTCGCGGAGCTCCAGGAAGGCTTATTCGACGGGTTCCGCCTCGACACCGAGGGGCGGGTTTGGACCAGCGCCCACAAAGGCGTGAATTGCTACGCACCGTCTGGTGCGCTCCTGGGCAAGATCATCATCGGCGAACTGGTGTCGAATGTCTGTTTCGGTGGCCCGCGGCGCAACCGGCTGTTCATCACGGCCTTGTCGGGTCTCTATTCGGTCTACCTCGCCGTCAACGGGGCCTTGCGGCCCTGATTCTGCTGGCCATGGGCGTGGCCGACGCTATGATCCGGCTCAATAGAACGATTTCAGACTTGCCAGTAAGGAGTTGCTTCGATGGTTGATGTTGTCGGTTACCGGCGCGAGGTGCCGGGCAGCCAGCCGGCCCATCTGTTCCCCGCTTACGCGTCGACGGTGAAGCGGGCGCCGAGCCAGTCCCTGATCAAGATTCCGCACACCCTGACCGAGGTCACGGGACCGCTCTTCGGCCATGACAAGATCGGGCCGAACGACGCCGACCTGACCAAGCAGTGCGCCGGTGCCCCCATCGGCGAGCGTATGATCCTGTCGGGCCGTGTCCTGGACGAAGATAGCAAGCCGGTGCCGCACACCCTGGTCGAGTTGTGCAGTGCAACTCGGCCGGCAAATACCATCATCCTGTCGACACGCATGACGCGCCGGTCGATCCCAATTTCACCGGCGCCGGCCGCACCGTGACCGACGACAAGGGGGAGTACCGCTTCGTCACCATCCGCCCCGGCGAATACCCGTGGGGCAACCACTACAACGGCTGGCGGCCGGCCCATATCCATTTGTCGCTCTTCGGGCCGAGTTACCTGACGCGCTTGGTCACTCAGATGTATTTCCCCGGCGACCCCTTGCTGCCGCTCGACCCCATCTTCAACAGCGTTCCCGACGAAGCGGCACGCAACCGCCTGGTCTGCGTTTTCGACATCGGGACGACGATCCCGGAGACCGCCTTGGGCTACAAATTCGACATCGTGCTGCGCGGCCGCGCAGCGACACCGATGGTGGATGACTGAGATGAAGCTTGTTCCCACAGGATCCAGCACCGTCGGTCCGTATCTCCATGTCGGCCTGACCTGGCTGACCACCCAGGACATCGCGGGGACCGCCGGCGGCCGGCGCATCCACGTCAGCGGGACGGTCGTCGACGCCGACGGCAAGGTCGTGCCGGATGCCATCGTCGAGGTCTGGCAGGCCAATCCGCAGGGCAAGTACGCCCACCCCGAGGACAAGCAGGACAAGCCGGTCGATGCCGCCTTCAAGGGCTGGGGCCGCTGCCCGACCGACAAGAACGGCATGTTCGAGTTCACGACGCTGAAGCCGGGCGCCGTGCCCGGGCCGGGCAACACACTGCAGGCACCGCATCTGGCCATTACCATCTTCATGCGAGGCCAGCTCAAGCAGCTCTACACGCGCATGTACTTCGCCGATGAGGCGGGCAACGTCAACGATCCGATCCTCAATCTCGTCGAGGACAAGGCGCGACGCGACACGCTGATCGCCAGGAAGGACGGCGAGGGGCGCTATCGCTGGGACATAGTGCTCCAGGGCAAGAACGAAACGGTGTTCTTCGATTGCTGACCGGTCGACGGCGACCGTAGGGAGCACCGATCACGATGACGCTGCTCGGGCCATTGTTTGCGCCAGACGTGATTCGCGCCGTGTTCTCGGATCGTGCCTGCCTTCAGGGCATGCTGGACTTCGAGGCGGCGCTCGCACGGGCCGAGGCAAAGACCGGGATCATTCCTCCGGCCGCGGCGCCGGCCATTGCCGCTCACTGCAAGGCGGAGATGATCGATGCCGTGGCTATCGCCAAGGCGGCGCCCAACGGCGGCAATCTGGCAATCCCACTGGTCAAGCAGCTCACAGCGCTGGTCGCCAAGGTCGATCCCGAAGCGGCGCGTTTCGTCCATTGGGGGGCGACGAGCCAGGACGTGATCGACACCGGCCTGGTCCTGCAGCTGAAGGCGGCGCTGCCACTGTTCGAAGCGGACCTCAAGCGGCTGAGCGACGCGCTGGCCGCGCTCGCCACAAAGCACAAAGACACCACGCTGGTCGGTCGCACCTGGCTGCAGCAGGCGCTGCCCGTGACGTTCGGGCTCAAGGCCGCCGGCTGGCTCGACGGTGTCGAGCGCCACCGATCGAGGCTGGCCGAGATGAAAGCCCGGCTGCTCGCGCTCCAGTTCGGCGGCGCGGCCGGGACCCTTGCAGCACTTGGACCCAAAGGACTCGAGGTGGCACAGGCGCTGGCCGATGACTTGAACCTGTCGCTGCCGGATGTGCCGTGGCATGGGCAGCGCGACCGCTTCGCGGAAGCCGCGACGACGTTCGGATTGATCGTCGGGTCGCTCGCCAAGATGGCCCGCGACGTGTCGCTGATGATGCAGACCGAGATCGGCGAAGTGCTGGAGCCGAGCGGTGAGGGGCGCGGCGGCTCCTCGACCATGCCGCACAAGCGCAATCCCGTCGCCTGTGCCTCGGTGCTGGCGGCGGGGTCGCGCGCTGCCGGTCTGGTCGCGACGATGCTCGGCGCCATGGCGCCGGAGCACGAGCGCGGGCTGGGGGGCTGGCAGGCGGAATGGGTGGTGCTGCCGGAGCTTGCTGTGCTGGCGGGCGGTGCGGCGCGCACGATGGCTGAGACGATGGAAGGGCTCGAGATCAACGCCGGCCGCATGGCCGAGAATCTCGGCCGCACCAAGGGACTGATTCTCGCCGAGGCGGTGCAGATGGCGCTGGGCGCCAAACTCGGCCGTCAAGAGGCCCACCAGCTGATCGAAAAGGCGAGCCGCCAGGCGGTGGCCGAGGACCGGAGTCTCCGTGATGTGCTTGCCGCGGACGCCGAGGTGACGAAGCATCTGCCGCAGTCCGCTCTCGACCGTCTGTTCGATCCGCGACACTATCTCGGCCAGGCGGGTGCTATGGTCGAGCGCGTTCTTGCTGCAAAAAAGTAACGAAGGAGGAAAACCCGTGCCGCACGTCCAGTCCGATGGAGCCAAGATCAATTATCGCTTCGACGGCGATGCCAGCAAGCCGGTCCTGGTGCTCTCGAACTCGCTCGGCACCAACTACACGATGTGGGACGATCAGGTCCCGGCCTTCACCCAGCACTTCTACGTGCTGCGCTATGACCAGCGCGGCCACGGCGGTTCCGATGTGACGCCGGGTCCGTACAGCATCGAGCGTCTGGGCAAGGACGTGGTCAATCTGCTCGACGGCCTCAAGATCGAGAAAGCCAATTTCCTCGGCCTGTCGATGGGCGGCATGACGGGCATGTGGCTCGGCTACAGCGCCGGCAAGCGTTTCGACAAGCTCGTGCTCAGCAATACCTCCGGCCATACGACGATGCCGGAGGCCTGGACCCAGCGCATCGAGAGCGTCAAGAAGAACGGCATGGAGGCGCTGGCTGCCACCCTGCCAGACCGCTGGTTCACCGAGGGGTTTCGCAAGTCCAACCCGCAGGCTGTGCAGCGCATCTGCGCACTCGCAGCCAAGACCGATGCCGCCGGCTACATCGCCTGCTGCGAGGCGATCCGCGAGATGAACCAGCATGACAGGCTGAGCGGGATCACCAATCCGACGCTCGTGATCGCTGGTGTCAGCGATCCCGCCACGCCGCCGGCGGCCGGTAAGGCCGTCGCCGACCGCATCAAGGGCAGCAAGTACGTCGAGGTGCCGGCGGCGCACCTCGCCAATGTCGAGCTCGGTGAGCGCTACACGAAGATCGCCCTCGATTTTCTCGCTGGAGGCCCGTGATGGACGATCGGGAGCGCTACGATAAGGGCATGAAAGTGCGGCGCGCCGTGCTTGGCGATGCCCACGTCGACCGCTCGCTGCAGAAGCGCACGACGTTCAACGAGGAGTTTCAGGATCTCATCACCCGCTATGCCTGGGGCGAAATCTGGACGCGGGACAATCTGCCGCGGCGCGAGCGCAGCCTGATCGTTCTGGCGCTGATGATCGCGCTCAACCGCGCCGACGAATTCAAGATGCATGTCCGCGCGGCCTTTAACAACGGCTTGACCAGAGACGATATCAAGGAAGTCATCCTGCAATGCGCCATCTACGTCGGAGTGCCGGCGGCGAACAGCGCATTCCACCAGGCCGAAGAGGTCTTTGCCGCGATGGAGAAAAGCTGATGCGCTGGTTGCTGGCTCTCGTTCTGATCGCACTGGCCGTTCCGGCCTCCACCCGGACTGAAGCGCAGACCTATCCGCAACGTCCCGTGCGTCTGGTGCTCGGGTTTGGCCCCGGTGGCGTCGCCGACATCGTCGCGCGCACCGTGGCCCCCAAGCTGACCGACGCGCTTGGCCAGCAGGTCGTCGTCGAGAACCGCCCGAGCGCGGGCGGTATCGTTGCCGCCGATGCGGTGGCCAAAGCCGAGCCCGACGGCCACACCTTGCTGCTGATCAGCGGCGGCAATGCTGTGAGTTCGTCGCTCTACAAGTCGCTGAGCTACGATCCGGTCAATGATTTCGCCATGGTGTCGAGCCTCGGGTTCTTCGACCTTGCTATCGTCGTCGACCCAACTTCCCCGATCCAAACACTCAGGGACTTGATCCAGGTTGCCAAGGACAAGCCCGGCACGATCAATCTCGGCACGATCGGCATCGGCAGCACGCAGCACCTCTCGGGCGAACTGTTTCGCAGCCTGGCTGGCGTCAACATCGTGGTCGTCAACTACCGCGCGACCCCGGCGGTGATGCTGGCCCTCAAGGGCGGGGAGATCCAGGCGGCAGTCGAGTTCCTCGCTCCGCTCGCCGGCCAGATCAAGCAGGGGGCCGTGCGCGCCCTCGGTGCGACCAACACCAAGCGCTCGCCCCTGCTGCCGGACGTGCCGACGGTCATCGAAAGCGGACTTGCGGGCTACGAGGCGACGTCGTGGAATGGCGTTGCCGCACCCGCCAAGACACCTGCTGCGGTGATCCAGAGACTCAATCGGGAGTTGGTGAAGATTGTGGATATGCCGGACGTGAAGGCGAGACTCCTGGAGCTTGGCGTCGAAGCGCGCGGCAGTACACCCGAATGGCTGCGCGACTATTTCCGCGCCGAATCCGACAAGTGGGGCCGGGTGATTGCCCAGGCCGGCATCGAAAAACAGTGAAGACCTGTCAACCACCGGTCGCCAACCCGCGCAAGCCACGCTACACGCCGCCGCCGGGAGCCTGCGACGCGCATTGCCATGTCTTTGGCCCGGCCGACCTGTTCCCCTACGCGCCGGGGCGCAGCTATACGCCACCCGATGCCGGCAAGGAGCGGCTGCGCGCCCTGCACGATCATCTGGGCATCGAGCGCGCTGTCATCGTCCACCCGAACTGCCACGGCACCGATATGGCCGTGACGCTCGACGCCATCGCGACCAGCGGCGGTCGCTATAAGGGTGTGGCGGTGGTCGATGGCGCGGTTACCGACAAGCAACTCGAGGCCCTCGATAAGGGCGGTATCCGCGGAATTCGCTTCAACTTCGTCGCGCATCTCGGCGGTGTGCCGGACCTCGAGGTCTTCGACACGATGCTCGAGCGCATCGCACCGTTTGGATGGCACGTGGTACTGCATCTCGATGCGCAGGACGTGCCGGAGCATGCGGCGCGCATCGCGCGCATCAAGGTCCCCTTCGTCATCGACCATATGGGCCGCGTGCAGGCCAAGAACGGACTCGATCAGAAGCCGTTCCAGACACTGCTGGAACTGATGAAGAACCCCAACGCCTGGGTGAAGATCTGCGGGCCGGAGCGCTGCTCCTCGTTGGGCCCACCGTTCCGCGACGCGATCCCATTCGCCCAGCGGGTGGTCGAGGCGGCTCCCGATCGCATCCTGTGGGGTACGGATTTTCCGCATCCCAACATCGCCGGCACGATGCCGGACGATGGCGACCTCGTCGATCTTTTTGCCGAAGCCGTCACCGACGAGAGTCTGCGTCGACGCATTCTCGTCGACAACCCGCAGCGTCTCTACGGATTCACCGCCTGAGGCATCTCCATGAGCACCAGTTTCACCTTTATCGGCTTCGGCGAAGCCGGCCAGCACATCGCCCGCGGCCTCAAAGCCTCTGGGGCGGGACCGATCCGCTGCTACGACATCCTCTTCGACAAGGGCGGCGCGGGCGCTGAGCGCATCCGTAGCCGCGCGACCGAGATCGGTGTGACCGCCTGCGCCACCAGTGCCGAAGCGGTGAAGAGCAGCACCGTGGTCATCGCCGCGGTAACCGCCTCGTCGGCGCAGGCCGCCGCCACTACGGCCGCCCCAGCGCTGACGGCTGGCCAGACCTACATGGACATCAACTCGTGCTCGCCGGCGGCGAAGCGCTTGGCCGCTGCGGCTGTCGAGGGTGTGGGCGCCGCATTCGTCGAGGCCGCGGTGATGGAATCCGTGCCGCCGCATGGGCATAAGGTGCCGATGCTGCTGGCCGGGGCCCGTGCTGCGTCTCTGGCCGATACCCTCAAGCCGTTCGGCATGCGGGTCGAGGCGGTCGGTGACAAAGTGGGCGAAGCATCGTCGATCAAGCTGCTGCGAAGCATCCTGATCAAAGGACTGGAATCCCTGATGCTGGAATCGCTCTACGTCGCCTCCAACCTCGGCGTGGCTGACCGGGTCCTCGCCTCGATGAAGCAGACCTATCCCGAGATGGACTGGCCGAAGGTTGCCGACTATCTCATCGGCCGTACTGCGGTCCACGGCGTTCGTCGTGAGGCGGAAATGCGCGAGGCCGCGCGCATGCTGCGCGATGTCGGCCTGGAGCCGATGATGGCCGAGGCGACCGCCAACCGCATCGGCTGGTGCGCCAAGACCCTCGCCGGCCACCAGTGGGAAAAGGGCCTGCCAAGTGCCGCCGACGTGTTCGAGGCGCTCAACGGCCGGGTTTCCAAGCGCCCGGCCGCCTGACTTCCTAGCTTGCGCTTCCAGGCAGGAGCTTGCGCTGCACGCGCCCGTCGAAACGGGCCACGTTGACCACGACGCGCTGGTGCGTGCCGTCACCGATCGGCTCGCGCTCGTCCTGGGCTGCGACCCTGAAGGTGATGGTGCGGCCGTCGACGGCGATAAGCTCGGCCGTCGCCTGCACACGCATGCCGACGGGTGTTGCGGCAAAATGGCGTACGTCGAGATGGATACCGAGGCTCTGATGCCCAGGTGGCAGCAGGTGCTCGACAGTGGCCAGCGCCGCGGCTTCGATGACGTTGATCAGCACGGGCGTCGCCAGGACCGCCACCATGCCGCTGCCTACCCGTGGGGCGGTGTGCTCGGCGCCGACCACGAGATCGGCCGAGCCGATGAGGCCGGGTTTGAGATGCGAGAGTTCGATCATGCCGGCACTATAGCCGGCCGATTTGGCGCCCGACAGCCTGACGCGCTTTATCGTTTCTCCGGCGGGCTCGGGACGGTAGGTTAGGGCTCGCTAAGGGAGACGCGCAGCACCTATGGATGACACCAAGAACAAGCCGCCGATCGGCATGGCCCGCCAGCTCGTCAGCTATGGCGACAAGGCTTTCTCGCTCTACATGCGCCGCTCCTTCGCCAGCTCGATGGGCTATTCCCGCGAGATGCTGGCCAAGCCGGTTGTTGGCATTGCCAACTCGGCTAGCGGCTTCAACAACTGTCATCGCCACTTTCCGGAGCTACTCGAGGCGGTGAAGCGCGGCGTGCTTGCCGCTGGCGGCCTGCCGATCGACTTCCCGACCGTTTCGCTCGGCGAGGCATTCCTCAACCCGACCAGCCTGATGTTCCGCAACCTGATGGCCATGGACGTCGAGGAGATGGTCCGCGCCCAGCCGATGGATTCGGTCGTGCTGATGGGCGGCTGCGACAAGACCGTGCCGGCGCAGCTTATGGGCGCGGTCTCGGCCAACGTGCCGGCGATCTATCTCGTCGGCGGGCCGATGATGACCGGCCGGCACAAGGGCGAGCGGCTGGGAGCCTGCACCGACTGCCGGCGCTTCTGGGCCAGCTATCGCGCCGGCAAGGTCGGTGACGCCGAGATCCAGCAGGTCGAAGGCCGGCTGGCGACGACCGCCGGCACCTGCGCCGTGATGGGCACTGCGAGCACCATGGCGTGCATCACCGAGACCCTGGGCATCATGCTGCCAGGGACGGCTGCCATTCCGGCGGTCCATGCCGATCGGCTGCGCGCCGCCGAGGCGACCGGCGCCGCGGCCGTGCGGCTGGCACAGACCCGGATCACCCCGGAGCGGATCATTACGCGGAAATCGGTCGAAAACGCCATTCGCGTGCTGATGGCGCTGGGCGGCTCGACCAATGCAGTCATACATCTGACGGCCATCGCCGGTCGCGCCGGCATCGACGTTCCGCTGGCCTGGCTGAACGAGCTCAGCGACACCACGCCGGTGTTGGTCAACCTCAAGCCGACTGGCACCAATTACATGGAGGATTTCTACGCAGCCGGCGGTATGAGCGGTGTGCTGCGTGAGCTCAAGCCGCTCCTGCATCTCGACTGCCTGACGGTAACCGGCGAGACGCTGGGCGAGCGGATGGAGGCCGATGCCGATGCGTTCATCGACCCGGCGGTCATCCGCTCGGCCAAGGACCCGATCGAACCGGTCGGCGGCCTCGTCGCGCTATTCGGGACGCTCGCCCCGCAGGGCGCCATCTTCAAACGCTCGGCTGCCGACAAGGCCCTGTTCGAGACCGAGGGGCGGGCCGTGGTCTTCAGCTCGCTCGACGACCTCGCCGCGCGTATCGACGATCCCAATCTCGACGTCAACGCCAACGATATCCTGGTGCTGCAGAACGCCGGTCCGATCAGCGGGACCGGCATGCCGGAAGCCGGCTATCTGCCGATTCCCGGCAAGCTGGCGCGCGCAGGGGTCAAGGACATGGTCCGCATTTCCGACGCGCGGATGAGCGGCACGGCCTTTGGTTCGATTGTCCTGCACGTGACGCCGGAAGCGGCGGCCGGTGGGCCGCTGGCGCTGGTCCACAACGGCGACCGCATCCGGCTCAGCATCAAGGAGCGCAAGCTCGACCTGCTGGTCGACGCAGCGGAGCTCGAGCGCCGGCGCGCCGCATGGGAACTGCAGGCCAAGCAGAGGCCGCAACCGCAGCGCGGCTACGCGCAGCTCTATCAGAAGCATGTACTGCAGGCCGACAAGGGCTGCGATTTCGACTTCCTGCGCGCCGTCGCCCGTTAGGAAAGTCATGACCGACTTGCTTCTCCAAGCTGACGATCTTCATACCTACTACGGGTCCAGCCATATCCTGCGTGGGATCAACTTGAAGATTCGGCGCGGCGAGGCAATCAGCCTGATGGGCCGGAATGGCATGGGCAAGACGACCACGTTGCGCAGCCTCGTCGGCCTGACGGCGCCGCGGCGCGGCAGAGTCGCGCTGTGTGGCCGGGAGATCACCGGTCGCCCGCCGCACGAGGTGGCGCGGCTCGGCATCGCGCTGGTGCCGGAGGGGCGGGGCATCTTCCCCAATCTCAGGGTGCGCGAGCAGCTGGTTATGGCGGCGCGGGCCGGCACCGGCGGGCGGCGCGACTGGACGCTGCCGCGGGTGATCGAGTTGTTTCCTCGCTTGGCCGAGCGCGCCGACAATTACGGCAACCAGCTCTCCGGCGGCGAGCAGCAGATGCTGACCATAGGCCGCGCGCTGATGACCAATCCCGATCTGCTGATGCTCGATGAGGCGACCGAGGGGCTTGCCCCCCTGATGCGCAGGGAAATCTGGCGGGTCATCCAGCTGATCAAGGCGGCCGGCATCGCCACGATCATCGTCGACAAGGATATCAAGGCGCTGAGCGCGGTCAGTGACCGCAGCATGATCATCGCCAAGGGCCGCATCGTCTTCGAAGGCATGACGGCCGATCTTGCCGCTCAGCCCGACATCACCGCGAAGTATCTCGGCGTCTGAAACGAAAACGGCGGCCGGAAAACCCGGCCGCCGCACTTGTTCGTGTCGCCCTATTCGCCGCCGCCGGCTTCGAAGCCCGCGGCCTTGAGCGCGCCGAGACGCGCCGTCTGCCAATGCTTGGCGAAGGCCGCTTCATCGGACGGAGCACCCCCGCCGGCGGCTGTCCACGCCTGGGCCAGCGTATCCTGGCGCTTAATCAGACGGTCGTTATGCGCCTGGTATTCGGGCTTCCAGGCGCCGATCTCCTTATAGTAGCGGATCGCACCCTCATGAAAGGGCACGACCCAGTCGAAGATCTGGCGCTTGAGTTCCCAGCCATTGTTGCCCGGTGCCGCGTCCTTGTAGTCGTCGTAGTAGGCGACCATCGCTTTGGTCATGTTGTAGACCAGGTCCGCGTTCTGTTTCTCATAGCTGATCAGGATCGGATAGGGGTAGGTCGCGGCCTCGACCGGGTTTGCTTTCGACATGCCGGCCCCCTCGGTGCCCATGAACGGGACGAAGAACGGCGCGATCTTCTTCACCCGCTCCCAACCGGCTTTGTCCTTGTGGTCCATGGTCGGATATTGGATGCCGCGCCCGGACGAGGCGAGCTGATAGAGCGGCCCGGAGATCGACGAGGCGAAGGCGGCGTCAACCTGGTTGTTGATCATCGCGGTCATGGCGGCGCCGAAACCCCCGAACTCGACCTTCTGCACGTCGTTCCAGGTCAGATTGGCAAAGGCGAGCAGGGCGGTGATGTTCTGATTGAGCGACGGCGCGCCGACCACCCAGGCCACGCGCTTACCTTTGAGGTCGGCCATCGTCTTGATGCCGGCATCCTTGGCCGTGGTGATGGTGAGCAAGGCGTCCGAGTTGTTGAGGATCAGCATGCGCAGCTTCTGCGGGCCCCACTCCTTGGCGCCGAAATCGTCGAGCCCTTCCTGCGCGAGATACGAGCCGCCGACGCCGTTGGCCGAGAAATGGACCTTGTCCTCGCGCAAGGGCAGGTTGCGCGAGACGTCGTTCTTGCCGGGCAGGACGCGCAGATTGACCTTGGCCTTGTTCTTGAGCGCGTTGCCGATGGCGACGGCCTGATTGTAACCGCCGGAGCCGACATCGTAGGCCGTCCAGGCCACCGTTTCCGGCAGCTTGATGTCCTGCGCCGTTGCCGGGACGGCAATGGCCAGCGCGCCGCACAGGGCGAGCGGCAATCCGAGTTTGAGCCGTGTTGTGTTCATGGTTCCTCCTCCTCGATGAATGGACTATTCCGCGGATGGGGCGATGGCCGCGGCCGGGCGCTGCGATCTCATAAGCAATATGGCGCCGGCGGCGAGCGCGACAGCCAGGCCGATCAGTTCCCATTGATTGAGGCCTGGAACCTGGTTTTCCGGCAGGGCGAAGGCGATGCCCGAGACGCCCATCAGCAGACGTGCGGTCCAGCCGGCGGGCGTTGAATCCGTGGCGCCGACGCCAAGGAGATAGCCTTGCAGGGCGGCGCCGATCAGCAGCACGCCAATGAAGGCCGTCGCCGTGACGATGATGATCTCCTCCGGCGACCCGCGCAGGATGAGCGCGGGATTGAGGACGAAGAAGAACGGCACGAAATACATCGTGCTGCCCATGCGCATCGATTCCACGCCGATCGACATCTGGCTGGCGCGCGCGATGGGCGCGGCGGCGAAGCAGGCCAGCGCCACCGGCGGCGTGATGAACGACACCATGCCCCAGTACATGATGAACAGGTGCACTGCGAGCGGGTCCATGCCCGCCTTGACCAGCGGCGGAGCGAGGATGATGGCAAGGAAGATGTAACAGGCGGTGACGGTGAGCCCGAGGCCGAAGATGAAGCTGGTGACGGCGCCCATCAGCAGCAGCATCAGCGGCGCGTTGCCGGCCATGTAGACGAGGTCGTTGACCAGCGTGCCGGCCAGCCCGGTCACCGAGAAGGCGCCGATGATGAAGCCGGCGCCGGCGAGGATGGCGACGAGTTCGCCGAGGCCTCGGCCGGTCGCGGCAAGGAACTCGACGAAGCGTGCGGCGCTCATGCGCTGGTCCGGCTTGAGCTGATTGATCATCAGCATCACCGCCGTCGCGCAGTAGGGCGCCAGCGCCTCGTTGCTTTCCTCGAGCATGAAATAGATGAGCACGGCGAAAACGACGATATACGGCCAGCCGTCGCGGATCGTGGCGGCGAAGCGAGGCAGCTCGCCCGCCGTCAGGCCGCGGAGGTTGCGGCGGGCGGCGTAGGCGTCGATCTGCACCATCAGGCCAAAATAGAACAGGACCGCGGGAATGGTCGCCGCGAGCGCGATCTCGCCGTACGGCAGGCCGAGGAACGACGCCATGATGAACGCGGTGGAGCCCATTACCGGCGGCATGATCGTGGCACCGGTCGAGGCGACAGATTCCACCGCGCCGGCATAGGTCGCCGAGAAGCCGGTGCGCTTCATCGCCGGGATGGTGATCACGCCGCTGGAGATCACGTTGGAGATGACGCTGCCGCTGATCGAGCCCTGCAGCGCGCTCGACACCACGCCGACCTGCGCGGCGCCGCCGCGGATTTTGCCCACCATCGCGAAGGCTATGTCGTTGAAGAACCTGCCGGCCCCCGTGTAGTTGAGCGCCACGCCGAAGACGATGAAGCCGACAACCAGTTCTCCGAACGCCTTGAGCGGAATACCGAAGGCGCTTTCGGCACTGACCACGTGATAGGCGATGGTGTCGGGCAGGGTTTGGCCGATGCCCGAGAGGGGCCCCGGCATCTTGTCGGCAACGACGGGATAGAGCGCGACGATGAGCACGATGATGGCCAGAAGCCCACCGCCGGTACGACGCACGGCCTCCGTGATCAGCAGCAGCAGGACCGCACTGATGGCGATCGCGATCTTTGGGGCGCCGTATTCCCAGCCCTGAGCGAGGATGCGCTCGGCGTTCCACGCGAAATAGAGACCCGCCGCTAGAGCGACCAGCGCCCCAAGCAGGTCAAGCCACGGCAGGCGCGCCTCGCGGGCCGACTGGTTGAGCGGATAGGCGAGGAAGACGAGCGGCAGGATCAACGCCGCGAGGAGATACAGGTAGCGGTTCTCGATTAGCGTGACCCTGGCAAAGAAGCCGAGATTGAGGAGCTGGTTCAGAACGATGAGATTGGCCAGAACCGTCAGGGCGACGAAGAGCCAGAGCAGCGGCCCGCGCAGGTCGCGATAAGGCAGCACCTCGACCATCTGTTGATCGAGATCCGAGCCGTGCGCCGGAGCGGGATCCGAGCCTGGCGCCATGAAGGGCGACGTCTCCCTGAGCGTTCTTGTCTTGCCGAGCCTGTTTCGCTATGCGAAATTCAGTTCCGCAGTATTGACGGGCAGGTTAGGCCGCCTCTAGGATTTTGTAAACCGCCCCCCGGGCCCCGAATGATCGCCGTTCCGCAACATCGCCGCCGTGCCGTGCGCCCCTCGCTGGATGTCGAAACGGCCCGCGACCTAAACTCCGGCAAGATCGCCAAGGACCGGCAGTTCGTGACGGCGCTGGCGCGGGGCCTCGAAATCCTGCGCGCTTTCGTCCCCAATGATGGGCCGCTCGGCAATCAGGAGATCGCGCAGCGCACGGGCCTGCCCAAGCCGACGGTCTCGCGTCTGACCCACACGCTCACGCGCCTAGGTTACCTCAATTATCTCGATCGGCTGGAGAAGTACCAGCTCGGCACCGCGGTGCTGTCGCTGGGTTACGCTGTGCTGGCCAATCTCGGCATCCGCATGATCGCTCGACCGTTCATGCAGGAGCTGGCGGATTATGGCGGAGCCTCGGTATCGCTGGGCAGCCGCGACCGGTTGAACATGGTCTATATCGAGCATTGTCGGCCGGATACCCCGATCACCCTGCGTCTCGATCTCGGTTCCCGTATTCCGCTGGCCACGACGGCCATGGGCCGTGCCCTGCTCGCGGCTCTGCCGGGTGACGAGCGCACCTACCTGATGGAGCACATCGCCGCGGCCGACCCGAAGCAATGGCCGCGGGTGCGCGCCGGCATCGAGCAGGCGCTGCAGGATTACCGGACGCTCGGCTTCACCCTGTCGGCGGGCGATTGGCAGCCGGATGTGCACGCCGTGGGCGTGGCGCTGAAGCCGGCGGATGGATCGCCGATGCTGGCGCTCAATTGCGGCGGCCCGGCGTTCCTGTACGACCGAAAGCGGTTGATGAACGACCTCGGGCCGCGGCTGGTCAACCTCGTGCGTAATGTCGAGGCGTCGGTCGGCCGACAATAGGGCATCGGAAGAGAAACGTGGGGAAGCCGGGGGCGGGAGGAAGCAGCGATGGCAATGGATGCTGAGACCTTTGGTCAGCTGCTCGACACGGTCGAGCGTTTCGTGCGCGAGAAGCTCGTTCCCGCCGAGGCGAAGATCGCCGACGAGGACCGGGTGCCTGAGGAGATCCGTCAGGGCATGCGCGAGCTCGGCCTGTTCGGCCTCACCGTGCCGCCGGAATACGGCGGCGTCGGGCTGACCACGACCGAGGAGGTGCAGCTTTTCTTCATCCTTGGCCAGACCTCGCCGGCCATCCGCTCGATCATGGGCACCAATAACGGCATCGGCTCGCAGGGCATCGTGCTCGACGGCACGGAGGAGCAGAAACAGAAGTACCTGCCGAAACTCGCTTCCGGCGAGATGATCGGCTCCTTCGCCCTCACCGAACCGGAGGCCGGCTCGGACGCCGCCAGTCTCAAGACCAGCGCCCGGCGCGACGGCAACGGCTACATCCTGAACGGCACGAAGCGCTTCATCACCAACGCCCCGCATGCCGGGCTGTTCACCGTGATGGCCCGCACCGATCCGTCGAAGCCGGGGGCGGACGGCATCTCGGCTTTCCTGGTTGAGGCGGGGACCAAGGGCCTGACCATCGGCAAGATCGATAAGAAGATGGGGCAGAAGGGCGCTCACACCGCCGACGTGATCTTCGAGGACTGCAAGGTGCCGGGCGAGGCGCTGCTCGGCGGCAAGGAAGGGCTGGGCTTCAAGACGGCGATGAAGGTGCTCGATCGGGGGCGGCTCAGCATCGCCTCGGTCTGTGTCGGCGTGGCCGAGCGGCTGATCCGCGACAGCGTCAACTACGCTCTGGAGCGCAAGCAGTTCGGCAAGCCGATCGCCGACTTCCAGCTTATCCAGGCAATGCTCGCGGACAGCCAGACCGAATGCTACGCGGCGCGATCGATGGTCATGGACGCCGCGGTAAAGCGCGACGCCGGCCGGAATGTCAGCATGGAAGCGTCGTGCTGCAAGTACTACGCGAGCGAGATGGTCGGCCGGGTCGCCGATCGCGCGGTGCAGATCTACGGTGGGGCGGGATACATCGCCGATTACGGGGTTGAGCGGTTCTATCGCGATGTCCGGCTGTTCCGGCTGTACGAGGGGACGAGCCAGATCCAGCAGCTGGTCATCGCCCGCCATATGCTGCGCGAGGCGTCGCGCGCATGACCGTCACGGCGGCAAACCTCGACGCTATCCTCGCGTCGTTGCCGCCGCGTCTGTCGCATATCGTGCGGCCGTGGGCCGAGCGCGAGCCCGACCGCCTTGCCCTGGTCGAGGGCGAACGGCGCTGGAGCTACGGGACTCTGCTCAGCACGATCCAGCAGACGGCGGAACGCCTGCGCGGCCTGGGCGTACGGCCCGGTGACCGGGTGATGGCCGTCGGCGAGAACGGTCTGGTGGTTGCCGCGCTGATCCTCGCGGCGGCGGAAATGGACGCCTGGGCGGTCATCGTCAACGCCCGGCTGTCGGCGCGCGAGATCGACGAAATCGCGGCGCATGCCCGGCCGCGGCGGATGTTTTTTGCCGTCTCGTCGCCGGAGGCCCAGGCGCATGCCGCGCGGCGGCAAGCCCAGGCGATCGATCTTGGCATCGGCGCGGTCGCCCTAGCGCCGCTCGATGAGGCGTCATTGCCCGAGCCGGTGCGTACTGAGGGCAAGGAGCAGGCCGCCGTTCTCCTTTACACCTCGGGCACCACTGGCCAGCCCAAGGGGGTGATGCTCAGCCATCGTAGCCTCCTCTACATCGCCGCCGTGTCGGGGGGGCTGCGCCGTCTGTCGACGGCCGACCGCTGCTATGGCGTGCTGCCGCTGGCCCATGTCTTCGGTCTGGCGTCGGTGTTTCTCGGCTCGCTTTATCACGGGGCCGCGCTCTTTCTCGCGCCGCGCTTCGATCCAGCGGCAATTGTGACGGCGCTCGAACAGGACCGGCTGACCGTAATCCAAGGCGTGCCGGCTATGTACGCGCGCTTCCTCGCCTATCTGAAGCAGCGCGGGATCACGCAGGTGGCGCATCCGGCGTTGCGCTTTCTCTCGTCGGGCGGGGCGTCGCTCGACGTCGCGCTCAAGGCGGCGGTCGAGAGGTTGTTCGGCTTGCCGCTCTACAACGGTTACGGGCTGACGGAGTGCGCGCCGACGATTTCGCAGACCCTGATGGACACTCCTCGCAGGGACGACTCTGTTGGCGTTCTCCTGCCCGGTGTCGTGGCAAAACTGGGAGGAGACCCGGCCTCCGACGGTATAGGCGAACTCTGCGTCAAGGGGCCCGGCCTGATGCTCGGTTACTACAAGGCACCCGAGGCGACGGCGGCGACGATGACCGAGGATGGCTGGTTCCGCACCGGCGATCTGGCACGTTTCGACGGTGATCATTTGTTCATCGTGGGGCGCTGCAAGGAGCTAATCATCCGGTCGGGGTTCAATGTCTATCCCGCGGAAATCGAAGCGGTCTTGAACGCGCATCCCGACGTCACTCAATCGGCGGTCGTTGGGCGGGCCGTGCCTGGTAACGAGGAAATCGTGGCCTTTGTCCAGCCAGTACCGGGGCGCCGCCTGACAGTGACGGAGCTGAGGGCCTTCGCGGACGAGCGCCTCTCGCCCTACAAGCGGCCCCAGGAGTTCGTCATCCTGGGGACGCTTCCCGCCAGTGCCACGGGCAAGATCCTCAAACATCGGCTGGCGGAGAGTGCCGCCCATCCGCACGCCAAGCAGGCCCTTAAAGCCTAAATATTAGGCACTAGGCCGCCCAAAATACTGCCTATTTTCGCGCCGTTCTGATTCAAAGCGTGGCAGAGCATCGCTTTGTGCGTTGCAACTACTTGGCATGACTCTCGCTTTAGCAGGCTTGGGCCCCAGCACATTCAGGGAGTGGGTCCACATCCCGGGGAAGCTCAAGGAGATATGCTCGTGTCAAAACTCAATCTGTCGCGGATTTTGGGCGCGGCGACGGTCGCGGCGGGTATCGCCGTCACCCTGCCAGCGCTCGCGCAGCAGCCGCCGATCAAGGTCGGCGTCCTGCACTCGCTGTCCGGCACCATGGCCATCAGCGAAACCACCCTCAAGGACACTGTCCTGATGATGGTGGATGACCTCAACAAGAAGGGTGGGCTGCTCGGCCGCAAGGTCGAGGCGGTGGTCGTAGACCCGGCCTCCAACTGGCCGCTCTTCGCCGAGAAGGCGCGCGAACTGATCTCGAAGGAGAAGGTCGACGTCGTGTTCGGCTGCTGGACCTCGGTGTCCCGCAAGTCTGTGCTGCCGGTGTTCGAGGAGCTCAACAGCCTCCTCTTTTACCCCGTGCAGTACGAAGGTGAGGAAAGCTCGCGCAACGTGTTCTACACGGGTGCAGCCCCCAACCAGCAGGCCATTCCCGCCG
>Ga0196963_10001144_pt1 | contig 19357 bp, 14 predicted proteins | sample S1_5metaG_FD_148600 | JGI IMG/M metagenome (GOLD analysis project Ga0196963, IMG submission 148600) | Soil microbial communities from Anza Borrego desert, Southern California, United States - S1_5 | ecosystem: Environmental > Terrestrial > Soil > Desert | place: USA: California | collected... | reverse complement strand
TTAGCCATGGCCGGCGGCGCACAGGACACCCCGGTCGTGTCGCTCAGCGAGGCACCAGGCGCGAACCTGGTCGTCACGCCCCGCGGCGAGCGCCACATCACGGATGTGCTGAACAGCGTCGCCAGGATGGGGCGCTGACCCGTTTCCGGTTCGGGGATTTAGGATGCCGGTCTGAGGCAATTCCACCCCGAGGCCGTCATGGACGCCGCTCCGCCCCGCCACATGGCGAACCCGACCATCGACTGGAACATCCCGGACTACTGGGGCCGGCCGGCATCCCCGGACAGCGAAGCCGAGGGGGCGGCCCGGGACTGCTTCGACCTCATCATCTACAGCCTGACGCTGGCCGGGAAGGTCGATCCTGATGAGCGCTGCATCGTCGAGGCCTCGATCGTCGGCGCCCAGCCCGAGGGCTTCTCGACCGGGCTGCGCGCGTTCCTGCGCGAGGCCGCGCCGTCAGGATCACGCGTGGACCCTGTCCGCCCGGAGCATGCCGCCCGGCATCTGCTCGAAGCGGTGGACCTGCTGCACGAGGCCGAGCCGGCGACCGCCATGATGATCGCCGACCGCCTGGCATCCTGGGAAGGCACCATGGGCGGGGGAGCGCATGCCGCCGGCATGCGCGCCTACCGGCTGCTGGCTGAGGCCTGCATCAGCGAGGCTGGCCAGGCTGCCGTCGACGACGCCGAGATCGACGAGAGCCCGTCCCCCTGATCGTATTGCCAGTGCGCGGAGATCCATGCCGAGGATGAGTCCGACATGGATCGGGGCCCTCGCCGGCCTGATCCGGCAGTCGGCCTGCCGGGCATCGCGCCGAAATCCAGCCCGCATCCCTCTGGGAGGCGCCCCGGCCGGGGCTCGCCGAAGGGGTCTGGAATCGCAGGGGAAGATTGATCCTGGGCAGCCTGCGGCCGGTCAGGATCACTTCCGACGGCTGCCGCTCAGCGTGAGTGGCACCTTGTAGGTGTCGCGGGCGTCGATCCATTCGCCATCTCCCATGATCCAGCTCCAGACCGGCGACCTCGAAGTGGGGCGCGGCCTTGGCCTTCTGGTGCAGCACAAGGCCAAGCTCCGGAGGATCGCAGCGGCGCTGGTCCAGTCTTAGGACGTCCAGTTTCGGCACGTCCATCGGAAGCTGTTCGACTGGAAACAGGCTCCGGCGGATGCCGTACAGCTCGTCCGCCCCATCTTCCCGGTCCTTCCTATTCCGCCGCGGCCCGGCCGGCCCGCGCGGCCCGGAGCAGCGGCCGCTCGGGCGTGCCGGGCTCCACCACGCCGCCTGTCCATTCGCCACGCATGAACTTGCGCACCACGGTGGCACCGATGTTCTCCCAGGGCAGCAGGCTGAACTCGGCCGGCGCGATCCGCCGAACCTCCGTGCCGATCTCCCGGGCCCCGTCGCGCGAGGAGAGGTCGACGCAGCCCGGTTCGCCGATGATGATGAGGCGGGCCGCCTGGCTGCGTGACAGGCATGCCAGCTCGTCCAACTGGCTGCGGTGACGCGGCGCCGCGTCGTAGATCAGGATCGGCTGGATGTTGCTGCTTCCCAGCCCCTGCATGATGCTGTCCGGCTTCATCAGGTCCGCCCTGACGATGTTCGGCCAGAGCGGCGAGGAGAGGCGGGCCAGCGCCGTGATCTGCTCCGGCAGGCCGGCGCGCCGGTCCGGGCGGTCGGGCGTCCAGTTCGTGCTGAGGAACAGCGCCTCCGGCGTGTCCTTGGGGATGGGCAGCATGGCCCGGACCATGGGATCGTGGATCAGGTCCATCAGGTGGCGCCAGTGCGGTCCCCAGACCACCGGCGCCGCCAGCGGCACATGATGGTTGCAGTGCTGGCGGCCGCCCTCCAGCCGGACGTGGAAGGGGGAACGCTCCCGATGTCCGGTGGCGTTCACCCCGCCGCGGCCCTGGTGCAGGTAGACGATCCCATTGGCGGCCCGGTGGATGCCGAAATGCCCCACCTCGATGCCTGCTGTCCCGGTATTCTCCTGCCGCTCGGACATCGCCCGGCCTCCGTCAGGCCGCCTGGCGGAGGCCGGCGAGGCCGCCGCCGAGCTTGCCGGAGATCATTTCGGTCGCGATCTCGTCGATGATGCTGTCCTCCATCTCGGCGCCGATCTCGATGCTGCTGTCCTTCGACTTCAGCCGGTCCTCGATGTACTTCTCCGCGGAACCGCCGGGGAAGACGGAGGCCAGCAGCGCGCGGGCCCGCCGGGTGCCGACGCGGTCGGTGAGCCGCTTGCGCAGCTGGACGTCCTTGGCCGATGTCGAGAAGGCCCAGAGCTCGATCGGGCCCAGCGTGTTCACGAGATACTGCTGGAACTCGCCGGCCTTGGTCTTGAGGAAGACGAAGAACGGGGCGCCGACGCCAGGCTGCGGGCCACGCAGCTGGTTGCGGATGACGAAGCGCGCGGACTCCTTCAGCCCGAACGTCTCGCAGGTCTGGCGCACCTCGGTCTCGTCGCCGCCCTTCATGATCCAGATGCCGGTCGAGTTCGACTTCATCAGAGGCGTGAAATCGTCCAGCCGCTGGGAGGCGAGGCAGATCTGGATGCCCCACTTGCGGCCCTCGCGGATGTCGCGCTCGACCTGGCGGCGCACCGACTTGCTGTTCTCCGTGCGGTGGAACTCGTCGTACTGAAGCCGCTTGGGCTCCTCCATGATGGCGGCGATGCGCTTCTCATGGTAGGGCCGGTACCTCTCCGGGAAATTGTTCAGGATCTTGTCGTTGAGGAAGAAGTCGCGGGCCAGGACGTGGCGCGCGAGCATGTACATCAGCGCCGTCTGCCGGTCCGCCACCTCGTTGCCCGTCGGCGCGACCTCGTCCAGGTCGAGCACGCAGACGCGGGTATCGCCGATGTCGAAGCGGGTATGGCCGCTCAGGATCGGGTACTGGCTCTGACTGTCGGTGATGCAGCGGATGAAGGTGTCGATCACGCTCTCGGTGGTGTCGGCGACCCGGGTCATGCCGTCGCGGGTGACGAAGATGTCGCGCACGTTGGGCTGGCGCGCTGCGGAGATGCAGTCGACCAGGGTGGGCACCGCGTAGCGCTGTGCGATGGTTGCGTAGTGGTACTGCTTGGCCTCGAAGAGCGCATCCACGACCTCCCACCAGGTGGGCCGTGTATCCGGAATCCGGATGCCGTGGCGGGCCAGGGCCTCGTCCACCTGCCGGTCGACCCCCGGCTGGTAGCGGTTCGGATCGATCTCGGCCTTCAGGCGGAAGACCTCCTTCACCACGGCGTTCACCAGGCTCGCCATGCCGTCATAGGGCGCCCGGTCGAGCGGCGTGCAGAGCAGCGTCATGAAGTTGACGATGAAGGCGCGCTCCGAGGGCAGCGGGTAGCGGCAGCCGAGCTGGGTGTCGAAGACGTTGATCGTGTGCTCCGGCCGCATCTGCAGGCGGTAATAGGCGGCCTCGTGCTGGCGCTCGCGCGGCAGCCCGTCCTGCAGGGCCGAGATCAGCCCTGACGCGGAGGGCCCGACGTCGATGATGCGGATCAGGGGCAGCGAGTAGTCGGAGCGCGTCGTGCGTGCGGCCAGGCAGGCGGCCATGGCGACCGTGTTGAGCAGCACCGACTTGCCGCCGCCGGGTGGGCTGTAGACAAGATCCACCCAGAAGTCCTGGCGCGACGATCCGGGCTGGTAGGGGTAGAGCTTGCCGTCGGGCGAGCGGAACAGGACCTGGCCGACCTCCCAGGGAGAGGCTGGACGGGCCCAGGGCAGCATCGCCATCGCATCGTCCAGGTACATCGCCGACGCGGTGGCGGTCGAGGCGCAGTCCAGGGCGAGGGAACTCGACATGACACCCTCGAGCGCGTCGCCCGGCAGATCGCAGGCGACGCAGCCGCCCCAGCCTTCCACCGCGCGCAGAAGCGTCTGGCGCCGGGTCTCCAGCATGTCCATCTCGCCCCGGGGCGCCCATGTGCAGAGGCTGACGCGGAAGCGGACGATCGGGCGGGAGCTGGCGACGCTCTCCTGCCGCATCGCCTGCACCGCGTTGCGGATACGCTTGTTGTCGTCGCCGGCCCAGGCCAGCATCGAGGCCAGCTGCATCTTGCCGCTGAGCAGACCGAGACCGTCGCCCTCCAGCAGGAAGCTGACGCGCCAGGGCGGCCGGCTCTCGGCCGTCCAGAGGCGGCTCAGCAGAGCCATGAACGGCTTGATCTGCTGTGGCTGCAGATCGATGTCCACGCCCGAGAACATCGTGTCGCCCAGCAGGACGGTCCGCTTGTCGATCTCTTCGGCGTCCCAGGCGAAGAACTGGCGGGGGATGTCGGGCCAGAGCAGATGGGACGTGTCGTTGCCGGGATCGCGCAGCGGCCGTCGCACGCGGATCTCGTCGCCGACCAGGGCCGGCCGCCAGCCGGATCCGGCGAGCGACGGGTAGATCACGTCGCGGGCATGCTGCAGCGCTTCGTGGCAGTCGAGCTTGTAGGCGTGCAGGCCGGCTTTCTCCAGGTCGGTGATGACGGAGGAGGCGAAGGCGTCGTGGCGCACCCGCAACGCGTCGAGCGCGCGCCAGGGATACTGGGCCTCGGACACCCGGGGCAGCTCCTTCATGGTCTCCGAGCGGCGCCGGATGCTCTGCTTGCGCTCCTCCGGCGTGAGCAGGCCGGGCCTGGTCCACAGAACCAGGTAGGAGGCTTCCCAGTTGACGAACTGCCCCAGATACCGCTCGCGCTCGTCGATCAGGTCGGCGACGTCGAGCATGGCGGCCGCCGCGTTGTTGCGCATCGTCTGGGCGGCCAGCGCCAGCTCCTCGCGGCCGCGGCCGGGATCGCGGCCGAACCAGAACTGGATGGCATGGCCGCGGTCACGCAGGAACGGCATCCAGGCGACCTTGCCATCCTCCACGATCCGCGCCAGCTCGTCGGGGCCGATGATGGAGCGGGAGCCGGAGTAGCGGATCACCGTGACCAGGGAGGCATCCTGGGCGACGAAGGTATAGCGTCCGATGTTGGCTTCCAGCTTGCAGAAGCTCTCGAGGTTCTGCTTGGTCCACTTGGCATAGAGCTTGAGGATGCCCTCGAGGGTCTTGGCGAACGGCACATTGCTGTCGGTACGGATGGGCATGATCGGATCCCTTGGATCACAGGAAAGTCAGGCAGGACCGGCCGGCGCCGCCGCGGCTCAGTTCGACATCAGGGTGCGGACCAGGCGGCTGGCCTCTTCCGGCGGCATGTCGGGCAGGGCGTCGAGCTGGCGCAGGTGATCCCATTTGCCGGAGACGCGCAGGATGGCTTCGGGAAGCCCTTCCGGACCGCCTCCCCAGGCCTTGACCGGCGGGGTCAGCCTGGGGAAATCCGGGCGGGTCGTGATGTCGAAGGCCGGGACGAGGCCCAGGCGGAAGCCGTCCTTCACCAGGTCGACCAGCTTCGTCTCGTAGACGGCGACCTTGATCGATCCCATGGAGTAGCTGATCGGGACGTGCCCGCGGTCGTAGAGCCGGCAGGAGGCGATGAAGCAGGCCATGCGGTCCGCCGCGGTCAGCCAGGCGGAGCGGAAGCTGATGGGAGGCTCGCCGCTGCCCCGGCGCCGCTCGCGCGGCGACTTCTTGGCGGCGGCGACGCAGTTCTCGGCTAGCACCCCGAGGCTCCAGGAAGCCGTCGCCGCGGCGTTGCGGAACAGCATGTCCAGCGGGCCGCCCTCGGGCAGGAGATGTGAAAAGGCGCTGCCCATCCAGAGGCCGTCGATCTCGATCTCGAACATGCTGGCGATGGCGATCAGCTCGGGCTGGGTGACGAAGGCGCGCCGGATCGCCGTGTTGGTCTTGCGGTCACGGGCGCCGGCGCCGAAGGCGAGGATGTTGGCGTACATCGGCGGCGTTCCCGCCTTCAGGCCGGTGATGTTCATGCGGGCCAGCACGGGACGCTGCTGCCGGGCGATCCACTCCATCTGCTTTTCCGTGCCGCCGCCGGGCAGCGCCGCTCCGTCCAGCCATTCCCAGGGACCGAGCGGGACCGGCGTAGACAGCACCGAGAAGGCATGGCCCATGCGCGGCAGCCGCAGCGTCACCAGCTCCGTGTGGTCGGGCCGCTTGAGCTGGGTGCGGGTCCAGTCCTGGACCGAGTGCTGGATGGCGGGCGCCGCGTCCGCCGGCGGCGTCTCGGGCTTCGGGAACAGCTTGGCCAGATCGCCGGCGAGCCCACTGTCCTCGAAACGGCTCTCGCGCAGCAGCATGCTCGACCAGCGCATGATGCGGGTGAAGCATTCCGCCAGGATCGGCGCCAGTTCCGCCGCCGGCTTCTCATGGAAGCCCCAGTCGTCGAGAATGGCCAGCAGGCTGGAGCGCAGGTAGCCGGCATGCCGCAGCCAGGGGTTCTCCGACAGCCCGTGGTCGCGCATGACGTCGTATTCGATGTTGGTCCACCAGATCGCCCCGGTGCCGAGCTCGGCCACGCTGGATACCCGCTGCGCCCCACGGCCATGCCGGCAGGCCCAGCCCGGACCGGGGATGCGGTTGTCGAACAGCACCACGCCGTATTCGACGGTCTGGCCGGGAACGGCGGCCGGCCTGCGGGCTGCCTCCTCCTGGCGGCGCCGGTGCTGGGCCTCGGCCATGGCGGCGGCATGCTGGCGGTCGGCGTCGCCCCAATCCTCCTGGGCCTGCTGGCGGGCCGGCACGCCGTGCTCCGGCGCGCGGGCGAGGGGCGCCGCGAAGCCGGCCGCCGCGTGGCGGTCATCCTGTTCGACCCTGTAGCCGGACATCAGGACAGCTCCTCCATCTGCCGCATCAGCGCCTTCCAGGCGCTCTCGACCTCAGGGCGCACGCGGTTGAAGATCCGCTTCCACGTCTTCGGCTGCTGCGCCTCGAAGGCGCCGCCTTCCGCGCTCCAGGAAGCGACGATGTCGGGAAACCTGTCGGCGCCGCTGATGCTCTTGCGCACGCCCGACGGCACGAGATGCATGCCCGCCAGGCGCTGCACCACCAGGGGCTGCTGCGCGAAGGGAAGGCGCACGAGGCAGGCCCCGAACTGCGCGGGATCCTGGGCGCCGAGCGCCTCCTTGATGCTGTTCTCGCCGTTCGTGTAGATCTCGGACAGCGCCACCCGGGCACCGGGGTTGATGTCGCTGCCCTGCTCGGCCTTGGCTACGAACGAGGCGCGCATGAAATTGATGAGCTGGGCCGGCGTGAAGTCCGGCGCCCAGACCAGATTGGTGTCCTCGATGATCCCGGGGCGTCCCAGATGGTGCCAGTCGTGGCAGAAGGGACAGCACGTCACCAGGTTCTCGATGGTGTTGTTGCCGTGGTTGCCGTCGAGATGGTCGATCTCGGCCTCCGCCTCCGTCATCGGCCACTCGCAATAGCGGCACTGGAAGGCGTCCCGGTTCAGCACGTTGAGGCGTTCCTGCGCCGGAACGATACCCTGATGATCGACCTCGCCCATGCGCCAGCTGGACCGGTGCACGGCAAACCGGAGCGGCAGCGTCGGCTGGCCGCTCGCCCTGAGGCGGGTAGGACGTGGCCGGGCGCCGCCTTCCGCTTGACGCGACCCCCGGCGGCCGCCATCGGAGTGCGCCCGCGCATGCTGGTGACGCCCGGCCATGCCCTGCTTCCCCCGGCTTACTTCGGCGTGATCGACTGCAGCGTGCCGGCATTGCCGCTGGTCTTGGCGCCGTTGCCGAAGACGGTGCCGATGCCCATCGAGGCGTACTCGGGCACGCCCATCAGAAGCGCGCCGGCGCCGGCCAGCATCAGCGGGATCTTGATCGGCGTGCGCTGGTCGTCGACCGCGTTCTCCTTGAACTTGGCCGCCGAGGCCGCCATCGTGCCGACGCCCGCCAGCTGGAGGATGACGCCGAGGATCGTCAGACCGGCGTTGCCCTGGGCGGTGGTGTTGGTCTGCATGGTGACCAGGCCCTGGGCGGCGGCCGGGTCGGCGGCCATCAGGGCGGCGCCGGCCACGGCCACGCCGAGACCAGCCAGCATCTTGTACTTGGACTTCATGGTTCGCGTTCTCCATCCGAACTCGGCCCACCGGGATGGACGGCAGGCCCACGATTGCGTCTGCGTATCCACAGACACAGTACGATATTGGCTGCCGCCTCCCTAAATCACGACCTTTCGCACCTTCGGGGCGGAGAAAATCAATCCGGCGACAAATGGTTTTTAAGTGATCTCAAATACAAAAGCCGCCGGCGAGCGTGGAAGCTGCCGGCGGCTTCTTCGTCATACATCGGGACGGACAGGCGTCCACTCCCCTTCTCGGTGGCGGCTCCGGCGGATCAGCCGAAGATACTGAGGATGGCGGGAATGTGGGCGCAGAGGCAGCCGGCCACGATGAAGACGATCCCGTGCCCCACCGTGGCGTTGCCGCCGCTCCCGGCGGTGACGGCCCGGATGATCATCCAGCCGCGGGCGAACGCGATCCAGCCGAGCAAAACGATGACGAACATGGCGCCGGTGAAGGCCAGCTCCGACATCTGTCCCGCGCTGCCCGCCGCCTTCTTGGCGTAGGCGGTGATGGACGTTGCCTTCGGTGCGCCGATGGTCTCGGCGGTGATCGACATCGCCTCGGGCAGGGCAAGCATGACGAACCCGATGAAGGAGGTCCACAGGGCGCCGGCGAACCCCTCCCGGCTGCGGTCGTTGGCGATGTCGATCGCCATGAAGATCGACTTGGCCACCAGCACCATGCCGATGAAGGCGAAGATGATGCCCAGGATGTTCAGGGCGGCTAGGAACTGTTCCGGGTTGGAGCCCAGATAGGTCAGGAACTGGTTGCCGATGCTCTTGACGCCCTGGCCGAGCTCGCCCGTGTTCACGGTGATCGTGACGGCTCCATTGTCATTCGCCATGGCAACCCTTCCTTCCCCCGGCTCTTCCCGGCCAGGCCGGCGTCAGCGGATGACGCCGGCCTCGGTGACCACTTCCCAGCGCCGCCCATCCGTCGAGGGGCGGATATCGATGACGTAGCCCTTGCTGCCCAGCATCTGTCCGGTGCGGATCTCGCGCAGCGTGCCTTCCAGGCAGCCCTGGGTGCCGGCCGCGGTCTGGGCCACCTGGCAGATCTGGGCGTTGCCAGGGACGGCGCTCTTAACCGCCCAGGTCGGCTCGACGGCCGCCTGGGCGGCAGCCGGGGAGGGGGCGGCGCGGCCGGCGGCGCGGGTCGGCGCCTGGACGGGCGTGCGGCTGGTCAGCGCCGCGGCGACGTAGAGCTGGCGGCCCTCATGGCGGACCCGGTACCAGCCGTCGGCCATGCCGGTGACCTCGATCGGGGCGCCTATGCCGAGCCGGGCGTCGACCCGTGCGGTCTCGCTGGGCTCGCGGCGCAGGTTGATGCGGCCGCCGGAGCGTGCCAGCCGGTCGGTGCCGGCGTAGGCGGTGAAGGTGACGTCCTGGAAGGACGGGGTCACCGGCGCCGGCTTGGCGGACTTGGCGGCCTGCGGGCCTTCCTGGCGGGCGACCGGCGGCTTGGCGGCCGGCTTGGCCGGGGCGCTTGCCGGAGCCTGGGCCTGGGCGGACTTGAGCGCGCCGATCTCGCCGCGGAGCGTTTCGATGACCGACCGCATCTCCTGCACCTGGCTGTCCCGCCCCTGCAGGGTGCTCTTCAGCCCCGCCAGCTCCGCCTCAAGGGCTTCCAGCTTGCGCTGGGCCTCGGGGTCGGCCTGGACCGCGGCGGGCTGCACCTGGGGCGTTGCCACGGGAGGAACCGGAACAGCCGCTGCGGGCACCGGAGTGGCGGTCATGCCGGCGCCGCCGAGGTCGGCCGCGGTGATGGGGGCGACGGCGGGCGGCGCCTCCGGGGCCGTCGGCGCCTGGGCGGCGGGGGCCGCCTGTTCCAGTTGTGCCGCGGGCCGCGGCGGGGGAGTGAACTGCTTCTGGCTGTTCAGGAGCTGGGGCACGACGAACACGCCGACGACCACCGCGATCACGGCGGCGCCACCGATCATCAGGTTCCGCCGCATGCGCTTGGCGACGGCGTCCGGAGCAGCGCCGGCCCGGGGCTCCGCCGGTGCGGCCGGCTGGTCGCCGAAGCCAGGCCCGCCCTGGTCGTAGCCGTCCTGGTCGTAGCCCGGAGCACCCTGGTCGTATCCGTCCTGGTCGTAGCCCGGCCCGCCCTGGTCGTAGCCAGGCCCACCCTGGTCGTAGCCGCCCTGATCGTAGCCGCCTTGGTCGTAGCCGTCCTGGTCGTAGCCCGGCCCGCCCTGGAGGCCCTCCTCCTCGACGTCCCGGTAGGCGGCGTCTTGGCGCCGCGATCCCGTCGGCCGGTGCCCGGCGGCGGAGGTGTCATCCTCGTCGAAGTCGGAGGGGCCGAAGCCGGCCTGGGAATGGCTCATGGTCAGACATCCGTTGGATAGTCAGATTGCGTCGATAGGATATTAGACGCACGGCTGCTAAACCCACTGCGATTTATCAGCCGTGCGTCGATGGCGCGTCAGCGCGTGGCGCCTTCCCGGAGGTCTCTCAGCAGCAGGATGCCGATGGCGTCGCCGGAGTGCAGGTAGACGATGGGATAGCGGTCGCTCTGGCTGATCCGGTCGAGATCGCGGCCCAGCCGCTCGCCAACCTTGCCGCCGGCGACCAGCAGCTGATCCTCGGTCGACAGGGGCGACTGGGAGGTGACGGTCTGGCCGTTGCCGGAGATCGAGATGCTGGCGCCGCGGCCGGCGGCCTCCCCGAAGCCCTCGGCGAAGGCGGCGAGGAAGCCCAGCGCGTACTTCTCGAAGTTGCCGCTGTAGACGTCCGATGCGACGGAGGTATCAGCCGTCCGGGGATCCACCGCGATGGCGTTCAGCACGAGGGTACCCTGGTAGGGCAGTGCCCGGGCCTGGCCGGTCCCGAACGCCGACGGTGCCGCGGGGAAGGCCGCGGACTGCACGCTCTCGGCAGTCAGCGCCTGCTTCGGGGCGATGGTGTTGAAGCGCACGATCAGGCGGTCGTTCGCCTTGGAGAACTCGCCGAGCACCCGGCTGCCGGCAAGGGGGCCGCTGACGATCTCCGCCATCACAGGACCGGGCTGCAGGGAGCTGCTGCTGGTCACGACACGGGCATAGAGGATCGAGCCGGCGGGCAGGATGACCGGCCCGAGCTCCTCGGGGCCTCCCGCCTGGCGGGGCTCGCCCCCCGCTGCCAGCTGCTGCTGCACGCTGCCCTGGCCGGGAATGAATGACTCGCCGTTGTTCGGGACCATCGGAGCGGACGCGCCGGAGCCGCCCGCCGCGCCGCCGCGCTGGTAGCCCGGCGCGCCGCCCGCCGGCGGGGCCGACACCAGGACCGGGGGGACGCTGTTCACCGCGACGGCGGCGCCGGCCTTGGGCGTCACGTTGGCCATGATGAAACGCATCTGCTCGTCCATGGCCTTGGCGAGATTGCCGTCACCGAGCACGGGGGGCGGCGGAAGGTTCTGCTGGCCCTGGGTCCGGGCCGACAGGGCCCCCTGCGGCGCTCCCTGGGTTGGCTCTATGCCGACAAGCCGCGGATCGACCGGTGACTGTGTCTCGGGTGCCGCGGGCGTGATCTGCCGGGGCGTCTGCTCGATGGTGTTGACGCCCAGCGTCGGGACGTAGCTCTCACCACGCTCGCGTGCCTGGACCACCTTGCGGCCGTGCTCGTCCACGAGGGCGCGCTGAACCTCGGGGGAGGAGTTCTGCAACGTCCCACCCGCCTCGGAACTGACCGACGGCGCCGGCGGGACGTAGTTCTCGCCGACGGTCTGGGGCTTCATGGTCGCGAAGTTGTAGAGCGTGATGCCCACCGTCCCCACGACGACGAGGCCGAGCACGCGGAAGTGCGTCTTCTTGAACGCGTTGCCCACGCCCTTGATGAAGCTCCGCTTCGCCGGCCCGGAGCGGGGTGTCACGGGCGGGGCCCGCAGATCATCATCGGGCGGAAGGGACAGGTTGGGGTTCGGCGGAAAATCGCTGGAGCTCATCTGGTCGGCCTCCCGGCGGACATCGTTCAGAATCACGGCGCGACCGGCGGCGTCCTGCTGCGGGTCCGCCGGTCCATTCTCGGTTCTTACTGGGAGACGGTTCCCGAAGGGCCGCGCTCGGACAGCTTGATGGGAGTGATATTGCCGTCGATGCTGACCATAACCAGCGGAGTCTGCGGCAGCTCGTAGACGACGGTGCCCGACGGTGGGTCGTAGGTATGCTGCGTCCAGCTCGGAGACAGCACCTGCATCTTGGTGCGCAGGAACATCCGGTCGCCGACCCGCCAGGCCCGGGAGCCGCCGCTCGGATCGCCGCTCACGTCCAGCGGCGTCGCCCCCTGCGGCGGGACGCCATCCAGCACCGCCATGATCGTCTCGTCGCCCGCCACCGGCAGCGCCGCTTCCGCGATGATCGACGGCGCAGCGCCGGGGCCCCGTGCCTCGATGCGGATGTCGCGCCTCGTGTCGACGACGTTGTCCTTGGTCTCCGCGCTGGCCACGACGTTGAAGGAGACGACGACGGGGGCGTCCTCGCCCTGGAGCAGGATCGTGATGTTGCCGCTCGGATAGCTGGTCTTGGAGTTCACGAACACGACGTTGCTGCCCTGGACAGGCACCTCGACGTCGATCTGCTCGTTGTTGCCGTTCTTGTGCACCACCACCGGCCATGGACGTCCCGTGATGTCCAGGAAGCGCAGCGTGGTGGTCTTGCCCGGCGCGATCGCGATCTCGGGTTCGGCGGCACCCGGCTCCAGGCTCACCGAGATGGTGCGCTGCCGGCTCTTGGGCGCCGGCCGGACCGGCTTGGCGACGGCCCGCTGGTTCTCGTCGATCTTCTGCTTCAGCCGCTCGATCTGCGCCGGAGTGAGGGCGAACAGGCTCGCCTCCAGGGTATCGAACGTCGCTCCCTTGACGGCCTCTGACGGCGGCGGCGGCAGCTGGGGCGGCACGGTGCCGTCCTGCTGCGCGCGGGCATCGCCGGCGGCGGTCGCCAGCAATGCCATCGCGGCACAAGCATACCCGACGATCGAAGTGAGGCGGCGGGTGGGGGTGGCCAGAGGGGCCGGTGAGCGAACAGTCATTCCGATGCCTTTGTCAGCTGGGCTCGGCCGCACCGAGAACGAAGAAGCCGTTCTCATCCTTGCGGCAGGCCATGATGTGGGACAGAAGCGCAATCGCGTCCTCGGAGGACGGGCGCGGGGCGCGGCGAAGCAGGTCCTCGTAATCCTCGACCTTGCCGTGGATGCCCATGGCGTCGAGCTCGTCGACCCACTCCTGGTGGGCCAGGTCGAGATCATCGGTCTCGGCGACGATGGTGGCCTTGGCGGCGGTCTCGGAGGTGACGGCGGCGGCAACGAACGACATCGCTCTGTTCCTTCTTACGGTCTGACAAGCCTATGCGGGTTCAACAGTTCGTCTGTTGGTTCCCAGCGACTTCCGACGATGCGTCCCCGAACTGAAAACGCAGCACCGGATTCGCGAGGCTCTCCCTGTTTTTCCCAGGCCGGACGTTGGTTCCGGCAGGCGTATATCTAACGGGTAAGCTCGGCCGCGCGAGACATCTCTGGGCGTACCATGTACGCCCTTAGAAGTACGAAACCGCCATCGGGTTCCAAGATTCTTAGTTCGAGTTTCGAGATAATGCCTCCGTAGTCCGCAGAATCCTTGGATGCCTAAAATTTTAGGCGATTCCAGCAGAACGCAGAAAAAAATGCGCTTGCATCTGCCGGATGATGCGTTCCAGACAGCGGGGCGGGCCGATGTCTTGGGAAATGCCTGCCAGGTGAAAACCGAACCGCCCTTCAACTTCCTTCTCTTGCTCAGATGATGCGCAGCGAGGCGACCCCGATGCCGCGCTCGTGCTCCGCCGTGTCGCGCCGCACCACCGTCACCTCGGCGGTGCCGGTCTGGGGCTTGCGCTCCGAGAGCGACTCGTAGGTCACCACGATCGGGAACTGGACGATCCAGTAGTACCGGCCGCTGACCGGGTCGACGTTGCGCTCCAGGATGGTGGCGCCCTGTGTCGCCGCGGCCGTGACGATGAGCTTGCGGTTGATCACCGCTTCCAGGTTCCGGCTCTGCTCCAGGGACTGCGCGAAGCTCGCCCAGCCTTCCGGCGTGAAGTTCTGCGACGCGTTCTGGAAGGCCGTCTGGTAGTTCGAGTAGTTGAAGCTGTAGCTCTCCATCGCCGCCGAAACGGCAAAGGCCAGAATGTCGCTGTCGCGCAGCATCGGCTCGTTCAGCGGCACCATGGGGATGACGCGGCCGTTCTCGCTGGCGAAGTAGAGCGGCCGGGTCGGCGTCAGGATGCTGTAGGCGTTCATCGCGATGCTGGCGACGAGGGCGATGCCCATGATCTTGTTGAGCTGGACCGAGTGCTGCCATGCCCGCAGCAGCGTGTCGTTGCGGACCTGGACTTCGTAGAGGATGCCCTGGCCCGCAGGCTGGGCGGGCTTCCCGGCCGGCGACCGGCCGCCCGCCGCGCTGCCGTTGGCCGGGCCGGCGGGCGGCCGCTGCTGGGGTCGGGCGGCGGGCAGGGCTGTCTTGGTGGCGGTGGACATTGGCGACCCTCGGGTACCGGTGCATCACTTGGAGGAGGATGTTGAGCGGAGGGTCCGCCGAAACCACAAAAATCGGGGCCAGGGCGCCTTGTCCTGGCAGTCTGGCCCCGATCGGCCGTCGATCATCTTGCCCGGCGCCTGCTGGTGGCCCGGTCAGGCCGCCAGCGCCTCCCGGTGTCCCAGGGCCGTGAAAGGTATGAAGACCGCACGGGTCCGGATGGCGGGACCGAAATAGACCGTCTGCGGATGGTGCCCGGCGCCAGGAAGGCGGGCGAGCAGCCGGCTCCAGTTGCTCGACCAGGGCGTCTTTTCCAGGATCTGCTGCAGCCGGTCGTGGGTGTTGGAGATCAGCATGCCCTCCGCCTCGACCTTGATGCCGAAGCGCATCAGATGCCGCTTCATGACGTCGGCGGGCAGCAGCGGCAACTCGTCGTCGCCGCCTTCAGCCAGGCCGCGGGCGGCGCTGATCGCCTCGTCGATGGTGACGTTGTAGGGCATCACCCCGTTGATGCCGTCGGCGCGGAATTCGTAGGAGAGGATCTTGCGCAGCAGCCGGTCCTCGTCCTTCTCGATGTTCTCCGCGGCGTGCTCGGCCCAGTCCTGCCCGCGCATCCAGGCGATGGCGTCGTCGATGGTCAGCTCGGCGTCGCTGCTCAGCGCCCAGCATCCCGCGAACATGGGGCCGTACTGGTCACCCAGGCGCTGGGAGCGGAAGATCGTCGCGCCCGCCTCGGAGCAGACGGCGATGTTCTTGCGGATGGTGGCCGCGTTCTTCAGCACGCGGGCGAACAGCCGGCTGGCGAATTCCTCGTCGATGATGCCGTGCGCCATCTCGCGCAGCACCGCGAAGCTCTCCATGGCCCGCTCGTGCTGCTCCTTGTCGGAGGGCGGGTTCGCCAGGGACAGCACGGTGACGCGGCTCTGGTCGGCCTGCTGGCGGATGCCGACGGAAATCGAGGCCAGCATGAACATGGAGCGGATCTGGAAGGAGCGCCCCTTGCCGTCGCTGCCGCCCTTGGCGATGGCGCCGCCGCTCTCCGACGAAGCCTGCCGCATCAGCTCCAGGATCTGGGCGATGCGCGCCTTGGCCTTCTCGTCCTCCGACTCCGCCTCGTCGAACAGAACGGTCAGGGCGTCGATGCCGAGGTTCTGCCGGATGCCGGCTTCGGTCGAGGTGGACTGGTAGAAGTGGCTGACCTTCTCCAGCAGCGGGTGCACGATACGGGTCATGACCCACGATTTGCCCGATCCGGAGCCGCCGGTGAGCCAGGCGTGCGGCCGCCAGTTGAGCATGCCGCACAGGAACGCCAGCACGAGCCAGCCGGAGAAGAGGCTGGCCGACAGCTTGTTCTCCCAGCGCAGCTGGTCGGAGATCCAGTGCACGCTGCCAGCGTAGTTCTTGCACAGCTGGATATGGGCGCGCAGGACCTGGCGGGCGCGCTCCTTCTCGTCCTGGATATGGTCGAACCTCACGGCGACCGCGTCCAGCTCCTCCTGGCTCGGAAAGCCGGGCAGCAGGGGATTGTCGATGGCCGGCATCTCGATGCTGACGCCTTGCTCATAGAGGTAGCGGGTATTGCCGGACCGGACCATCTCCTCCAGCTCGACGCGCTGCCCGTTCACCATCAGGTGGGTGCCGAAATGATAGACCAGGCGCTCGCGCTGCGCCGCCGGCAGGGTGCGGTCGGTGCTGGGATCGACCCAGGCGCCGCGACCCCGGGAGAAGTCGGCGCGGAAGATGCCCTGGTCGTGGGCCCTGCTCATGAGCCAGGCCGACGCCTTCTCGACGTCGAAGCTGGAGCGCGACCCGTTGGGGGGCGGGAAGGCCTCGATCCAGAAATCGCGCGGCGCCAGGGAGAACAGGTCCTGCGCGACCCGGTGCTCCTTGCGCTTCAGCGGCACGATCTCCTTCGTCAGCCCGGAGTAGTAGTAGTAGATCTCGCCCTGGAAGCCGCGCGCCTTGATGACGACGCCGTGATTGAACATGGCCTGCTCGACGGGGTCGAGCGGCGGGCCGCCGTTGCCGCCCGCGCCGTGGAGCGGCTCGCCGGCGGCGGCGCGGGCGGCGTTCACCATCCCCTCGGCCAGGATCGTCACCCGCTTCTGCAGCTCAATGACGTCGAGCCCCTCCAGCTGGCGCAACGCGATCAGCAGGTTCTCGAACTGCTCTCCGGACCTGATCTTGAGCGTGGCGCAGGCATTGATGTCGTCGATGCCGATGCTCTTGGGATCGCGGTACAGCCGGCCGATCATGGCGTGGAAGTCATAGAAGTCGGCATCGACCGCGCAGTTGGGCAGGGGGCGCACATAGACGTTGCGCGGGGGCTCCGCGGCCACCTCGCCGCCGGCCGGCCCGCCATCCATGTCCGGCGCCTCGACGTCGTCGTGCTCCGGAATGACGCCCGCCCGCTCCAGTTCGCCGGACTCCCCGGCTTCCGGGTTGGCCGCGGCGGCCAGCAGGTCCTGCTCCTCAGCTTCGATGATGTCATCGACCTGGGCCTGGGCGACCACCGCCTCGACCCGGGCCGCGAAGGCGGCCGGCCCCAGCACGTTGATCATCATGGCCTCGATCTCGGCGCGGGACAGGCCCTCCTTCTCCGCGTCCGCCACGTCCCAGCCCTTCTCCAGGCCCGCCGGCAGGTCCACGATCCAGACATCCTGGACGCCGGCTTCCTCCAACAGGAGGCCGAGCTCCAGCATGGCCTTGGCGCCCTGGAGGTCGGCGTCGGGGATGAGCGTGAACGGGATGTCGGCCAGCTGCGCGTCCGGCAGCCCGGCCGCGGTCAGGCACTGGCGGAAGTAGCCGACCCAGTCGGTCTTCGCCAGGCTCTTGGTGCCGCCCGACCAGGACACGGCCACGATGTTGGCGCCGGCCCAGATGCGGGCCGCGGCGTCGGCAGCCTTCTCGCCCTCCACGACGATGATGCGGGGGAGCTGCGCCGTGGGGTCGTCGGACTCCAGCAGCGCCCGCAGCGCCTCCGTCAGCTTCTCGCCGCGGTACACGGGACGGGGCTCGGGGAAGGCGTGGTAGGTCCAGCCCGCCGGCTTGCGCAGCACGGCCTTGGCGCGCACCTCGTCCGACCAGTTGGCCCACACGATCTGCGGCGTCACCTTCTGGCGCTTGGGCTTGCCGTCCTTGTCCAGGCCGGTCCACTCGCTGCGCACGACATACCCGACCAGCTCGCCCGTCGGCGTGCAGTAGGGATAGAGCGCATGGATCGGGAGCCCGGAGAACAGCTTCTTCTTGGGATCGGCCAGGCCCTGGGGATTGCAGAGGTCCACCGTGCGGTTCGAGCCGCGCATCTGGATCGGCTGCGCCGTCTGCGGCACGGTGGCGTGCACCTGCACCACGGCGGCCTCGACCTTCTCCTGGCGCCGGCGGTAGACCTCGCGGTTCCGGCGCAGCTCTTCGGCCTTGGCCGGGTCGTACTCGCCGCCGCCGTTGGGATCCAGGAAGTCCATGGCCTCGACGAAATCGAGGTTCTGCACCTCCATCACCAGCTTGATGACGTCGCCGTGGGCCCCGCAGCCAAAGCAATGGAACTTCTGGTCGCCGGGCCAGATGTTGAAGGAGGGGGTGCGCTCGTTGTGGATCGGGCACAGGCCCAGCATCCGCTCGCCCTTGTGGGTCAGGCGCACGCCGAACCGGTGCGCCACGTCAACGATGTCGTTGCCGGCCTTGATGCGATCCGACCGGCGGTCGCCATCCTGGGTCTTGCGGGGGAAGTCGGACATTCGAGCCACCTGAGCTTTGAGCCTTTACCGCTCCTGCGCAGCCCTCTCGATGGGGCGTTACGAGCGTTACGAGCGTTACTTGTTTTTATATGAGTATAGACGCAAGATGTCAACGACATCCTGGGTCAGGGCACTCCGGTCGGATCAGAAGCCCGCGCCGCTGATGCCGGTCAGCCCGCCACTGAAGGCATCGGCGAAGCGCATTTTTTCCTTGCTGCGGCAGCGGTCGCAGCGGCGCACGCCGAAGTTCACGCTGATGAAGCTCGTCCCGCAGTCGCTGCACTCGCGGGTCCGGCGCTGGTTCGCCGGCGGCGAGGGCTGGTCGTCGTAGACCGGATACAGCCTGTTGTTCGGGCCGTAGGTGTAGCCGGGAGGGGCGGGCGGCAGCCCTTCGGGCTGCAGGCGGCGGCCATCGTTCAGGGCCGGGTGCGGCCGCCGGCGCTTATCCGCCATGACGGGCACCGCCGCGACCTTTGGCGTGGCCGGCGTCGCCTGGTCGAACACCTTGTCACGGCGGGGCAGGCCCAGCCGGTGCGCGCGGCCCGACACGGCAGACGGCGTGCGGCCCATGATCTCGGCAATGCGGACGTGGCTGATGCGGTCGTTCCAGAGCCGGGTCAGGACGACGTCCTCGGCCTTGTTCCACCGCACGAGCCCGTACTGAACCCCGCGCTCCTGGGTGTCGCGCTCGATGAATTCGAGCACCTTGGCCACGGTGTCGATGCCGGGGCGGCGTCCTTCGCGCAGGTCGCTCACGAAGTTGTGGTCGTTGACGGCCAGGCTGCCGAACTTGCCTGGGCTCATGCCCGAAACCGCCAGGTGCATGTCCACCTTCGCGATGAACTCCGACAAGGTCAGCGAAGCATTCCTGGAGGTGGCAGGCTTCGGCAGCAGCGGATCGGCCGGGTTCGACATGCGCGCGGTCTCCAACATTCGTCCAGGCTATCACAGACCCAATTATCATTTGCGAAGCCGCAGCCTGGAGAGGTGTCGCGGCATCGCCTCTTCCGTACCGCCCGCACCGCTGTTGAAACTGCGTATGAGGTAGCGTGTACGCGATCTGATGGATGGGATATACGGGCTGCGTCCTCAGCGCGCAACTGGTTTTTTGGCGCCGTGCCTTGGTTCCGGTAACGAACTGAAAATTTCCAGAGCGCATTTTCAGTTCCGGGACCGCCCCATGCG
>Ga0196963_10001143_pt1 | contig 19360 bp, 20 predicted proteins | sample S1_5metaG_FD_148600 | JGI IMG/M metagenome (GOLD analysis project Ga0196963, IMG submission 148600) | Soil microbial communities from Anza Borrego desert, Southern California, United States - S1_5 | ecosystem: Environmental > Terrestrial > Soil > Desert | place: USA: California | collected... | reverse complement strand
GACGGTCGAGATGAAAGACCGATCACTCGACGGCCGAAACGCCATCATCACCGGCGGCAGCCAGGGCCTCGGCAGGGCCATCGCCGAGGCGTACGTGGCCGCCGGCGCACGGGTATTGATTACGGCGCGGACGGCGAACGACCTCGCAGCCGCCAAAAGCGTTCTCGAGGAAGTTGCCGAATTACCGGACCGCGTCTTGACGATGGCTGGAGATGTTTCTGTAGAAAGCGACGTGCAGCAATTCGTCGCGTTCGCCATCGACAAATGGGGTTCGATCGACATTCTGGTGAACAACGCCGCGATCTACGGTCCGCTCGGCCCTCTAAACGAATGCGACTGGCAGGAGTGGAAGCGGACGATCGAGATCAATCTGTATGGTTCCGTGCTGCCTGCCAGAGAGGTACTGCCGCACATGAAACGTCGCCGCTACGGAAAGATCGTCCAGGTGTCCGGCGGCGGCGCGGCCAATCCGTTGCCGCGGATCACCGCGTATGCGTCGGCGAAAGCCGCGGTCGTCCGTTTTGCGGAATCGCTGGCTGAGGAGGTCGCCGAGTTCGCCATCGACGTCAATGCCATCGCGCCCGGCCCGCTCCACACACGAATGCTGGATCGCGTCCTCGAAGCGGGGCCGGCTGCAGTCGGCGAAGCGTTTCACGCGCGGATGACTCAACTGAAAGCAGGTGGCGCCACCCCATTGGAGCGCGCCGCGAGGCTCGCCGTCTTTCTGGGTTCATCCGCCAGCGACGGCTTGACCGGCAGATTGATCAGCGCGGCGTGGGATTCATGGGAGACGATTCCCGAGCGCCTCACCGAGATCCAGTCGAGTGATGTCTACACCGTGCGGCGCATCACCGCGGCGGATCGCCAGAGGGACTGGGACAAGCGGTGAACGCACTTCGTGTTGCCATCGTCGGCTGTGGCGCCGTCGGTACGAAGCGCAGTCGCGCGCTTGGCACCGCTGAATTGGTTGCCTGCGTCGACACCGAGCTATCACGCGCACAACAATTGGCGGCCACGGCGCACGGGTGCGTCGCGGTTGCTCGCGTCACCGAACTGGACCCGCGGATGGCGATTGACGTTGCCATCGTCAGCACGACGCATGATGCGCTGGCGGAGACGGCGAGCCAAATGCTGCAGCGAGGTTGCCACGTACTCCTGGAAAAGCCGGCAGCCCGCACGCTCTTGGAGCTGGCCGGCGTTGAGCGCGACGCGCGCGCCGCTCACCGGCTGGTCCGCGTCGGGTTCAACCACCGCTACCATCCAGCGCTGGCGCGTGCCAAACAGATCGTCGACGCGGGAGAACTCGGTCCGCTGATGTTCGTTCGAGGGCGCTACGGCCACGGCGGGCGTGTCGGATACGATCGCGAGTGGCGAGCCGACCCGGAGCTGTCCGGCGGCGGTGCGTTGATCGATCAGGGTGTGCATCTCATCGATCTCGCATCATGGTTTCTTGGGGACGCCTTCACCAAAGTCGACGGGTTCGCCGATACGTTCTTCTGGAACATGCCGGTCGACGACAACGCGTTTTTGACGCTGCGCACCGCCAACGGGAAAACGGCGTTTCTTCATGTGAGCGCGTCAGAATGGAAGAACCTTTTCTCCCTCGAGATTTACGGACGCCTGGGCAAGCTGCACGTGGAGGGGCTGGGCGGAAGCTATGGCGTCGAGCGGCTCACGTGGCACCGCATGTTCCCGGAGATGGGACCGCCGCAGAGTGAAGTGTGGGAATACCCCGGGCCGGATACGTCCTGGGCGGTCGAGTTCGCGGAATTTACGCGCGACATCGCCGCCAGCCGATCACCGCGCCCCGGACTCGCGGAAGCCCGCGTATGCCTGGAGACCGTCGCAGCCATCTACGACCATCGGGTGGTCGGGTGATCACCGTCCGAAGCCCGCTGCGGATCTCGCTTGGAGGAGGCGGCACCGATCTGCCGTCCTATTACAAACGCCACGGCGGCTTCGTTGTCTCGGCGGCGATCGATAAGTACGTCTACGTCACCGTTCTACGGCCGTTTCAGCCCGGGATATTCCTGAAATATTCACAGCTCGAACACGCCCACGACGTCGCCGATGTACGCCATCCGATCGTTCGCGAGGCGCTCGTCATGACGATGGACGCCGCCACCACGCCGCAGATCGAGATCACGACGCTGGCGGATATTCCAGCCGGCACCGGCCTCGGGTCTTCCGGAAGCTTCACGACGGCACTGCTCGCTGCCCTCGCGGCCTTTCACAATCAATCGGTAACCGCCGCCGAACTGGCGGAGCGTGCGTGCGAGCTGGAAATTGCACGCCTCCACGAACCGGTCGGCAAACAGGATCAGTACATCGCCGCGCATGGCGGCCTCTCGTCTTTCGAGTTCCACCCGGATGATACCGTCGCCGTTCGGCGGCTTTCACTTGGGGCCGAAGTGCTGTGTCGGCTGCAGACAAACCTGCTGTTGTTCTTTACGGGTTACTCACGACGCGCCAGCGAGATTCTCGATGATCAGCATCGGCGCACGCTCGCGAGTGACGATGCGATGGTCGCCAACCTCGACCGCATCAAAGCGATCGGGCGGCAAAGCTTGACTGCTCTGGAAGCCGGCGAGCTCGACCGCTTCGGCCGGTTGCTGCACGAACACTGGGTGCACAAACGCGCGCGGACGCCGGCCATCAGCAACCCGGCAATCGACGAGTACTACAACCTTGCTGTCGCCAATGGCGCCATTGGCGGCAAACTCGTCGGAGCTGGCGGCGGCGGGTTCCTGATGTTTTATGCTGACAGACCGGAACAGCTTCGCGTGGCGATGAGAGCAGCAGGATTGAACGAAGTACGGTTTCGCTTCGACTTCGAAGGGACAAAGGTCCTCTCGGCATGACTCTGCCCGTTGCGATCCTCGCCGGTGGGCGCGCGACGCGGCTCGCAGCGCTGACGCGCCAGAGGCCAAAGTCGTTGATCGAGGTGGCCGGGCGGCCGTTCATCGAGCACCAATTGCAACTGGTCGCGCGAGCAGGAATCACGCGCGTCGTGCTGTGTGTGGGCCACTTGGGAGACATGATCGAAGAGTCGATTGGTCACGGCGAGCGATTCGGCCTCCGGATCAGCTACTGCTACGACGGCGATCGCCCGCTCGGAACTGGTGGCGCGCTCCGCAATGCGATCGCCACGATCGGCAGCCCGTTCCTGGTGATGTACGGCGACTCGTACCTGGAATGCGACTACCGGAGCATCGCCGAGAGGTTTCTGCAATCCAAAAGCCGAGCGCTCCTCACTGTTGTCAAGAACGACGATCAGTGGGATCGCAGCAACGTGCGCCTTGTCAACGGCGCGATTGCCGGTTACCGGAAGCATGCCGATAACGACAGTTCGTTCTCGTACGTCGACTACGGGCTGGTGGCGCTGCACGCCGATGTGTTCGCGATGTATCCCGCGTCCGAGCCGTTCGATCTCGGAGACGTCTTTCAAGAGCTCGCGGCGCAGGGGGAGCTGGACGCGTTGGAAATGCCGACCCGATTTTTCGAGATCGGATCGCCGAACGGACTCGCCGAACTGCGGGCTCGCCTCGGCGGGAGGGCCCGGCAGTGAGCTACGCCGCGCGCCATCTTCGCGAGACGATCGAGATCATCACTCGGCTCGATCAGGGCTCGATCGAGCAGCTGATCACTTTGCTCGTGGCCACACGTGATGCGGGCGGACGCGTGTTCTTCGTTGGCGTCGGCGGCAGCGCGGCCAACTGTTCGCATGCGGCCGCGGATTTCCGCCGGCTTGGCGGTTTCGAAGCCTACGCGGCGACCGACAACGTCTCGGAGCTGACGGCAAGCATCAATGACAACGGCTGGGCGCAATCGCTCGCGTCGTTTCTGGAATCCAGCCGCTTGCGCGCCGGGGACCTGGTATGTGCCTTTTCCGTTGGAGGCGGCGACATCGAGCACAATGTCAGCCCCAATATCGTCGCCGCGCTGCAGTTTGCGAAGTCGGTGGGTGCGAAGATCGCGGCGATCGTCGGGCGCGATGGCGGATACGCGGCGACGGTCGCGAACGTGTGCGTCATCGTGCCGACGGTGAATCCCGCCAACGTCACGCCGCACGCCGAAGCTCTTCAATCGGTCATCTGGCACCTCGTCGTGTCAGACCCGCGCGTCAGAAAGACGACGCCGAAGTGGGAATCCCTCTCGGACAGCTAATGGAAGCGATCGATGTCGAACTCGTCGTGTTCGGCGGTGATCGCGCGCGTGACGGGTTGCGGCACCACCCGATCCGGTCGTCTGGTTGGGTCCCATAGCCGTCGCGCGGTCCAACCACAACCTCGGCATACCAATCGTTTCTTACCGGTCAAGAACCGCACGAATCGATCGATCTGACTTGAACGCCCGCGCATGATGTCGCTGGACCCGCAGCGCTCGCAGGCCAGCGAATCGCCTGATTGAAACAACCGCGCGCGGCCGCGAATCGTGCGGATATTGCGGGCATCCACGAAATGTAGCTAACTTCTATAATGCCGGTTATCGTCATGTCAACATAGGACTTGTTGCCCATTAGCATACCGATGACAATGCCTTGAACTGCAATGGCAGAGGTGACAGCAAACGCTAAGATCAGGATGCCAGATGCCTCTGCGCGTTGGATTTGACCTCGACGGCACAGTCGCGGACATGTACGTTGCCCTCCGCCGGGAGGCCATCACGCTTTTCGGCGAGGACGTGATCAGGAAGGCCGAGGTCCGTTCTTCCGAGCCGCAGGAAGCTGTGCGAAAAGGCGGCGCGAACGATGGCGTCGAGCAGTCGGGCGAGAAGCCGCCGGCGCGTCCCGAAGACGATCAATCGACCACGATGGCAATGCACGAGCTGCACCTGACGGCGCGACAGCAGGCGCAGCTGTGGGATCATGTCAAGACCGTCGAGAACTTCTGGACGACGCTTCCCGAACTCGAGCCGGGCATCATCGCGCGGATCGCCAGGAATGTGACGCAGCGTCGGTGGGAGATCATTTTCCTGACCACCAGACCGCCGACGCGCGGCGACCTCGTGCAAATTCAGTCGCAACGCTGGCTCGAGGCGCATGGTTTTCAGTACCCGAGCGTGTACGTCGTGCAACGTTCGCGCGGCAGGATCGCCGACGCGCTGGCGCTCGACGCGTTTGTCGACGATCGCCCGGAGAACTGCCTCGACATCGCCGTGGAATCGAAAGCCAAGGTGATTTTGGTGTGGCACGGCGATCCAGCGGAAGTGCCGTCTGGCGCCAAGCGCCTCGGCGTGCAGCCGGTCCCGACGATTACCGAAGCGGTGAATCTGCTGGAACGTCTCGATGACGTTCGCAACCAGCCGACGCTGATGCGATCCATCAAGCGGGCCTTCGGCCGGGAAAACCTGTTCTGAGCAGCTAGCCACCTGCGCTCAGCCGATCCGGATCGACATACTCGAAGTCGTACGCCAATACCCCGTCGGCTGACGCGAACAATCGGCGTCCCAGCTCCACATGGGACGGATGTTCGAGATAGGCGCGTAAATCCGGTTCGGAATCGAATTCGAGAATCGCCGAGTACTCATAGTGCTCGACCATTGCTGTTTCATAACCCGGCCGATTCAACCGGATGCGTCTGCCGATGCGCGCGCGCCTGATTGAGGGAATGCCAACGATGGCGTGTCCGAGAGCGGCGACCAGCGCCTCACGTTCGTCAGCCGTGAGCGTCGGCTTGGGTCGGAACAGAACGACGTGAACGATCATCTGTCACCGATCAGCTATCGCTTTTCTTCTTGCCCGGTTTTGACTCGGACCGCGCGCGGATCTGCTTCTTGAAGCGCGTCCACTTCGCCTTCTTCGCATCCTTGTACTTCTGACGCGGATCCTTGTGCTCCCCGCCCGGGCGCCAGTTCTTGTCGCGACGCGCCTCGATGCCCTGAGACCTCTTGTATTCCTCCTTCGGGATCCACTTGCGTTTTCCCTCGGACAGCGGCGGCGTTGTCGAATAGTTCGACGTCCGGCGCTTGGGCGCAGGGGTGAACTGGCCCTTGGGTTTCCAATCGAGAGCGGCTTTCGGACCGGCCGCGCGATCGCCGCCTCCGCGACTTTCGGATCTGTCGCGTCGCTGGCCCCCGTAGCCTGCGCCTTTCGATCCGGACGGCGTCCACGGCCGTTTAGTGTCGCGAGTGAATTCACCCTTCGGCTTCCTCGTCCACTCGACGCGTTCAGCTCGCGGCGGCGCCGGCGTAAACTCGCCCTTCGGTTTCCAGTCCAGCGTCGGCTTGCCGCTCGGATCCTGCGGCGTGGGACGTTGCAACTGATGGCGGTCATTCGCGGGCCGAGGCCGCGCGGTCGATCTGCTGTCGCGATCGAACGTGCCTTTGGGTGTCCATTCAGGCGAGCGCTCGCGCCGGCGTGGTGGCAACGCAGACGCGGGATCGGCCGGATCGCCTTTCGGCGTCCACGCGAGCTTGTCGTCAGTCGGCGACTGCGCGAACCGCTTGCGATCGCGGAACCCGCCCTGGCGCGAGTCGCCCCGGCGTCCCATCTCACCTCTCGCGCGCATCGCTTCCTGGGCGTCCAGGCGCGAGTTCCACAACTTCCCATTCTGGAACCACTTCATTTCGGCGGACGGATGCTTCTCCTTCAGACGCTTGAACGTCGGCATCAAATCATCCTGTGCGCCGGCACGGAAAGCCGTGGGCTGACCGTCGACCAGGATCGTCCAATAGGCGTAGCGCGGAGGCATAGGGTGTACGATCCTAATCCTAATGGAGTTGGTCGGTGCCCCCGTAACCGAGCTGAGAGGGCTATTGACGGCGTCGTTCGAGGAATGGGCGAAGGACGGGAGCCGGCCGCAGGCCGGACACCGATCGTGCGCTTTGACGGGCGGCGCCACCGCGATGATTTTCCTGGGCGCGCTGCGGAATGCCAACGTCGACTGGCAATCGATCACGATGTTCTGGGGTGACGAGCGCGCCGTTCCGCCAGACGATCCCGACTCCAATTACGGTCTCGCGGAGCGGATGCTGCTGCAGCCGCTCGGAGCGCGCGCGCCGCGCGCGGTCCGCATGCCCACCGACACCATGCCGCTCGGGCACGCCGCATTGTGGTACGACGGTGCGCTGGCAACCGAGTTGCAGAATGGCTCGCTCGACCTGGCATTGCTCGGCGTCGGCGAGGACGGCCACATCTGTTCCCTGTTCCCCGGTCATCACGCGCTGATGCAGAATGACCTGCGAGCCGTGGCGATCGAGGACGCGCCGAAGCCGCCGCCACGACGGCTGTCGCTGACGCTGCGGTTCGTGCTGCAGACGAAAAAGATCTGGCTGATCGCGCTCGGGCCGCGCAAGCTGCCTGTGCTGCAGGCGGCGATTAGCAAGAGAAGCAATTCGACACCGCTCGACCTGTTGATGCGACAGGCGAAGGATGTCACCGTGTTCACAGATCAACAGCTGAGGCGAACCTGAGACTCTAAAGGCGTTTCAGCTTCTCCACCAGCGTGGTTCGCTTCAGCCCCAGCAATCGCGCCGCGGCACCTTTGTTGTGGTCGGTGCGCGCGAGCGCCCGCTCGATCAGATCCTTTTCAATCTGCGCGACCAGCGCCGCCAGATCGATGCCGTCCGCCGGCAGATCAAGGGACGGCGTGGTCGAAGGCTCGCTCGTCTGGAGGTCCGCGGGTAAGTCGCCGACCTCGATCTGGGTGCGGCTGCCGATCATCGCGATCGCGCGCTCGATCGCGTTTTCGAGTTGCCGGACGTTCCCCGGCCACGCATATGCCATCAGCCGGCGCATCGCCTCCTGCGACACCGTCGGCACGCCGCCCTCGAGATCCTCCGTCTTGCTGGCATCACGACTTGCGAACTTCCTGAGAAATGTCTGGACCAGCAGCGGGATGTCTTCGGCGCGATCGCGCAGCGGCGCAAGATGCACCTGGACGACGTTCAGGCGGTAGAAGAGATCCTCCCTGAACGACCCTTCCTTCACCATCCTGCCGAGATCGGCATTCGTGGCGGCGACGATGCGGACGTCAACCTTGATGGTGCGTGATTCACCGATGCGCTCGAACTCGCGTTCCTGAAGGACGCGCAGCATCTTCATCTGCAGCGCCATCGGCATGGTCCCGACTTCGTCGAGGAACAGCGTGCCGCCGTCAGCCTGCTCGAGCCGGCCCTGTCGCATCGCGACGGCGCCGGTGAAGGCGCCGCGAGCGTGGCCGAAGAGTTCGGCATCGAGCAGCGTCTCCGGGATGGCGCTGACGTTGAGCGCGACGAAGCGGCCGCGATGCCGTGGGCTGGTCTGATGGATCGCGCGCGCCACCATTTCCTTGCCGGTGCCGGTCTCGCCGGTGATCAGGATCGTTGCCGCGGTCGGCGCGACCGTCTCAATCAACTGAAAGAGCGCGCGCATCGGCGCGCTCTTGCCGACCATCGAACCCAGGCCGAACCGTTCATCGAGCTGCTGGTGCAGATAGGCGTTCTCGCTCGACAACCGCCGCTGCTCGAGCGCCTTGGTGAGCACGTGCATCAGTTCATCGAACTGAAACGGTTTCGCGATGAAATCCGCCGCGCCGAGCTTGATCATCTCGACGGCATCCTTGACGGTGCCGTAGCCGGTGACGACGATGGCGATGATCGACGGGTAGCGATCGATTGCGGCTTTGATGACGTCGCGGCCTTCTTTCGCGGATGCCTCAGATGCAAGACCATCGACGCCCGGCAGGCGCAGATCCGAGACGATGACGTCGAAGGCGAAACTATCGAGCGCCTTGAGCGCCGATGCGGCGTCCGAAGCCTGCGTCACCTCGAATCCCTCGTCGGCGAGCCGCTCCGCGACAACGCTTCGCAGCGACTCCTCATCGTCTACGAGCAGGAGATGTCGTGTGTTTTCAGCCATTTGACAGGTTCGACCTGCATCAGGAGCAACAGTGCGACACTCGCGTGCCTGCGCGCCCGTCAAATCATTGACGCGCTTTACGAGGCTGTCAATAGCTGCATGCCTAATCCCAGAAAGGCTTGCACCGATACACCTTCTGGAGGCGAACCCCAGTGGAACGGCAAACAGTCAGCATCATGAAGGCGTGCGAGATGGTCGGCGTGAGCCGGCGCACGATCTATAACTGGATTGCGGCTAACAAGGTCGAGTACTTGCGCACCGCCGGCGGCAGCATTCGGATCTTCGTCGATACGCTGTGGCGGGAGCCCGACGGCACCAAGCACCCGACGAATCACACGAACGCTTAGGGTCTGACAGGCCTGACAGGCCTGACAGGCCTGACAGGCAGACAGGCAGACAGGCAGTCAAGAGTTATGAGTTCTGAGTGGTGAATACAAACTCGAAAGAGCTGCTGCACAAGCTCAATAATCAACTCGGCGTGATCCTCGCGCACGCCGAGTTGCTTGAGACGAAGGCGCAAGACGCGTCGCAAAAGGCGCGCGCGTCGCAGGTCGTCAATGCCGCGCTGCAGGCGATGGCGGTGTCGCGGGAGCTGCGACAGACAGTCGGCGAAAAGTAGCCGCCTCCTCCGCCCGCGCCGCACCTCATCCGCTTTTCGGTTTTTCCGCTCACTTACCCATCCGTAATCGCACTTACGAAATAAAAACCGCAGTCAAATTGTTGACGTAGCAGTCATTATTAACGTCAATCGTTTGACAACAAATGATTTGAAATTTGACGGCTGTTGCCGGGTGACGCCGTGCGAAGAAGCGTGTAAGTTCTTGAAAAAACAGTTGGTTACACGGATGAGCCGACCGAAGTGCACGCCGTTGACCAGCGTTATACAGCTCTGGCATCGTCGTTGCCTTAGGGCAGGCAACATGAAAAATGCGGCCATTGCTCAAGCTACGGCGAGCCAGACTCAGCGAGTCGAGGCTGGACTCCCCTTCGTCGAAGCGCTTGCCCGTCGCATGGCGTCCACCATGCCGCATTCGATCGACATCAGCGACCTGGTGCAGGACGGTGTCATCGGGCTGATCGATGCGGCGCACCGCTTCGACGATTCGCGAGGAATCAAGTTCGAGACGTTTGCGGAGCGCCGTATCCGCGGCGCGATGATCGATGCGCTGCGCAAGGACGCGTGGCCGCGTGGCGTGCGGCGTGTCCGGCGCGAGCTCGAAGCGGCGCGCGAAAAACTCCGCGCGCAGCTCGGACACGAGCCGTCGCTTGCGGATCTCGCGCACGCTGTCGGTTCCGACGAGAAGCGTCTCGGCAAGACCATCGTCCGCATCAACACGATCGAATCGACGTCGCCGTTTTCGAGCGTCGAGAACGTCGATGAATCGCAACTGCCCGCCGTGATGCTACCCGCGGAACCGGAACGCCCGGATGCGCAGTACGAACGCGACGAAGTGAAGGCGCGCGTGCGTCACGCGATCGCGACGCTGCCGCCGCGCGAGCAGCGCGTGATCGCGCTTTATTACTACAACGAAGTGACGATGAAGGATATCGGCACCGAATTGGGGGTCAACGAATCGCGCGTATCGCAATTGCACGCCCGCGCGATTCGGCGCCTGCGCGACGCGCTCGGCGCCGAGGCGACGCCGGTCGCCCTTCGACTCCGCTCTGAGCACGGCGCCGCAGCGGGTTTGTTCGATGCGATCGGGACAGCCGAGGCGAAACCGAAAATGGCCAAGGCGACCCTGCCGCAGTCGGATACGCGCGTCTCCGAAGCGGCGCAGAAGCGTGCGAACCTGGTGTTGGTCAGAAGCACCGGGCCATCGGCTCCGCGCAAGGTCGATCGCGCGGGGGCCGCAGCGAGCGGCGATCAGGACAGGGTGTCCCTCGCCGCCCTCAACAAGTCGCCCAATCTGAAAGGCTTGGAGAGCCATCGGCAGCCGGTCTCGTCGAGAAAACGTTCGGCGTCGGTGCCGGCAACATCGCCTGTTACGAAAATGACGCGCCGCGCGAGTGGCGGCGTGGCGGCGGCCATCGCGCGATAGAACTGCATGCCGTCGATACGCGGCATCTTCAGATCGCAGACGATCAAGTCGTAGCGCGCTTCGGTGAGGCGGGTCAGCCCCTCCTCACCGTCGCCGGCCCGATCGACGGTAAACCCCGCATCGACCAGCGCCTCGGATACCGCCACGGCAAGCGCGGGTTCATCCTCTACCACCAGCACGCGAAGTCCTTTGAAGGCGTCGAGGGAGATCGGTTGCTGCGCCGCCCGCGCCGGCGGCGCGTTCAAGTGCTGACCGGTGACCGGCAGCTCGATGAAGAACGAGGCGCCCACTTGCGCGCCCCGGCCTTCGGCAGCGGCGCCCCTCGCGGGGTTTGACTGCACCCAGATGCGGCCGCCATGCTCCTGGACGATCGCATAGGCAACCGTCAACCCGAGCCCCGTACCTTGGCCGACCTCCTTGGTCGTAAAGAACGGATCGAAAATTTTCCCCTGGCGCTCTTCCGGAATGCCCGGCCCGTCGTCATTCACTTCGAGGACGGCCGAGCCGCGATCCGCGTCGTGCGACGTGCGCACGACGATGGTGCCGCGGCCGTTGGCGCCGATACACGCCTGCTCGGCATTGATCAGGAGATTGAGCAGCACCTGCTTGATCTGATGCCCGTCCGCAAACACTTCGGGAAGTCCGGTGGCAAGCGCCTCGACGACCTCGATGTTTGACGCCTTCTGTTCGTAGGCGCGCAGCGCCAGCGTCTCTCGCACCACCTGATTCAGATCGACCATCGCGCGCGTCGTCTGGCGCTTTCGCGCGAACGTCAGCAGATTGCGGACGATGCGCGCGGCGCGTTCGGATTCGGCGAGGATGACCTCGAGGCCTTGCCGCGTCTTGTCGTCGACGCTTCGTTCTGCGAGGCGCTCGGCCCACGACAGGATGGTCGCGAGCGGATTATTGAGCTCGTGCGCGACACCGGAGATCGTCTGGCCGAGGGCGGCCATCTTCTCGGCTTGCAGCATCTGATAGCGGCCATCGCGGGTCTGATCCTCGCGCTTCTTGCGGTCGCTGACGTCGCGAATCAACGCCTCGATGTGCAACACCGCGAGCTGCTGTTGCGGCGCGTGCGCGGCGTTGGGCTGGTAGGGCCGATGCGAGGCGACGGCGGATACCTCGATCCAGATGGGTGTACCGTCGACGCGACGAACCCGCAGCAGGTGTTCGGTGACGCCGCCGTCGCGATCGAGCAGCTCGACGAAGCTTTGACGCGCCTGCGGATCGACGAAGCGCGACGGGTCAAATGGTTGAACGATCGAGTCGGCGGCGTCCGGCGCGTAGCCGAACATCTGCTTGAGGTAGGGATTGGCGGCGAGGGTCGACGTGGAGTTGGCGCCGAGGGTGCCCAGGTAGACACCCTCGTGCACGGACTGAAAGAGCCGCGCGAGTCCTACCGCACGTTCATCCACATCGATTCATGCGGACGGTCGGATGGCCTTTGACGCTCGTTCAGACACGACGTCAGTGGCCGGTCCGTTTCGCTGGCGGCGGGGGCGTTGGCGTGCGGCCACCGGCGTTGCCGGGCGCCCATCTTTTTTCGATCGCGGCGCGGATCGAGTGCACGTCGGCGCCGGAGTTGTACAACTGCATCGATTCACGCGCGACGTCGATGCAAATCGTGCAGCCGAATCCGTGCGTATCCCATTCGAGCACGTTGCCTCGCGGATCGCGCCGGGCGACGAAGCACGACTCGTTGGCTTTGTGACCCTGGCTGCCGCAACCGCAGTAGCAGGGGATGTAATTGAGGATTTCAGGATGCTGTGCGGCGAAATCGTAGGTGGCGCGCACGACGTCCATGGGCCGCACGGGTGCGAAGCCAACGCTCGGCAGCGGCGGTGCGGTCAGCCGCTGACGGACGGGCCCTCCTCCCGACTTGGCCGCGGGACCCTGGGGCTTGGGTGCCGACGGCTTGTTCACCACGGCGGCGGTCTGCTGCGTGGCCTGATTCGATGCGACCCCGACCGAAGCGATCAAGCAGACCGTGGCAGTTCCGAGCAAAAACGCGACATATTTCCGAACCATGCCAAATATGCTAACAGGTTTTCCCTAGCTACCGGGCACCGGTACAGGGATACTGCCGCCATCCACCAATGAAGATTTTCGGCCGCCAGGATCTGCTGCTGCTGGCTGCGTTGACGACGGCACTGATCATCGTGTTTTCATCAACGATTTCGCGGCTGCTCGATTACGTGCGCGAGATCGAGCGTCAAAGCGGCCTGACGTTGATGCCGGCGCTGGTCGTGCTCACGGGCGCGTTTCTCTTCCACCTCTACCGCCGCAATCATCAGCAACAAGCGAAGGCTCACGCCGCCGAGCTGGCGAGCAAAAACGCGCAGCATCGAGCCGAAGAACTGGAGCGCTTGGTCGCCTTCGGCCAGGCGCTTGGCCGTTCACTGGAGTTCGACAGTATTCGCGTGGCGGCGACACAGCACCTGCCCGCGCTGGCGGGCACGGACTCGGTCTGGGTGCTCGTGCAGCACGGTTCGGAGTGGCAGGCGCTGGCTGGCGACACGCGCGGGGCCGAGGACGTACTGCAGTGGGGCGACCTCGCGCAGCAGCTGCTGGCGAGCGGCCCCGACAAGACGCCGAACGCGCTCACCGAACCGCGCACGCTTGGATTTCCGTTGATCGTCGGCGGGCAGGCGATGGGCGTGCTCGGCGTCCGCAGCGTCGGCGCGCTGCCTCCTGATCGCCGCAGCATCATCGAGGCGGCGGCCGCGTTGCTCGCCGTCTCGATCAAGAACGCGCAGTTGTTCAAGGAGGTGAAGGACAACAGCGTCAAGGACGCGTTGACCGGTTGCTTCACCCGTGCACACGCCCTGGACGTGGTCGATGCGGAGCTGCGTCGCGCACGGCGCAGCCAGTCGCCGGTCTCGCTGATCATGTTCGACCTCGATCATTTCAAGGACGTCAACGATCGCTATGGGCACTTGTGCGGCGACGCGGTGTTGAGCGCAATCGGCAAGCGCATGAAGGAAGTGTTGCGCGGATCCGACTTGAAGTGCCGTTATGGCGGCGAGGAATTTATGGTACTGCTGCCGGAAACGCCGTTGCACGGCGCGCGCCGCGTGGCCGAGACGCTACGCCGCGAGATTGCGGAACGGCCGGTACCGTGGGCCGGCGAGGCGCTGACCGTCACGGCCAGCTTCGGGCTGGCGCAGACCATGCCCGGCGAGGTCAATGTCCAGGCAGTGATTGCGCGCGCCGATCAGGCGTTGTATCGCGCGAAGGGTGACGGGCGTAACTGCGTTCGCATCGCTGCGGAAAACCCGACGCTCATCACCGACGAGACGGCGCGACAGAATAGAATCTCGTGATCTTGTGATCTCGTGATCTTGCGATCTCAGATCTGGTCAACGGATCTCGAGGTCGACAATCTGCGGATAGCGCCTGGTTACCTCTTGCCGACAATCCACGTTCCGGCGAACACCAATACCGCAGCGATGATGATTCGAGCGGAGATGGGTTCGCTGAGCAGCAGCGTACCCAGCGCGACGGCGATCATCGGATTGATATAGGCGTACAGCGAGACGAGCTGCAGCGGCAGGTGCTGAATGGCGTAAATGTAAGCGGAATATGCGACCAGCGAGCCGGCGATGCTCAGATACAGCATTGCGGCGATCGTGCCCGGCGTGAAAGACAGCTGCGCCCAATCGCCATGCACGGTGGCGGCGCCGAGCAGCATGGTGCCGCTGAAGACCATCTGCAGCGCCGTCGATCGAAACGGGTTGTCGCCAAGCTCATGCCGCTTCGCGAACGAGGTGCCAATGACCCAGCCGATGCATGCAAGTTGAATCGCGATCACCCCGGCGATGAAGTTTCGGCCGCCGGCGCCGCCATTCGTCATCTCGGGCCACACCAGCACAACGATGCCGCTGAATCCCAGGGCCAGACCGGCGAGCGAGCGCTTGGAAAAGCGTTCGCCGTTCGGCAACAACCGCTCGACGAGCGCCGACCAGAACGGAGTGGTCGCGATTAGGACGGCGGTGAGACCGCTCGCGACGAATTGCTGTGCGTACACGACAAAGCCGTTGCCCACCACGTTCATCAGGAAGCCGAGCAACGCCAGAGGCGCCCACATTCGCGGCGCCGGCAGGCCGCGGCCGGTGCCAAGCATCAGCGCGGACAGCACCACGCCGGCAAACATCCACCGCAGCCCGGCGACAAGCAACACCGGGACCGTTTCCAGTGCCACGGTAATCGCGAGATACGTCGTGCCCCAGACAATGCACACGATGACGAACGCGGCGTAGGGGAGGCCGCCACGCCGGCCGGCGACCGCGCTCACTTGCCGCTCCGGGCCGTTTCTTGCAATGTCAACTCTGAGGGAATGGCGATGCGCGGATCCTCTTTGACCGTTTCAAGAACGATGGTCGTGCGCGTCGAGGTCACACTTGCGACACTCGAAATCTGTTGCCGGAGAAGCTGACCCAGATGTTCGGCATCACGCGTGCGTACTTTGAGCAGGTAGCAGTCGTCGCCGGCGACGTGGTGGACCTCGAGGACTTCCGGAATTTTGGCGAGTTCGTAAGCCGACGGCATCTCCGTCCCGTGTTCGGTGGTCCGAACCGCGACGAACGCCAGCATGCCCCGGTCGACGACATGAGGGTCGATCAGCGCGACGTAATCCTTGATAATGCCCTTCGATTCCAGCTTGCGCAGCCGTTCGAGTACAGCCGACGGAGCCAAGCCGACAGCTTTGGCAAGCTCAGCCTGCGTGGTTCTGGCGTTGTACTGAAGAATATCCAGAATTGAGGCGTCAATTTGGTCAATCATTCGCTCAGTAACCATAAGCTCAGAATTATATTCTGTCCTGGCACGATTGGTGTCAGGCACCAACATCGAGCGGTGGCGGAGAGCCGATGAGGTTTTGGAGGGAGGCTTCCGCCGAGGCGCGCAAGGCGCTGCTGGCCGGGTCACTGGGGTGGATGCTCGACGCCTTCGACGTGATGCTGTATGCCTTGGTGCTCACGGCGGTCGTCGAGGACCTGGGGCTGACGCGCGGGCAAGGCGGCTTGATGGCCTCTCTGACGTTGGCGGCATCGGCGGCCGGGGGGCTGATGTTCGGCGTGATCGCCGACAAGTTCGGCCGCACGCGAGCGCTGTCGTGGAGCATCCTCCTGTACTCCGTCTTCACCTTCGCCTGCGGCTTCGCGCAGACGGTTACGCAGTTTGCGATCTTCCGCGTGATGCTGGGCCTCGGCATGGGCGGCGAGTGGGCCAGCGGCGCGGCGCTGGTCAGCGAGACGTGGCCCGAGAAGCACCGGGGCAAGGCGCTCGGCATCATGCAGAGCTGTTGGGCGATCGGCTACGCCCTCGCCGCGGTTGTGGTGGCAGTGGTACTGCCGCGATACGGCTGGCGAGCCGTGTTCTTTGTCGGAATTGCGCCCGCCCTGTTCACGTTGTGGATTCGCCGCAACGTGAAAGAACCGGCGATGTGGACAGGCCGGGCAGGCGGGGCAGGCGGGACAGGCGGGACAGGCATCGCCAAAGAAAAGTTTCCGCTCCGCATCGCGCTGTTTCTCACCGCGATGAATGCGGCGACGATGTTCGCGTGGTGGGGGTTGAATTTATGGGTGCCATCCTATCTGTCGCTGCCGACGACGCAAGGCGGCATTGGCCTCTCCACGGAAACGATGGCGATGTTCGTCGTCGCGATGCAGATTGGCATGTGGCTGGGTTACGTGTCGTTCGGCTTCATCGCCGATGCGTTCGGACGCCGGCCGACCTACATTTCGTATCTGCTGATCGCCGCGCTGCTCGTCTGGTACTACGGCTTCACGCGCGAGCCGTGGGTGCTGCTGCTGCTCGGGCCATTGGTGGCGTTTTTCGGCACCGGCTATTTCAGCGGCTTCGGTGCGGTGGCATCGGAGCTGTTTCCAACGTCGATCCGCGCGACCGCGTTGGGCGTGACCTATAACAGCGGCCGTCTCCTCAGCGCGATCGCGCCGTACATGGTCGGCACCATGGCCCAGAACCGGGGCTTCGGCGCGGCATTTACCCTGACCACGTTTGCGTTCATGGCGGCGGCGTTACTGTGGATTGGGATTCCGGAGACCAAGGGGCGAAAGATGATCTAGCGATCTCGTGAGCTTGTGATCTGGAGATCTGATCTGGAGATCTGATCTGGAGATCTATCTGGAGGTCACAGTTTGCCCTTGTAGAGCACGCGTCCGAGGCGTTTGTTCCAGGCGGTGAATTCCTCGTCGGACGGATCGTCGGTGATTGCGCGGCGGACTTGATTCAGCTTCGCATCGAGCTCGTCGATCGACGCGAGGATGAACGCTTCGATCGTTCGCGGCTCGACGGGTGACCCGTACTCGCGCACGCCGTGGTGCGACGCGATCAGATGCTCGATTTGCGACCGCAAGTCGTCCGGGAACCCGGAAATCCCATTGATCGCTTCGCGGACCATGACGATGCCGAGCGCGATGTGGCCCACGAGATTGCCGTCGCGCGTGTAGCTACCCTGTCCGCCCTCGTAGGCCAGTTCCTGCAGCTTGCCGATGTCATGGAGGATGACGCCGGCGAGCACGAGATCCTGATCGGCGCCGTAGGCGCGAGCGACGAACGCGCCGACCTCGGCCATCTTGGTGATGTGCTCGAGGAACCCGCCCCGGTATGCGTGGTGGATCTGCTGGGCCGCGGGCCAGATTCGCAGCTGGTGTTCGTGATCGGCAACGATACGGTTGAGCAGCACGCGGACGTGGTCGTTCTTGATGCTGCGCAGGACCTGTTGCAGCTCCTCCCACATGTCCTCGATCGGACGCGGCGCACTCAGCACCGCGTCCTCTTCGCGGAAGCCTTCGAGACGATCCTGTGCAGGGTTGACGCGACGGACCGTCGATAACATCAACTGCAGCTGGCCGTTATAAAGACTGCCGCGACCTTCGACGCGAACGAACTCGCCGGCATCGAATTCGTGTTTGTAACGATCGACGTCGGTCATCAGCTTCGCCACGACTTGAGCTGACGAATCCTGCAATGAGAGAAACAGAAATTCGCTGCCGCTCCGGCCGGCGCGGAGCTCCTTGTAGGTGCAGAGGAAGAAACCGTAACCGGAGTCTTCGACGGCGAGGGCGGACAGCTTCGGCAGTCTATTCATGAATGGTCGAATCGCGGCGTGGCTCCACCGCGAAGGTTCGCGGCGGGGTGCCCGCGGGCGCGCGATTACTCTGAGCCGAGAGCAAATGTCATAGCGCCGTTGATCACGGTTTTCCCATTGACGGTGGCGCGGCCCTGCAACACGCCCATACGGCTGCGCAGACGTTTGACGACCGCTTCGACGACCAGCACGTCTCCGGGGTGGACGGCGGCGCGGAAGCGCACGCGCTCCATGCCGCGGAAGAAAATCAGCTGATCCGTGTTTTCGGGCTTCGCCAGGATGAGGATCGCACCAACCTGAGCCACAGCCTCGGTCAGGATGGTTGGCGGCAGCGACATGCGCCCGTTCACCGCGCGCGCCAGATACGGCTCGTTGCTCGACACGTTCTTGATACCGACAATGCGCGTATCCGGTTCGAATTCGGTGATCTTGTCGACCAGGAGAAATGGATAACGGTGCGGCAGAATCCGTTCGATCGCGGAGTAGTCGAGAGGGAGGGTCAGGTCCATTTAAGTATCCGGGAGCCGGGAGCCGGGAGCGCAGCGCCGAATCCGGGAGCCGGGAACGAATTATACTTCGCGGGTTCGGAGGAACCGCGCATGCGTAAGACCCTTCTCGTTGCCACGCTCATCTGCGCCGCATCCATTGCCTCTGCTCAAACCAAGAGCAGGGTCGCGACCTTTGATGATGTGCTTAACATCAAAGCCGTCCAGGGTGCGACCGTTTCGCCGGACGGCCGCACGGTGATCTACACGGTTCGCCAGTGGGTCGTCGATCAGGATCCGCCGACTCCGCTGGCCGAGGCGCCAGCGTCGTCGAAGACAGGCCGCATCGAGGCGCGCACGCACATCTGGCGCGTGCCCGCGGACGGCAGCAGCGTGGCGCGGCAAATCACCTTTGGCGAGCGCGGCGACAGCCAGCCGCAATTTTCACCGGACGGTAAGTACATCAGCTTCGTGTCAGCACGCGGCTCCGCGGAAGCCAAGCCGCAGATCTACCTGATGTCCGTCGACGGGGGCGAGGCGTGGCGGCTCACCGACGCAAAAGAAGGTGTCTCGAGTCAAGGCGGCGGCGGCTATTCATGGTCGCCAGACAGCAGCCAGATCGCGTTCGTCACGCTCGATCCGCGCAGCGCCGAAGAAGAAGCCAACATCAAGAAGCGAGACGACGAGCGAGTCTTCGAGGGCGACTTCCGCTATCAGCACGCGTGGGTCATCACGATCGCGAACAAGCACGCGACGCGTGTCACCGAAGGCACGCACTATACGGTGCAGGGCGCGCCGTCGTGGGCTCCTGACGGCAAGCGCTTCGTATTTGCGGCGTCAGCGACACCGATGCTCCGAGATGAACGCCGCGACGTCTATGTGG
>Ga0196963_10001142_pt1 | contig 19362 bp, 15 predicted proteins | sample S1_5metaG_FD_148600 | JGI IMG/M metagenome (GOLD analysis project Ga0196963, IMG submission 148600) | Soil microbial communities from Anza Borrego desert, Southern California, United States - S1_5 | ecosystem: Environmental > Terrestrial > Soil > Desert | place: USA: California | collected... | reverse complement strand
CGTCGCGCGCTACGCCGATCGCGTGAACGTCATGTATGCGGCCCGCATCGTCGAACAGGGGACCGCCGACGAGGTGTTCCTGACGCCGCGCCATCCCTATGCGATCGGTCTGATGCGGTCGGTGCCGCGGCTCGACCGGCCGCGCGGAATCAAGCTCGAGACGATCGAGGGCTTGCCGCCCAACCTGTTGAAGCCGCCGACCGGCTGTCGCTTCGCCGAGCGCTGCCCCTACCGCATCGAGGTCTGCGCGATCGAGCCGCCGCTCGCACCGGTAGAGGCCGATCATCTCTCTGCCTGCCATAGGGCCAATGAGCTTCCCTTCGTCGCGACGCCCGCCGCGGCGAGCCGCGAAGCGCTGGCAGCGGCGGATTTCAGCGCTCAGCCGATCCTTCTCGCCGTCGAGCACCTTGCCAAGCACTTCAAGATCCCGGGCGGCCTCTTCGGCGGCGACGCCAGGACCGTCAAGGCGGTCAACGATGTCTCCTTCGCCATCGCGAGGGGCGAGACTCTGGGCTTGGTGGGCGAGTCAGGCTGCGGCAAGACCACGATCGGGCGCGTCGTCCTGCGGCTCGACGACCCGACCGCCGGCACGATCCGCTACGACGGCAAGGATCTCGGCCGGGCCGAGGGCGCCGAGCTCAAGAAGCTCCGCCGCTCGATCCAGGTGATCTTCCAGGATCCGTTCTCCTCGCTGAACCCGCGCATGACGGTCGGCGAGATCATCGGCGAGCCGCTCTCGGTCTATCGCATAGAACCGGATGCCAAGCGGGTGAAGCAACGCGCTATCGATCTTCTCGGCCAGGTCGGCCTTTTCCCCTATTTCGCCGAGCGCTATCCGCACGAGCTTTCCGGCGGCCAGCGCCAGCGCGTCGGCATCGCCCGCGCTCTCGCGCTCGAACCCTCGTTCATCGTCTGCGACGAGCCGGTCTCGGCGCTCGACGTCTCGATCCAGGGCCAGATCATCAACCTGCTGGAAGATTTGCAGCGGCGCTACGGCCTCACCTTCCTTTTCATCGCGCATGACCTTGCCGTGGTGCGCCATATCTCGCACCGTGTCGCCGTAATGTATCTCGGCCGGATCATGGAACTGGCCGATCGCGACACGCTCTATGCCGATCCGCAGCACCCCTACACCCAGGCTCTGCTCGACGCCGCGCCGGTGCCCGATCCGCTGATCGAGCGGAGCCGGGCGCCGCGCTCACTCAAGGGTGAACTGCCCTCGCCCTTGAATCCGCCCAGCGGGTGCGTGTTCCATACACGCTGCCCGAGGGCGATCGACGATTGCCGGCGCGTCGTGCCGGAACTTCGCGACGTAAGACCGAACCACTTTGCTGCCTGCATCAGACTCTGAGGAGGGATGTCATGAAGAAGCTTGCGTTCATCGGGCTTGCGGTCGCGCTGGCACTGCCGGCGGCCGCCCATGCTCAAGCGCCGAAGAAGGGCGGCACGCTTGTCTATGCGATCAGCGCAGAGACCCCGACCTACGACTGCTCGGCGACGGATACCTATGCGGCGCTGCATTTCCTGGCGCCGTTCTATTCGACCTTGCTCAAGTTCGACCTCGCCAATTACCCGAAGGTCCAGGGCGACCTGGCCGAGAGCTGGACAGTCTCCGACGACAAGAAGACCTACACCTTCAAGCTCCGCCAGAACGTCACCTGGCATGACGGCTCGCCCTTCAGCTCGGCCGACATAAAGGCGACCTACGACCGGCTGCGCAACCCGCCGACGGGCGTCGTCTCGACCCGCCGCGCCACCTTCGCCGACATCGACACGATCGACACGCCGGATGCGAACACGGTCGTGTTCAAGCTCTCGGCGGTGAACCCGGCGATGCTCGAGCATTTCGCCAGCCCGTGGAACTGCGTCTACTCGGCGGCGAAGCTCAAGGACGATCCTGCCTTCCCGACCAAGACGATCATGGGCACCGGCGCCTTCCGCTTCACCGAGCATGTGAAGGGCAGCCATGTCGCCGGCGTGAAGAACGACAAGTACTTCCTTCCCGACCGTCCCTATCTCGACGGCTTCAAGGGCGTGTTCATGCTGCAGGCGGCGGCAATGCTGAACGCGCTGCAGGGCGGCCAGGTCATGGCGGAATTCCGCTCGGTCTCGCCGGCTGAGCGCGACCGCTTGGTCCAGGCGATGGGCGATAAGATCCGGATCGAGGAGTCAAGCTGGACGCTCAACCTTCTGATCGCCTTCAACACCGAGAAGAAGCCCTTCGACGATGTGCGCGTGCGGCGCGCGCTGAGCCTGGCGATCGACCGCTGGGGCGGCAGCGTCGGTCTCTCGCGCACTTCGACGCTCCGCCAGGTCGGCGGCCTCATCCGTCCCGGCTCGCCGATCGCGACGCCGGAAGCCGAGCTCGTCAAGTTCCCGGGCTTCGGCAAGGACATCGCCGCCAACCGGGCCGAGGCGCGAAAGCTGCTGGCGGAGGCCGGCGTGCCGAACCTGAAGTTCGAGCTGGTCAACCGCACGATCGCCCAGCCCTATACGCCGGCCGGCATCTATGTCGTCGACCAGTGGCGCCAGATCGGCGTCGAGGCGACGCATAAGCAGCTCGAGACCTCGCCCTATCTGGCCACCCTGAATGCCGGCAATTACGAGGTCGCGATCGACTTCTCCAACCTGTTCATGGACGAGCCCAGCCTCGCGCTCGCCAAATACGTCTCCTTCGACAAGGCGCCGGAGAATCGCTCGCGCGCGATCGACCGCGAGCTCGACTCCCTCTACGAGAAGCAGAACCGCTCGGCCAGCGAAGCCGAGCGCGTCGGCTTCATCCGGCAGTTCGAGTCGCGGATGCTGAACCAGGCCTACCAGGTGCCGCTGCTGTGGTGGCATCGCATCGTGCCGACCAACAAGGTCATCATGGGTTGGCAGATGTCGCCGAGCCACAATCTCGGCCAGGATCTGGTCAACGTCTGGCTGAACCAGTAAGGCCAAAGGCCCTCGCCCGCTGAAGGGGCGAGGGCCGCCCGCCCATGCTCTCCTACCTCGCCAACCGCACGCTGATGATGATTCCGACGCTGTTCGGCGTCGCGGTCCTCATCTTCTTCCTGCTGCGCGTGGTTCCTGGTGACATCGTCGAGGTCAAGCTCCGCGGCGATGGCGGCACCGTCACCAAGGAGACGCTCGAGGCCGAGCGCAAGCGCATGGGCCTCGACAAGTCGCTGCCGGCCCAGTTCGGCGACTGGATGAAGGGCATGGCGACCTTCGATTTCGGCCAGTCGATGTGGACCGACCGGCCGGTCTCGGAGGAGATCGCCGCCCGGCTCGAGCTTTCGATCGAGGTGGCGATCCTGGCGACGCTGATCGCCGTGCTCATCGCGATCCCCATGGGCACGCTCTCGGCGCTCTTCCACGACACCTGGATCGACTATGCCATCCGACTATTCACCATCGCCGGACTTGCCGTGCCTTCCTTCTGGCTCGGCATGCTGGTGATCCTGTCGCTTCTCTCCTTCTTCAACTGGCTTCCGCCGATCACCTACACGCCGATCTACAAGGACCCGATCGCCAACCTCTCGCAGCTGATCTGGCCGGCGGCGGCGGTGGGCTATCGCTACGCCGCGGTGGTGGCGCGCATGGTGCGCTCCTCGATCATCGAGGTGATGAAGGAGGATTACATCCGCACCGCCCGCGCCAAGGGCGTCTACGAGCGGCTGGTGGTCTCGCGCCATGCCATGCGCAACGCGCTCTTGCCGGCGATCACCGTCATCGGCCTCGAATTCGCCTTCCTGATCGGCGGGCTCGTGGTCACGGAGCAGGTCTTCAACCTGAACGGCATCGGCAAGCTGTTCGTGCAGGCGGTCTCGCGCAACGACTTCACGCTGATCCAGACCATGGTGATGCTGATCGCTTCGATCTTCATCGCCGTTAACCTCCTGGTCGACGTACTCTACGCCGCCTTCGATCCGCGGATCCGCTACTGATGACCGCGACCGCGCCCATCATCACCTACACGCTGCCGAAGCGCCGCCACCCGGTCCTCGCCTTCATCGTCGCGCAGCCGCTCGGCGCCATCGCCTTCGTCGTCATCATCGTCATGATCGGCGCCGGCATCTTCGCGCCCTGGGTGGCGCCCTACGACCCGGTCGCGCTCGATTTCGGCGCCATGCTGGCGCCGCCGAGCATCGAGCACTGGTTCGGTACCGATGCCTTCGGCCGCGACATTCTTTCGCGCGTCATCTACGGCGCGCGAACGGCACTCACGATCGGGTTCCTCTCTTCGTTCGTCGGTTGCACGCTGGGCGCTGCGCTCGGCGTCGCCTCGGCCTATTTCGGCGGCAAGATCGACTTGGTGATCCAGGGCTTCATCGACATCATCCTGTCATTCCCGCTGATCGTGCTGGCGCTGGTCGTCGTGGCCATGCTCGGCAAGTTCGTGGTCGCCGGCGTCGACCTCAACCTGATCGTCGCCATCGCCATCCCGATCCTACCCAAGGTCGAGCGCGTGATCCGCGCCGCGGCGCTTTCGGTGCGCGAGATGCCCTATGTCGATGCGGCGCGCGCCGCGGGCTACAGCAATACCCGCATTATTTTCCGGCACATGGCGCCGAACGTCGCAGCACCCTACCTGATCATGCTGACCGCCTATATCGCCCAGGCGATCCTGCTCGAGGCATCGCTGTCCTTCCTCGGGCTCGGCGTCACCGAGCCGACGCCGGCCTGGGGGCTGATGCTCTCGGGCAATGCCTCGGATTTCTACCGCGAGGCGCCGTGGATGATCCTGTTCCCGGGCCTTGCCATCAGCTTCGCCGTCTTCGCCTTCAACCTCTTCGGCGACTCGCTTCGCGACTGGTTCGATCCGCGCTTCAAAGTGTGAACGTGCGGAAAGCCCGTGGTGTTAACCCCGGTTAAGGCGCTCCCGGCTAGAGTCGCGTAGTGCCCGATTCTTTCGCTTCCGGAGGGGTTCGTCGCCTTGGAAACGGCACTCACGAACGAGTTGGCCGGGATCAGGTACCGGGAAACCGCCGAGGTCACTCCGGAGACCACGGCCAACCCGATCATCCATGAGCTCTATCGCTACTGGGAGGGAAAGCGCGGCGCCGCGGCGCTGCCGGCCAAGCGCGACTTCGACCCGCTCGATCAGCCCCGCGCCTTCGGCATGCTGATGATCCTGGAGCGACTCGACGACGGCGACTACCTCTACCGGCTACATGGCCTCAAGGCGGCCGAGATGTTCGGCCGCGACCTCACCGGCCATCGTCTGCGTGAGGTCGCCGGCGACGTCGCCCGTTTCTTCATCGCCAAATACGACCGCTGCCTCGAGCTCGGCCGGCCGCTCTATGTGCTGCATCGGCCGGTGCAGATGCGGACGGTCGCAGTACTGGAACGCCTGCTGATGCCCTTTGCCGACGATGCCGGAACGGCCCGCTTCGTCGTCGCCTATACCGCGCCGGTAGCGCTTACGGGCGAGGTCGTCGAGGAGAAGAGCTCGCGCATGTCGTGAGCGTTGCGCCGCCCGCGCGCGGCGCCTAATGTCCCGGCCTTTCCTCGCCCCCGGGAGAAGCTCACGATGAAGGTCGGCGGCATTCACCGACGGACGATCTGGCCGAGCGACGATGGTCGCGCCATCGAGGTCATCGACCAGACGAAGCTGCCGCACGCCTTCGTCACCATCCGGCTCGAGACCCTCGAGGCGGTGGCCCACGCGATCCGCGCCATGCTGATCCGCGGCGCTCCCCTGATCGGGGCGACCGCCGCCTACGGCCTGGCCATCGCGCTGCGCGACGATCCGTCGGATGGCCGGCTGGCCAATGCCTATGACGTGCTGCACGCGACGCGGCCGACCGCGATCAATCTGCGCTGGGCCCTCGACGATGTCCGTGCCAAGGTTGCGCCGTTGCCGCCGAAGGAGCGCTTCGCCGCCGCCTGGCGTCGGGCCGGCGAGATCGCGGACGAGGACGTCGAGATCAACCGCTCGATCGGCAGCCACGGCCTCGCGCTGATCAGGCAGGCGGCAGCGAAGAATCCCGGCCGGCCGGTCAACGTGCTGACCCATTGCAATGCCGGCTGGCTCGCCACCGTCGACTGGGGCACGGCGACGGCGCCGATCTACCTGGCGCATGAGGCCGGCATCCCCATCCATGTCTGGGTCGACGAGACGCGGCCGCGCAACCAGGGCGCCGGCCTGACGGCCTGGGAGCTCAACAATCACGGCGTTCCGCACACCGTGATCGTCGACAACACCGGCGGCCATCTGATGCAGCACGGCAAGGTCGATCTCTGCTTCGTCGGCACCGATCGCACCACCGCGGAGGGCGATGTCTGCAACAAGATCGGGACCTATCTGAAGGCGCTCGCCGCCAAGGACAACGGCGTGCCGTTTTATGTCTGCCTGCCCTCGCCGACCATCGACTGGACTATCCGCGACGGCGTTCGCGAGGTCCCGATCGAGGAGCGCGACGGCGCCGAAATCTCGAAGGTGACCGGCCGCACCGATGACGGCCGCATCGCCACCGTACAGGTGACGCCGGAAGGCTCGCCCGTGCTCAACTACGGCTTCGATGTGACGCCGGCCCGGCTCGTCACCGGCCTCGTCACCGAGCGCGGCGTCGCGCCGGCGAGCGCCGACGGGCTGTTGTCTCTGTTCCCGGAGCGGCGGAAGCGCGCTTAGGACTTCTTCGGGCGCATCGCCGCCCACTGCTCCTCGGTCAGCCCCGAGAGGTGGTGGAACATCGACGCGCCCTGCAGCCAGCGGCCGCCATCGATGGTGATGCAATCGCCGTTGATGTACTCGGCCATGTCGGAGACGAGATAGCTCGCGAGATTGGCGAGCTCGATATGCTCGCCGACGCGCTTCATCGGTCCCGCCTTCTCCCAGCGATCGGCCATCGCCGGCGGGACCAGGCGGTCCCATGCCCCCTTGGTCGGGAACGGCCCGGGTGCGATCGCCACCGTGCGAATACCCTGGCCGCCCCACTCGACCGCGAGGCTCTGCATCAGCGCCAGCACGCCGGCCTTGGCCATGGCGCTCGGCACCACATAGGGCGAGCCGGTCCAGGCATAGGTCGCAAGGATACTTAAGACCGTTCCCTTGTGCTTGGCCTCGAGCCAGCGCCGGCCGGCGGCAAGCGTGCAGTAGGTTGTCCCGTGCAGCACGATGCCGAGCACGGAGTCGACGGCCCGATGCGACAGCGTCTCGGTCTTGGCGATGAAGTTGCCGGCGGCGTTGTTGACCAGGACGTCGATGGCGCCGTCGGCAAAGGCCCAGTCCATCATGCGCTCGACCCCGTCGGGATCGCGGATGTCGATGGAGCGTGTCTTGACCGCGCGGTTGCTGATCTTGCCGAGCTCGGCGGCGGTCTCGGCTAGCACGTTCTCGCGGCGCCCGCAGATCAGCAGCTCGGCGCCGAGCTCGACGAAGCGCTTCCCCATGCTCTTGCCGAGACCCGTTCCGCCGCCGGTAACCAGGATGCGCTTCCCCATTAGCAGATCGGGCTGAAACATGCGGCCTCCAGAAATTGGAGGCCGAGAGTGGGGGGCCGCCGTCGCTTTGACAAGCAGCGGCTCTCGGCTAGGTCGCGTCCATCTAGGTCGCGTCCATCGTGAGGTCCACAAGGGCCGCGGGGACCAGCCGCATGGCCGGCAGGCTGACCGTCACGCGTGTGCCGACGCCGTGCTCGCTTTCGACCTTGAGATAGCCGCCATGCAGCTCGACCAGAGCCTTGACGATCGGAAGGCCGAGGCCGGTTCCTTCGTGCTCGCGGGTGAACGGGTTCTCGACCTGCTGGAAAGGCGTCAGCGCGATCTGGATCTCCTCGTCCGTCATGCCGATGCCGGTATCGCTGACCACCAGCGTCGGCCGGCGGCCGGCATCGATCGACGCGTCGATCCAGACCCGCCCGCCGGCGGCGGTGAACTTGATCGCGTTCGAGAGGAGATTGAGGACGATCTGGCGCAGCCGCTGGGCGTCGCCGCGGATGCGGATCGACTCGCCCTCGATCCGCGGGATGACGACGACGCCGCGTTCGGTGGCCCGGCTGCCGGTGAGCTTGACGCCGTCGGCGATGATGTCAGCCATGTCGATCGTGGTCTCGCGCAGCTGCAGTTCGCGCGCTTCGATCTTGGCCATGTCGAGAAGGTCGCTGATCAGGCCGAGCAGATGCGTGCCCGCGTCGTGGATGCTGGCGGCATATCCCCGCTGCTTCGGCTCGAGCGTGCCGACATGCCCGTCGCGCAGCACCTCGGAGAAGCCGAGGATGGCGTTGAGCGGCGTGCGCAGCTCGTGGCTGGTGTTGGCGAGGAAGATCGATTTGGCGCGCCCGGCATCCTCTTCGCGCAGCCGCGCGCGCACCGCTTCGTCGCGCGCCGCGGCCAGCGCGACGACGGTCGATTCAAGCCGATCCGCCTGATCGATCAGCACGAAACCGATCAGCCCTAGGACCAGCAGGGCGATAATGGTGGCGGCGATGATGACGGTCACCTGGCGTTCCCAGCTCGCCAGCGCCGATTTGATCGGCATCGAGATCAGGACCGTCAGCGGATGGCGATCGAGCGTGCGCGTCGCCACGAGGAAGCGCCGGTCGTCGGCTGTCTCGGAGAGAGCGACGGGCTCGCCCATTCCCTGGTTCGACGGCGGGTGCCGCGCCATCAGGCGGCCATCAGCGCGCAGCAGCGAGATCGTGCTGGTGCCGCCGATCGCCAGGCCGCGATAGATGTCGGAGAAGATCGCCGGGTCGATCCCGGCGGCAACGACGCCGAGGAATCGGCCATCCGCCGACTGCACCCGGCGGCTGAGCACGATCCGCCAATGGCCCGAAACCCGACTGAAGACCGGCGCATCGATGAAGACGCTGGCGCCAGCCCGCTCCTGGTGATGGCGGAAATAGACGCGGTCCGATGCATCCAGCGGCCGCGGCGGTGCCGCGCCGGAATCGCCTCGGCCGATGCCCTGCGCATCGACGTAGAGAACACCGCGGACATGCGGCAAGCCGGCGGTGCGGTCGTGCAGGAGGTCGCGAAGCTCCTCAGCCGCCGGCCCCCCCTCGACCGAAAGGGCGGCGATCTTTTCGGCCATCCCGCCGAGGACCACATCGATGCTGTCCACCGTTCGCGCCGCATGCTGAGCCAGGACGGCGGCGGTGTCGTCGAGGCGGTCGCGTTGGTCGGCGATCGCGCCGTAGCGAAGCCACGTGGCAACCGTGATGGCGCCGGCTAGGACAGTCAGCACGAGAACCAGGCCCACGACGCTCAGCGTCGTGCGCTGCCGGCCGGCCATCCGACGGTCGATCCAATCGGCGATTCGCACGGGTTGGGGACTTCCCCTCTTTTGACGCCAGGGTGTGCGGACAGGGTTAAGAAAGGATTAAGGCGGCCGGGACCGCAGGCGGTGGTAAAGGCCGGCAGGCATCTGTTAGCGTCGCCGCCATGCCCGCCGAACCGAGCTTTACCCTCGGCATAGAAGAAGAATACCACTTGGTCGAACGCGCGAGCGGAGCGCTGGCGGCGGAGCCTCCGCCGGCGATGCTGCACGCGGCGCAGGCGCGACTCGGTGAGCGCGCCATGCCCGAATTCCTGAAGTCGCAGATCGAGGTGGCGACCCGCAAATGCACCAGCCTCGCCGAGGCGCGATGCGAGCTGGTCGAGCTGCGGCGCACCGTCGCCGAACTGGCGGACGGCCATGGCCTCGCCCCCATCGCGGCCTCCACCCATCCCTTTTCCGACTGGGGCAACCTCAAGCACAGCGATCGCGACCGCTACGTCCAGCTCGCGCGCGATCTCCAGGGCGTGGCCCGGCGGCTGATGATCTGCGGCATGCACGTCCATGTCGGCATCGAGGACGAGCATCTGCGCATCGACCTGATGAACCAGATGGCGTATTTCCTGCCGCATCTGCTGGCGCTGTCGACATCCTCGCCCTTCTGGCGCGGCGCTGACACCGGTCTCAAATCATACCGGATCAGCGTCTTCAACGAGCTGCCGCGCACCGGCCTGCCGCAGGGCTTCGCCAGCTGGGGCGAGTATCAGCGCATCGTCGGCGTCCTGATCTCCGCCGGGCTGATCGAGGATGCGTCGCGCCTCTGGTGGGATCTGCGCCCGTCGGCGCGTTTCCCGACGCTGGAGATGCGAATCACGGATGTCTGCACGAGCCTCGATGACGGTATCGCCGTCGCCGCCATCTACCGCTGCCTGCTGCGCATGCTGTGGCGGCTCCGGCGCTCAAATCAGCGCTGGCGCCTTTACGCGCATATGCTGATCGACGAGAACCGCTGGCGGGCGCAGCGCTACGGCACCGAGGAAGGGCTCGTCGACTTCGGCAAGGGCGTCGTGATCCCCTATCGCGACCTGCTCGACGAGATCCTCGAGCTGATCGCGCCGGATACAGCCTATTTCGGTTGCGAGGCCGAGGTCGCGCATGCGCGCCTGATTCTCGAACGCGGCACCTCGGCCGACCGCCAGCGCCAGGTCTACCGGGATGCGCTCGCTGGAGGCGCGGCGCCGGCCGACGCACTGAAGCGTGTCGTCGAGTGGCTGACCGCGGAGACCGTCGCGAGCCTTTAGGCTTGGATCAACAACGTGCGTGCTTCGACAAGCTCAGCATGAGGGCAATTCTTTGTGCCACCAAAACTGCTCCTTATCCGAGCTTGTCGAAGGACGCACAACGGAAATGCACGCGTTTCCGACTTTCGCTTAGCCGGCCGCCGCGTCCCATCTCGGGCGGTCGAACTGCAGCGCCGCGAGGCGCGCGTAGAGGCCGCCCTGGCGCACCAGCTCTTCATGGGTGCCGGTGGCGACGACCCGGCCCTGGTCGATGACGATGATGCGGTTCGCCTTCTGCACGGTGGCGAGGCGATGGGCGATCACCAGGGTGGTGCGGCCGGCCATCAACCGGTCGAGCGCGTCCTGCACGGCACGCTCGCTTTCGGCGTCGAGGGCGCTGGTCGCCTCGTCGAGCAGCAGCACCGGTGCGTCGCGCAGAATCGCGCGCGCGATCGCCAGGCGCTGGCGCTGGCCGCCGGAGAGGCGCACGCCCTTCTCTCCGAGGAAGGTATTGAAGCCGTCGGGCAGGCGGTCGAGGAACTCGGCCGCATGCGCCGCTTCGGCCGCGGCGCGCACCTCGGCATCGCTCGCCTCGGGCCGGCCGTAGCGGATGTTCTCCCAGGCATCGGCCGAGAAGATCACCGGCTCCTGCGGTACCAGGCCGATGCGCCGGCGGATCGCCTGCGGATCGGCGGCCGTCAGGGCGACGCCGTCGAGCCGCACCGTGCCGGCATCCGGATCGTAGAAGCGCAGCAGCAGCTGGAAGACGGTGGTCTTGCCGGCGCCGGACGGGCCGACCAGGGCGATGCGCTCTCCCGGCCTGACCTCGAGGGTGAGCCCTTCCAGCGCGGCGCGGTCGGGCCGCGACGGATAGTGGAAGCGCACATTCCCGAATGCGACACGGCCTAGGGGCGGCACCGGCAGCGGCATCGGCACGGGCGGGGCCTTGACCGCCGGCTCTGTCGCCAGCAGCTCGATGATCCGCTCCATCGCGCCGGCGGCGCGCTGCAGGTCGCCGATCACCTCGCTGATCGCCCCGGCCGAGGAGGCGGCGAGAATCGCGTAGAAGATGAAGGAGGAGAGCGCGCCCGGCGAGATCTTGCCGGCCAGCATGTCATGGCCGCCGATCCACAGCACCAGCGCTACGGCGCCGAAGACGAGCAGGATCACGATCGCGGTCAGGATCGCGCGCACCGCCGTCCGCTTGATCGCCACTGCGAAAGCATCCTCGACGCGCTTGGCGAAGCGCGTGCGGTCGAGCTCCTCATGGGTGAAGGCCTGCACCGTACGGATGCCGCCCAGGCTCTCATCGACATAAGCACCGACATCGGCGATGCGGTCCTGGCTTTCGCGCGAGAGCCGGCGCACATGGCGGCCGAAAGCGAGGATCGGCACCAGCACCAGCGGGATGATGGCAAGCGCCATCAGCATCAGCTTGGCCGAGGTCAGCGCCATCGCGATGGTCGCGCCGACCAGGATCAGCAGGTTGCGCAGCGTGACCGAGGCGGAGGAGCCGACCACGGTCTGCACCAGCGTCGTGTCGGTGGTGATGCGCGTGATGATCTCGGCCGTGCGCGTTACCTCGTAGAAGCCGGGGCTGAGCTCGAGCACGCGCGCATAGACCGCGCGGCGCAGGTCGGCGACGATCCGCTCGCCGAGCCAGGTGACGAGATAGAAGCGGCCGAAGGTGGCGAAGGCGGCGACCGCGACGACGCCGAGCAGCGCGATGACAGTGCGGTCGAGCAGCGCCGCATTGCCGCTCGCCAGGCCGTCGTCGATCAGGTGGCGCAGCGCCCAGCCGAGGCCGAGCACCGTCGCCGCCGCGATCAGCAGGAAGATGCCGGCACCGACAAGCCGCCCGAGATAGGGCCGGATGAACGGCCAGAGCGGCTTCAGTGCCCCCAGGTTCCGGCTCGGCGGACGATCGGATGAAGCGGCCACGCGAGGCTAGTCGAGCGCGAGCGGAGTCTCGGTCGCGGCGGAGAGCTCGCGCGACAGAAGCTCGGAAAGCGTGGCGCCACCCTTGGTCGCGATCCAGCGCGCCGCCTTGCCCGGCCCCTCGCGATAGTCGAAATGCCAGGCGCCGGAGGCGGGCGAGGCGAGCCAGATCTGGCGGTTCGGCGCTTGCTTGTTGATGACGTAAATGCCCCCGGCCTCGAGCCGGATCGTCAGGATACCGCCCTCGAGGTCGATATCGAGATGATCGGCGAGCGCGTCCTCGATCGTCGCGAGGAGGTATTTCAGCGTCTCGTCGGCGAGGCGCGCGAAGTTGGCTTCATCGAGGCTCATGGTCGGCGTCCTCATACCCCGCCCGCCGCCCACCGGCAACGAGGCGTGGTGCCGCGCTTACCTTCCAGGTAATGGCCATGCCACACGCCTGGGATTACCAATGGCGCATGACCGGAACCTCTCCTTCCGCCTCCCGGGAGCCCGCGATCGGCGGCCTGATCCAGCGCTGGCGCAAGGGCCGGCGCATGAGCCAGCTCGACCTGGCGCTCGAAAGCGGCATCTCTGCCCGGCATCTGAGCTTCCTCGAGACAGGACGCACGCGCCCGAGCCGCGACATGGTGCTGCGGCTCTGCGGGGTGCTCGCGGTGCCGTTGCGCGACCGCAACAACCTGCTGCTCGCCGCGGGCTTCGCCCCGGTCTATCGCGAGACCGCGCTCGACGCGCCCGAGATGGCGGAGATCCTGTCGGCGGTTCGGCTGATCCTGCGCCGGCACGAACCCTATCCGGCGGTCGCCTTCGATGCCGGCTGGGACATCGTCATGGCGAACGCCCCCTACGCCGCGATGGTCAATGCCCTGCTCGCGGACGGCCACAAGCCGTTGCCGGCGCTGTCGCTGGTCGAAAAGCCGCGGTCGAACATCCTCCGCATGCTCTGCCGGCCCGACGGCGCGCGAAAGCTCATCATCAACTGGGAAGAGACGACACGGGCGGTGCTGACCCGCGCGCGGCGCGAAGTGCTGCGCGACGGCGACGCCGCCCGCCGGGCGCTCCTTGCCGAAGTCTCGGCTTATCCGGACGTGCCGGGGCCCGATCCCCGCGAGCTCGATTCGACCCAGCTCGGCCTCGTCGTCCCGGTCGAAATCCACACACCGGCCGGCCCGCAGCGGCTCCTCTCGACCATCGCTACCCTCGGCACCGCCGAGGACATCACCCTCCAGGAACTTCGGATCGAAAGCTTCCATCCCGTCGAGGATGCCGCGGCCTAGCCAAGCCGCCGCCGACCCGCTACTTTCCTATAAGAAATCTCTTAGGAGCGACGGGTCCATGGACACGATCATCGGCAGCCGTACGGTCAAGGCGACCACATTCCGCGAAGCCACCGCCGAAGACTGGGACTACGTCACCAAGCTCGGCCGCGAGGCGATCCAGAAGAACGCCGGCCGCCCGGTCATCGACCTGCTGCGCTCGCAGAAGGACGTGCCGAACCATGGCTGGCAGATCAACAATTACGAGCACTCGCTGCAATGCGCGACGCGTGCGCTCCGCAACGGCGAGACCGAGGAATATGTGGTCGCCGCCCTGCTGCACGACCTTTGCCAAGACTTGAATCCCTACAATCACGACAAGCTCGCCGGCGACGCGCTGCGCTACTACGTCTCGGACGAGCTGCACTGGGTGGTCGCCAACCATCAGGTCTTCCAGCTCTCCTTCCGCGATCATTCGAAGTTCGACAGGACCGCCTGCGAGAAGTTCCGCGGCCATCCCTACTTCGAGGCGGCGATGCGGTTCTGCGAGCATTACGACATGAACTGCTTCGGCAAGTACGACTACCTGCCGCTGGAGACCTTTGAGCCGATGGTGTATCGCCTGTATGAGAAGGGCGTCCAAGCCTTCCACGCCAAGCACCCGTACTGAGGGGTTCGGCGGGACGGCGAGAAGGCGCTCCGTCCCGCCCGAGGAATCTTAGCGCCGCATGACCTCACCTTCTCTCGACGTCGCCTTCGTGCGGCGTCAGTTTCCGCAGCTCGCCGACGGCATGGCCTTCTTCGAGAATGCCGGCGGCAGCCTCGTTCCCGAGGCGGTGAAGAAGCGCCTTCTCGACTTCGTCGAGAAGAGCTTCGCTCAGCCCTCCTACGATTCCGAACCTTCGGTGGTCTCACGCCAGCGCATGGCGGACGGCAAGCGCCTCGCCGCCGACCTTCTTGGCGTCGAGCCCGAGGAGATCGTCCTCGGCCCCTCGACCACGCTGAACTTCTATGTCCTGGCCCAGGCGCTCCGGCACCTGTTCCAACCCGGCGACGAGATCATCGTCACCAACCAGGACCACGAGGCCAATGTCGGCGCCTGGCGGCGGCTCGAGGAGTTCGGCCTCGTCATCCGCGAATGGCAGATCGACGCGACTTCCGGCGAGCTTCGCCTCGCCGATCTCGACAGGCTGCTTTCGGCGAGGACGAGGCTCGTCTGCGTCACGCATTGCTCGAACGTCGTCGGCAGCGTCAATGACGTCGCTGCGATCGCGGCACGGGCGAAAAAGCTCGGCGCGCTCACCATCGTCGACGGCGTCGGCTACGCCCCGCACCACCTGATCGACGTGCGCGGGCTCGGCGTCGATGCCTATGCCTGCTCCGCCTACAAGATCTTCGGCACGCATCTCGGCATCCTCTGGGTCAGGCCGGCTCTCGCGGCCAAGGCCAAGCCGCAGAACCACTACTTCCTCACCGAGGCGCCGACGACGCTGAATCCGGGCGGCCTTACTTATGAGCTGGTCGCCGGCCTCGGCGGCACCGGCGACTATCTCGACCTGCTCTACCGGCACCATTTCGGCTCCGGCGAGAATTCGGCCCGCGCCCGCTACGCGCGGGTCTTCAAGCTGATCGAGGAGCATGAGGCGCGGCTGGGAAAGCGCATCGTCGACTTCCTCGAGAACCACAAGAGCGTTCGCCTGATCGGTGAGGATGGGTCGCGCGCGCCGATCATCTGCTTCACCGTCTCCGGCAAGACCTCGACCGAAGTCGCCAAGGCGCTGTTCGCCAAGCGCATCGCCGTCGGCCATGGCGATTTCTACGCGAAGCGCTGCGTCGAGGCGCTGGGCGTCGAGGGCGTGATCCGCATCAGCTTCGCGCATTACAATGACGATGCCGAGGTCGATCGCCTGATCGAGGCGCTGAAAGAGATCCTGCCGGCCTGACGAAAGGGAGCGCCATGGCTGCGACCGACTCGACCAAGATGACCGTCGCCGAGATGGTCGCGGCTTTCCGCGCCAAGACCCTGTCGCCGGTCGAGGCGCTCGAGGCCTCGTTCAAGCGCCTGGACGAAGTGCAGCCGCGCCTCAATCCCTTCTGCTGGATCGACAAGGAGACCGGGCGCCGCATGGCCAGGGAATCCGAGGCACGCTGGCAGAAGGGCGCACCGAAAGGCCCGTTGGACGGCGTGCCGATCCCGATCAAGGACACCAACGCCGTCGCCGGCTGGCCCTTCCGCTTCGGCAGCCTGACCATCCCGGACACGCCGGTCGACTATGACGGGCCGATGACCGCTAGGCTGCGCGCCGCCGGCGGCGTCTTCTTCGGCAAGACGACGACGCCCGAATTCGGCTGGAAGGGCATGACCGACAGCCCGCTCGCCGGCATCACGCGCAACCCGTGGGATGAGAGCAAGGGCGCCGGCGGCTCCTCCGGCGGTGCGGCAGTCTCGGTCTCGACCGGCATCGGGCCGATCGCGACCGGCGGCGATGGCGGCGGCTCCATCCGCATGCCGGGCGCCTTCTCCGGCGTCTTCGGCATCAAGCCGAGCTATGGCCGCGTCTCGACCCCGGCGGCCGCCGGCGTCGGCGACATGTCGGTGCACGGGCCGCTCGGCCGCACGGTCGCCTGCACGGCGGCGATGCTCACCGTGATCGCGGAGCCCGATGAGCGCGATCCCTTCGCCATCCCGCCGCAGAACATCGACTATGTCGCCGAGCTCAAGAAGGGCGTGAAAGGGCTCAAGATCGGCTTCAGCCCGGAGCTGGGCTACATCAAGGTCGTCGACCCGCGCATCGCCGAGGAGATCGCCAAGGCGGTGAAGCTGCTGGCCGATGCCGGCGCCATCGTCGAGGCGGCCGATCCCGGTTTTCCCGATCCGGCCTGGGCCATCGACATCATCTGGCGCTCATCCAACGCCAAGCGGCTGACCAAGATGACGCCCGAGCAGATCAAGCTGATGGAGCCGGCGTTGCTCGAATGCGCGGTCTCGGGTCTGTCGATCCCCGCGGTCGACTTCATCGCCGCCCAGGATGTCCGCCTCGACATGGCGCGGACGATGAAGGCCTTTCACAACAAGTACGATCTGCTGGTGACGCCGACCATGCCGATCACCGCCTTCGATGCCGGGCTGGTGACGCCGGACAAGGAGAGATTCCCGACTTGGCTCCACTGGTCGCCCTTCACTTGGCCCTTCAACATGACGCGCCAGCCGGCCGCCACCTGCCCCGCCGGCTTCGTCGACGGGCTGCCGATCGGGCTTCACATCGTCGGCCCGATGTTCCGCGAGGATCTGATCCTCCGCGCCGCCGCCGCCTTCGAGCAGGCGCGGCCCTTCAAGATGACGCGCGGCTAACCGATCGCCTGGCCGGCATAGATGCCGGTGCAGGCGCCGTTGTCGACGGCGATCTGGCCGTTGACGATCACGAAAGGCACGCCGACCGGGAAAGAACGCGGATGCTCGTAGGTCGAGGTGTCGCTGACGGTTGCCGAGTCGAAGACCGCGATGTCGGCGAAGGCGTTCTTCTCGAGACGGCCGCGATCCTTCAAGCCGAAGCGCCGCGCCGGCCGATCGGTCATGCGATGGATCATGTCCTCGAGACTGAGGCCGCCGATCTCGCGCCGGAGCCTGAGGAAACGGGGAAAGGCGCCGTAGCTGCGCGGATGCGGAAAGCGGCCGGCCGGCGTGATGTCGCTGCAGACCATGTAGTCGGGGCGGGCGATCAGCTGCATGAAGTCGCGATCCATCTGGCTGCGGACCGCCGCACTCTCCGGCGGCGCGCCGACATGGCCGACCTTGAGGTTCTGCTCGACCAGCACCTCGCAGAGCGCTTCGCCCGGCGTGCGGCCACGCTTGGCGGCAAGCTCAGTCAGCCGCGTGCCCTCCATTTCAGGGGCCATCGGCATGTAGCCCAGGATGATCGTCGAGAGCATCGGCTTTTCGTCGGTGTCGAGATAGGCGACGATCTTCTTTCTTTCGGCCGGATCGCGCAGACGCTTCAGGATTTCCCCAGGCCCGCCTTCCTGGGCGAAGGCCGGCAGCAAACTGACGGCGATCGAGCTTCCCGAAGGATAGGGATAGATATCGAAGGTGACGTCGGAGTCCCTGGTCCGCGCCGCATCGATCGGTCCCATGATCGCACCGATATTGCCGGCCGATTCCGGCTGCGTGCGGTAATGCGCGAAGTGCAGCTTGGCGCCGGAGCGACGCGCGACCTCCATGCCCTCGACCACGCCGCCGCCGCCGAAGGCATGCGCGACGACGTTCTTGCGGGGCTCGCACATATAGACCTTGCCGGTCTCGCGCACGATCTTGGCGAGCTCGACGATCTCCTCGGTGTCGCCCCACGGGCCCGGGTAGTACTTGCCGCCGGTGGTGAAGCCGATCGCGCCCTGCTCCAGGCCGTCGCGCGTCAGCTTCTTCGCCATCTCGAGTGCCTCGCCGCGCAGCGGCTTGTCGTGGAAGCCGAGCGACTGCAGGCGCACCGTCGCATGCGGCACGAAGTAGGCGGTGTTGATCGCGACCTTCCTGTGATAGTGGCCGCGGAAGGCGGCAACGCTGCTCATGTCGAGATCTTCCGGCGGATCGCCTAAGAGCCCGCCGAGCCAGTGACGATAGGTCTTGAAGTTGTAGGCCGAGAGCGGCGCGTAGGACATGCCGTCGATGCCGAGGAACTCGGTGGTGATGCCCTGGCGGATGCCGTTGGCGTGCTGCGGATCGACCAGCAGCGCCCCTTCCGAATGCGTGTGCGTGTCGATGAAGCCCGGCGATACCGTGAGACCGGTCGCGTCGAGGCGGCGCTTGGCCTCCGCCCTGGAGAGATCGCCGATCACCTCTATCCGCTCGCCCTTGATGCCGAGATGGCCTTTGTAGCCGGCACGACCGGTGCCGTCGACGATGGTTCCGTTCGCAATCACCAGATCGAACATCCGCCCCTCCGGATAGAAGCGGCGGCTCCCGTTAGGGGGCCGCCCTTTAACCCACGTCAGCTCTTCGAGATGTTCCAGAGCAGCAGCACCGGCGAGGAGATCACCCCGGTGACGTTCTTGCGGAACGCGACGACCGTCGCGCGCTGACCCAGCGGCACCATCATCACATTGTCGGCGATCTGGGCGTGCAGCTGGTCGAGGATGGCCTTCTGCTTCGCCGGATCGGCCTCCTTGGCCCAGGCGAGACGCAGGCGCTCGACCTCGGGATTGCAGGGCCAGCCGACCCAGGCCTTCTCGCAGGCGCCGTTGATCACCGGATAATCGATCGGGTTGATCAGCGTGCCTTCCCAGTAGGACGCGATCAGGCTCCAGCCGCCCTGCCCCGGCACCGCCTTGCTCTCGCGGCGCTGCGAATGCGTGCCCGGATCCATGGTGTCGAGCGTGACGTTGAGCCCGATCTTCTTCAGGTTCTGCGCCATCAGCTGCGCCGCCGGCGAATACACCGTGTCGGCGGGGTTCAGCATGATGATCGGCTCGCCCTTGTAGCCCGCCTCCTCGAACAGCTTCTTCGCCTTGTCGAGGTCGGGCTTGGTGTTCGCCTTCACGCGTCCGGCGGTCGAGTAGCTGGGCGTGCCGCAGAACAGGAAGGAGTCGCAGGTGCGGTAGAGCTCCGGATCGCCGCCGACCGCCTGCATGAACTCGGTCTGGTCGGTCAGCGCCACCAGCGCTTCGCGCGCCTTCGGGTTGTTGAAGGGCG
>Ga0196963_10001141_pt1 | contig 19375 bp, 11 predicted proteins | sample S1_5metaG_FD_148600 | JGI IMG/M metagenome (GOLD analysis project Ga0196963, IMG submission 148600) | Soil microbial communities from Anza Borrego desert, Southern California, United States - S1_5 | ecosystem: Environmental > Terrestrial > Soil > Desert | place: USA: California | collected... | reverse complement strand
CAGCGACGGTCCGCGCGCCTTGCCAGCGGACCTGGCGTCGCCAGCGTCCCCGCGCATGTCCACGACCGTCGCCGCGCGTTCCGTCGCGGCGCTGATCGCCGTCGTGGCTTCCCTGCACGGAGCCGTCGCCATGCCCGCCACCGCCGTCGATCTGCGCTGCGAACACCTGGACGACCCGATCGGCGTCGATCGCGTCGCGCCGCGCCTGACCTGGATGGTGCGCTCGATGCGCCGCGGCGACGCGCAGACCGCGTACCAGGTGCTGGTGGCCGCATCGGCGGTGACGCTGGCCGACGATCGCGGCGATCGCTGGGACAGCGGTCGCGTCGCAGCGACGCGATCGCGCGCGGTCTACGCCGGTGCCGCCCCGGCGCCGCGCGAGGCGCTGTTCTGGAAGGTGCGGGTGTTCGATCGCGACGGCGTCGCCGGACCCTGGAGCGCGCCGGCGCGTTGGGAGATGGGCTTCACCGACAAGGCGCGGTGGAGCGCGCGCTGGATCGCGCGCACCACCGCGCTCGGTCCGCAGCCGGCGCCGCTCATGCGCAAGCCGTTCGCGGTGCGCGGCACGTTGACCCGCGCGCGGCTGTACGCCTGCGGGCTGGGCTACGGCGAGTTCTCGCTCAACGGCGCGACGCTGGGCGACGCGCTGCTCGAGCCCGGCTACACCCGCTTCGATCGCCGCGCGCTGTATGTCGCGCACGACGTCACCGCCGCGCTCAGGCAGGGGGACAACGTCCTCGGCGCGCAGCTCGGCACGGCGTGGTACGACGTGCACACGCTCGCCGTGTGGTACTTCGACAAGGCGCCGTGGCGCAGCGCGCCGAAGCTGCTCTGCGAGCTGCACCTCGACTACGCCGACGGCCGGCACGAGGTGGTGACGAGCGACACCAGCTGGACCACCGCGACCGGACCGATCGTCTACGACTCGATCTACGGCGGCGAGACCTACGACGCGCGGCTCGAGCGCCCGGGCTGGGACGCCCCGGGGTACGACGCGCGCGACTGGCAGCCGGCGATCGCCGTCGACGGGCCGCCCGGGCTGCTGACCTGGGAGGGATGCCCGCCGATCCGCGTGCACGACACGATCACCCCGCGCTCGATCCGCGAGCCGCAGCCCGGCGTGCACCTCGTCGACCTCGGCCAGAACTGCGCCGGCCACTCGCGCATCACGGTCTCGGGCGCGAAGCCCGGAACGGTGATCACGCTGCGCTACGGCGAGCGCCTGGACGAGCGCGGTCGCCTCGCGACCGCGAAGACCGGCGAGCACATGACGAAGACCGAGCCGCCGCAGCGCTTCCAGACCGACGAGTACGTCTGCAAGGGCGGCGCGCGCGAGACCTGGGAGGCGCGCTTCTCGTACCACGGCGGCTGCTTCATCGAGGTCACCGGCTGGCCGGGCGCGCTGACCCCGGACATGATCGTGATGCGCGCGCACGCCACCGATTCGCCGCGCACCGGGCGCTTCTCCTGCTCGGACGCGCTGGTCAACCGGATCTACGAAGCGACCGTCTGGTCGTACCGCGCCAACGCCCAGTCGATCCCGACCGACTGCCCGCACCGCGAGAAGAACGGCTGGACGGGCGACGCGCACCTCGCCTGCGAGTTCGGCCTGGCCGCGTTCGACGCCGCCGCGTTCTACGAGAAGTGGCTCGACGATCTCCACGACGAGCAGCGCGACGACGGCATGCTGCCGGGCATCGTCCCGTCGAGCGGCTGGGGCTACGCGTGGGGCAACGGCCCGGCGTGGGACAGCGCGTATCCGCTGATCTGCTGGTACCTCTATCGCGCCACCGGCGACGCGTGGGCGCTGACGCGGCACTACGACCGCCTCAAGCGCTACGTCGACTTCCTGGGCACGCGCGCGGTCGACGGCGTGATCCCGTGGGGCCTGGGCGACTGGCTGTTCTGGAAGGCGGAGACGCCGGTCGAGGTGACCTCGACCGCCTACTGGCACGTCGACGCGCTGATCGTGGCCGAGGCGGCGAAGCTGCTCGGCAAGGCGGATGACGAGCGCCGCTACCGCGAGCTCGCCGCGACCATCCGCGCGACCTTCCGGAAGCGCTTCGTGCGCGCCGACGGCGGCGTCGCCAACGACAGCCAGTGCGCGCTGTCGTGCGCGCTGCACCAGGGGATGATCGACGATGGCGAGCCGGCGCTCGCGCGCGCCACGGTCGCCAGGATCGTCGCCGCGGTCGACGCGACCGGCGGCCACATCGACGCGGGGATCCTCGGCGCGAAGTACCTGTTCAACGCGCTGCACGACGCCGGACGCGACGATGTCGCCATGCGCATGCTCACCCGGACGGAACAGCCCGGCTGGGGCTGGTGGCTCGGCCAGGGCGCGACCACGCTGTGGGAGGACTGGAAGGGCGAGCAGTCGCTCAACCACATCATGTTCGGCGACGTTGCGGCGTGGATGGTCAAGGCGCTGGCCGGCATCGACCAGGCGCGCGGATCGCGCGGCTACGCGGCGATCGTCATCGATCCGCAGCCGGTCGGCGGCTGCACCTGGGCGAAGGCCGAGCTGCCGACGCCGCGCGGACCGGTGGCCAGCAGCTGGACGCTCGGCCACGACGGCGTGTTCATGCTCGACGTCACCATCCCGCCGGGTCCGCCGGCGCTGGTCTACCTGCCGGCGCGCGCCTCGATCAGCGAGGGTGGGAAGCCGTTCGCCGAAGCCGAAGGCGTGGCCGTCGCCGCGGACGCGCCCACCCGCGCCGATCGCCGCGCGCTGCGGGTGGCATCGGGGAGCTACCGCTTCGTCTGCCGCTGAGCCTCCAGCTCACGCGTGCCGCGCGCGCCGGTACGCCGCCGGCGGCACGCCCATGCGGCGGGCGAAGACCCGGCTGAAGTAGAAGCGGTCGGGGAAGCCGAGGCGCTCGGCGATGCCATCGATCGGCTCGTCGCTGAACGCCAGCGCCTGGCCGGCGGCGGCGACGCGGCGCTCGAGCACGTACTGCGCGGGCGTCTGGCCGACGTGGCGGCGGAACAGGCGGACGAAGTGGTCGACCGAGCAGCCGCAGCGCCGCGCGAGATCGGGATTGGTCAGCTCGGCGCCGAGGTCGCCATCGATCGCGGCCAGGGCCGGCGCGACCGGGCTGCCGCCGCGCAGCGGCGCGAAGAGCCGGGTGGCGGTGGAATCGGGCAGCGACGCGACGAGATCCGCGAGCGCCGCGTCGACCGCGGACTTCGCCGAGAACAACGCCGACGGACGCAGCCACGATCCCGCGCCGAGCGCAGCGCGCAGGCTGTGCATCACCGCCGCCAGCGCTGGCGTCAGCGGCAGCGATCGGGGTTCGGGCAACGCGTCGCGCAGCAGCGCGCCGGGAATGCCCACCAGATCGAAGTGCACGTAGAGGTGATCGAGCGGCTCGCGGTTGACGCAATCCCAACGGATCCACGCCGGGATGAAATGCGCCGCGCCCGGACCGAGCGGGTAGAGCCGCCCGTCGCTCAGCCGCGCCGCCGCGCCGGCGCTGGAATTGACATACAGCCGCCAGTAGGCGCTGCAGACGTTGGTCTGCGCCCACGACCGGTCGATCCGGATGGCAGCCGCCATGAAGACGCGGATGTGGAGCCGATCGGCGTCGAGCTGACCTTCCATGCGCCCCACGCTAACGAGAAAAGACATGGAGCCACCGACGCATCCGCCGGCGATGTGTCTGGCGCCGCGGCCTCCAGGCCGCCCGGGCCCTCAATCCACCTCGATGCCGTTGAGCGATACCCAGCCGTCGGCGAACTGCTCCTTCACCGCGAACTTCACCCGCGGCTTGGCCGTGCCGGGCGTCACCAGGCCGACGGCCAGGTCGATCCAACCGGGCTTGAAGCCCGGCGGCAGGCGGATGGTGCGGTCGACCCACGCGTCGCCGGGCAGCCAGGCGCGGACGTCGACATCCGGCACGAGCACGACCTCCTGGCGATCGCGTTGGCGCAGGCGCACGGCGAGATCGTAGCGGCGGTAGATCGGCGCGACGCCGATGTTCTCGATCCACAGCTGGAGACGGACGCCGCCGTCGCTGAGCGCGACCGGCGACTGGATCAGCGCGTTGCGCAGAACGAAGCGGTAGCCGAGGCGCTTGCAGAAGTCGCTCAGCGGCGCGATGTAGGACTCCGGGATCGCCAGCGACTTGGGCATGAAGTAGGTGCCGTGGAACTTCAGGCCCTGCTGCAGGATGAACGGCAGGTCCCAGCCCCGCTGGTGCCACCACGACGGCGTCCAGCAGGTCTCGAAATGCACCGGCGCCGTCTTCCACGTGTCGGTGGCGCCGGATTCGAAGATCTCGCGCGGGTACGCCTCCATGGTGTGGTTCCACGAATCGTTCTTGAGCACGCACTCGCTGCCGTTGGCGCTCAGGTCGCCGTAGCAGTCGCAGCGCCAGCCGGAGCCGGTGGCGAGGCCCTCCTCCATCTGCGCGCCTTCGATCAGCGCGAGGCGCGGGGTGTTCGGGAACGCCTCCTTCCACAGCGCGGCGAAGCGCCGGCACTGCTCGCGGCTGCATCGCCCCGCGCCCTCGCCCCACGGCCCGATGTAGGCGATGTCGATCGACTCGAGGCGCGGGTCGCCGTCGAAGCGGCGCCCCGCCTCGCGCACCAGATCGCCCCAGTGGCGGAGGTACGCGGGCGAGTCGTGGTCCGGCTGCCCGTCGCTGATGCCGTGCGTGGCCTGGTACCAGTCCGGCACGAAGAGGTCGGGCGTGTGCCCGTACGCCATCAGGCGGATCGCCAGCGTCTGGCCGCGCGCGTCCGCGGTCCGCAGCGCGCCCTCGATCATCGAGAAGTCGTACGCCCCGGGCGACGGCTCGAGCACCTGCCAGAACCACCGGCAATAAGCGACGGTGCTCGGCAGGTAGTGCGGCGTCACCCCGGGATGCCTGCGCTCGGGAAAGGTCGTCGGACCGACCTCCGACCAGTGGCCATCGAACAGGTCGTCGCCGTTGAAATGCTGGAAGGTGCAGTTGCCCTTGTGCGGATTCGCCAGGTAGGCGTCGCTCGGCGTGGGACGGACGCGGCGGATGACTTCGGCCATGACAGGCGTGCTCCGTAAGGTTGCGACGGCCTACGTTGCGACCGCCCGCCTGTGCCGGCGATCGCGCTGCTGTGACACGGTTGCGGTGAGCTTGCGCGCGAACCCTCGACACCAGGCCCTTCGTCTCACCAGTTGAACCGTCTGCACACCCGGTCGTGCTGGCGCGGCGCGCCGCCGCGTCATATATCCATGCCGATGCGCACCGCCCTCGTCGTCATCCGTCGCCTGGCCCTCGCGCTCGCCGTGATCGGACTCGGCGTCGCGGTCTGGCAGGTCGATCTCGGCGCCGTCCTCGCCGCCGGCAGCGGCTATGCGGAATGGATCAAGACCCAGGGCGTCATCGGCGGCGCCGCCTTCGTCGCCGCGTTCATCGCCTGGAGCCTGGTGCTGCCGAAGGGACCGTTCGTGCTGCTGGCCGGATTCGTCTACGGCCTCGGGCTCGGACTGACCGTCACCTACGTCGCCGCGACCGTGGTCATCGTCTCGGCGTTCTGGATCGCGCGCTCGCTCGGCCGGCGGCGCGCGGCGGCGTGGATGGAGAAGCGTCCGTGGCTCGCGGCGTGCGACCGCGCGCTCGGCGCCCAGGGTGGGCGCATCGTCTTCCTGCTGCGCATGAGCCCGCTGATCCCGTCGCAGGTGCAGAACTACCTCTACGGCCTGTCGCAGGTGCCGTTCGGCAAGTGCCTGATCGCGAGCTGGCTGGGCATGCTGCCCTTCACCGCGGTGTGGGTCGCCGTCGGCGCCACCGCCGGTCCGGATGCGCTGATGGGCGCCGCCGATGGGCTCGGCTGGACGATCCCGGTCGGCATCGTCTTCGGCATCGCCGCGCTGGCGCTGGTCGCGTGGCAGGCGCGGCGCTCGCTGCGCGCGGCCGGTGTGGTCGCGGAGCCGATCGCGGTGCGCGAAGCGGCCTGAGCGCTCGAGGCTCGGCGCGAGGACGGCGCGCCGCCGTGCGCAGCGAGCCGAAGCGTTGAACTGGCATCGTCGCCGCGCCGACGCAGCATCCGTCCGATGCGACGCGGCGACGTCCTGCTGCTGATCGTCGCGCTGTGCGCGGGCGCGCTGTGCTTCGCCAACCTCGGGCGCCTGTGGCCGCTGGTCGACGTCGACCTCTTCGCCCATCGCGATGCGCCGGGCGAAGCCGAGCTCGCCCAGGTCGCCGCCCTGGGCTTCGCCGACGGCGCCCAGCGCGGCGCGCGCCTGCGCGTCGAGGAGCCGGCGCTCGACTACCTCCAGCACGCCTTCGGCCGCGAGCGGGCGCAGGAGCTGATCCGCGCCGGCCTGCCCGTGGCGCAGGTGCGCGCGACCTGGAAGCGCGCCGGCGACGCCGACTCGCTGACCATGTTCCTCCATCCGGACGGGCGCGTGCTCGGCTTCCAGCGCGGCGTGCAGGAGGACGCGCCCGGCGCGTCGTTGTCCGAGCCCGCGGCCGAGGCGCTGGCGCGCGCGACGCTCGCGGATCGCCTCGGGCTGCCGGTCGCGGCGTACGCGCCGACGCGACGCGCGCGCCACGAGCGCCCGGAGCGCCGCGACCACGAGCTGACCTTCGAGCGCCGCTACAGCGATCAGCCGGAGCTGCGCGAGCGCGTCGACGTGCTGGTCGCCGGCGACCAGGTCGCGCGCGCGCAGCGGGCGGTGGTCGTGCCCGCGTCCTTCGAGCGTCGGATCCGCGTCGATCGCGCCGGCATGGACGGCCTGCAGGCGCTGGGCATGGCCGGACTGGCGTCGGCGGCGGTCGCCGCGCTCGCCGTGTTCTTCGACCGCCTGCGCCGCGGCGGCGTGCGCCTGGTGCCGGCGGCGCGGCTGGTGGCGCTGATCCTCGTCCTGCTGGTGGCGGTCGACCTCGGCCAGCAGGCGCTGCTGCACGAGCAGTGGGATCCGCTGTGGCCGCGCTGGATCGCCGACGCGAAGCTGCTGGTCGAGTGGAACGTCGAGAACGTGGCGATCATGGTCGTGCTGCTGGCCTTCCTCGCCGCCGGCGACGCGATCGACCGCGAGCCGGCGCGGCGGCGCGACTGGTGGCGCGACAGCGCCGGCGCGCGGCCGGTGCCCGCCGATCGCGGCGCCAGCCTGTGGCTGCTGGCGAGCGGCCGCTGCGCCGATCCGCGCGTCATCGCCGCGTCGCTGCGCGGCTTCCTGCTCGGCCTGGTGTGCGGCGGCGTGCTGACCGTGGCGGTGGTCGCGCTCGGCTGGCTGGTCGGCGCGCCGAGCGCGCTGCAGCCGCGCGGGTTCTTCTTCTTCCCGCTCAACAGCGCGGCGCCGGCGGCGATCACGCTGTGCTTCTTCCTGCACATCGCGTTGATCGAGGAGCTCGGCTACCGCTTCTTCGCCGGCGCGTGGATCGATCGCCGCACCGGTCGGCGCTGGCTGGCGATCATCGCGCCGGCGGCGATCTACGGCCTGATGCACAGCACGATGACCTTCCTGCCGCCGGCCGAGCCGGCGTGGGCGCGGCCGCTGGCGCTGGCCCTGGTCGGGATGGTCTGGGGCTGGGCGTTCTTCCGCTACGACGCGCTGACGGTCGTGCTGTCGCACCTGGCCTGCGACCTGTTCATCTTCACCTGGCCGATGATGGCGTCGGGGGAGGCACGGCACGTCGCCACGGCGCTGGCCGTGGTCGCCGCGCCGCTGGCGCCGGCGGTGGTCGGGCTGGCGTGGTCGGCGTGGCGACCCGCGCCGCGCACGGATCCGCCCGGCGCATAGCCGGCTTTGCAGCGCGTCGGCCGATGCCGACGATCGCCGTCATGCTCCGCGCCTGGCTGATCACCGCGTTGCTGACCGGAGCAGCCGCCGCCGAGAGCGCTCCGTTCATCCGCCTCGAATACGCCGCCGCCGACGGCATCGCGCCGGGCGAGCCGGTCGCCGGCTGGTGGGCCGAGTCGCTCGCGGCGGGCGCCGGCTGGTGGCGCGAACGCGTCGGCACCGCCCCGCCGGCGCCGCCGACGCGGCTCGCGGTGATCGGCGCCGGCCTGCCGGTCAGCGACGATCGCGCGCTGCCGATCGTCGCCGCGACCTGGGGCGGCGTCGTCGACCCCGCGACGGCCATGGCGTTCAGCCAGCGCGTCGCCGCCTGGCGTGCCGGCTACGCGGTGACGGCGACGGAGGATCGCGTCGCGTTGGCGCACGAGCGCATCGCCGCGCCGTCGATCGACGCGATCGCGCCGGGCTGGCAGGTCGCCGTCGATCTGCGCCAGCTGCCCAGGGACTCGCTGCGCCCTGCCGGGCGGCAGCGGCCCGGCGCGGCCGTCGCGCTCGCGGCGCTGATCGATCTGGTCACCGCGCGCATGCTGCGCGCGGGCGTCACGCCCGACGGCCGCGGCTGGTGCGAGCCGGGCATCCGCGGCGACTGGCTGGCGCCCATCGACGCCCGGGTGATCGCGCAGGTGCCCGCGAACGCGGTGATGGTCGCGGCGATCGGCGTCGACGGCGCGGCGCTGGCGGAGGCCGTCGCGGCCATCCCCGGGCTGGAGCTGATCGGCGACGCGGTGGCCGCCGGGACGGACCTCGAGCTCGAGCTCGATCCATCCGAGGTCGCGCGCGGCTGCGACGGCACCTGGATGGCGATGCTGATCGATCAGCGGCGCGGGATCGTGCGCGTGCCGCGCTCGGCGGCGATGGACGCGCTGGTCGCGGCGGCCGCCCTCGACGAGGTCGATGCCGTGCCGGCCGGCGGCGCGGCGTTCGCCGTCGGCGGCGGCGCCATGGCCCGCGACGACGACGCCTGGCTGTTCGCCGACGACGTCGAGCGCATCGACGCGTGGCGCCGCCTGCGCACCTCGCCGGCGCCGATCGCCAACCTCGGCGGCCGCCCGGCTCCGGGGGCCGCCGTGTGGTTCGCGATCGACGCGGACGCGTTGGCGACGTGGTGCGCGGCGGCGCAGGCCGCGCAGGCGCTCGGCGATGGCATGCCCGTGCCGGCGACGTCGGGACCGTGGCACACCGTGCTGCGCGCCGCCGACGTCATGCCCCGCGCGACGTCGTGGATGGCGCGCTTCGCGGCGCTGACCGGCGCCGGGCCATCGACCGTCACCGCGACGCGCGGCGACGGGCCGCTGCGGCTCGAACTCCGCGGCCGGGTGCTGCCCTGGGTCGCGCCCGGACTGGCGCTCGGGTGGCTGGCGGCGCCGGTCCAGGATCAGGAAGGCATGGTCCGCCTCGCGGCGGTGCGCGACGATCTGCGCGCGCGCGGCGTCGCGGCCTCGCCGCACGAGTACCTGGCCGCGTTGCCGCCGGGCGACGCGGCGGCCGACGACGAGCTGATGCGGCGCGTGCAGGGCTGGTCGCGTCCGACGCGGCGGCGGCGCACCGATCTGTGGAAGCGTTTCGGCATGCTCGGCGGCGCCCTGCCCCGCGGCGAGGCCGGCGATGGCGCGCACGACAGCCTGCGCGCGCTCGCCGACGGCACCGCCGACCTGGATGCCATGCGCGCCGACGCGATCACGCTCGCGGCGCTGCGACGGTCGGCCGCTCACGGCGGTCCCGATCCGTGGATGATGCGCGAAGCGATGTCGGCGATCCGGGCGCTCGCCAACGCCGGTCGCGACCTCGTGCTGGTCGGCGATGCGGTCGGGCTGGACCTGGTAGACCGCAGCCGGCGCCTGACGTCGATGCCGCACTCCCTGGGCGAAGCGACGTTCGGGGACTGGTGCGCGGCGCTGCGCGACGATACCTGGCTGTGCGCGGGCCTGATCGGCATCGCCGCTCCCGAGCGCATGGAGCGCTGGGCCCGCGAAGCGCCGCCCGATCGGCCCGCCTCGGCCTGGCGCGGCGAAGCGGCGCTCGGCGCCGGATGGATGGCCGACCTCTGGGTGGATGGGCACCATCCCGGGCCGCAGCGCTGGGCGGCCGGCACGGTCCTCGAGCGGTCGCCGAGATATGAGCTGGCCGGCATCGATGCGTGGTATCCGGCGCTCGACCAGGCCCGTCCGGTGATGGCGGCCTCCGCCGACGATCTCGCGACGCTGATGCAGGCGCTGGTCGCGGCCGCCGATGGCGCCGACATCTCCCCGGCGCTCGCCGACCTGCGTTCACCGCTGCCGCTGGCCTTGTCCGCCGACGCCGCGCTCCCCGTCGGCGGCCGCTCCGCGGCGCTGCGTCACCGCCTGGTGCGGCTGGCGTGGCGCCTGCACGCGCGATCGCCCCTGATCGCGCCGGCGACGCAGGCTGCGGCCGAGCTGCTCGTCGGACCGCTGGTCGTCGCCGGCGGCGGCGTCGAGGTGCGCCTGCGCTACGACGTCGCTGCCGGCGGATTCGCCCTCGCGCCCGATCCGGGCACTCGCCCGCCCGGCCTGAGCGACGCGGCGTGGACCGAGATGCAGGGCCGTCCGCCGGGCGATGGTCGCCGGCTGCTGCTCCCCGCCCAGCCGACGCGCGCGCTGCGCGTGCACCTGCCGGTGCCGGTGGCGCCGGCGCCGGGCGGCTGAGCGGCCGCGGCCGCGTTCATCTCGCGTAGCAGCGGACCTCGGCGATCGCCGCCGGCGCGGGTCCGTTCATCTCCAGCACGCCGATGCGCAGTTCGCGCACCGCGACGGGCGCGGCGAAGCGCGCGACGACGCGGCCCTGGTGGTTGCCGCTCACCGCGTGGATCAGGGCGCCGTGCTCGTCCCGGATCTCGAACGCGCGCAGCAGGTACGGGCTGACGCGGTCGTGATGGCGCATCAGCACGTGCTCCATGGGGTGCTCGTGATCGGGATCGCCGAACAGCTCGACGCAGCCGATGGTCGTCGGCGCGTCCCAGCGCAGCACGAGCGTCGGCTCGCGGTCGGCGGGATCGGCGACCCACGTGTTGGGCGACGTCGTCGGCCGGTTCCAGCCGTTGATGGCGTTCCCGGGGACGAACGCGTCGAGCGGCGGATCGCAGCGCAGCGCGGCGTTCTGTGCCCCCGGTCGGCGCAGCGGCGTCCACCAGTCGAAGGAGTCGACGCCGATGTCCGACGGCGGGTTCTGCGCGTGGTGGATGAATCCGGCGCGCACGCCGCTGATCAATGCCTGCGAGGTGACGATGCTCGCGCCGCCGGCGGCGACCACGCACAGCTGGGCGTACTGCGTCGCCGGCAGGTCGATCGCGAGATCGATGTCCACCGCGTGCCGCCCCGCATGCAGCGCGAGCTCGCGCCGGGCCAGCACGACGTCGGGGGTGAAGCAGCCGATCCGGCTGCAGATGCGCAGCTCGACGGTGGCGGTCGTGGCCTGCTCGGCCTCGAACCACAGCGTGAAGCGCGGGACGCGCCCCGCCGCGAGCGGCAGCAGCTGCGCGCAGCCCCAGGGGATCGCGATCGCCGGTCCATCGGGCGGCAGCTCGGCGAGACGCAGGACCGACGACGCCGATACGGTCGCGCGCGCCGCGAGGTTCGCCGGATCGCGATACGCGCGGCCGGGCAGGTGGTGGCCGTCGCGCATCACGCGACGCTGCAGCTCATCGAGCCGCTCGCCCGCGGCGACCGCGCGCGGCAGGACGCCATCGCGGCTGCAGATCGCCGCGGCGACCGCCACCGCCTGCGCGGCGTAGGCCAGGGTGCCCATCACGCGGCTCGAGCCGAAGGCGACGTGGCTCGCGCTCAGGATCCTCCCGGCGAGGAACAGGTTGCCGATGTTGCGGCTGTACAGGCAGCGGTAGGGGATGCCGTAGATGCCGCGGCCGCGCCAGTGCGTGCAGCCGGGATGCTTCGAGTAGACGCCGTCGGCGGGATGCAGGTCGACCGCCCAGCCGCCGAAGGCGACATCGTCCGCGTGGACCGCGGCGCCGACCACGTCCTGCTGCAGCAGCATCGCGTCGCCCTCGAAGCGCCGGCTCTCGCGCTTGCCGGCGATGTGCCCGACCCACTCGAGCGTCTTGTTCGCCATCTGCGGGAACTTGCCCGAGTTCTTCAGGTAGTCCCAGACCCCGTAGACCACCTTCCAGAGCTCCCACTTGATCTCTTCGCTGGCGTGGACGGTGTCCTTGCGCCCGCCCCATTCGATCCACCACAGCCGGCAGCCCTCGGTGTCGGCGTCGAAGCCCCTGAAGCGCGGGATCTCGCGCTCGATGTCCTTCAGCGCGAACGACGGCGCGGTGAACTCGACGGGGCGGCCGGTGTCCTTGGAATAGAAGTAGATCGAGTGGCCCAGCAGGTGCCCGTAGCCCTCCTCGGGCGCGAACTTCTCGCCGAACTCGGCGGCGGTCTCGGCGCCCATGCGGAACGCCGCGCCGGCGGTGAAGCCGAGGATGCCGTCGCCGCTGGCGTCGACGAACAGCGGCGCGCGCGCGGTGTAGCGGGTCGAGTTCTGCGAATTGAAGGCGCGCACCGCGGCGATGGTGTCGGCGTCGCGTTTCTCGCAGTCGTGCACCGCGGTGTTGAGCAGCAGGGTGATGTTGCCCTCGGCGCGGACCTTCTCGAGCAGGACGATGTCGAAGATCAGCGGGTTGGCCTCGGCGTTGCGCCACAGCGTCTCGGCGAGGATCTCGTCGATCACGCCGCCCTCGCGCGCCCACCGCGCGTTCGAATGGAGGTGGCAGGTGGCGCCGAGCACCCACAGGCGCACCTCGCTCGACGCGTTGCCGCCCAGCACCGGGCGGTCCTGCATCAGCACGACCCGCAGCCCGTGCCGCGCGGCGGTGATCGCGCAGCAGGTCCCCGCCATGCCGCCGCCCACGATCACCAGATCGGCGGTGAGGTCGACGTGCAGCGGGTCGCGGCGGTGGGCGGCGTCGTGGCGTTCGAGCATGGGGTTTGTCCGCCGTATTCTACCCAGCGCAGGGGCCGTCCGGCAACCGCGCCGACGGGTGTCAGATCGCACTGGACCGGTGGTGCCCATCCGCGATAGATCGGGCATGGCGAGCGCATCGGTCGATTGGGCGACGCTGCTGGACGACCCGGCGGTATCGGTCGTGCCGACGCTGCTGGGGTTCCCGCGCGCCCGCTTCACGGCGGCGGCGGGCTGGGACACCGGCCTCCGGGCGATCGAGCAGGACCTGGTCTACGTCGTCGCGCGCGGACGGATGACCGCGGCGTTGGCCGCCGACGCGTTGGTCGCGGTCGGCGCGGGCGAGCTGTGCTTCGTCCCCGCGGGCGCGCCGTTCCGCTTCGTCGCGGCGCGGCCGGCGCCGACGGTCGAGCGCTTCCGGCTGGTGGCGACGCGCGGCGCCGATCGGCTCACGCTGGCCGCGGCGCCGTTCGCCGTCCGCGTCGACGCGGATCTGCGCCGCGCGCTCGACGGCGTGCTGGCTGAGCTCGCGCGCGCGGACGTCGCGTCGGCGGCGCTGCGCGCGACGGGCGCGACGCTCCTGATCGCGCTCGCGCGATCGGCTGGGCCGGCGCAGGGCGGCCTCGCGCCGGCGCTGCTGGCGCGGCTCGCCGCCTTCGTCGAGCGCGACCCGTGGTGCTCGCCGCGCGACCTCGCGCGCGCCGCCGGCCTGACGCACGACTGGTTCACGCGCGCGTTCCGCCGCGCCACCGGGGTCGCGCCGCGCGCCTGGATCGTCCGCGAGCGGATCCGCCTCGCCGCCGCGCGACTGGCCGCGGGCGACGAGACCGCCGAAGCCGTCGCCCAGGCCATCGGCTACCGCGACGCCAAGCTGTTCGGTCGCCAGTTCCGGGCGGTGCTCGGCGCGCCGCCGGCGGCGTGGCGGCGCCGCGCGGCGCCGTTCGCGTGATGCGGGTCGCGCCGCGCGTCGTCGTCAGCCGATCGAGACGGTTGCGCCGCTATCGCTGCTCTCGATCGCGCCGAAGACCATCGCCAGCGATTTGACGTTGTCGGTGCAGACGGTCTCGGGCGTTCGGCCGGAGCGCAGGCAGGCGATGGTGTCCTTGATCCAGCCGTCGTGCTGGCCGACGCGATCGTCCGGCTCGGCGGGGGGGACGACGACGTCCTCCATCGTGCTGAAGAACTCGCCGCGCTTGGCGACGCGCTGGCAGCGGAACAGGTCGTTGCCGTCCCACAGCACGGTGCCCTCGGTGCCGGTGATGCGCCACTCGGCCTCCCACGAGGTGTTGCAGCCCTCGGCGCACCAGCTCCCGTAGTAGGTGTAGCGCGCGCCGCCCGACATCGTGAACACGGCAATGGCCGCGGCGTCGTGGTCGTACCACGAGCCCTTGGGGTTCCACTCCTTGCACCAGACCTGCGTCGCGTCTGCCCCGGTCAGCATGCGCGCCTGGTCGAAGGTGTGGATCGCCATGTCGAGGATCAGCACGTGCTTCATGCGATCGCGGAAGCCGCCGAAGTGCGCGCCGATCTGGAAGTCGCTCTTCACCGCGACGATGTCGCCGATGGTGCCGGCGGCGATGAGACGCCGGAGCTGGCGCATGCGCGGGTTGAAGCGCCGGTTCTGCATCACGGCGTAGGTGCGCTTGTTGCGCTGCGCGGCGACGAGCATGCGCTTGGCGTTGTCGAGGCTGTCGGCGAGCGGCTTCTCGCCCAACACGTGGCAGCCGTGGTCGAGCGCCGCGATGGTGACCTCGGCGTGCGCCGCCGGGATGGTGAGGTCGCACACCACCTCGGGCTTCGCGGCGGCGAGCATCGCGCGCACGTCGTCGCCGACCACGGCGTTCGCGAGCTTGTACTCGTCGGCGCGCTTCCGCGCGACGTCCTTGTTGAGGTCGACAAGGCCGACGATCTCGACATCCGGATGCGCGCTGAGCGTCGGCAGCCATGCCCCGGCGATGCCGCCGCATCCGACCACCATGATCCGCGTCCTGCCCATGCGTTCTCCGGTCGCGTCATCGTAAGCCCGGCGGGCGCGGCATCTTCCTCGTTCGTCCATGGCGCTTGCTCGATTGTCCGGTCCGCGATGCTGGGTGCACGTCAGCCGCGATTTTGACCGTCGCGGCGGTTCCCGGATCATCCGCATGCGCTCCATCGGCCTGGTGCCCACGCCGTTCACCGCGTTCGCCATCGACATCGGCCACGTGTCGACGCCGATGATCCACCACCACGCGATGCACGAGCTGTTCTGGTGCGAGTCCGGGCGCTGCCTGCAGCTGACCGCCGCGCGACAGGTCGAGAACGCGGCGGGCGAGCTGTTCTTCTTCCCGGCCGGCCAGGACCACAACTCGAACGGCCTGCCCGGCGGCGCCTGCCAGGCGCTGGTGGTGAACTTCGACGTCGCCGTGGTCGGCGGCGAGGACGATGGCGACGCCGCGCTGCGCATCGTGCTCGCGCACCTGCGCCGTCGCGCGCTGGCCGGCGACAACCGCGTGCCGCTGTCGCCGGTCGGCGCGCGGGCGGTCGCGCGCGGGCTGGCCGACCTGGTGCGCGAATGCCGCGAGCGCGGTCCCGGCTGGCGCGCCGCGATCAAGCTGCGCATGCACGAGGTGCTGCTGACGATCCTGCGCGACGAACGCGTGCTGCCGGCGCTCGCCGACGAGTTCCGCCCCAGCCCGGCGCCGGAGCGCCTCGAGGAGGTCCTGCGCTACATCGAGGACCGCTACGCCGAGCCGATCACCGTCGCGCGCATGGCGGCGCTGTCCGGGCTCGGGCGCAGCCAGTTCCACGTGCTCTTCCGCCGCGCGACCGGACGGACGATGATCGACCACCTCGCCGAGGTGCGCGTGCGCGCCGCCGAGCGCCTGCTGACCACGACCAGGACGCCGATCATCGAGATCGGCTCGGCCACCGGTTTTCCCAGCCTCAGCCGCTTCTACCACGTGTTCCGCTCGCGGCGCGGACGGACGCCGGCGTCGCTGCGCCGCGTCGGCGCGGTCAGCCCTTGAGCGCGCGCAGGATCGTCGCGCGCAGCCAGGCGAGCTCGTCGTCGCGCAGCCCCGCGCCGAGGCGCAGATCGGCGCGGTCGGACGTCGCGCGCAGGCAGCGGCCGCCGAACCTCCCCGACGAGACGACGCGCAGCTCCTCGAGCTCGGTCGCGGGGATGTCCTTGCGCAGCGCGCGCAGGCCGCTGGCGTCGACGTCGATCCGGTAGCCGAACGTCCCGCCGCGCAGCGCCGAGACGATCATGCCGACGAGCGGCAGGACGACCATCAGCAGCGGCGCGTAGAGGAAGAGCGTCGATGCGGTCGAGCCGTCCGCCGACCGGGCGAGCCCGGGTCGCCAGAGGAACCACCAGAACAGCAACGGGATGAGCAGCGGCAGGAGCATCAGCGGCGAGAGCAGGAGCGCGCTCGACGGCGGCACGCGGATGCGCACGCCGTGCATCAGGTCCTCGCGGCGCAGGCGATTGCGCTCCGGCTCGGGCGCCTGCAGGTCCTCCGCGCGGATCCGCGCCACGAGCGGTTCGTCGAGGCGGTCCGGAGCGCGCTCGACGACGTCGCCGGCGCTGGCGTCGCGCAGCGGCAGGTTCGCGCCGCGTGCCAGCCATTCGGCCAGGCGACGGGCGTCGTGCTCGTGCCGCGGGGCGTCGATCTCGTGGGCGCCGTGCGATCCATTGAGCATGACCGGGATCGCCGTGTAGCGGTTCTTGCCGCTGCCGCGCCGTTCGGGTGGTCGGATCTCCACCGACCGCCAGTCGCCGATCGCCTCGCGCTTCGTCGTCGTCCAGAACAACCAGCCGGTCGTCGTCTCGATCGCCCTCTCGTCGAGGTCGACGATGCGCCGGCTGCGGAAGCCCGTGATGGCGAGGCCGCCGGCCACCAGCAGGGCGGGCAGCCACGCGTCGCCGGGGCGTCCCGGCCGTCCGTTCACCGTCACGTCGCCGCCGGTCAGCAGGAGGTAGAGCGGGATGCTGCAGAAGCCGGAGAACAGCAGGCCGAAGACGACGAAACAGCCCGAGCCGACGCCGCCGATGGTCCGCCTGCGCAGGGTGCTCTCGCTGTCCATGCGGCGATCGTGTCGTCGTCGATCGCTATCGACAGCGGCTAGTTCACCGTCCTGTTGGATGCATCGGGTTCCCGCGTTGTCGGCGCATCCGGTCTGGCATCATCCCCGGTGGCCTCGCACGGCCCGCGGAGATGCTCATGGATCCGGATACCACGTCGGGCGAGAACCGTTCCTGCTGGTTCGACGCCGCGCCGCCCGACCACCCGCCCCTGGCGAGCCACCTCGAGTGCGACGTGTGCGTCATCGGCGGCGGCATCTCCGGGCTGTCCACCGCCTATCGCCTGGCGGCCGATGGCCGCGACGTGGTGCTGCTCGATGATGGCCGGATCGGCAGCGGCGAGACCGGACGGACCTCGGCGCACCTGGCGAGCGCGCTCGACGACCACTTCCACGAGCTCGAGCGGGTGCACGGCGGCGAGGGCGCGCGCATCGCCTACGAGAGCCACGCCGCGGCCATCGACTGGATCGAGGGGGTGAGCGACGACGAGGGCATCGAGTGCGGATTCGCCCGCGTCGACGGCTTCCTCTTCGTGCCTCCCGGCGACCCGCTGGACATCCTCGCCGACGAGCTCGCCGCCGCGCATCGCGCCGGCCTGATCGGCGCCGAGATGCTCGACGCGGTGCCCGGCCTGCCGTTCGATACCGGCCCGTGCCTGCGTTTCCCGGACCAGGCGCAGTTCCACCCGCTGCGCTTCCTCACCGGGCTGGCCGCGGCCGCGGCGAGGAAGGGCGTGCGCATCCACGGCCATACCCACGCCGCGACCATCGCCGGCGGCAAGCGGCCGACCGTGACCACCGCCTCCGGGCACGTCGTGCGCGCCTCGGCGGTGGTGGTGGCCACCAACGTGCCGATCAACGACCGCGTCGTCATGCACACCAAGCTCGAGCCGCACCGCACCTACATCATCACGGCGCCGGTGCCGCGCGGGACGGTGCCGGCGGCGCTGTATTGGGACAGCGGCGACCCGTACCACTACCTGCGCGTCGTCGCCGGCGATGCCGAGGACCTGCTGGTCCTCGGCGGCGAGGATCACAAGGTCGGCCAGGCGGACGATTACGAGGCGCGCTACCTGCGCCTGGAACGCTGGCTGCGCGTGCGCATCCCCATGGCCGGTCCGATCGCCAGCCGCTGGTCCGGTCAGATCGTCGAGACCGTCGATGATCTCGGCTACATCGGCCGGAATCCCGTCGACGAGAACGTCTACATCATCACCGGCGATTCTGGCAACGGCCTGACCAACGGGGTCGTCGGCGCGCTGATCATCGGCGACCTCATCGCGGGTCGGGACAACCGCTGGGCCGCGCTGTTCGACCCGGCGCGCAAGCGCCTGCGCGCCGCCGGCGAATACGGGCGGCACAACGCGAACGTGGCTGTGCAATACCGCGACTGGGTCACGGGCGGCGACGGTGATTCCTCCGACATCGCTCCGGGATCGGGTGCGGTGATCCGCCACGGCCTGGCCAAGGTGGCGGTGTATTGCGCCCCGGACGGCACCCGGCATGCGTGCTCGGCGGTCTGCCCGCATCTGAAGGGCATCGTCCACTGGAACGCCGAGGAGGGGTCCTGGGATTGCCCGGCGCACGGGTCGCGCTTCGACCCGCACGGGCGGGTCATGAACGGACCCGCGAATCGCGATCTCAGCCCGGTCGAGCTGCCCGCGGACGCGCCGCCGACGACCCGCGGCGCATGACACCGTGACGCCTTTTCCCCATGCCGCGCCGCAGCGCGGCTTGATCCCGTCGTTCGGCCTGAACAATCCCGCGTTCCCAGCCGCCGTGGCAGTCCCAGGAGCTTCCGCATGAACACCAGCCCTGCCGAACCGATCACGTTCACCTGCGGCTCCTGCGGCTTCCACGCGCGCCTCGCGCAGCACTACCAGGGCAAGGCGATCCGCTGCCCGGGCTGCGAGGCCCCGCAGCTGGTCGGCGTCGTCGCCACGGCGCCGGCGACCGACGCGCGCGCGCGCGCCGGCAGCGCCCCGGTCGCGCCGGGCAAGGTCGCGTTCGACTGCGTGTCGTGCGGCCACCACGCCGAGATCTCGTCCGACTATGCCGGCAAGGTGGTCTGGTGCCCCGGCTGCAACGCCGTGCGCATCGTCCCGCGCGCCTCGACGGCGTCCGCGGCGCCCGCGGCGGCGCGGAGCGAGCCGCGCGAAGCCGGCTTCAACTGCCAGGCCTGCGGCTTCCACAGCCGCGCCATCCCGTCCGGCGTCAACGGCGTCGTCTACTGTCTCGCCTGCCGCGCGCCGCAGCCGATGGTCGCCGGCCTCGATCCGGCGGTGCTCGCGCCGATCGACCCGACGGAGACGTCGGCGACGCGCGACGACATCGACCCGCGTTCGCACACCCCGATCGGTCTGGTCAGCCCGTTCTCGCCCGCCGAGCACGCGACGCTCGACGCCGTGAGCGCGACGGTGAAGGCCGAGGAGGCCGCCACGGCCGATCCGGGCGACTTCGCCGACATGGACCAGTTCATCGAGCCGATGGCCCCGTCAACCGCCCCGGCCAATGGCAAGGCCTCCGCCGACAAGAAGGTGGACCCGCAGACCGCCGACACGCAGAAGCTCGTCGCCAAGGACGCCGTCGAGGCGCGCGGGACGA
>Ga0196963_10001140_pt1 | contig 19381 bp, 13 predicted proteins | sample S1_5metaG_FD_148600 | JGI IMG/M metagenome (GOLD analysis project Ga0196963, IMG submission 148600) | Soil microbial communities from Anza Borrego desert, Southern California, United States - S1_5 | ecosystem: Environmental > Terrestrial > Soil > Desert | place: USA: California | collected... | reverse complement strand
GGAACAGCGAGTAAATCTGGCCCCAGGTGAAGTAGACGAGCACCAGCGTTGCCGAAAACCATGCGCTCGATCGCGAGCCGAGCGCCACCACCAGGAACAGCGCGATCGCCTGCAACACGAATGTGAGGATCATCGTCTGCTCGCGGCCGAGTCGATCCGACGCCCAGCCCCAGAAGACGCGCGCTGCGCCGTTGGCCAGCGGCGACAGCGTCGCCGCCAGCGTCAATGCGGCGGCCGGGAATCCCCACGACCGCGCCATCGGCCCGGCGTTTGCGGTCACGAGCAATCCCCCGGTTGCCATCAGCACGAATGCGATGTACATCCAGTAAAACTGCGGCGTGCGCAGCACTTCCATGGTCGTGAACTGCCGTTTGCCGAGCTGCTGTCCTCCTGAGGCTGCCCTGCGGGTGGCCGGCTCCTGCGGCGGATGACGCAGGAACTGCGCGACGATCAGAATCACCAGTCCCTGCAGCGCGCCGGTGGTGATGAACGCCTGCTGATAGCCGTTGCTGGCGATGATCGACGAGATGATCGGAATGAACAACGCGGTCCCGCCGCCAAAGCCCGCCGCCATGATGCCGGACGCGAGACCGCGCTGATCCTTGAACCACTTGAGCGCCGAGCCGATCGAGCCGCTGTAGACGAACGCCGCGCCCGTTCCCGCCACGCAGTACAGGACATACAACTGCGGCAGGGTCGTCGCATAACCCATACCGGCCCAGCCGAGCCCGCACAACACACCGGCCGCGCTGATGAACCCGCGCGGGCCGAGCCGATCGATCAGCCACCCGTCGAGCGGCTGCACCCACGTCTGGAACAGGATGAACAACGTGAACGCGAACTGGATGTCCGACAGCTTCCATCCCGTGCCCGCCTGCAACGGCTGCACGAACAACGTCCACGCATACTGCAGATTCGCGATCATGATCATCGCGATCAACGATGCCACCAGCTGGAACCACCGGTTGTTCACGTTCACGCCGATCTCCTTTTCTGGTCGAGCAACTTCACGCAGGCGTAGACGGTCCGGGTCGTAGGCATCGGCACGCCGAGGCGCTCGCCGAGCTCGACGACGGCGCCGACCACCGCCTCGATCTCCATCGGCCGTCCGGCCTCGAGATCCTGCAGCATCGAGGTCTTGTGCGCACCAACTTTTTCAGCGCCGGCGATGCGCTGCTCGATCGAGATCGGCAGCTCGATGCCGAGCCGTGACGCTACCGTTTCGGTTTCGCGCATGATGTCGCGCACCACTCCGCAGGTCTCCGGGTTGCGCACCAGGTCTTCGAGCGTCGCGCCGGTCAAGGCGCTGATCGGATTGAACGCGACGTTGCCCAGCAACTTGACCCAGATCTCGTGACGAAACCTCGTCGTCACCGGGCATCGGAACCCGGCGGCGATCAGCGTTTCGGCGATCTTCTTGGCGCGGTCCGATTTCGAGCCGTCGGGTTCGCCGAAACTCAGCCGGTTGCCTTCGATATGGCGGATCACACCAGGCGCGACGATGTCGGTTGCGAAGTAGGCCAGCGAGCCGACGACGCGACGCGGCTCGATCGCATCTGCGATCGTGCCACCTGGATCAACACGTTCGAGCCTGAGATTGCCGAGCTCGCCGGGATAATTCTGGAAGTACCACCACGGAATGCCGTTCTGCGTGCTGACCACGATGGTGTCCGGCCCCAACAACGGCCGCAGCGACGGCGCCAGCCCCGTCAACGCGTGCGCCTTGACGCCAACGAACACCACATCACACGTGCCGACACTTTCGAGATCGCCGGTCACCGCCGGGCGAACCTCAAAATCGCCCTCTTCGGCGCTGATCACCGTCAGCCCGCGCTCCCGCATCGCCTCGAGATGCGGGCCGCGCGCAAACAGCACGACATCGGCGCCTTGCCTGGCAAGCCGCGCACCAATGTAGCCGCCGATCGCCCCTGCGCCGGCGATGACGATCTTCACTTACGCCTTTGGCGCGAACGCCTGCGCGACGACGCGACGCTGGATCTTGCCCGTCGCCGTGCGGGGGATCGCGTCGGTGATGTGAATCTGTTTCGGACGCTTGAAGTCCGACAGTTTCTCCTTGCAGAATGCGAGCAGCTCCGCTTCGGCGATTTTCTCTTTCAGCGTCACTGCCGCTTCCACTTCCTCGCCCCACATCTTGTGCGGCACGCCGAAGCACACCGCTTCATGCACGGCCGGATGCGACATCAACACTTCGTCGATCTCGCGCGGCGAGATCTTCTCACCGCCACGATTGATCAGTTCTTTCAAACGTCCGACGAGTGTCAGGTAGCCGTTCTCGTCGAGGAAGCCCTGATCGCCGGTGCGGAACCAGCCATCGAAGAAGGACGTGGCGTTAGCCTCCGGATTGTTTTCGTAGCCGGTGATGACGTTCGGTCCCTTGATGCACACCTCGCCGCGCTCGCCGGGCTTGAGAATGTTGCCGTGCTCGTCGGCGATGCAGATCTGGACGTCCGTCCCCGGGCCGACCGATCCCGGCAGATGCGGGCCGTTTTCGGGCAGCGGATTCGACGCCATCTGATGCGCGGCTTCGGTCATGCCGTAGGCTTCGAGCACGGGAGCGCCAAACGCCGACTCGAGGTCGTGAAGCACCTGCGGCGGCAACGACGCGCTGCACGAGCGAATAAACCGTAATTTTTCGGCGCCGGCCGGCCGAGGCTGTCCAGGCTTGACGCGCGCGAGAAGCAACTGATGGATCGTGGGCACCGCCGAGTACCACGTGGCTCCGTAGGCTTCAGCCGTCTGCCAGAAATTCATCGGATTGAACTTCGTCGGCACGACGACGGTGCCACCCGTCGCCAGCGTGGCCAGGGTGGACGCGACGAGGCCATGCACGTGAAACAGCGGCATCACGCACAGCGACACGTCGTCTTCGCTCAGCTGGTAGCTGCGCGCCACATTCCGCGCCGAGATCGACAGATTCTTGTGGCTCAACGGCACGCGCTTCGGCCGCCCGGTGCTGCCGCTGGTGTGAAGAATGAGCGCCACATCGTCGATCGATGGCGTCGCGATCCGCTGGCGCTGGCTGACGCCGCGCAGCGACACATGTCCCGCTGCGTCCGTGTCGACGATCAACGTTCGCGCGCCCTTGGCTTGCGCAGCGGCCCTCGCATCGTCAACACCGTCAGGCGGCAGCAGGATCACTTTCGCGTTGGTGTCGTCGAGGTAAAACTGAAACTCCTCGTCTTTGTACCCGGGATTAAGCGGCGCGGAAGTGCCGGCCATCGAAGACGCCAGGAAGGACACGACGCAGGCCAGTCCGTTTGGCATCGCCATGCCGATGCGATCGCCGCGATTGATGCCCGCGGCCGCCAGCGATTCGGCCAGCGCGGTGACGTTGTCGCGCAGTCGCGCGTAGCTGATCCGAAGATTCTGCTCCGGAACGATGATGGCGGTGTTGTCCGCCGGCACTGCATCCGTCAGACCAAGCAGCGTGGTTGGCGATCCATTTGCGGGCGGCATAGGCGCTACAATTTGCTCCACGCCGCCGTAATCGTCAACGACAAACGGCGGTGCTAGGATCGACGAAATCCACGTTTTCACCGAGGTTGTGGCAATGACCCATTCGACTTTTGTCCGCGCATTGAGCGTGACCGCGCTGACAGCCCTGATATTCACATCGGCACCGGCACCCCGCGTCGCGGCCCAAAGCGACGCCAATCAGCTGGTGCCGGCCAACGCCTACAAGGATCTGAAGTGGCGCAGTGTCGGCGCGACGCGCGGCGGTCGCGTTACGGCCTATGCAGGCGTGCGCCAGCAGCCGCACACGTTTTATTTCGGCGGCGTCGGCGGCGGCGTCTGGAAGACCGAGGATGCAGGCATTACGTGGGTGCCGATCAGCGACGGCCAGATCACGTCGACGGGCTCGATCGGATCGATCGACGTCGCGCCTTCGGATCCGAATCACGTGTGGGTCGGCACCGGCAGTGCCGCGATTCGATCGAACGTGATCATCGGCCGCGGCGTCTACAAATCGCTCGACGCCGGCAAGACCTGGCAGTTCATGGGATTGAAGGACTCGGGCCAGATAGGTGGCATCAAGGTGCATCCTGTCAATACCGACACCGTCTGGCTCGCCGCGCTGGGCTCGCCGTTTGGTCCCAATGAGGAGCGCGGCATCTTCAAGACGACGGACGGCGGCAAGACCTGGAAGAAGACCTTGTTCGTGAACAACGAGACCGGCGGCCGCGACATCGAAGTCGACTGGCAGAATCCCGACATTCTCTACGCCGCCATGTATCGCGGCTTCCGCAAGGGTTGGGACATCATCAGCGGCGGCCCGGCCAGCGAAGGCGGCATCTACAAATCCACTGACGGCGGCGAGACCTGGAAGAAAATCACCGCGGGCCTCCCGAGCAAATTAATCGGCAAGATCGACATCGACATCGCCCGCAGCAATCCCAAAGTGCTCTACGCGATGATTGAAGCGCCGGGCAACGAGGGCGGGCTGTTCCGCTCCAATGACGCCGGTGAATCGTGGACGCTCGTCAACAGCTCGCAGCGTCTGCGCGCGCGGCCGTTCTATTTCCACTACGCCACCGTCAACCCGAAAAGCGAGAACGAGGTGTGGGTCAACGAGCTCGGGCTGCACAAGTCCGTCGATGGCGGCAAGACCTTCACCACCGTCGACACCCCGCATGGCGACAACCATGGCATGTGGTTCAACCCGGACAACCCGAGCATCATCCTGCAGGTCAACGACGGCGGCGCCAACGTCAGCTTGAACGGCGGCCGCAGCTGGTCGTCGATCCTCAATCAGCCGACGGCGGAGTACTACATGGTGGCGGTCGACGAACAGTATCCGTATCGCCTCTACATGCCGCAGCAGGACAACAGCACGTTGATCATTCCGAGCATTCCGCCGGTGTCGTGGGGCTTCGAGCATCCGGCGCAAGCCTGGCAACAGGCCTCGGGGTGCGAGACCGGACAAATCTGGCCGAAGAAGAACGGCAAAGTGGTGTGGGGCGCGTGCAAGGGCGAAGTCGGCCGCTACAACACCGAAACCGGCCAGGAGAAACACTACTGGGTGTATCCGCAGAATCGTTATGGTCACGATCCGGACGAGATCAAGTACCGCTTCCCGCGCCAGACCGTTGTCTATGTCTCGCCGCACGACGAGCGCGTGATCTACCAGGCCTCGCACGTGCTGCATCGCTCGACGGACGAAGGCATCTCCTGGGACATCATCAGCCCCGATCTGACCGCCAAGGAGCCGCAATATCAGATCGTCTCGGGCAACCCGATTACGCGCGATGTCACCGGTGAAGAGGTCTACTCAACGATCTATTCGATGATCGAATCGCGGCTGGAGCGCGGAGTCATCTGGGTCGGCGCCAACGATGGCCCGGTGCACGTCACGCGCGACAACGGCAAGACCTGGAAGAACGTGACGCCGAAGGACCTGATCGGGGCGCGCATCCAGACCATCGAAGATTCGCCGCACATGAGGGGCCGCGCCTACATTGCCGGCTATCGGTTCCTGCGCGAGCACGATCTCAAACCGTACATCTATCGCACCGACAACTACGGCGAGACCTGGACGTTGTTGACCGACGGCAAGAACGGATTGCCGATCGATCACCCGACGCGCGTCATCCGCGAGGATCCGCGGCAGGCCGGGCTCCTCTACGCCGGCACCGAGTTCGGTTTCTTCGTCTCGTTCAACGGCGGCCGCAACTGGCAGTCACTGCAGCAGAACCTGCCGACGACGCCGATCACCGATATCAAGGTGCACCGCAACGACCTCGTCGTCTCGACGATGGGACGGTCGGCGTGGATCATGGACAACATCACGCCTCTGCAGGAGCTCGCGCGAATCGCGACGGGAACCTCGAAGACCACCGCAGGTCTCGGCTTCAGTAACGAGGAACTAGAACAGGGACTGCCGAGCGTGGCGCTGTTCCAGCCCCGCGACACGATTCGCTATCGCAGTAGCACGGCACCGCTGTCGAACGCCGAACCGGAGTATCCGCCGCAGTTTGCGCAGTTCGACCTATATTTCGCCAACGTCCCGGGCGCGGACACGAAACTCGAAGTGCTGGATGCCGGTGGCACGGCGCTGCGGACGTGGACCGTGGCGCCCGCGAAACCTGCGGGCGCAGGCGCGCAGGAGATGCGCGGCCCGTTCTTCCGCGGCGGCGGCGGCTCCACCAGCATCCGCGCCGAAGCGGGCATGCAGCGGATCTCGTGGGATCTGCGGTATCCGGGGCCGTGGTCGCCGAACACGCCGAACGGCGGGCCGGGCGGGCCACTCGTGCCACCGGGCAAGTACAGCGTGCGTTTGACCGCGGCCGGCCAGACCATCACGCGGACGTTCCAGTTGAACTCCGATCCGCGCGTGGCGGCGGACGGTGTCACCGACGCGGCGATTGCCGAGCAGGTGAAGTTCCAGCTGCAGGTCCGCGATGCGATCAGCGACGCGCGGAGATTGCAGCAATCGATCGAACAGGCCATGCAGAAAGCCGGCCTCAAGCCGCAGCTCGCCACGGGGCAGCCCGGCGAGTCGCCGAGCACCACCAAGTACGATCATCCCTTGCAGCAGCTCTACGCGCGGGTCATCGACACGCCCGGAATTTACACACAGCCGATGTTGATCAGCCAATTGAACAACATTCAGCGGATGGTGACGCAGGCCGATCAGCGCATCGGCCGCGACGCACACGAGCGCTATGCGGATTTGATCAAGGAGATGCAGGCTATCGAAGCGCAGCTGAAGAAGCTCGGCTCGTAAAGGCTATGGCCAAGGCGTGGTTTGTCGCGCTCGCTATCTCCGCCGCCGTGGCGCTCACGAGCGCGCAACAGCGGATTGCCGTTGGCGTAATGACGCGAACCGGCTATCTGCTCCCCTATTTCCAGATCAGTGGCGATTCGATAGTTCCGCTCACATCGAATGGCCGAATGTTGCCTGCGGTCTCCGCGCTAGAGCGCATGCCGTGGACGCTGACGACAATCGCAGACGGCTTGACAACGGAAGTGAGAGCCACGAGCAGACAGCAGCTCGATATGGGTTACGAGTTCCGCGACGCCTGGAGAACAACCTTCAAGGGGCGACCCTGGCCTTCCTACGCCGTGCCGATACCCAAGGTTGGCCTGGCGACGCAGGGCGTCACCGCTGTAGCGGCGGAGAATCTGGTTGTCAATAACGACGATGGTAGCCGGGGAGTCAGAGCGCATGTCACGAGGCTAGCCCACAGTCGTGAGTCGCAGTTCCTGCGTGAAGAGCCAGATCATCCCGCAAACAAGGTTCCGCTCGCCGAACGACGGCGCACCGTTGTCAGGCTCGACAAGTTATGGCGGCGCCATGCTAATGGGCTCGACACGTACTATTTCGAAGCGACCAAGCGTTATGGCCCCTACGTGCTGGTAGTGACGGGGTGGATCGTGGGGAAGGGCGACGATCTGACACCGCATTTCGTGACGCTCAAACCGGCTGACGACGAGCACAAACGGGGTGTCTACCGGCACCTATTGGGCATTATCCCGATGGAGAACCGTGAACTCTGGGTGATGGAAGAGCATTACTACGAGGGTGAGGGCTGGATGATTCGTGAGTGGCCGTCTGGCAAATGCGCGCTCGACGGGTGCAATTGAGCATGTGCGATTTTGGCCGACCTCATCAGCACGGATCTGCGGACTTCGGCTTCATCGTCGACGCGCTTCAGATCCGCGAATTGATCGATGAGACGCGCCGCGTCACGCAGGAGATCGCGGATACGCAGGCACGCGTCGATGCGCTGCGTCCGGCGTTCGGCAGACTCCTGGCCGCGGATGGCTGGCTGCCAAAAGCATACGGCGAACCAGACGTAAAAAGTGGCATGGGCGGCGGCATCGGTCAGTACGCGTTGTATCGCGCCGAAGGCGGCTCGCTGTGTTTGTTCTCGCTGGTGATTCCAGCCGGCGCACAAACACCGATCCACGATCACCTCGCGTGGGGATTGATCGGCGTCTATCGCGGCGTGCAGGATGAGACGGTATATCGCCGCGTCGACGACGGCCGCGATGAGTCACAGGCAAGGCTGCAGGTCGCGCGCCAACAGACCGTCAGCCGCGGTGAGTTCTATACGCTGATTCCGCCGTTGGACGACATCCATTACGTCAAGACCGTCTCCGACACTCCGTCGATTTCGATTCATCTGCTCGCCAACGACACCGCCTGCGTGACCCGGCACCGTTTCGATGCCGTCACTGGTGCGGTGACGCCATTTCGATCCGGCTACTCGAACGCCAAGTGTGCTGAGCGATAGGCGAGCCGGCGCGCGGTTTATCGCCGACCGCCATTCGTCGGGCGAGCCGCCCGGCTGATCAGCGCACCGGCGCTTGGTCGCTCACCGTCAGCCTCCGCACTCGCTTCACACGGCTGTCAACTCGCTGCTCGACCTGACTGCCGCCGTAGTGCTCGCAGCGAGGTTGTCGGTATAAAAACACGGCCGTCGGCCCGCCCTTGATTCCCCTGGATGCTGAAGCCCTCGGGCCTCCTCCCGCCGGGTTCCGCTCGTGCTCCGGCTGACGATGAGCGCCCTGTCGCGCCGGCGCGCGGGCCGGACGTCGCTAGCTCCGGAGGGAGCGAATTCCGCCGGGAGCCGCCGAGCCGCAGATCGTTTGGAACGGGGCATCAACCGTGAGGCGGCGAACAGGTTTCTACACAGGAAACATCGATGCTCGGCTACGGCGACAGGTGGCCGAGCGTCGATTTTCCCAGGCGTAATGAGCGACCAGAGGAGCTAATGGCGTCCGGCAGACCAACGCGCGCCGGCGTCGGTGGTGCCACACATTTAAGTACGCAAATACTGCTTCTTGTATTCCCTCCCGGACGATGAGACCGTCGTCGTCATGGGAGGGCGGGTCATGAGCGAGCGGCCACCAGTGTACGGTGAAGTGCCTGATGACGGCACGATATTGACGACGGGCGAGTACCTGCAGACGGCGGAATCAATGCGCGTCCAGGAGCTGCTGTTCGGCACCCTCTGCGTCGCAGACTCGCCATCCTTCCGTCATCAAAACCTGTTGCTGGAGCTGGCGCTGCTGATGCGCGTCTACGTCCGGCAACACAAGCTTGGCACCGTCTGCATCGCGCCGCTCGACGTGATTCTGGATCCCGCGCGGGCGTTGATCCTCCAGCCGGATCTCTTCTACGTCTCAAACGCGCGGAGTCACATCATCTCGGACCGGGTTTGGGGCGCGCCGAATCTGATCGTTGAAGTGCTGTCGCCGCATCCACGGATCGGAAAGATAGAAGATCGTCTCAGGCTGTTTGGCGAGTACGGCGTGCAGGAGTGCTGGTTGATGCACCAGCCGGTCAACGAGATTGAGGTGGTCCAGTTCGGCGAATTCGGGGGCGCGTCACGCCGGCTGTTTCGCAGTCTGGATCGCATCGAATCCAACGTGCTGCCGGCTTTCGGCCTCTCCCCCGCCCTGTTGAGTTGTTGGTGAGTCACCGCCACAGCGGCAACTCGCGAGGTGTGCCGCGTGACAATGCGGCGCTTCGACGGTAGATGCTCCGCGCGCACGGCGTCGCAGCGCCCGTGTATGATGGTTGGACACTTCAAGCGCGCGCGATGGCCAGACCAATCTACAACAACATCCTCGAAAGCATCGGTGATACGCCGCTGGTGCGACTGAACCGCATTCCGAAAGGCGTGGTCGCCGCGGACGTCTACGCCAAGATCGAAACGACCAACCCGGGCAACTCGATCAAGGACCGTATGGCCGTGAAAATGATCGAGGATGCGGAGAGGTCCGGCAAATTGAAGCCGGGTGGCACCATCATCGAGGGCACATCGGGCAATACCGGCATGGGCCTCGCCATCGCGGCCGTCGTCAAGGGCTACAAGTGCATTTTTACGACCACCGACAAGCAGTCGAAGGAAAAGGTCGATGCGCTGCGTGCCTTCGGCGCCGAGGTCATCGTCTGCCCGACCGACGTCGACCCTGAGGATCCGCGATCGTATTACTCGGTGTCGTCGCGGCTCGAGCGCGACACGCCGAACTCGTGGAAGGCCAACCAGTACGACAATCCTTCGAACGCCCAGGCCCATTACGAGCAGACCGGCCCCGAGATCTGGGAACAGACGCAGGGCAGGATCGATCACCTGGTCGTGGGAGTCGGCACCGGCGGCACGATCTGCGGAGTCGCGAAATACCTCAAAGAGCGCAAGCCGTCGGTCAAGGCCTGGGGCATCGATACCTACGGATCGGTGTTCAAGAAATACAAAGAGACGGGCGTGTTCGACAAGAACGAGATCTATCCGTACATCACCGAGGGCATCGGCGAAGACTTCCTGCCGAAAAACGTCGACTTCAGCCTGATCGATCACTTCGAAAAGGTCACCGACCGTGATGCCGCGATCATGACCGGCCGGATCGCCAGAGAAGAAGGCATCTTCGCGGGTAATTCCGCGGGGTCGGCGATGGCCGGCCTGCTGCAGCTCGCCGATCGCTTCAAGCAGGGCGAAACGGTGGTGGTGATCTTCCACGACCATGGCACCCGCTATCTCGGCAAGATGTACAACCCGGACTGGATGCGCGAAAAGGGATTCCTCGATCCGAAGGGCCTGACCGCGCGCGATCTCGTGGTCAATCGCGAAAAAGCGCCGCTCGTGACGATCGATCGCAGCGAGACAGTCGACAAAGCCGCGCACATCATGACCGAGCACGCCTATTCGCAGATCCCGGTGACGGCGGACGGGCGCCTGGTCGGCACCGTCGCGGAAGGCTATTTGTATTCCGCGATCGTGAAGAACCCCGACATCCTCCGTGGACCGGTGGAAGCCATCATGCAGCCGGCGCTGCCCTTCGCGGACATCTCGACGAGCGTCGACGCGCTCGCGCAGATGCTGACGCCGGACAGTCCGGCAGTGCTGGTGCGCGACTTCAAGCTCGACGCGACCTATATCATCACGCGCTGGGACATCATCAAGGCACTGTCGTAAAGAACCGCGCGAAGCGTTTCAGCTTTCGGCCTCAGGACAATTGCTGCCCGCGGGTCTCCGGGCCAAGCCACAGCAGCGTCACCACGCCGATGCCGCCACCGACGACGCACCAGAACATCGCGGTTTGCAGCGGGGTACCGGCATCGGTCATCGCGCCGATCAGGTACGGCGCGAACGCGCCGATGCCGACGCCGACGTGATACGAGAAGCCGGTCCCGACACCGCGCGCCTCCGTTGGAAACCGCTCGGACAGGTATCCGGGGACGATGCCCCACGCGCCGGAGGCGCAGAAGCCGATCAGCCATGCGCCGAGCAGCAGCATCGTGCGGCTGTCGGCGAACAGGTAGAGCGGCGCCGAGAGAATGCCGGCCACCATCCCCAGCGTCGCGGCGCCGCGCCGGCCGCCCCATACTTCCGATAACGAGCCGAAGGCAATCGAGCCGATCACGCCGCCGGCATTGAGCAGCAGCAGAAACGCGAGCGGCTGTTGTTGCAGGTTCTGCAGCAGCGTCGGATACCAGATGGTCGTCGATTGATACATCCACACGAAGGCGCCCATCAGCAGCGAGGTGTGCAGCGTGACGAATCGCAAGTCGCGATCGAACAGCCGCGCCAGTGACAGCCGCGCGCGCGTGCCGGCGAGACGCCGTTGCTGCTCGAGCCACAGCGGGCTTTCGTTGACGCGGGTCATCAGGTAGAAGATGACAATCGCGGGCAGCACGCCCGCCCACAACATCAATCGCCAGGCCATGTCCGGATCCTCGTTGACGAGCGGATAACCCAACTGGTAGACCAGCGACGACAACAGGAAGCCCGTGGAGTAGCCGCCCTGCAGGATGCCGGACGCGATGCCACGGTGCTTCGCCGGCCATTGCTCCAGCGCCAGCGGCATTCCCGCCGCCCACATCCCGCCCATGCCGATGCCGAACAGACCGCGGAAGGCAAACAGCATCGCGTAACTGGTCGACAGGCCGCTCAGGAGCGCGAAGCCGGTGTACCACGCAATCGAAAAGAGGATTGGCCCTTTCCGCCCGTAGCGATCGGCAAGCGTCCCGGCGCCGATGCCGCCGACCATCCTGAACAGCAGCGTCACCGTGGCCAGGGCGCCGGCCAGGGCGAGATTGACCTCGAAGCTCCGGCGAATGTCGGTGAGGACGAAGGTGATGATGGTGAAGTCGAAGGCATCGAGCGTCCACGCCGCAAAGGTCGTGAGAAAGGTCTTCCACTCCTGACGCGAAACCTCGCGGTACCAAGGCATTGCGGGGAATCTTATCCGGGAATGGCGGGCCGGGCACCGTAAACGCGTCTGCGCCCCGCGAACGGCAGAAGCCGGAAGCCGGCGCCGGCGCAAACGTTTTGCCCTGTTATACCGTCTGATATAACACGCTGATGAAGACCCGCGACTACCTGATCCTGCTCGCCCTGGCCGAGGCCGATCTCCACGGGCTGGGCATCGCGCGTGCCGTGCAGGAGCTCACCGGCGGCCAAACGCGGCTGTGGCCGGTGCAACTGTACGGGACCCTGGACACGCTTGAAAGCGCCGGGCTGATCGAGGAGCTCGACGATCCGCGGCAGCGGCCGCTGGATGAAAGCGAAAAGAAGCGCTTCTACAGGCTGACGCGGTCCGGCCATCGCGCCCTCGCCGCCGAAACCGATCGCCTCGCGGCGCTGGTGAAGGTCGCGAAGTCGCGCCTCAAGCCCCGCACCGGCGGTGCGGCATGAGCCGTTACCGCCGCCTCCTGCACATCGCTCCGCGCCGCTTGCGCGAGCGCCATGGGCACGAGATGGAAGCGCTGTTGCTCGATCGGTTGAACGAGGCGCGCCGTCGCGGCCGTCTCGCGGTGATCGCGGTGTGGATGCGGGCGGCTGTGGACATCGCCGCATCGATTCCCAGAGAAATGGTTTACCGCTGGCGCCAACGCGGACGCGTTGGCGTGCGGCCGGAAAGGCGTGCCTTCATGTTCAGTTCGGACATTCGCTACGCGTGGCGTTCGCTGAATCATCAACGGTTTGCATCGGTGCTGGTCGTCGTGATGCTGGCGCTTGGTATCGGCGCGACCGTGGCGGTGTTCTCGCTCGTGAATGGGCTGTTCCTGCGTCCGCTGCCCTTCCCGGAAGCCGACCGCCTCGTCTACATCAACGAGACCGCCCCGAAGTGGAATCTCGAGATGACCGGCATCAACTATCACGATTTCGCGCAGTGGCATCGCGATCAGAAGGTGTTCGACGCGATTGCGTTGTGGGACACCCGATCGTTCAACGTGGCGACGGAGTCGGGCGCCGATCGAATGAACGGGGCCGGCGTCACCGCGGATTTCCTGAAAGTGCTCCGGATAGAGCCGCTGCTCGGACGGATGTTCACCCCCGAAGAGGATCGGCCGAACGGCCCGCTGGTGACACTGATTGGCGAAGCGCTGTGGCACGAGCGGTTCGGCGGGCGCGCCGACGTGCTCGGCCGGGAGCTCAAGCTGAACAGCCGGTCCCACACGATCATCGGCGTCCTGCCCAAAGCCGCGGAATTCCCCGCCGGGGCGCGCCTGTGGGTGCCCGTCCAAGGCAACCCGAACGCGGACGAGCAGAATTACAACAAGGACGGCATCGGACGGCTCAAACCCGGGGTGACGATCGCGCAGGCCAACGCGGATCTGGTCAGGACGCAGCAGGTGATTTTCGATACGCGCGACAAGGAGCGCGTCGTGACGCCGTTTGCGCGCGACCTGCGGACGCAGTTCACGCGCGACTACTCGATGATCGCTTCGACGCTGAGCGTCGCGGTGGCACTGCTGCTGATCGTCGCGTGCGCGAACGTCGCGGCGCTGATGCTCGCCCGCGCGCTGGCGCGCCGCCGTGAAGTCGGCATTCGTCTGGCGGTCGGCGCGAGCCGTGCTCGCCTGCTTCGACAGCTGCTCGTCGAAAACGTGATTCTGTCGGTAATCGGCGGCGCAGCGGGTCTGGCCCTCGGACAGTGGGCGATGCAATTGCTGGTGAGCGCACTGCCCGATCAAGCGCCTCAATGGGCGACCTTCGCGCTCGACTGGCGAATGGTCGCGTTTACGCTGGCGACCTCGATGGCGACCGCCGTGTTGTTTGGCTGGGCGCCGGCCCTGCATGCGCTCAACGCTGATGTGCGCGGCGCGATGTCAACGGCGACCGCCGGGTCGACGGCCCCGGTGCGTGGACGCCGGACCCTGCACGCGCTTCTGGTCGCCGAGTTCGCGTTGGCGTCGATGATGTTCGTGTGCGGCGGCCTGCTGGTGCGCGCCTACGATCGGGTGCGGAACACCGATCCCGGCTTCAATCCAACCAACGTTCTGACATTTACGGCGTCGGTGCCAACCACGAAATACACCGACGAGCCGGCGCAGCGCGCGTTCTTTGCGCGTCTCAAGGAGCGTCTCATCGCGCTGCCTGGCGTGACGAACGTCGGGTCGACGTCATGCGCGCCAGTCAGCGGCTGCCATTGGGGCGTGTTTTACACGGTCGAGGGCGCGCCGCCCCGCGCTGCCGACGAGCCACGCCCGGTCGTTCTCAACGTCGTCGCGTCCCATGATTACTTCGCGGCCATCGGCATGCGGTTGAAAGAAGGGCACTTCTTCGACGAGCGCGACGGCACCGAAGAACGGACCGCCGAGGGGACAATCATCGTCAATGAAACGTTCGCAAAGAACTTCTGGCCGAACGGCGAAAGCCCGCTCGGCAAACGCGTCCGGCCCGGCTCGCGTTTTCCATGGCAACGCATCGTCGGCGTGGTCCACGACGTCAAGCACTATGGACTCGAGCGGGACATGCGGCCCAATGCGTTCGTGCCGAATCCCCGCATGCAACGGTCGTCGCTGACGTTCGTGGTTCGCGCGTCCAGTGACCCCGCAGCACTCGGGCCGGAGGTGCGACAGATCCTCAGGGAGCTCGATCCTGAAGTGCCGGCCTACGACCTGCGCTCGATGGAAGAACGGTTGCAGCGGTCGAACGCGCTCCGCGCCGCGTACTCGTGGATGCTGGCGGTGTTCGCGGGGATGGCATTGCTGCTCGCGCTCGGCGGCAGCTATGGCGTGACATCGTACCTGGTCTCGCAGCGCAGCCGCGAGCTCGGCATCCGGGTCGCGCTTGGCGCGCGCAGCGGCGATATTGCCACTGCCGTCATGAAAGGCAGCCTCGCCGTGGTGCTGGCCGGGGTCGTGATTGGCGTGGGCGGAGCACTGGGCGCGGGCCGGCTGCTCTCCTCCCTGCTGTTTGGCGTGCCGCCCTATGACGCGGTGATTCTGATCACGGCCGCCGTGGCGCTGTTCGGCACCGCGTGTCTGGCGAATTGGCTGCCGGCGCGGCGGGCTGCGCGGATCGATCCGATGGTGTCACTGCGTTCCGAGTAACGCTCCGCCACGACCGCTGATCATTGTCCTGACGCGACCGGCACGGGAATCTCTATTTCGAATGGTTCGCCGCGAAGCGAATAGGTCAACGTCACGGTCTCGCCGCCTGCCAACGGCTTGCCGTTGGCGATCCAGCTCTCGCCGTTCTCGTCGATTTGCAGCGGCACGGTTTCCGCCGGACCGCCGGGGCGCGCAATCACCATCACCACCGCGGAGGCGATCGACGCCGGGAGATCCTCGCGCACCGCATTCGTGAACCAGACACGATGCGCACCGCCCTTGTCGAACACCACCTCATAATGCGTTTCACCGTTCATCATGACCAGGCCGCCGTGATGTGGCGAGTGATCGCCGTGCGGCGTTGTGATACCGGCGTGTTGGGGGTCCTTCGGCGTGTCTGCGACGACGGCGGGCTGCGATGGCGGCTGCGCGGAGCAGGCACCGCATGCCGCTATGACGACCGATAGAACCATCACCCGCATCCTTGGCTCCTGATCGCCGATCGGCATCGCGGTCAGTCGTAGCGCAGCGCGTCGATCGGATCGAGGCGCGACGCGCGCCGCGCCGGATAGTAGCCAAACACGATGCCGACCGCCGCGGCGATGCCAAAGGCGGTCGCCAGCGTGATGACCGAGATCTCGGTAGGCCAGTCGAGCACCGCCGTCAGGGTGCGGGCGCTGATCGACCCCACCGCCACGCCAACGATTCCGCCAATCAGGCTCATCACCATCGCTTCGACGAGAAACTGCACCAGCACGTCACGGCGGCGCGCGCCGACCGCGAGTCGCAGTCCGATCTCTTTCGTTCGCTCGGTCACCGACACCAGCATGATGTTCATGATGCCGATGCCGCCGACCATCAGCGAGATCGCGGCAATGCTGCCGAGCAGCGCCGTCATGGTCGAGCCCGCGCGGCTCAGCGTGCCAGACATCTCCTGCAGGGTGACCTCGTCCAGCTTCGGCATGTTCGCCAACGCGAATGCCGCGACCGATGTGTAGAGGCCCTTCGTGACGTTGGCGGCGGCCTGCGTCTTGACGGTGAAATCGTCTGCGGCGGACAGACCGGCCGTGGGCAACTGATTTCCGCCGAGTCCCGTCGTGCTCGCCTGATGCCGGCCGCGCCCGTGACGCTCGCGCAACAACACGGTGATCGCCTCGGCGATGCGGCTGGCGTCGCCGGCCTGTTCGATCGACGCCGTGATGGTGTGAAGATGCCGGATCCCCTGGAGGAGCTGTCCCGCCGCAGTCGGGACGAAGACGCCCTCGTCCATCTCGGCATCGGCGGTGCGAAAGTAACCGCTGACCGTGAACTGACGGCTGCCGATGGTAATGCGTTCACCGACGGGATCGAAACCCTCCCCGAACAGCTCGCGTGCAGCGGCTCGTCCCATCACGGCGGCGTCGGCGGCGTCGGAGAACGATCCCCCCAGCCACTCCCATCCGTGAATCTCGGCGAGGGCGATGTCGACACCACGCACCTGTGTGAAGAACTGGCGGTGCGCGGATTTTACGAACGCGCGGGTCCGCACGCCGGCAGCGACGTGCTGCACACCCTCGATGGCGCGGATCGCTTCGGCGTCCTCGCGCGTCAGCGTGGTCGCGGCCCCGAGTCCGCTGGCGATGTTCATGCTCTCGCCGCCGCGCGTATAGTTGCCGGCCGACACCTGGATGATGTTGGTGCCCGCGGACTTCAACGATGTCTGCACCGAGCCACGCGCGCCGGCACCAAGCGCCACCATCGCAATCACCGCCGCCACGCCGATCACGACCCCGAGCATCGTTAACGCCGTGCGCAGGCGATTCCGGTCGAGCGCGCGCAGTGCGATCTGCGCGCTGACCAGGAGCAATTGCAGCATCAGCGGACCCGTCCCCGGCAGGGCTGTCGTAGAAAGCTCATTCTCTTCTGAGGGCGACGATCGGATCGAGCTGGGACGCCCGTCGCGCCGGATACCAGCCGAAGAACACGCCAACAGCCGTGGCGACACCGAACGCCAGCATCACCGAGCCCGGCGATACGACCGTCGACCATTGCAGGGACCGTGCAATCGTGAACGACGCGATGACGCCGACAACGACACCGAGCAATCCGCCGGCGGCGCTGATCACCACCGCCTCGAACAGGAATTGGCGCATCACGTCCTTGCCGCGCGCGCCGACGGCCAGGCGCAGGCCGATCTCGCGTGTCCGTTCGGTAACCGACAGCAGCGTGATGTTCATGATGCCGATGCCACCAACGATCAACGAGACCGCCGCGACCGCCGCCAGCAGCCACGTCATCGTCCGGCTGGCGCGCTCCAAGGTGAGCGCTAATTGCTCGAGCGTCACCCGCTCGAGCTCGGCCACGTTGCCGGCGACGGCGCGCGCGACGCTGGGCGGCAATCCTCCGGTCGTCAGCGCCTTCGTGGCCTGCGTGATGATGGTGAAGTCGTCCGGATCGTTGTCGCCGATGCCATGCCGCCGGCGCAGCAGGTTGGTGATCTCTCGCGACAACCGCGACACGTCTCCTGACGACGCCGCGGTGACGGTAATGTCGTTCAGCTTGGACAGGTTCAATAACCGCTGCGTGGTCGTGTACGGCATGTAGACGGCGTCGAATTGATCGTCGCCGGGCGCCGGTTGCACGACCCAGGTTGCGCTGGTGACAACGCCGACCACGTCGAACGGCTGATTCCAGAGCGTCACCGTTTGTCCCACCGCGTTGGCGGCGGTGCCAAACAGCCGCTCGGCGACCACCTGCCCGAGCACGAGGACTTGCGCAGCGCGGGATTGCTCGCGTTCGGTGAAGAACCGGCCGCCGACGAACGTCCACGCGCGCTTGATTGCCGGCATCATGACGTCGGTGCCGTGCATGCGCGTGAACCACCGCTTCTGTCCGAAATGGACGCGGGCATTTTCGTGGATGCCGCCCGCCACGTACTGGACGCCCGGCAGCTCGCGAATCGCGTCCGCGTCGGCGAATGTCATCGTCGCGGCCGAGCCGAGGCCTGCCTCGAGATCACCCAGCCGCTGCCGAGCGGTCGGGTGATCGTGTTTCTCCATCGGATCATCTTCCGGATGAAACGCAATTTTGATCGCATCGTGCTCGATCGGTATGCGATCGAGCGGATGCTTCAGCGTTTCACGCGCATCGCCTTGATGCGCCACGGCCTCGTCGCTGTCGGTGATCTTCGGGCGCCAGTTGCCGGCGCGGATGGTGATCTGGTTGAGGCCGGCCGCACGGACCTGCTGCTCGATCGAGCGTTGGGCGCCGGCCCCAACGGCCATCATCGCCAGTACGGTCGCGACGCCAACAGTGATGCCAAGCATCGTCAAACCGGTCTGCAGTTTGTTGCGCCCCAGCGCCTTGACGGCAACATCCACCATCGGGTGGCGCATGAAGGTCTTCACATCGTCACCCCGCCCCGAACCAACGGCTGAGCCGTATCGCGGACCGCGTCCACGCCGCGAGCTTCGTTCTTGCGATCGGACACAATCAGGCCGTCCCTGAAGTCGACGGTGCGTGTGCCGTATGCAGCGATGTCTCGTTCATGGGTGATGACGACGATCGTGATGCCGCGGTGTTCTCGCAGGTTCGCGAAGATCTCCATTACTTCATGGCTGGTGTTCGTATCGAGGTTGCCGGTGGGCTCGTCGGCCAGCAACAGCGATGGCTGGGTGACCAGGGCACGGGCGATCGCGACGCGCTGCTGCTGGCCTCCCGACAGCTGGTTCGGATGGTGCTCGGCACGGTCGGTCAGGCCCACCGCTTCGAGTGCGGCCATCGCGCGCTGGCGCCGTTCACTGGCCCTGACGACGCCCTTGCGCGTGTACAGCAACGGCAACTCGACGTTTTCAACCGCCGACGTGCGGGCGAGCAGGTTGAAGCCTTGAAACACGAATCCAATCGTTTCGTTTCTGACGCGGGCGAGCTCGTCAGCCGGCAGCGTCGACACGTCGCGCCCATTCAGCAGGTACGTCCCGGCGGACGGCCGATCCAGGCAGCCGATGATGTGCATGAACGTCGACTTGCCCGACCCCGACGGGCCCACCACCGTGACGAACTCGGCGTCGGCGACCTGCATGGTGATGCCGC
>Ga0196963_10001139_pt1 | contig 19421 bp, 17 predicted proteins | sample S1_5metaG_FD_148600 | JGI IMG/M metagenome (GOLD analysis project Ga0196963, IMG submission 148600) | Soil microbial communities from Anza Borrego desert, Southern California, United States - S1_5 | ecosystem: Environmental > Terrestrial > Soil > Desert | place: USA: California | collected... | reverse complement strand
GGTGCGGGTGCCATCGCGCCACTCGCTCAAACCATCGGCGAGAGACTGCAGCTGTGATGGATATTCCTCGGCCTCGAGCGGCCGACCAAGCAGCAACGACAACGCCACGACGCCGAGCGCGTTGGCGTCGGCGCGTTGATTCGCGCGAGGCAATCCGGCCGACGGCGGCATCGCGACTCGTAGGTCGCGCCATAACCGATCGCGACCGAGGTTCAGTTTCTCGACGGCCGGACCGAACGCATGCTCGGCGATCACCAAGCGGGCCTGGGGAGTCACAATCAGCCGCTCCACGGCCAGCGTCCCGATGGCCGCTTCACGATTGTTGCGTCCGTACAACGCGACCGCAGGCAACAGCTGCCGCAGCAAACCGATGATGACCGTAATGTCGAGTGGAATGGCATGCTCTCGCGACGCCGCGAGGAGATCCGACAAACGCCAGCCCGGCGTGAAAGTCGAGACGAGCTCGAGGCGATCCGCCGACGGGCGATCGAGGCGTCGCAGAGTCGTATACGACGTGTGACGGACCGCTGCCAGCCGCGCCACGCGCTCGGCGAGCGCGCTGACGAATTCCGGGTGCTCGATGAGCGCCGCCGATAGGTCGAGCCGCTCGATCTCATCGCCGCTGTCCGGGTCGATGGCCTTGCGCCGCAACCCGAGTCCGTCTCCGGCGGCGGTCAACGCGTCATTCTCTGCAATAAGCACTGCGGTGCTGCGGCTGCAACGCGCCTTCCATACAAATGGCGCCTTGTTCCCGCAGCTAACTCGCAGCAGGCAAAACGTTTACGTCGTTCGTCCAGTGCTGGACGCAGGATGTCTGCTGACAGCTTTATCGCCGCGATCACGATTTGGTAAGTTGCCGCAGCAATTCCATTACAGCCGTTTCGATCTGCGTGTCCCTGCCTTGCGCCGATTCGCCAAGCGCTCGAGTGACGTGAATATCAACCGGCCTCGGCCGCATTTCCATATCCGATCCGTCCGTGGCGGTGATGCGCACGCCCGGCACCCGCAGAATGGAGCCATCCATCACGGGCTGGTTCGAGGTGTAGATGATCCAACCGGCAGTCGGCTCGCCGACGACCGTGCCGAGCTTGTGCGCGCGATAGCCCTCCGTGAAGTCTTCGGCATCCGACAGCGAATGTTGGTTGGTGACCAGGATGGTCGGCCGCTCCAGCGCGCGTTGGCCCAACATCGACCGCGACGGCACACGCACGTCGCCGCGACGCGTCATGTCGAAGTAGCTGCGCCGCGCGAGCACGTCGATCGCGTAGACGTTGACGAAACCGCCATTGTTGTTGCGGACGTCGATGACGACGCCGTCCTTGGCGTGGTTTTCGGCGTCGAGATCGATGAACAGTTGTTCGAGCGATTCCGCGCTCATGTCGATCATGTGCGCGTAGCCGAGCCGGCCGCCACTCAACTTGTTCACCAGCGCGCGCGTATCCTCGACCCAGCTGCGATACCGCAGCGCCTTCTCTGTCGCAAGATTGACCGGCCGCACCGCCACTTGTCGTTCGGTGGCCGCGCCGCCGGCCACCGTCAGCATCACCCTCCTGCCGATCGTGTGCTGCAACCGCTCGTCGATGTTGGTCGTGGCCGTCAGCGGCGCGCCGTCGATGCCGACGACGACGTCACCAACGCGGATGCCGCCGGCGACGGCGACGGGACCAAGCGGCAGAATCTCCGCGATTCGGAAACGGCCATTCCGGGCGTACTCCGCCGGATCGAACGCGATGCCAAGGCGGCCGGTAAACGGCGGCGTCGCCGCCGCCGGCGGTGCATTGAAGCCCAGGTGAGACGCGTTGAGCTCGCCGATCATCAACTGCGTCACCCGGCGCATTTCATCGGGCGTGCGCGCCTGTTCGACGCGCGCGCCGTAGGTCTTCCGCATCGCCGCCCAATCAACGCCGTTGTGCTTCGGATCGAAGAAACCGGCGTTCAACATCTGCCATGCCTGATGGAACACCACCGGCCGTTCGCGTACGAAGTCGACATCCATCTCGGCCGTCAAATCGAGTGGGCGCACGCGGCGCTCGTCGATGGTGATCGCTTGGGGGCGGCCGGCTTCGAGGTAATAGACCTCCTTGCCGTCAGGGGAGAACTGCGCATTCGTTTTCGCCCCGGCCGTCGACGTCAACTGCCTGGCGACCGCCGGCTCGCGCGCGAGCTCGTCGATCGAATAGGTATAGAGATTGGTTTGACCGGCGGCGTTCGCGGTGATCAGGATGGTCTTGCCGTCCGGGCTGATCGTCTGGTCCAGCGCGTCGACGCCCACCGGCAGCAGGCTCAGACGCCGTCGAATGTCGTCGAACACGATCGAAGTGGACGCCGGCGGCGCCGCCGGCGATGTGTTGCGCGATGGTTCGCCACGCGGCGGCTCGGTCGACGGCGGCGCCGGCGTGTCTTGATCGAACATCGAGCGGAAACGGTCTTCGCGAAACTTTGGTGTTCGGAGCACGAGGTCGACGCGCGCGACCTGGCCGGGCTCGGTGCGCTGCCCGGTGACGAACGTGAGGAACGTGCCATCGCTCGACCAGGAGAGGGAATCGGCGTTGAAATTCGCGAGGAACGTGATTCGCTGCGCGGGCTCAGGCTTGTCCGATCCCGCAGCCCGCAGCACGCTGACGTTTGCAAACCCACGCGGTCCTGACGCGACGTATGCCAGCCACTTCGAGTCCGGCGACCACGCGATGCGCGCATTGAGGAACCCCTGCGCCACTTCGTGCGCCTGCCGCGCGCCGACGTCGAAGATCTTCAGCCGGGATCGCCCTTCAACGTAAGCCAGACGTTGGCCGTCAGGCGACACCATCGGCGCGCTCAGCTCTTCCTCTGTCGTCAGCAGAACCGTTTCCGTTCGTGCCGCGAGGTCGAAACTTACCAGCGTATTGATGGCGTTGCGAACCGACACGAAGAACAACCTTCGGCTGTCGCGCGACCACGCGAGGCCGAACTCGCGCGCCGCCGACGTGGTCACTCGCTCGGCATCACCGCCGTCACGCGACGGTCCCGCGAATACTTCGCCACGCACGATGAATGCGACCTTGCGGCCGTCTGGCGACAACGTCAGGTTCGTGAACTGATTGGTGAATCGGGTGCGCTCGATCGCGGGCGAGGCAGGAGCGCCGCGCAGCTCCACTTGCAAAGGCATCACCTTGCCGCTCGCGGTATCGAGCGTCCAGACGCCGAAGTTGCGTTCGAAGGCGATGGTTCTGCCGTCAGCGGTGATGCTGGGCCACAGGACGCGACCGTTGTCGAATTTCGTGACTTGACGGGGCGCGCCGCCAAGGACCGCGTGCCAGATATTCTCGTGACCGCTGCGATCCGACATGAAGTACAGCGACTTCCCATCGCCCGACCACATCGGCCACAGCGATTTCGCGCCACGCTCGACCACTTGTCGATACCGCGACGCAGGTGGTGCGGCGTCGGTGGCGACCCAGATTTCAGATTCATCGAGATGGCTGTGGCCGCGGCGCCACCACTGGCCGGAGGCGGTGCCGCGCGCGCTGAATGCGAGTGTGCGGCCGTCAGGCGACAGCGCGCCCGCGAATTCGTTGGTGTAGCGCTCGTTGGTGACCGGCATCGGCGTGCCGCCGTCAACCGAGACGCGAAACACGTCGTTCATGCCGGCGATATCGCGTGCCGTCATCGAAAACAGCACGAACTTGCCATCCCGAGACCACCCGTCCAGCACTTCCGCAGCGTCGTCAAACGTCAATCTCGTCAACGTGGCATCGGCGAACCGCAACACGTAAATGTCGCCGTTGCCGGTGCGGTTCGAGACAAAAGCGACGGCGTTTCCGGAAGGCGAATACAGCGGGCGCGTTTCGGTGGCGGGATGCGAGACGAGCAGACGGGCAATCGCGGGTGAGCTGCCGCCGAGCGGCGCGGTCCAGATGTCGCCGCCGGACGCGAAAACGATTTCCCGACCGTCGGGCGAGATACCGGGCTCGGCGAGCAGCGGCGCGCCCGGCACGGACTGTGTCGTGAGCGGCGGCGTTGCGAGCAGCATCATCAACAGGGCGGTCAATGCGGCGCGAGTCTGGCTGAACATACGCGAAGCCTCTCATAGCGACGGAGCCATTTCAAACCCTGTTACTATTCGATCTGGTTTGGAATTCGCCATTGTTGCCGTGATCGCGCTGATTGCCGGTTTTGCCGCCGGCTGGCTGCTGGCGTCACGCAGCCACACGGCGCACACCGATCAACTGCGTGACGCGTTCCAGGCCCTCGCGTCGACGACCCTCAAAGCCAGCACCGACGAGTTTCTCAAGCTTGCCGATCAGAAAATCGGCAACGTCCACCGCGAGGCGGCGCTCGATCTCACGCGGCGGCAGCAGGAGCTCGGCACGCTGGTGTCGCCGATCAAAGACACGCTGGCGCAAGTCGACGCCAAGCTCAAAGAAGTCGAGAAAACCCGCGTCGACGACAGTGCCAGCGTGCGCTCGCTGCTGAATCTCGTCGGCCACACGCAGCAACAATTGCAGCACGAAACGCAAAACCTGGTGCGCGCGCTGCGATCGCCCGGCGTGCGCGGTCAATGGGGTGAAGTGCAGCTGCGCAAGGTCGTCGAGCTCGCCGGCATGATGGAGCACTGCGATTTCGATCAGCAGCCGACGATCTTCACGGAGGGCGGGCGGCTGCGGCCTGACATGACCATCAACCTCCCGGGTGGCCGAAGCATCGTCGTCGACGCCAAGGCACCGTTGGAAGCGTTTCTCGACGCGCAACATGCGACCGAGGACGGCGTCCGCAGCGGCAAGCTGGCCGATCATGTGCGGCAGGTCAAAGAGCACGTCACCAAGCTCGGTGCGAAGGCCTATTGGGACGCGTTGCCGGCATCACCTGAGATGGTGGTGCTGTTCCTGCCGGCCGAGGCGATCTATATGGCGGCGCTCGAGCGCGACTCCTCTCTCATCGACTACGGCGTCAAGATGAACGTGCTGATTGCCAGCCCGTTGACGCTGATTGCGCTGCTACGCGCAGCAGCGTTCGGATGGAAACAGGAGCGATTGACCATCAACGCCGAAGAAATCAGCCGCCTCGGCAAGGCGTTGCATGAAAGTGTCGGCACCATGGCCGAGCACCTGGAAGACCTCCGCCGCCGAATGGACGGGACGTTCTCCACGTTCAACAAGGTGGTCGGCTCGTTCGAGAACAACGTGCTCGTCAAGGCGCGGCGGTTCCGAGAGCTCGGCGCCGGCAGCGCCAAGGAAATACCCATCATCGACCCGCTGGAAACGGTGGCCCGCAAGCTCGAAGTGCCACGGCAGCGCGGCTTGCTCGACCCCGAAGAGACTGAAGCCACATCTGGAGAGGCCAAATGATCCGCATCGTCCTAGTTGCACTATTCGTTTTTGGCGCCGGCGCGCTGCCGCACGCGCAGCGGCCTGAAGCGACGTCGCTATCCGGCAAGCCGCTGCTCGTTCCCGCGTCGATTCCGAATCAACAGAAGCTGGAAGCAGACCTCGCACAGGCCGAGAAGACACTTGCCGCCAATCCCAAAGACGCCGAAGCGATCATCTGGGTCGGCCGGCGGCTTGGCTACCTCTGGCGCTACAACGATGCCATTGCGATGTTCGCGAAAGGCATCGAGCTCTATCCGGACAACCCGAAGCTCTATCGCCACCGCGGTCACCGCTACATCACCGTTCGACAGTTCGCGAAGGCACAAGCCGATTTCGAAAAGGCTGCGCAACTGATCAAGGGCAAGCCCGACGAGATCGAACCCGATGGCGCCCCCAACCCCGCCGGCGTGCCGCGCAGCACGTTGCAGTTCAACATCTGGTACCACCTGGCGTTGTCGTACTACCTGCAGGGTGACTATGCCAAGGCCCATGACGCGTGGGTCGAATGCATGAAGGTTTCGACGAACGACGACTCCATCGTCGCGACCAGCGACTGGCTGTGGATGACGCTGATGCGACTCGATCGAAAGGCGGAGGCGGCGAAAGTCCTCGCGCGCATCCAGCCCAAGATGGACATCCTCGAGAACACCGCGTATCACCGGCGGCTGCTGATGTACAAGGGCGTCGAAAAGCCCGAGGCTCTGCTCGATACGAAGACTGCCGATCCAACGCAGATTGCGACGCAAGGCTACGGTGTGGCGAACTACTACTTCGTCACCGGTAATCGCGCCAAGGCCCGAGAACTGTTCGAGAAGATCGTCGCGGGTGCGGGCTGGAACGCCTTCGGCTACATTGCCGCGGAAGCGGATCTTCACCGCATGAAGTAGCGGCGAACTCCCGACAGAACTGTCGGGCGGCGGCAGAAATGTAATTCGCCGCCGCCGCAATGCGCGCAATCGCACGCCATCCTGTCGAATATGCCGTGGCAATCCGATTGCAGCACGGCCGTGCGTGAGCAACAACATGGTCCGCATTGGCGTCGCCTGCCCGATTCCGGGAGAACGCGCTGCGTTTCTCGAATGGCTGAGTCTGGCCGGCTATGACCCGTCGCCGATGCTGAACCTCGACACCATCGGCCGCGAGTTGAACGCCAGGCCGATCCAAGCGCTGATCGCCGATGTCTCGTTGGTGCCGGTCGCCGAATTTCCTCGCCTGGTGAAAACGCTCGGCCCGAATCGGCCGCTGATCATGGTCGGCGCACCCGGCGATGCCATCGAGGACGTGCCGCGCGACGCGACATGGATCGATCGGCCGGTCACACGCGATACGTTCCTGTTGTCCGTGGCGCTGGGGCTGGCGGAAGGGCGTCCGGCGCGGAGATCGCCGCGCAAACTGGTGCCGCGCCTGCTGTCGTCGATCGACGGCGTGTCGTCGAAAATCGTCGATGTCAGCGCCGAGGGTGTCCGCCTTGAAATCACCGGCGCGTCGGCATCCGCGTTGCCGCCGTTCTTCACGCTGCGTGTCCCCGGCTTCGGTGTCTCGGCCAAGGTAAAACGAGTGTGGGTGGCGATGCCGACGGCTGGCTCGATGTGGTGTGGCGGAGTCATCGAAAAGCCGGGCAGCGAGCGCGCGTCGACACCGTGGCAGAAATTCGTCGCCAACGCGCCCGGCAACGCATCGATCACCGAGATTCGCGCGATGCCTTAGGCCGCGCGCGACTTGTCGAGCTTGTCTTTCGATGTTCGCGCTTTGAGACCCTTGCCCGAGCTCGTCCAATCGAGCTCGAACACCTGCAGGATTTTCCTGGCGACCGCGGGGTTGTTGATGATCAATCCAACTTCGCGCCGGTTCTCGAGTTCGTCCTTGCGCAGGCTCTGGCTGCCGACGAACGCGCGTGTCCCGTCGCGGATGATCGCGCGGACGTGCAGCCGCATGGTCGCGAGCTTGCGCTCCTTGATCCCCGGGTCTTTGCCCTTCATGTTCCCGAGAATGCGGACGCGGACACCTTTCGTCGCGCGCTCCTTCAGCAGCCGGATCATGGCCGGGTCTTTGACGTTGGCGTCGTAGATCGCTAGCTCTTTCTTGGCGCCGGCGATGAATGCCGTCAGCATCGCGCGGGCGTTGTCAGGGCTGACCACGAGGTGCGATTTCCCGGGCACGTAGGCCTGCCGCGTCAGGTCGGCCTCGAACAGCTTGACCGCTTCAGCCACTGATTTGGAGTCGCGCGTCGCGATGGCAAAGCTTCGGCTCTTGTCGATGTCGAGCTTCGTGAAGTTGAACCCGAACAGGTGCAGCACGGTGTTGTCGATCACCATGAACTTGGCGTGATACCGCGTCAGGTCATCGGCCGTCCGCGAGACCAGCACCCCGGCCGCGAGCAGCCGCTGCTCGAGCTCACGCAGCACCGAAGCGCCACCGCGATTGGTATGCGCTATCAGCGCGCGGACCGTGACGCCACGCTGCACCGCCGCGGCGAGGGCTTTCTCGATCTCGGTCCGGTCGAACCGGAAAATCAGGACATCGACAGTTTTTCGGGCTGCCCGGATGGCCTTGACGATTGGGACGATGCCGGATTCCGGCTGGATCATGAGCTTCACGATGTCACTTCGGCAGCTTGTCCTTCAGTTTCTCGTCCCATTCGACCGCGCCCTTGCCGTCAGGCGCCATTTCCATGATCACGTTCGACACCCGATCGGTCCTGAACGACTTCGGCGTCGTCACCATGTAGCTGACGACGTCTTCGGCAGCTGTGCGCAGCTCGTAGCGAGTCTTGAAGCGCCGCAGCACTTCCTCGATCTTCGGACGCAGATCCTGCGTCTTGTCCCCCAGTTTGACGTTCAGTTCGAAGACGCGTGTCTGCGGCTCGAAGCCCTCGATGATCCACAGGCAGAACGCGATGAACACGGTGCCGATCACGGCAAGGCCATACAGGCCGACCCCGGCCGCCAGCCCCGCGGCCAGCGCACATAACATCACGACGGCATCCTTGGGATCGTCGATCTTCGAGCGATAGCGAATCAGGTTGGCCGCGCCGACGATGCCGAAGGCGCGCGCCAGGCTGGCGCCGACGACCAGCATGATCAGGGCGCCGACAATGGCGAGGATGATCTGCGTCTGGACGACGGCGGGTTGCCGTTCTGGCGTGCCGCCGCGCCGCGGCCGCAACGCCAGGGCCGTGCCGAGCAGGGCCGCGAGTGGCAAACGTACCGCCGACGCGAACAGCTCCTCTTCGAAGGTGTCCATCACGCCCGGAAGGTCGACGGGCGGGGTCGCCTGCAGCGCCAGTATCCAGTCCATCACGAGGTACCGAGCCGGATCTCACCCGAGTCCACGCGCTTGCCGCGCCGTGAAATCGTCTGGAAGCGCAACACGTCGCCATCGATCTCGACGACCATGAAGCTCTGCTCCGCGTCGTAGCCTTTCGCCGTCAACCCGGATGAACTGAGAATATCGCCAGCGCGCAGTTTTGCCGAGCCACCCGCGGTGAAGTAGTGAATGCCCTTCTGCGGCTTGAGTCGTTCGTAAAAATGCTCGTGGCCCGCAAACACCACGTTCAAGCCGTGCTTGATGAACATCGGCTCGACGATGGCGCGCAGGTCGACTTCGGAGCCATGCCGGCCACCCGACGAGTAGATCGGGTGATGGAAATACGCAATCTTCCATTTGGCGTTGGACTGCAGCTCCTTGTCGAGCCACTTCTGCTGGTCCTGATCCATGTAGTTGCTGTCGAGCACGTAGAAGCGCACGTCCTTCTTCTGGAACGTGTAGAAGCGCTGCCCGTTCATGTTGAAGTGCTTGTAGAAGCGCTGGTTCGGATCGTCGTGATTGCCGAGAGCGGCGTAAAACGGGATGTTCGCGTCGAGCATGGGCTTGAACGGCTGCTCGAACTTTCGTGCGTAGTCCTGCGGCCGCTCCGACCCGTACATGTTGTCGCCCAGCATGATCGCAAACTCGTACGGGAAGATCGAGCGCGCCTTCCACATCTGCGCCGCCACTTCGTTCTGCACGCGATCGCCGGTGCCGCTGTCGCCGACGACGAGGAACTTCACAGAGTCCTTGCCGACGGGCGGCGATACCTCGATGTTGGCGGACATTTGCGTCGCCGGCTGACGCTGCTGCGCCGGGAGCACGTCGACGAGCGCCGCCACTGCCAGCAAGGCCGACAGCACGGTGATGGTTCGAACGGATTGCGTCTTCATGGGTCGTCTCACGTCTAGCTTGGAATGGTTGGCACGAAGTCGCGCAACACGTCGACGATCAGGTTGGCCTTAACGTCGCGCAGGATCAAGCTGCGGCCGACCAGCCGGTACTCGAGCTCGGGCGGGAGATCCGGCAACTTGCGTAACAGCGCCGGCGGGAACGTCGCCAACGGAATGGTGGTCGGGTAGGGCGTGTTGACGTCGACCTTCATGTGCTTCGGCAGCTCGTTGATCAGCGCCTTGCGATCGGCTGCGGAGCGCGTCTTGAAATCTTCCTTGACGATCTGCACGAAGTACGGCTGGTACTCCGGCGCGAAGATCTCGCCCTGCTTCGCGTTGGCACGCAGCGTCATGATCATCTGCTGCAGAGCCTTTTCGCGATCGGAGATCTCTTTCGGATCGTCAGTTCGCTTCAGACTGTCGACCTTGCTGTCCGCTTCCTTGTGAATTTTGACGTAGGCGTCGAGCCTTTTCTTGAACTCGAGGGTCGCCGCGCCTTGCGCGTTGGCACCGTCGGCATTCTGCGTCAACGGTGGCGGCGGGGCGGGCATCTTGCCGGCGCTCTCGTTCGCCGGAGCCGGTTTCGGTGCGGTAGCGCTGGGTTTCTGCTCGGCAGAGCCGGCCGCAGCACTGGGTTCGGCGGTGTCGACACGTTCGCATCCGACGGACAAAATGGCGAACACCGCGAGCGACGCCGAGAAGTATTTCGTCATGGCGGTGCGAACTACTTCAAGTGCTATGCCAGCGCCGCCATGAAAAGCACCCACACAAGCTGGACCGTATAGGTCCGCACATACTCAGTTTGGGCGCAGCATTACACAGGGGGTTGCCTGCCCACGGCGTCTACGGCGATGGAGGCGGGTGCAGTTCGTGCATCGGCCACTGAATGCGACTCGCGTCACTTCTGCTGGCGGCAACCCTGGCGAGCGCCTGCGGCAACAGCTGGATTGGCCAGACCAGCGAAGCCCGTGAAGCGCCCCGCATCGAAACGTTCAGCCTGGCGGAGATCCCGCGGCATGCTCTGACGCTGCCCAACCAGGATCGCTCCATCAAGTTCGCCGTCATCGGCGACAGCGGCCGAGGCACCAAAGAGCAACACGAGGTCGCCTCCCGTATGACGGAGTACCGGCAGCGCTTCGCCTACGAGTTCGTGCTGATGGCGGGTGACAACATTTACGAAGGCGAAGCCACAGAAGAAGACTACCGCTTGAAGTTCGAGGAGCCGTACAAGGCGTTGCTGGACGCGGGCGTCAAGTTCTACGCCGCGCTCGGCAACCACGACGATACCAATCAGGTTTACTACAAGCCGTTCAACATGGACGGGAAGCGCTATTACACGTTCGTGCCCCCGGTCGATCCGATCACGCGCTGGGACACGCGGGTGCGGTTCTTCGCAATCGACAGCACCTATATCAACCTCGAACAGATTCGCTGGCTCGACAAGGAGATGACCGAGTCACGCGCGGAATGGAAGATTGCGTTCCTCCATCATCCGCTCTACACGTCCGGACGTTACGGTCTCGCTGCGAGGGGCATCCGCCTCGGCCTCGAGTCGACGTTCGTCAACGGCGGCGTCGACGTGGTGTTTTCCGGACACGAGCACATCTACCAGCGCATGGAGATGCAAAACGGCGTTTTGTACTTCATTACCGGCGGTGCCGGCTCGTTGCGCGAGGGGGACGCCTCGCCGGCTCCTTTCGTCGCGCGCAGCTACGATCGCGACTATCACTTCATGCTGGTGGAGATCAACGACGAGGGGTTCTTCTTTCAGGCGATCAATCGCGCCGGCGATACCGTCGACGCAGGGGTCCTGCGGCCGGCTACTGCGGACACGGTGGGCCGTCGGTAATCTGCTTCACCTTGGCTTTGAACACGCGTACCCACTCGTGCACGGGCGCGCCCTGCAGCCCGACGAACCCCGTCGACCGATCGAAACGCGCGGCGCGAAACAGGTCGTCGATCTGTTTGTCGGACAGCTGACCCAACAACCCGCCCAGGTGCTTGCGCCCGCCGTCGGTGATCTTCACCGGATTGAAAGTCGCGCCGTGATACGGCAGCGAATCCATCGAGATCGTGCAGGTCGCGCGATCGCGCCACATCGGCGTCTTTTCCCATTTCGGCAGGTCGACCTTGCGCGGGCCCCACGCCGATCCGATGTCCTGCATCATCGCGAATGGCTTGGAGCACTTGCCGCCCTCCGGCCAGTCTTTCTCCGACAGACAGAGCAGCCGCTGGTTCTCGCTCTTGTTGTCCCAGTGCGACAGGAACACCGCGAGCAGCCGCAGCGCATCGACATGGGCACGCGGCGCGCCGCCTTTCTTGGGGTCGATCAGGTCGAGCTCGAAGAACGCCCAGCCTTCGATTTCCTCCGTCTCGATGGCGCGTCCGTAATGCTTCCGCTCGACGGCCGCCCATTCGAAGTCTTTGTACTCCGTGGGATCCATCACCTTGCCGTACAGCTTTTCCGCGCCCGCAAGACCCAGCGTCCGCATCGTGACGAACGGCTCGGCCGGGCATCCATAGCAGCGGACCCGTTCGACCAGGCCGACATGATCGGCGCCAAAACCGAGCGCATTCAGCAGTCGCGACGACGCCACCTCTGAAGGGATTTCGGGAGTGCTGCCGTACTTGACGCGGATCTTCTCGCCGTTTTCGAGTTTGCAATCGAACTTGGGCGCCGTGCCGCCGACCTGCGTGATCTCGAACGTGCAGGTAATCGCCTTGGGCTGTTTGGAATCGTTGCCAAGATTCGCGCGGGCGATTGGCGGCGGCTGCTGCCACACTGCCGCGCGTGTCAATGCGTCGAGACGCTCCTCTGGCGAGACCGTCTTCGATTTCAGCGGCGCTTTGGCGGGCTTCTTTTCGTCGGCTTGCTGTGCAGGCATATCGGCGGCAAGAGCGACGACCGTGGCCAGAGCCAGCACGGCGGTTAGGCGGCTCGCGCGCATACGCCAACTCGAGGTTGCAAAAACTGTGACAGTTACGGAGTTGTTACGCCAGGTACGGCTTCAAAACAGCGTCGAGGTCGCGGCGCATCCATTTCTGGGCCGTGCCTTCCTGATAAAAGGCCCAGCTCAGCATCGAGCCGTTAACCACGGCCTCGACCGTCCGCGCCAATTGTTTCGCATTCGTGGTCGGCAATAGCTCTTTTGCGTCAATGGCTTCCCGAATCAGCTTCTGCAATTCCTTGCGCGCGGCGCGCGCATGCGCGGCGAGGCCGGCGCGGAATTCCGGATCGGTGAGGTCGATCTGCAGGTAGGCGAAGTTGCGCGCGAACACCGCGGGGCTCGCGGCCATGTGCGCCATGCAGTCGCTGTACGCACGGAGCGTCGCCAGCGGTGAGCGCCGGCCCTTCCGCAGTTCGGCGAACATCGCGGCGGTGCCGCCGGAGAAACGGCGCGACAGCGCCAACAACAGCTCGCGCTTCGAGCCGAAACGCTGCACCAGGAGGCCGGCGGTGACGCCGGCCTCGGCGGCGATGTCCGCGAGCGTCAGCTCGCCGGGACCGAGCCGCGACATCGCCCGCTGCGCCGCCAGGTAGATGTCGTCGTCGCTGGCCTTTCTCGGTCGTGGGCACATGCTTGACAGTTAGTAAATCACCATTTAGGATCATTCCTAAATCGCGGTTTAGTATAACGCTGGAGGCGGCGATGCGGAAGGTGATTTACGGCGGTGCGTGCAGCCTCGACGGATACCTTGCCGACCGTCACGGCGGCATCGACTGGCTGCACTGGAGCAGGGACGTCGAACAGATCATGGCGCGGTCGTGGGCCGAGACCGACACCATGGTGATGGGCCGCAAGACGTGGGATTTTGCGATGGCCGCCGGCGGCGGCGGCGAAATGCCGGGCGTCAAGATCAACCGGACCTACGTGTGCTCGCGCACCCTGACCTCGATTGCCGCGAAGGACACCGAGCTGGTGTCGGGCGATGCCGGCGAGTTCGTGCGGCGGCTCAAGCAGCAACCCGGCAAGAACATCATCGTGATGAGCGGCGGCAACCTGGCGGCGTCACTGCTGCAGGCCGGCGTCGTCGATGAAATCGGCATGAACATCCACCCGGTCCTGCTGGGCGCGGGCGTGCCGGCGTTTCTCGATCCCGGCCCGCGCATCAACCTCGAGCTGTTGGAATCGCGTCCGCTCGATGGCGGCTGTGTGTTCGTGAATTACCGCGTCAAACCCTGAGCCCGGCTCGGCGCGAGGACGTTGCCGCCGTAGCGCGTGACCCAGAGGCTGCCGGCCATCGCGATCAGCGCGCTCGCCATCATCATGTAGGCCGGCGCGGAGTTCTGGCCGGTATCGCGGATCAGCGCCGTCGCGACGAGCGGCGCGGTGCCGCTGAAGATGGTGAAGCTGATGTTGAAGCCGAGCGCGACGCCGGTGAAGCGCACGCGGGTCGGGAACAGGTCGGTGAGCAACACCGCGAACGAGCCGTTGGTCAGCCCCGCGACCAGGCCGGCGATCGTGCAGAGCAGCGTCAGGTTCAGGGCGCGCGATTCGAGCGCGTTGTACCACGGAATCGCGCCGACCAGCAGCAGCGCGACGCCGGCGCGCAGCAGGTAACGAGGCTGAATGCGGTCGCCGAGCCAGCCGGCCAACAGGATCGACATCGCTGAGACGACGACGCCGACGGTCTGGGAGAACACCGCCTGGCGCGGGTCGTACTGCAGCACGCCGGACAGATAGGCCGGCAGGTGCGAGAAGAACAGCCCGTTGAAACAGCCGGTACCGGCCAGCAACGCGCAGCCGATTACCACGTGACCGCGGTTGGTGCGTAGCAATTCGCGGAACGGCTGCCGGGCCGCGAGACTTTTCATGCGCGCAAACTCCGGCGACTCTTCGAGGGACCGGCGCAGCACGAAGCTCAGAACGCCGCCGAGACCACCGAGAATGAACGCGATTCGCCAGCCGTATCGCGGCACCAGCTCCGGATCCATGAACGTCCGCACCGACAGACTGACGCCGGTCGCCGCAGCCACGCCCATCGTCACGCACGCGAACACCACGCCGCACACGAACGGCGCGATCCGTGGCGCCGTCTCGACCACATAGGTCAACGCGCCCGGTAACTCGCCGCCGAGGCAGAAGCCCTGAACGATCCGCAGCGCGACCATCAGCGCCGCGGCGGCGACACCCCAAGTCGCATAGTCGGGGACGAGGCCCATGCCGAGCGTTGCCGCCGACATCACGAACACCGACCAGAGAAACACGTTACGGCGGCCGTAGCGGTCGCCGTAGTGGCTTAGAACGATCCCACCGAGAGGACGCGCCAGGTAGCCCACCGCGAAAGTCGCGAATGACGCGAGCAGTGACACGATCGGATCCGTCGCTGGAAACACCGCCGCTGCGATGTCTCTCGCGAACACGCCGAAGATCACGAAGTCATAGAACTCGAGCGTCCCGCCGAGGCTTGCAAGCAGGACGATCTTCCAGCCCGCCGCGGTGATGCGATCGCCCGAATCGTGCGCGGTCAACGGGCCAGGTTGGCTTGTCATCATGGCGTCGTGAGGCGAAGCATATCGCGGGTCGCGGCCGGATCGCCGTCGTTCCGCGCCGGTGTCACGCCCAGTTGGGGAAGGTCTTGGATGGAAATTGCGGGCTCAAGCCGTCGGCGCGTACGCCTTCATTCGCAAGGCGCGTCAGATTCGGCGGTGAAAAACGATCCAGGTAATCCCAGCGAAAACCGTCGATCGAAATGAGGATCAGGATCGCGCGGTCCCGCATCGGGATCGACGGCTGGCACGCCGCGACGAATACCAGGAGCAGCAGTCGCGCCAGCTTCATCGGCCGCGAAGGTAGCTCCATGCCGCCGGTGGCGTCAATCCGTCGATCGCCAGTGCTGATACTCGACGAGTGGCCACATCGATGACTTTGATCGTGTGGTTGTTGGTGTCCGCGACGAACAACTTTTCCGCGGCTGCGGACAGCCCGCCGGGCTCGTAGAAACCGTCTGCGAATGTCGTCACGGCCCCGGTCGACGGGTCGAGACGCTTGACCTTGTGGTTGTAAGTGTCGGCGACGAAAACGATACCGCCGTGCACTGCCACCCCGAGCGGATGCTGAAAGCGCACCGCGTCGCCAGTGCCGTCTGCGTCGCCAAACGTGAACAGATCGCCGCCGGCCAGCGTCGTGACGATGTTCACCGGTGGCAGCTGCACGCCGCGGATCGAATTGCCCTCCGCGTCAGCAACGAACAAGAGGTCGCCGTCGAGCGCGAGCCCGGATGGTTGCGCGAAGGCCGCGTCGCCAATGGCGCCGTCGCGCCGCCCTTCCTCGCCGGTTCCCGCGTACGGATAGGCTCGATCGTGCAGCAGATCGACGACCCACAGCTGGTGCGTGCCTGCCATCGCGACGATTAGAATCCCGAGTTTCAACGCGACATCCCAGGGCGAATTCAGTTCTTCCGAGATCAGCGTATGGACGGCGCGCGCCTGAAAGTCGATGGCGCGAATTTGATTGTTGTCCGTGTCCGCGACATACAGCACGTCGCCGTCCAACGCCAATCCCTGCGGATGGTGGAACCGCGCCTGCGAAAAGATGCCGTCGTTGTCGCCCGCGAACCCCGAACCGATCGTCTCGATCAGCCGCCCGCCGAGGGTGGTGACGACGATGCGATTGTGGTTGGTGTCGGAGATGAATAGTCGATCGCTTGCGGCATCGGCCAGCAGTTTGCCGGGATACAGGAGCGGATGGTCGTTGTGCCGGTTCCGCTCCAGTTGCATCGGCAACGGTTCGCGGTTGATCAGGCCTTGTTCGTCGAACACGCGAATCACGCCACGAACGGCCTGAATGAAGCCCTCGAGATTGCCTTCGCCCATCGCCGTACCAACGACATTGCCGATCGGGTCGACGATCACGCGTGTCGGCCAGGCCTGCGCGCCATAGCGTCGCCATATCGCCAGGTTCGCATCGTTGGCGACGGGATGTTCGATTTCGTACCGGACCAGAACGCGCCGGAGGTTCTCTGAATGTTTCTCGTTCGCGAATTTCGGCGAATGGATGCCGACGACGACCAGCTCGGTTGGAAACCTCTGCTCGAGCGTTTTCAGGTCGCGCAGGACGTGCATGCAATTGACGCATCCATAGGTCCAGAAATCGAGGATCACCACCTTGCCTCGAAGATTCGCCATCGACAGCGGGGCGTCGACGTTCAGCCAATCGACGGCACCGTCGAGATCAGGGGCGGCAATCGGTTCTTGTGATGGCTGCGGTGTGTCGCTCACCGTCCTGCCTCCCGAGTCCACTGCTTCAACTGCGTCGCTCGCGCGACGGGCTCTTCGCGGTCGAGCCAGGTGTCGGCGGGCCATGGCAGCCGCCACGTCCAGTTCAACTCGTTGACGACGGCGGGTGTGTTGATGCGGTCGGTCCAGCCAAACACGTCTTGCAATGGCAGCAGCGTCAATCGCGAGCCCGCCGATAACAGCGCGCGCACAATCGCCGAGCGTTGCTCCTCCGTTTCGCCCGCGGGCGTAGCTGCGAGAGGCTCGATGTCGTGCGTGCCGGTGGTCGCCACCGAGCATTCGGGAAAGTCAACCGGATCGATCGGCGGCTGCCCGTCGCGATCCCAGTGTCGTTCCCAACGCAACACTTTCAGTCCCGGCAACCCCAGCCGCGCCATCGATTCACGTACGAACGCCGGGATCGATCCGAGATCTTCCGCGATTACATCCGCTTGGCGGTCTTCGCCGAGCAGGATGCCGACCAGTTCCTCGCCTCGGGCAATCTGGGAACCTTCGTCCGCCGGGTCGAAAAAATCTGGCGTCGTCTTGTCGAGCGGGCGAATGTAGGTGCGATACAGGCCTACCAGGTGGTCGATTCGATAGCCGTCGTACAGCTCGCGATACCGTCGCGCTCGGGCCCGCATCCACGCAAAATCGTTGCGCGCCATGATCTCGGTCCGCCACGGCGGCAGGCCCCAATCCTGCCCCGTCTCGCTGAACGCGTCTGGAGGGACGCCGATCGTCGCGTCAAACCGGAACTCGTGCTGCCGCGCCCACACGTCCGGGCTGTCCGCTGAGATCATGAACGGCAGATCGCCAAATACGCGGGCCGGCCATGACAGGCGTTTGGCCTCCGACCATTGGTCCGCGGCAATCCACTGCAAGTAGGCGCGATACGTTATCTCCTGCTCCAGCGCTCGACGCGATGCATCAAGAGCGGCGGGATCGGCATGGGCGAGCGCATCGGGCCACTGGGTCCATGGCCGCTCGTCGTGCCGCGCGTGCAGGGATCGAAACAGTGCGTATTCGTCGAGCCACCATGAATGCTGGCGGCGGAAGCCATCGAATCGCGCCGCGCGCGCGGTGCCGCGAGCGATCTCGAGCTGCAGGAATCGATCGAACGAGCGCCGCAACCAACGCTGCTTGAGCCGCCGGACCGACGCATAGTCGACGCGTGGCAGTGCTTGCAGGCGTTTGAGCTCGGCTTGCTCGGCGCCGTCCAGCGCCAACTCTCCTCCCAACGCGGCGAAGTCGATCAGCTGACGCATCGAGATGTAGATGGGATCGAGGGCCATTGCCGTCATCGCCGAGTACGGCGACGTTTCGATCGGCGGCATCTCCTGGATCGGCAGAATCTGGACGACCGATTGCCCTGCTTCGGCGAGCCACTGGGCAAAGACCGGCAGATCGCCGAATTCGCCGATGCCCCAGCCGTGCGTCGACGCCAGTGAAAACAGCGGCACGCTGATGCCGCTGCGCCTCACGACGGCGACCCGGCGCGGCGCAGCACGCGGTTGACGGCTTGATCGAATCGGGCAGGCTCGACGAGCAGACTCACGATCAGGTATGCCTCGCTGGCAAAGTCGAAGAAATATCCCGGATGCACCAGCACATCGTCCTTCTGCAGCAACTCGAGCACGAGCGCTTCCTCGGATCGAAGCCGCGGCACTTTAAGGACGGCGGACCAGCCGCCTTCGACGCGCAGCAATTCAAGCTGCGGCATCGATGCGGTCGCGGTTCTCAGCGCATCGAGATTGCGACGTAACCTCGCGAGGATCTGCGCGCGGATTGGCGCGCCGCGCTCGATCAGCTCGGCCGCAGCAACCTGCACCGGTGTGGAGACGGAAAGATACGTGTCGGCGATGAGCTCGTAGGCCGCGAGGATGACGTCGACTTTGTTCGAGGGACCGCCAAAGCCAATCCAGCCAAATTTCACCTGCGGCAGCCCGGCTGACTTCGACAGACCGCCGAGACTGAAGGTGATCGCCTCTGGCTGCGCCAGCACGTGGGTGATGTCCGAAGCCGGATCCAACTGGTAATCGGCAAAGACTTCATCGCCCATGATCGCCCAGTCCCGCTCGGTGGCGAGCGACGTCAGCGTCACGAGGTCGTCACCATGCAGGATGGATCCGGTTGGATTGTTCGGCGACACGATCAGGATGGCTCGCGTGCGCTCGGTCGCCGCCGCGATCACCGAATCGATGTCGATGCGCCACGCGCCATGGTAATCCAGCATGTACGGATGCGCGGCGACGGCTTCGAGTTGGGTAAGGTGTTCGAACAGCGGGTAACTCGGCTGCGGCACCAGCACGTTGTCTCCGGCGTCGCAGAGCAGCTTGAACAGCAGCGCGTAAGCTTCGCTTGTGCTCGACGTCAACGCAACGCGGTCAGCCGAGATGACGATGCCGCGGCGGCGAAAGTCGGCGGCGACTGCGGCTCGAGCAGGCCAGAGCCCGAGTGGCTGCGGATCGTAGTCGAGGGCGCGCACGTTGCTGAGCGGCGCGAACAGATCCGCGGGGTAATTGAAGCCGGCGCGGGTGGGATTCGATTCGGTGAGATCGATGACGTCCGCGCCGGCGCGGCGCCGATCGGCGACGGCGCGCGCGACGGCGTTCGGTTGAAGGCTTGCGGGCAACCGGGACGAAATCATTCAGGGCG